>Ga0193719_10001096_pt1 | contig 10611 bp, 8 predicted proteins | sample U2a2metaG_FD_160103 | JGI IMG/M metagenome (GOLD analysis project Ga0193719, IMG submission 160103) | Soil microbial communities from a riparian zone of the East river system, Colorado, United States - U2a2 | ecosystem: Environmental > Terrestrial > Soil > Riparian zone | place: USA: East River... | reverse complement strand
ACATACAATACCGCGAGCATCACGCCCTCGGAATCCCGCAGCGCGACCTTACTGCTCCCAGGTTTGAGCGATTTCGCAAACGCCTCCGGCACATCGAGCGTAATCGGGATCGACCAAACGAGGCCGTTGCTCAATTTCATCTCATGGCAGACGCGCTCGTAATCGTCGCGATTCATGAAACCGCGCAGCGGTGAGAACCCGCCGCTCAGCAGAAGCTCAAGATCGCGAATCTGCCGACTGGTCAGGTCCCAGGAGGGAAAATCTCTGGAGTGCGCTTTGAGTTCGGCGGTGTTTTCCGGGTCGAGTTTATCGATCTTGCGCGCGTGTGCCGTCGTTCTAACGTTACTTATGCCCGAAACACACGCTACCGCTTACGATTCGAAAATCGAAGGCAATGTGATTTTTACGCGCTTCGATGCGGCGCTCAATTGGGTGCGAAAAAATTCGCTTTGGCCGATGCCGATGGGTCTCGCCTGTTGCGCAATCGAATTGATGGCGACGGCCGCGTCCCGGTTCGACATCGCGCGGTTCGGCGCGGAAGTGATGCGATTCTCGCCGCGACAATGCGACGTGATGATCGTTGCCGGCACAGTCACATACAAAATGGCGCTGGCGGTGAAACGAATTTACGAGCAAATGCCAGAGCCAAAATGGGTGATCGCCATGGGCGCCTGCGCCTCCACCGGCGGCATGTATCGCTCTTACGCCGTCCTGCAAGGGATCGATCAACTTTTGCCGGTCGATGTTTACATTTCCGGCTGCCCGCCACGACCAGAAGCGCTGCTGGCAGGCTTGATGAAACTGCAGGAGAAAATCTCGCGCGAGCGCTCATTCAAGAATCAAAAACCGGAATTGATCGAAAAACTTCAGGACGCGCTTCCATGAAATCGGAATTCAGCGGCGCACAAAGAGCAACAAGGAGCGGTCGCTGGGGCGATCTGGAGAGCGTCCTTCCTTGAAGGATCGCACCGCAATATGCCCGTTAGGTGTACAACCAGAATAGCTGTGCTCCGAGTAAATGTATGACCGCTCACGAATTACTTGGCTCGCTGGAGAAATCGCTCGGCGAGAAGATTCAGAATAAAACTGAGTTCCGCAGTGAAACGACTTACACGATCTCGCCGAGCGATCTGCATGAAATCGCAAAATTCTGTCGCGACGAGTTCTCGTTCGATTATTTGATCGACATCACCAGCATCGACAATTTCGGCGAAGAACCGCGTTTCGAGATCGTTTACGAACTTTATTCGATGCCGTCGGCTGTCTATGTACGATTGAAACTCCATGTCTCCGAAGACATCGGCGCGGTCGATACCGTTTCCGATATCTGGCCGACCGCGAATTGGCACGAGCGCGAGATTTACGACATGATGGGAATCAAATTCAACGGCCATCCCGATCTGCGTCGCATTCTGATGTGGGACGGCTATCCCTTCTTTCCGCTTCGCAAAGAATTTCCACTTGAAGGATTACCCAGCGAAATGCCAGATGTCGCGTTCACAAAGGTCACGCCAATGGAAGGCGGGCCGTTTGTCACCAAGCCGAGCACAGCCACGGCAAAAGACCGCGAGCCGCGCGCGCGTCCACCGGAATTGTGAGCGCTGGGCTGCGTTCGCCGCGATCAAGAATTGTCTTCGGGCGTGGTCATGGAACGAATGCCATGCGGCGCGGGCGAACCGCTGTGATGGCCGCGCAGACACCTATTCAACATCACCGACTCGACAGAGTCGTCCCAACCCTAAATCACGCGACTCGGCCGCAGCAGTTCTTGTATTTTTTGCCGCTGCCGCAGGGGCACGGCTCGTTGCGGCCAACCTTTGGTATTGAACGCCGAATCGGAAGATCGATTGTCACCTCGCCCGCGCCGTCACCATCTTCGCCAACGGCGGCCATCGCACCGACGGGCTGAAGCTGACGATTACGCGCAGGAGCATTCGCGGTCGGAGCAGTTGGTGCATGTTCGCGCAATAAAAATTGCGGCAGCGTCGCCAGAAAATTCTCGAATGCCTGCAAATTCGAAGTACTGCGGAACAGATTGTTGAGCACTTCGTTTTTAATGTTCGCCATTAAGTCAACGAACATGTCGTAGGCCTCGGTCTTGTACTCGATGAGCGGGTCCTTTTGCGCGTAGCCGCGCAGATAAACGCCCTCGCGCAATGCATCCATGGCGTAAAGATGCTCCTGCCACAGCCGGTCGATTGCGTTCAAAATGATGTAACGTTCGAGACTCTTGACCGCGGTCGGTTCCTCATGACTCGATTTGCGCTCGTAGGCGTTCTTGATTTTTTCAATCAAGAAATGCGCATTTTCCTCGACGGTCCGCGTTTCAAATTGCGCTTTCTCCTTGTTCAAGCCGAGCGGGAACGTCGTGTTCACCCAGTGGATGAGGCCGGTGTAATTTGGTTCATCGGCATCGAGATACTCCTTGACCTTCGCCGGTACCGCCTCGTCGATCACTTCGTAGATAAGCCTGCGCGGTTCCTCGGAATCGATGGTCTCGTTACGATAGGTGTAAACAACCTCGCGCTGCATGTTCATCACGTCGTCGAAGTCGAGCGTCCGTTTCCGTACCAGATAATTGCGCTGCTCCACGCGTTTCTGCGCTGTCTCGACCGATTTGTTGAGCCACCGATGCTCGAGCTCCTGGCCCTCCTCCAGTCCAAAGCGCTCCATGATTCTTGTCATTCGATCGGCGGCGCCGAAGTTGCGCATCAGATCGTCCTCGAAACTGACATAAAAGCGAGAACTGCCCGGATCGCCCTGACGAGCGCAACGCCCGCGTAATTGTCGGTCTATTCGGCGCGCTTCGTGACGCTCAGTGCCGATCACCATCAAACCGCCCCGTTCCGGAACACCTGCTCCGAGTTTAATGTCGGTGCCGCGCCCCGCCATGTTCGTCGAAATCGTGACCGTGCCGGGTTGACCAGCGCGCTGCACGATCTCGGCTTCTTGCATGTGAAATTTCGCGTTCAAAACATTGTGCGGAATCTTCTCACGCTTCAGCATTCGGCTGAGCAACTCGGAGGCTTCCACACTCACCGTGCCGACCAGCACCGGTTGCTGCTTGTTGTGGCACTCCCTAATTTCATTGATGACCGAATTGTATTTTTCGCGCCGTGTTTTGTAGATCCGATCGTTGTAGTCCGTGCGCGCGACTCGCCGATTCGTCGGAATCATATTGACGTCGAGTTTGTAAATGTCGTGGAACTCGGCCGCTTCCGTTTCGGCAGTGCCGGTCATGCCGGCCAGCTTTTGGTAAAGCCGGAAATAATTCTGAATCGTAATCGTCGCCAAAGTTTGTGTTTCGCGATCGATCTGGACGCCTTCTTTCGCCTCGACCGCCTGATGCAATCCGTCGCTCCAACGGCGCCCCGGCATTTTGCGGCCAGTGAATTCATCGACAATCACGACCTTGTTCTCTTCGATCACGTACTGCACGTCCTTCTCGAACAAGCAGTAGGCCTTCAGTAACTGCGAGATGTTGTGGATGCGTTCCGCTTGCGTATCACAATGCTGCTGGCGCTCTGCTTTCCTCTTGTCCTTCTCTTCCTGTGACAACTCCGGATCGAGATCGATCTCAGTGAATTCGTTGATCAAATCCGGCAACACAAAAGCGTTCGGATCATCCGGATTCAGAAACATACGGCCTTGCTCGGAGAGATCGGCTTCGTTCGATTTTTCATCGATGGTAAAGAAAAGATCCTCCTTCAGCGCGAACAGTTCTTCCTTGCGCGTGTCCTGGTAAAAGGAAAGCTCGGCTTTGTCGATGGCGCGACGCTTGTCGGGGTCTTCCATCATGCGCAGAAGCTGTTTGTTGCGGGGCTGGCCGAGCTTCACCTTGAACATGAGAATGCCTGGATTGAATTTCGAGGCAGCATACCGCACATCGCTCTCTGTAATCTTTCCCTCTTTGCCTGTTCCCATTACCTCCGTGAGATGAACGCGAAGTTCGGCTGCCAGCTTTCGAACCTCCGGCGAAACGGTCACTCCAATCGGTTCATTTGGTGTGAATGTTGGAGTCTTCTCGGGATCAAGGCGGTCGAATAGTTCTACCGCTTCGCTCGCGATTCGATTACACAGCATAGTTTGCTTCCGGACCAACTGCTCAATGAGCGGTTTCCATTTGTCGTACTGATGGGTGGAAATGGTCGCCGGACCGCTAATGATGAGCGGCGTGCGCGCTTCATCAATCAGGATGGAATCGACTTCATCGACAATGGCGTAATGATAACCCCGCTGGACCTGCTGTTCGCGCGTCGTCGCCATCCCGTTATCGCGCAGATAATCGAAGCCAAACTCGCTGTTCGTTCCGTAAGTGATGTCCATCGCGTACTGTTCGCGACGAATATCCGGCTCTTGATCATGTTGAATGCAGCCAACAGTGAGCCCAAGGAAATCGTAGAGTTGCCCCATCCATTCCGCGTCACGTCGAGCGAGGTAATCGTTTACCGTGACAAGATGCGCGCCACGCCCGGTGAGCGCGCTGAGATAAAGCGGCAAAGTCGCCACCAGGGTTTTACCTTCACCGGTCGCCATTTCTGCGATCCGCCCGCGATGCAACACGACTCCGCCGAGCAACTGCACGTCGAAGTGCACCATGTCCCACGTCATCGGCTGATCGCACACCGTAAAAGTGTGCTGCCGATCTTTCAGCCGGCGCGCCGCATTTTTCACTACCGCGAATGCTTCCGGCAGAATCTCGTTCAGTCGGTTCCACTGATCTTGCAGCTCCGGAATTTTCGCGAACTCCTCTTTCCAGGCAGCCGTTTTCGCGCGCAAAGCTTCATCCGACAAGCCCTTGAATTGTTCATCGAACTCGTTGATACGGTGCACGATCGGCATCTGGCGCTTAAGTTCGCGCTGATTTTTCGATCCCAGAATTTTCTTTAAAATCCACCCAACCATTTCGCGTTCAATATCGACGAGATTCCGTCATTTGTCATTTGCCCCGACCCTTTTTGTATTCCCGAGCGAAGCCGCCTACCAAGCCGTAGCTCTATGCGAAGGTCTGGAGCAATCTCATTGTTGGATTCCGCTTCGCAGCTACAATCAGACGCATGAAGAAAATCATTTCCACGAGCGAGGCCCCGGCAGCGATTGGACCCTACTCGCAAGCCGTGCGCAGCGGAAGGTTGCTGTTTTGCAGCGGCCAAATCCCGCTCGACCCCAAATCGGGCCAAATTGTTTCCGGCGACATCGGCGCACAAACACGACGCGTGCTCAATAACATCTCAGCCGTTCTGAGGGCTGAAGGCGCAACTTTCGAAGACGTTGTCAAAACAACAATCTTCCTCACCGATCTAGGCGATTTTCAAACGGTGAACGAAATTTATGGCTCGTATTTCAAACAACAGCCGCCGGCCCGTTCCACCGTCCAGGTCTCCGCGCTGCCCAAGGGAGCGAATGTGGAAATCGAAGTTATTGCCGTCGCGAATGAGGGTGGATCGACTGAGCAAACGGCGTATGACACATCCGGCTAAATCTCGTAGCACAGGCATCTTGCCTGTGGGGCCGGCGGACGTCCCGGCTGCCGGTTCTGCTCCAACAAAGAACGCTCTTCTAACATTGTTCCGCAAAACCGGCGCGCTGCTCGATGGACACTTCGTCCTGCGTTCCGGCTTGCACAGCCGGCAATATTTCCAATGCGCGATACTCCTTCAGCATACTGACATTGCCGCAAGAATTTGTGGATGGCTCGCTGATAAACTGCGCGAATTTGATTGCGACGCGGTCATCTCCCCTGCCCTTGGAGGAATTGTTGTCGGCCAGGAAGTCGGCTGCGACTTGGGCAAACGCCACATCTTTGTCGAAAAAGAGGATGGCAAACTTGTCTTGCGCCGCGGCTTTCAAATCGCGCCGAATGAAAAATTCATCGTCGTCGAAGACGTCGTCACCCGCGGCGGCCGCGTTCAGGAAACAATCGATATCGTTCGCGCCAACGGCGGTATCGTTTCCGCAGTCGGCGTGATTGTCGATCGAAGCGGAAAGGTGAAACCAAATTTCGGTTGTCCGTTCGTCAGCCTGGTCGAAATGAATGTTGAGAACTTTGCCGCGGACAATCTCCCGCCCGATCTCGCCACAATCCCCGCCATCAAGCCGGGCAGCAAATAGGCGTTGCGATTTGTTGTCGGCTGAACAGGCAATCTTTTGTCGCATATGCAACACAGAATGGGTATGAATTTTGGACGGGGCGGACAAGCAACGAACGTTAGCTGGACCTGGATCGGAACGCATGACAACTAGAGCAAACTTTGAAATGTTGGCCGGTTATCTCGTGAGTAATTCGGATAGTGCCTTCGGATCCGTGACCGGCGCTTTGCACGTGAAATTTTCGCAAACGTAGGCGGCTGGTTTGCCGTCGACCATCGACATCGCTCGAATCGCTTCGTTTTTGTCGCCGAGATATTTCTGACCTTCGGCGCCATCTGCCAGAAGCAGGATTGTGTCGGGCAGAAAATGTCGATGCACCTCTCTGAGAATCGCCTTCGTTTCCGGCGAATCCTTCTTCCCGGCGATCACGATTTGTCGCGGCTCACTTAACGAATAGTCGATCGCGACTAGCATTTGGGGCATGGCGCTGGGGAAATGCGAAAGGGTTGGCGCAAATGCATCGATCGTCTTTCTTGCGCGCTCGGCTCGGGCAGCCGCCGGATCATCGCAAAATTGCGATAACCGCAATAGATTGAGCGCGGCCACGGAACTCGCAGCCGGCTCCGCGCTGTCGTTGTCATCTTTCATGCGAAGGACGACGCTCTTGTCTTTGCCGCTCGTGCTGAAGTAGCCGCCCTGCTTCTCATCAAAGAACAGGCGGTCCTGCGTGTCCTGTAGCTCCACGGCAAGCTTCAGCCACTCGATATCGAATGAAGCTTCATAAAGATCGAGAAGTCCCTGGACGACGAACGCGTAATCGTCAGCAAACCCTTCGATATCACTGCGGCCTTCGCGGTAACTCCGATATAAAATTTTGCGGGAGGCATCCCAAAGCTGTTTGCGAATGAAATTCGCGGCTCGCGCCCCGATCTCCAGGTAACGCGGTTCGTCGAGAACCCGGGCCGCGCGCGCGTAAGCCGAGATCATCAGCCCGTTCCATGCAGCGATGATTTTATCATCGAGATGCGGTCGTGGCCGCTTCTTGCGGATCGCGAAAAGTTTTTTTCGGCTTTGTCTCAATAAATCACGAACTGCGTCCTCCGGTTTCCGAAAATGCTGCGCGGTCTCGACGATTGTATGCCGCTGGATCAAAATATTTTTACCGCGAAATTCATCCTGCGGATCGCTGCCCTCAGGCGCATTGCCATGCGATTGCACGCCATAGTGAAAATTGAATATCTCAGCGGCGTCACCAAGCGCAGAATCAATATCTTTCTTGGTCCAGACATAGAATGCGCCTTCGGCGGTTTCGCTGTGACCGGGATCGCCGATCCCGGCTACAACTGGGCTATCGGCATCTTCTGCGGAGAAAAATCCGCCTTCCTTGGAGGTCATATCGCGGGCAACGTAGTCGAGAATATCGCGCGCGACCGATTCGTATTGTCGATCTTGTGTGATTTGAAAAGCCTCGAGATAGGCGGCAGCGAGCTGTGCCTGATCGTAAAGCATTTTTTCGAAATGGGGCACGTGCCAGTAACGATCAACCGAGTAACGATGAAAACCGCCGCCGATATGGTCGTGCATACCGCCGGCCGCCATTTTGCGCAGCGTAAGCAAATCCATTTCCAACGCGTGCTTCCCGACTTCGCTCTTCGGGGCTCTGGCGTAAACGCGGGAAAGAAAATTGAGCGTCACCGGGCGCGGAAATTTCGGCGCATTGCCGAAACCTCCCTCCTTGGGATCGTAACTGCGCGCAATTTGCTCATACGCGGCGTCTAAAATCTTCGCGTCGATTTTACTTTCGCCTGCCGCTCCCGCTTGCGATTCACGCAACGCTGTAACGATCTTTCCGCCCTGTTCGACGATCTTCTCGTGATTCTCTTTCCAAGCCGTTGCGATCCGTTCGAGCACTTTTTTGAAACCAGGCTGACCGTATCGATCATCGGGCGGAAAGTATGTTCCGCCAACGAACGGTTTCAGATCGGGCGTCAACCAAACACTCATTGGCCAACCGCCACCGCCGGTCGTCGCCTGGACAAAGGTCATGTAAACGCGATCGACATCGGGACGCTCTTCCCGGTCGACTTTGATGTTCACAAATTCGCGATTCATGATCGCCGCCACTTCTTCGCTCTCGAATGACTCGTGGGCCATGACATGACACCAATGGCAGGTCGAGTAGCCGACCGAGAGAAAGATCGGTTTATTCTCGCGACGCGCTTTGCCGAAAGCTTCCTCGCCCCACGGATACCAATCGACCGGATTATGCGCGTGCTGAAGAAGGTAAGGCGACTTCTGATGCGCGAGCCTGTTGGTGTGCTCTGAAGGTGCAGGCGTGGGTTCAGCAACGGTATGAGTCGATGTCACAAACCATATTAGCGCGAGAATTCCAAAGCGGAAGAGACTCGTCATGCGGGCCACCGCGCCTGAAGCGGCGCGCTTCGCTTCGCAGCGCGAGGTCACATCACCATTCTTGTTATTCCGAGCGAAGTCGAGGAATCTCTTACTGTTTCTTGCGGAATGTAGCGACGGCGTTCTCGTTAGACTAAGAGATGTCTCGGTTCCGAGCCGGACTGGCATTTCCGCTCGACATGACAAGAAATGGACTATACACATCTCATTTTGCTTTTCATCGCCGTCGGTCTGATCGCGTTTCTCTACTCATCGGTAGGTCATGCGGGAGCGTCGGGTTACATCGCAGCGATGACGTTGTGGGGGCTCGCGCCGACCGTGATCAGACCAACTGCGCTGGTGCTCAACATTCTCGTTGCGTCCATCGGTGCGTTCCAATTTTGGCGCGCCGGCCATTTTGTGTGGAAATTGTTCTGGCCATTTGCGCTACTTTCAATTCCGGCCGCTTATTTCGGCGGATACTTGCAACCATCCGCTTCCGTCTTGAGAATTTTGATTGGGCTGGTGCTGGTTTTCTCCGCTGTACGTTTGATCTTTCGCCGCAACGATCCGCCAAAGCTTCTTACCCCGTCGCGACCGACGGCCATCAGCGTAGGGGCCGGCCTCGGATTTCTTTCCGGGCTGACAGGGACCGGCGGTGGAATATTTCTGACGCCACTCTTGCTGTTCTGCCGATGGGCGCACATTCGACGGGCAGCCGCGGTGTCGGCGTTATTCATTCTGGTGAATTCGATCGCTGGATTAGTTGGTTACTTTACAAAAGTTCGTTCTATTCCTTCGCTGGGTTTTATTCTTGCAGCAGCTGCGATCGTTGGCGGCATCGCGGGTTCGCATTTGGGCAGCAGACGTTTCGCTGTCCGAGTGATTTCGCTTTTTTTAGCGACGGTCCTCCTTATTGCCGGCACGAAACTAATTTTTACGAGGTAAATATATTGCAGGAACGGCACTGTGCGCTCGTAAGGGAAACCGGCCGCAGGCCGGTTGCTACAGAAGCTTCAGCTTTGGCGCGGTTTCCGGCGACCAAGGATTGGTCTTGCAGTCGGACGCGACGATTTGATCAGTGTATGCGCGCAAAAGCCCGCAAAGCGCTGCGACATCCAATTCATGATGTCGCGGAGCGAAGGCCGATAAGTTCTTTTCCGCCAGCCGAAACAAGCGCACAGCTGGCGGCAAACGCTGGCTGTGCTTCGCGTGCGTCGGATGCTCGAAATTTTTCTGAAGATGAACAAATGCGCCGGCTGCCTGAATCAGACCTTTGAAGAAATTGTCGTCGTCCGAATCTTTATTGAGCCAAAGCTGCTCCAAAACGTCGTGCGCCTCGTAATAACGTTGCTCGTTCCAACATTGAAAATAGGCGCGGTAATACGGATGACTCGCGACCTCGATTTTCCCGGGATCGAGATCTTCGCCGATCACCTCCGCCACGAATCGCGAAATCCTCTCGCCTTTGTTCATGAAGAGCTTAATTTGCTCGTGGCTCTGATGATGAGCAAACAAGCAGGCATTATCTTTTCTCGAAGCAAATGTGCCACCCGCCTCAGGCGGGAAACTCACATCGCTAGTCCGGGTGTGCTACGATAGATGATGACAGACGCGGCTCTGGCCATTCTCCTGGTCGTTATCTTAATTTTGATCTTCTGTTCCGCCCTTTTTTCGGGATTGGAGACAGCGCTTTTCTCACTCAAGCCGCATCAACTCCGCCGCCTGGAAGAGCATCGGTCCGGTCTCACAAATTTCATACAGCTCTTCCGGGACAATCCGCGCCATGTTCTGAATGTCCTGCTCCTGGGCGATGGCATGGTGAAAGTGCCACTGGTCATTTTGTGTCTGGTCCTCTTGTGGGAAGGTCCATTTGCCTCGCGCATTCCACAATGGCTGGCCGGAATTGTGATCTTCGCAATTGTCGTGCTGTTCTGCGATTTAATTCCCAAGCTCCTGGCTCTTTCGGCGCCGTATCGGCTTTCCGCAATCGGAGCGTTGGCCTTGCAGATTTCGATGCCGCTGCTCGATCGTGTCGGTCACGGACTCGAGCGCGTCAGCGCCTTTATTATTGATCATCTGACACCATTGCATCTGCGCACCCGGCCAGGCTTAACCGATGAAGAACTG
>Ga0193719_10001091_pt1 | contig 10632 bp, 10 predicted proteins | sample U2a2metaG_FD_160103 | JGI IMG/M metagenome (GOLD analysis project Ga0193719, IMG submission 160103) | Soil microbial communities from a riparian zone of the East river system, Colorado, United States - U2a2 | ecosystem: Environmental > Terrestrial > Soil > Riparian zone | place: USA: East... | reverse complement strand
TGAGCCAGCTCGTCGAAACTGCAAACGAAATCAGCACAGGAACCGCGGCCGCGATCCATACTCCCACGTACGGCACGAATCGCATGATCGCCGCGAACGCGCCCCAGAGCGCAGCGTTCGGCACGCCGATGAAGTAGAGTCCGATCGCAATGCACGAGCCAAAGCTCACGTTCACCAGAAGCAGCATCGTAAGGTAACGGGCGACGCGGCTCCCGGCGTCGTCCATCGCCCGCGTGGTCGCGCTGATCCGGCCTTGCCCGATCAAGCGGATCATTCGGCCGCGCAGGTCCTCGCGCTTCAACAGCATGAAGATGACAAGCAATGAAACGAGGCCTGCCGTCCCGAGCGGTCCGAGCAATCCGGTCGCGGTGGTTTGCAGGATTTGCGGAAGACGGCTTTGCGATTCGACGATCCGAACCGGCATCGGCTGTTGACCCGCAGGCACGTTGCGAGAGCGCGCCGCCGTGGTGGCTTTTGTTTCCGGCATCGGACTGGTCGCATTCGCCGGCGGCTCCAACGAGTCCGGTGATTGTTTTTGCAGCTCGGAGACGCTCTGCGAAAAGCGGCCAAACGCACCGCCGGTGGGAAGCCGGAACGCGTGCAATCTGTTGTCAATGTTCGTCTGGTAATCGGGAAGCTTCGCCGCGAGGTCGATCAGTTGACGCGTTAACAACCAACCTGCTCCGCCCACGATGCTGAAGAGCATCGCCACGACGATCAGGACAGCCGCGATACGTCCGATCCAGCGTTCAATGTAGCCGACCAGCGGCGCAAGCAGGAAGGTCAGCATCGCCGCGAGCGCGAGCGGAATAAGCAGTTGGCGTCCGACGTAAAGAATCGTGACGACGAACGCCGTCAGCAAAATCATCCAGATCCCTACAAGCGCGGCGGTAGAAGCATTCTTCATCGCTCGCATGGCATGTCATCCGTCGTCCACAGTGCGGCTTCTAGCAAATGCGCGGCACGTAGCTCGCGCACCGCAGCTCAGTTCTTCGAGCCCAAGAAATTCCATAGCGATCCAGACAGAGGAAGGTGACAGGGGTACAAACCTACAAACTTGTAGACAGCACCAGTCACGCGCCCACAGCGGTTTACGCGCCGTGAAGTGCAATCTAGCCTGGAGCTAAAACACGTGGAGCACTTTGAGGACGATGACGATAACGACAATGACTCCGATGATGTAGAAGATGTTTCTGTTCACGGATCGTGGATAACAGGTCGCTATCCCCGGCGGCAAGCAATATGAGCGGCGCGTGTGAGTTCCGTCTTCCTCCACACCAAAGGTCTTGCAGGATGTTGAACTCGAACGGACATGATCCATGCGGGGGCCTTTGTCGAGCTAGACTAGCCAAATCAAGAAGTCTTGTTCATTGTGTAAACAAGACTATGTTTTTCGACAATTTACCGCTGGAAATTACGTGCCCTAAATGTGGCAGGCAGATCAAGGAGACTGTCAGATGGCTCAAGGCTGAGAGTCGCAAGTGCCCTTTTTGCGACACGCTCATCGACACGACAGAGTTTCGACGGGGAATTGATGAGGCTACGGATCGCACTCATGAAATGCTTCGGAACCTTCAGGGCAGCCTTGGGAGCATCAAGATAAAGATTAAGCTCTAATCACCATAGTCGACCGGCAACAACCCAGCTAATTTCATGCGGCATATCGCAAATTGTTTTTGTCGTGGAATTTTGAGTGGCTACCCCGCTTGGATTTGAACCAAGAATAACGCCTCCAAAGGGCGCTGTGCTACCATACTGATCTCTGATATCTGATCTCCGGATTATTGCCGGATCGCCTGATTAGGCGTTCTTCGCCTGACGATCCTGGCTTTGCCGGTTCGATTCGCCTTCAGATCCCCTCTATAATGCGCACGTCTCGCTCCGCTGCGCCTTTGAGCCGCTTCAGTGCGGTCTGGTAGGCGGAGCTTTGATAGATGCGGAGCGCACTCTCCATGCTGTCGAACTCGATGATGACGACGCGCTGCTGAAGCCCACCCTCGAACACCTTGGCCGCAATGTCACGTGCCAGGAAGCGACCGCCACCCGCCTGAATCGCCGGGCCCGCCAGCGCAGCATACTCGGCTAAGGCCGTGGGATTCGAGACTGAACGATAGAATGTGACCAGTAGCCTCGTCGCATGTCTGCCTCCTCGCGGTATTGCTCGTCTGTTCGTCTAACGCGATGAAGCTCAGCCACGGCTCTGACAGACGCAAGTCGCGATGGGGCGTCGGATTGCTATTCATCACACAGTCGGCTATTGGAACTTGAGCCCAGCGGCTCTGATGATCTGCGCCGCACTTTCACTCTCGCTCAGCACGAAGCGCGCGAACTCGGGCTGCGCCATATTCATTGGCTCGCCTCCGTGCTTGGTAGGAAGCGAAAATGATCCGCGCGTGGCTCTTCTTAATACCAAGGGTGATCGGTAAACAATTACCGGCAGCGCGCTTTGCCCATTCACCTGGGAACTACGGAAGAGCCTTCGTAATCAGCAGCACCAGGTTCCAGCCTTCGAAATATTGCCCTCGCACCGAACCCATTCTCGAGAATTGTGGCATTCCAACCCTGAGATTCGGCGAAGCCTTGGATTTTTGTCTCCCGTTCCGCCCGCGCCATCTTGTTTCTTGGCCAGCAGCGTTCGAGATCATGATCAAAAACAACGCAGTATCCTCGTCCTTTGATCTGTTGCGCAATGACCTCCTCGAAAACGTCAAAGTTCCCCTTGCTTTGGACCTCTTCGGTATCTCGGCGGACAACAGCTTTCGTCGCTTCGTATGAAGTGATGCTGTTCATTTTGTTAATCTGTTTGCTGCGGTGTCGATCGGCCATCGTGCGTCCGCGTGATTTTGCGGTGCTACTTAGGAGTTGATCACCACTCCCTCCTTCGAGATAGAAGGGGGAACGATTCGCGACGACGAGTAGAGACCTCTCGCGGGAATTCTACTTCGCTGCTGGCGCCTGCGCGGCCTGAAAGGCCAGCCAGGCATTCCAAGCGCGTTCCCAATTTTGTTTCTCGGCCCAACATTGCGCTTCCAAGAAATGAAAATAGGCAGGGGAGTTCGGCTGTTCGCTGAAATGACGGGCGGTGAGAAGGGCATCATCGACCCGACCATTCTGCATCTGCGCGCGATAAAGTTCATAACCAACGCCGTGGTTATTGGGCGCGGCGGCGAAGCGCTTTTCCAGATCTTGAAGAGAGAAATTAGTGGCGACTCGCGGAAGCGCGACCGGTTCGCCGTATCGCTGGGTCAACCCGTAGCCGGCGCGAAAATCATTCTTGCTGGCCTTGTATTTCGCCATGCCAAGCCAGGCATAACGAAGCCAGTCGGGATGCTGCTCAATGGCCCGGGAAATCTCCTCGGGGTCGCCGCGTTCGGACCAAACCGCAAAGAGCGCGAGTTTTTCTGTTTCACTGAACGATTGTAAGTTCGGATCATTTCTCAACAATTGCGCGAGAGCGCGATTGAAAGAAGCGTCGGATACCCGGTTGAGATAGGGCAGCGCTAAATCGTGCTCGTTAAGTCCAATCGCTTCCAGAATCGGGCTGACTTCTGGACTTCTGAGCGAAGCGTCGCTTAGCATGCTTGTGTAAACTCCTGGTCGCAGAGGTCCCGCTCTGCGTAGCGCCTCACGCCACGCCGTCACGGCCAAAACGGGACGGTACGGCAGCCAGGCGTTTCCTTCGGTCAGCGGAACTTCATAAGCAATCGGCTCCAGAAAACGCGCCCGACGGAAATCATCGACTGCGTTTGTCATCTGTTTGAGTTCGACCTCCGCGATAGCGCGCGCAGAGTAAAGCTGCCAATCGAGCGGCGCCCATCGAAGCGCGCGAGTTGTCAGTGCCCTTATTTCACTAAAATTGCCCTCGCGATCGGCTACCGCCGATAATTGCTTCGCGCTGGAAACACCGACTGAGCCGGGAAGGAGTTTCTCACTGCGCGCGCCGACAACCAACGACAGTCCAGCCGCAAGTAATATCAACCCCAAAACGCGAAATAAGATCGACACCCACTGGCTTGTTTTCAACGAGAGCGGCCGATGCCGTGCGAGCCCAAGCAAAAATACTGCCGCAAACGCAGTACCGACACGGTGTCCTGAAACATCGACAGTCCCATGGATCGCGAACAGGAGCGCGGCGATAAGCGCGGCGAGACGATAACCTTGGTTGGTTCCCTGTCGCAACGGGAAAACTCGACTAACAAACAGCGCGATACCGACGATCGCGAGCACCACCGCCAGCCAACCGAGTTCCGTCCAAAGCCAAAGCCAATCGCTTTCCGGATGCAAGGCTCGCCGGTCGCTGAGAGAAGCATCACGAAAAATTGCAAAGATCGATTCGAAATTTCCAAAACCGATCCCGCACCAGGGCGAATTACGAATGAGTCGAAACGTGTCATGAAAAATTTGCCACCGGAAATCCGTTGAGATGCCGGCACTGCCGAAATCGCGAAGATGAAATCTCTCGAATATTTGCTCGCCGAAAAGCAGCAGGGCCGTGAGCAGCAGAATAAGAAAAGAGACTCCAAGCGCGAGTCGCAAGGGAGAGCGTTGTCGGAACGCGAACGCGCCAAGCCAAAATGCGCTGCCCGCGACGAGGACCCCGATTCCGGAGCGCGAAAAATTCAAAACGATCGCTGTCACGACCAGGACCAGCCCGAGGATCCAAACGATCCACCGTTTTCTCCTCTTGCGAAGATCGTCCTGACCGCAGGCAAGAATCATGATCGCGGTGAGCCCGAAAAGATCTCCGGTTTGATTGCGACTTGGAAATGGACCGAAATTTTGCTCGTTGTGCCAGAATGGGAGCGTGGTATGCGCCAAGTAAAACGCGATGCAGATTGCGGCTAGGAGCGCAATTCCGCCGGTAAACAAGCGAAGTTGAAAGCGCGCCTCGCGAAGCTCCAGGTCTTGCGTGGAGACGACATAGAGCCAGCTCAGTCCGGCAGCGAAGCTAACCAGATAGCTCAGCGTGATCCACGGCTGCGGAGTGAGCGTCGATGGAAGCTGAATTCCGAATTCATTTACAAATGTCGCACGCCATTCCGGTTGGAAAAACCAGCGGGCGGGGAGAAATGCAACTGCCGCTAAAATAAAAAGGGTGAGAAGAACGAGGTTCGTCAGTGCGCCGAGGGAAAACCGAGGCGGTCGCACCAGCAGGTAGAGCGCTAGAAGCGTGATGACAAGTCCCTCTTCCCATTTTTGAGTGGCGCCGGCTAGGAAACAGGCGAGCACGGGCAGCAACGCGACAGTCGCGTCGGCTATCCAACGAGTAGTGGCGGCTTCTTTGTTCTCACGCAATTGAGATCGCTGCATGGAATTTCACCTGCTTTCCGATCATGAAGACGTTGCCACGTTTCCTTTAAGTCTCCACCGTTCCGGGTAGTGGTACACTTTGATCAACGGGGTGGATCACCACGCTTCGGAATGGCCCATCAAGGTTCAGCGCGTGGGCCGGCGCGAAACTTTTCCAGCCAGGAACCGTAAATAAGGGCGCGGCAGCCGGATCGACTTCTGCAACCAAAATTGCATGGCGCCCATCAAAACTGTTGACGAATAGTTGACGAATAGACTGCGTTTTAACGCGTTTTCGTGCGCAATCGTGCGCGAACTGCATTTCCGCCAATTCGTCTGCATGTCGCTCGCACTGCGAAAATTAGAGGGAATTTGGCTTGGCTACCCCGCTTGGATTCGAACCAAGAATAACGCCTCCAAAGGGCGCTGTGTTACCGTTACACTACGGGGTATCGCGCTTTCGGATTTTAGATCGGCGATTTTGGATTAAATGGCAATCGGCAAAATCGGACGGCGCAATTCTCTCGGCAAATGACGGGTCGCAAATCCCGGAAACCAGCTTATATTTGCAGTTCGCCGTTATGAAGGAATTAAGCGTAGAAAACTTGCACGTGACCATCACTGACAAGGAGATCGTTCGCGGACTAAGTCTTCGGGTTCCGCGAGGAGAAGTGCACGCACTTATGGGTCCGAATGGCTCAGGAAAAAGCACGCTCGCCAAGGTCCTGGCTGGTCATCCCGATTACCAAGTCACCAAGGGCAAGGTGATGATGGACGGAGAAAATCTTCTCGAGCTCGACCCCGATGAACGTGCCCGGCACGGGCTTTTCTTGGCGTTCCAGTATCCAAGCGAAGTCCCGGGCGTGACGATCGCGAATTTTCTGCGCGCGGCCATGCAGTCGCGTCTCCCAGAGGGCGAAGAGCTCGAGGCAACCGATTATTACGCGAAGCTTTACGAAAAGATGGAGTTGCTGGGTATGGATCGCTCGTTCACTTCGCGCGCTGTGAACGAGGGCTTCTCCGGCGGCGAAAAGAAACGTACGGAAATTCTGCAACTTGCCATGCTTGAGCCGAAATATGCCATTCTCGACGAAACCGACAGCGGCTTGGACATCGACGCGCTCAAGACCGTTGCGCACGGAGTGAATTCGTTGCGCGGCCCCGATCTTGGAGTATTGTTAATTACGCACTATCAGCGCCTCTTGAACTACATCGTGCCCGATTACGTCCACGTCATGGTGGCGGGGCGAATCGTTAGGAGCGGACGGAAAGAGCTCGCTCTTGAGCTCGAAGAGAGAGGTTACGATTGGGCACGCGAAGAGGCGGCTGAACCAGCGCTTAGGAGGTAACACGGAAAAATGAAAACTGAAAACAAAGCCGTCGATATTAATCGAAACATCGGGGACTTCGCTTACCCGGAAGTGCACGTGCGCGATGCGGGTGCCGGACTGAGCGAACGAACGATCCATTACATCTCTGACGTTAAAGAGGACCCGGATTGGGTGCGCGAGTTTCGCCTAAGAGGCCTCAAGACATTTCTCGAAAAACCGCTTCCCACGCATTGGGCGAGCAGAGATCTCGAAGCAATCGACTTCGATAAAATCCGTTATTATCTCTCGCCGGGGACCACCACGAAACGCAGCTGGGATGAAGTGCCGGAGGACATCAAGCGCACATTCGAGCGCCTTGGCATTCCGGAACAGGAACGAAAATTCCTCGCCGGTGTGGAAGCGCAGTTCGACAGCGAAGCTGTTTATTCAAACATCAAGAAGGCGGTCGGCGAACAAGGCGTCATCTTTGTAGGATCGACAGAGGGCTTGAAGAATCATCCGGAAATCTTCCGTAAATGGTTCGGCAGAGTCATCCCGATCGGCGACAACAAATTTAGCGCGCTGAATTCTGCCGTGTTCAGCGGGGGCTCGTTCATTTATGTCCCGCCCGGTGTGAAAGTGAAGCATCCGCTTCAGGCTTACTTCCGGATCAACGCCGAAAACTTTGGCCAATTCGAGCGCACGCTTATTATCGCCGATGAAGGCTCCGAGGTGACTTACATGGAGGGTTGCACGGCACCAAAGTTTAATACCACCACGTTGCACAGCGCTGTGGTCGAATTGATCGCGCTCAAGGGCGCCAAGATCCAATACATCACCGTGCAGAACTGGTCGTCGAATGTTTTCAACCTGGTGACGAAACGCGGACTCGCCCACGAAGACGCGGAGATCAAGTGGATCGATTGTAATATCGGTTCCCGCCTCACCATGAAATATCCCGGCGTAATCATGAAAGGGCGAAAAGCGCGCGGCGAAGTTCTTTCCATCGCGCTCGCCAACGACGGACAGCACCAGGACACCGGTGCGAAAATGATTCACGCGGCCGATGAAACGACCAGCAACATTATTTCCAAATCGATCTCCATCGGCAAGGGCCGCGCCACTTACCGCGGTTTGGTGCACGTGCCGAAGCATCTCAAGCATTGCAAGAACAACACCGAGTGCGACGCGCTGCTCATCAATTCGACCAGCCGCACCGATACATACCCTGCGATCACCGTGCGCGGCACGGGGAACGCTGTGCAACACGAAGCAAGCGTCAGCCAAGTGAGTGCCGAGCAGATTTTCTACATGCAACAGCGCGGACTCAGCGAGGCGCAAGCCATGAGCCTGAGCGTTAATGGTTTCGTTAACGATCTCGTCCGCCAATTCCCGATGGAGTACAGCGTCGAGCTCAAGCGCCTGATCGAGCTGGAGATGGAAGGCTCGGTTGGATAGTTCCGAGTAATCTTCTGTAGCGGCCGTCTGTGACCGCCGCACTTATCTAAGATCGACATGGCGTCAGTCGCACATGATGAATTAACGGAAACCGAATCGATTCTTTCCGGCCCGGCAGAGTTGCCTGATTTTCCGGATTGGTTTCGCGACCAGCAACGCACCGCGTGGAAAGAATTCGAGGCGCTGCCGAAGCCGACGCGGAAAGATCAGGCCTGGCGATTTTCCAATGTCGATCTCCTTGATGTAACGTCGTTTAAGTTTGCCGGCGCACTTGGCGATGAAGAACACGCCGCGATTCTAGAGCAATCGCGCGGGCTCGATGAGGTTGCTGGCCGCATGATCTTCGCAGGCGACCAACTCATTGAGCGCGACGTGATTTCGGATCAACTGAAAAAACGCGGCGTTATCTTTCAATCGCTCGAGCGCGCCATGGTTGAACACGCCGAGCTGTTCCGGAAACATTTCATGTCGCAGCCCGCGGTTCTTGGCTCGGCCAAGTTCGCGGCGCTGCATCAGGCACTGGTTTCCTCTGGCACATTTCTTTACGTCCCCCGCGGCGTTGAAATCGAGTTGCCAATTGAAATTTTCCATTGGTTGCACGACGAGAACTCTGCCGTGTTTCCGCATTTGCTCCTGGTTACAGACGAATTGGCAAAAGTGACCGTGATCGAGCATTTCCGCTCGTTAGATCGATCCGCCGAGGGACGAATTCGCCGTGGCGAACAATCCCCGGGATTTGCGTGCGGCGTAAACGACTTGATTGCCGGCCCCGGAGCAAAAGTGAGTTATGTATGCGCACAAAACTGGGGAGACAATGTCGTCGCGCTACAAATGAACTCGACGACGGTCGATCACGATGCTTCAGCTATGAGTCTCAATTTGCATCTGGGTTCACGATATTCGCGCTTCGAAAGTCTCAGCCGGTTGATCGGCGAAGGCGGGCGTAGCGATCTACTCGCTGTTTCGGTCGCAAGCGGCACTCAGGAGTTCGATGCGCGCACATTGCAGGATCACATTTCGGCGCATACCGCGAGCGATCTACTTTACAAAAACGCGTTGAGCGATCGCGCTCGCACCACCTTCGGCGGTCTTATCCGGGTCGAGCCGCACGCCCATTTCACTGATGCGTATCAAAAAGTCCGCAATCTTCTCTTGAGCGACGACTCGGAAGCCAACTCAATGCCCGGCCTCGAAATCCTCGCTGACAACGTCCGTTGCACTCACGGCGCCACCTCCGGCCAGGTCGAAGAAGACCAGCTGTTTTACCTGCGCTCGCGCGGAATTCCGGTTCCAGTTGCCCAACGTCTCATCGTCACCGGTTTTCTCGACGAAGTCATTCAACGTGTTAATCACGCCGCGATTGCCGCGCACTTGCACGGGCTGATCGAAGATAAATTCGCTGCGTAGCGTCGATCGCAGACTTGCGCGTCTGCCCCCTGGAGTTCGCGATCGCGGGGGCGCGATCACCAGCATGCGCGAGGTGCAAGCGCTCCCCAGAAGAACCAGTTCGCGGACATATCGCGCGTAACTGCGCGGCCACCGATCCTTAGTACGCCGTCTCCTGGTCGGTATTTAACTCGAAATTAATTCTTACGTCGTAATGATCGCCATTTCCGAGCCCGGACGGCACCGGATCGACTTGCGTTACCCGTTTCGCAATCGCCGCTACCGACTCATTTACGACAATATTTTCAGAGGGCTTGATGATTTCGAAACTGGACACGCGTCCATCTTTCTCAATTCGAACTTTGACCAGCGTCGAAATCTTGGCGCCGGAAGCGACGGTAGTCGTCGGCTGGATCCAGGCGCTGTAAAAACGATCATGCAGCATACTGCCATACCACGCGAACTCCGATGCGCTCTTCCCGCCGCCAGCGTGGCCACCTTTGCCGGCTGAACTTCCTTTCCCTGTGCTGTTCTGAGATGACGATCCGTTTTTCGCCGACGCAGCTTTCGCGATCTTCTTTTTCTCTGCATTCGCATCCGCTTGCTTTGCTTTTTCAGCCGATTTTGTCGCGCTCGACTTCACTTTTGTTGAGGGTTTCGGCGAGGCCTTTGCCAACACGGGTTTTTTTGGAGTTGGTTTCGGGGTCGGCTTGGGAGCTGGTTTTGGCGTTGCCTTCGGTTTTGGCGTGGGAGTCGTAGGTGGCTTCGGCGTAGATGTTGGTGTTGGTGTCGGAGTGGGCAATTCGATTTCGCTCTTCGCTGCCGTTAAGAGAGGCTCTTGCTTTTCCGCTTCATCCGATTTTGGCAGACGGCGCTCGGGCGACGGAGAAAGTTTTGCGGGCTGCGGCGGCTCGCCGGTCATTGGCTCCGTGGCTGCGCTGGCCCCGCCAACATCGTCTAACCAAACGACGCTTTGTGCGTTTGAAGAGCTCCTGGCTTCGACACTCCAGCGAATCAATCCTGCGACGAGTGCGACGTGCGCGAGTGCTATCAATGTGACGTTTCGCCAGAAGCGGCTGTCTTTCGACATCTATTTCGTCTCGGCTTTTGTGGCGATGCCGACCTTCGTAATTTGCGCGCGTCGTAACGCGTCCATCAACGTAATCAATTTTTGCCCGGGCAATTCGCG
>Ga0193719_10001090_pt1 | contig 10648 bp, 10 predicted proteins | sample U2a2metaG_FD_160103 | JGI IMG/M metagenome (GOLD analysis project Ga0193719, IMG submission 160103) | Soil microbial communities from a riparian zone of the East river system, Colorado, United States - U2a2 | ecosystem: Environmental > Terrestrial > Soil > Riparian zone | place: USA: East... | reverse complement strand
GACGCCGCTACGGTATGGCGGGCGAGAAGACAATCGCGAAAACCGGGTGCGAATCGCTCGATCTGCGATTCGATTTGATCCGACATATCCGTACCGCAGCTGAACGGAACATGGCAGTACGCCCAGAGCGTGTGCTGACCACGCGGCGCGCGCGTTGCATCGAACAAACTTTGTTGCGCGACTAGCACGAACGGGCGCTCGGGAATTTTTCCACGCACAACCTCGCGTTCCGCCGCCGCGATTTCGCCAATACCGCCCCCGAGATGAATTGTTCCTGCGCGACGGCAAGCTTCGGCTTTCCATGGGATTGGCTCACTCAGCGCATAATCGATTTTGAAAATTCCGGGCGCGTGTCGAAATGATTGCAGTCTGCGGCGATAGCGCGATGGCAGTTGTTGACCGGCGATTCGCAAAAACTCCCAGACCGAAACGTCCAAAAGAATCGCGCGCGATTTCGGCAGGTCGCGAAGATTCTCGATGCGATGATTCACTTCGATGTTCCCGCCAAGTTCACGCAGATAAGCGGCAAGCGCGTTCGAAATCTGCTGCGATCCGCCGCGTGGAATCGGCCAACCCACCGCGTGTCCCGCAAGCCCCAGTACCAATGCGAATGCTGACGAAACCGGCGCCTCCAGTGGAAGAAACGAGTGCGCGGCGTTCCCGGCGAAAAGCGAGCGCGCTGGTTCGCCTTTAAAAATAAACTTCGTCAACAACGTTGCCGGGCAAAGCGCCAGGATTCCAAAGTGCGCGAGCGTTATCGGATGCCGTGGCCAATGCAACATTGGCTGCAGGAACTCAATCGACAGATTTTCCCAGTTACGCGCCAGCGGCTTCATCAGGCGCCGATATGCGCCCGAGTCGTCGAACAATTGTTCAGCTGTAACGTCGATATCTCTGTAGAGGCAGGCGGCAGAGCCGTTATCCAGCGGATGGGCCAGTGGAATTTCGGGCTCGATCCATTCAAGACCTAAGCGCCCCAGGGGCAGCGTTTTGAAAAACGGCGAGCCCGCTGCAAGTGGGTGAACTGCCGAACAGACGTCATGCAGAAAGCCAGGCAGAGTGAGTCCGCCCGAACGCGCGCCGCCGCCGATTGTCGCGTTTGCTTCGTAAACACGAACGGAACATCCCGCGCGCGCCAGTGTGATCGCCGCCGCGAGACCATTCGGTCCCGAGCCAACGACAATCGCATCATAAGCATCTGGCATGTGCTTCCAGTAGTAGCAGTTTCGGAAGCTACGCGAGCCAGTTGCGAGTTAAAGTGACTCCAGGCCGTGTATCACGCGCAAACGCGCAGAATCTTTCGATTCAATTTCTATGAAGCGAACACAGCCTCGCGAAACTGAAGCGAACCTTTCGATCGAGGAGTACGGCGCGAAGACTGCGGAAAAGGAGGAGTGCGAGGAACAATTGCTCACGGAATACGCGACACTACTCGGATTTTATCTGGCAAGTGCGGCCGTTCTAACAGGGATTGCCGTTCAACAGAACCGTCTGCCCAGAAAATTTGGTTTGCTTGATCTGGCACTGCTTGGAATAGCCACGCACAAGTTGAGCCGCATCGTCGCCAAAGACAGAATCACCGGCATTCTGCGTGCGCCGTTTGTGAGCTATATTCGCAGTGCCGGCGCGGGCGAGGTGGAAGAGGAACCACGCGGCCGTGGATTTCAACGCGGCATAGGTCATTTGATTTCGTGTCCGTATTGTATGGCGCCCTGGTGCGCCACAAGTCTGAGTTTCGGTCTGCTTTTCGCCCCACGTGTGACGCGGTTCTTCGCCGGGATTTTGGTAAGCGTAGCCGCCTCGGATTTTCTCCACCGCGCCTACTCTCGAATGCAACAAAAGTAAACCTTTAGTGAGTCGCGGACCTGAAGTTGTCGTAATCAGCGCGACGGAAAGCGTTTCGTTGTGCGTGCGGATGAAAAATTGGCGGCGTTTCTGGAACTCGAATCTGCGATTCGTTGCGTCTAGCCCAAGCGCGGCCGACGCTGTTCTTTAGATTCCTCAAAGCGCGCTCATAGAGTTGAGAAGCCTTATCACTCATTCTCGTCTAATCCGCACCAATTCCTCCCTGTCTCCCGTTCTGGCATCGACCGTCAGGATATTTCCGACGCCTGGAGCGTAGAACTTGTATTCGAGGAGGTCGGTTTCCAAGGGCGTGGTCTCTTTCGATTTCAGGCAATTTTGGAACGTCCCAGTTGGTACGTGGACTGTTTGCGTCAGACTGCGTGTTTCCGCGAAATCCTCGGCATTGTTTAAAGAGAATTCCTGACGGTAAAAATCGCCGATGGCCGGATGGGCTTTCATGATAATTCCCGGCTTGTCGCCATTGACACCAGCCATGAAGGTGCCGTCAATGGTAGTGATCAAGCCATCCTCGAGCTCGTGGGTGTTTTCGCCGAAGTACCAGACATTGCCATCTCTGTCCTGGGCGAACCAATCGAGCGTATCTTCCGTCAATTGGCCGTCCGTCTTGACTGTATCGTGAACTTCGACGCACCTAACGCCGAGGATCACTCTAGTATGGTGCGTCACGGCGAACTCGTCGTGTTCAAAACCCTCGGCGGTCTGACCCTCGTAGACGAAGGTCGTGCCCGGCGTTAATGGAAAATAAGGATTATCGATCCGCGTGACAAAGTTCGACGGATCGATCACCGGGTCGTACCGTGCTGGGCCGAACCGCTCGCACGCTGCCAGCCGCGCGTCCTTCTGTGCCTCGCAGGTTTGCCATGTGTCGTTCAGATCCGCCGATGCCTGGTTCCGACAATTCTCCCGTGCGGTAGGATCCGCAACGTTATTGCACTTCCCCCATGCGACCCAAAAATCACTCTCGGCAGCCCTGCGACAGGACGTCAAGGCGGCCTGGGCAGTCCGTTCACAGAAATCAGGCGGCCCCCCAGCGGGCTCAGCGTTGACGAGAGTAAACAGAAGAATTGTTATCCCCGCTGCCAACGTGCCCGAGGAGAGAAATCTCGCCGATTCTCTATGGCCTGAGTGATCTTCAATACTGAGCGTGTTTAATTGGGAAGGTGTTTTCATAGTGTCTGCCTTTTCTGATATTCTTTTTAATGTTCATCCTCCGCCTCGGATAAATCAATTGACCAATTAGCGCACGAAGCCGCCGTCTCTTGGCGCGGTTCGGTCAGCCGCACCTACCATTATTCAATCAGCCGCCACATTTCACCGCGTTGGCGCCTTTCTGTTTCATGCAGCGTTACGTGAGCGCAAACAAGCCGATTAGCCGCGTGTAGGGCGAGGCCCTATATGAAAATCAGGCGACGCCTAACTAGACGGACTCCCACGACGGCGCTTTGGTTGAGGTGCTGAGCAAGTTGCCAGGCCGGGTGCAGATCGGTACTGTAGATAATGAAAGAAGATCGGACAGCCTGCGCTAAAATCAGGTGAACGAAATATTGCTCAACAAGGTCCTCAAAGAGCACTGCACACTCGATCAGCCGGAGAGGGGAAAAATCCATAACCCGCCCTATCTCCGTCTCCTTCAGTGGCTACTCTATGCCATAGCGATCCTGGCGTTTACATGGCCCGTGTATCGCGCCTTTCTCAACATCGAGATTACAGACAATGAGGCGTGGAACGCTTATTTCGCTGATGCGGCCATGGGTAAAATGCCGCTCTATCCGTCTACCGCTCAACTCATCACAAACAATTATCCGCCCCTGTCCTTTTATATCGTGGGCTTAGCCGGTCGACTGATCGGTGATGCCGTCTTAGCTGGGAGGCTGTTGTCTCTGATTTCCGTAATCGCGATCGCGACAGCAATCGCTTTGAGCGTCAGGCGATTGGGCGGAACTCAAGCGGCTGCGGTAATCAGCGCTGCATTCTACATAGCCATGATGAGCCGGTTTTTTAGGTCATACGTCGGATTGAATGAGCCGCAACTCATCAGTCACGCCATCATGGCCTTCGGTTTTTTGGCGTTTCTCGGTGCGCGATCGAGAGACCGTGGATACGTCATGCCTGTTCTCGTGATGGCCTGTGCAGGGTTTGTTAAGCACAACATCATCGCAATGCCCTTGACTGCTTTCGCATGGCTTGGAATGAACCGTCGGCGCGAAGCGCTAAAATGTTTATGCGTAGCAGCTGTCGTGATCGTGACTGGCATTGCGATTTGTTATGTCAGCTTCGGCCGCGACTTCTTCCTTAACATTTTGGCCCCGAGACACTATTCGCTTAAAAAGGCCATTCGCAGCTATAAAGACTTACAATGGGTGTTGGTCGGTTTAGTCGCTTGCGTCTGTAATGGCTGTGCGAGGTGGCATGATCGGAGTGTTCGGCTTTGTACCGGTCTAATCGCAATTGCGTTGGCGGCATTTTTCCTGCAGAGAACCGGCGCCGGCGTATGGACCAATGCTCAGTTTGATCTCGTGATAGCCGTCGCGATAGGTCTGGGGCTGGCGTACACACAAGTTCCTTTGTGGCCATTGGCGCGCCGGTTTCCACCAGCCGTAGCTCAGGCGATTCTGTTGCTAGTGGTATGCGCGCGGCTGCTGGTGCCAAAAGAACTCGAGCCTATCCGGCTGCTAGTTGACCGCCGCTTTAAAAATGAAATCGCGATAAGGGAGCAGGCTATGGCTGACAGTGTCGAGCGCGTGCGAAGAACACCGGGTGATGTGTTGTGTCCGACGCTAATCAGCTATCACGCGGGCAAACCGTTTGCGGTCGATAACTTTAATGCGAAGCAAAGAATGTCAGCCGGGACATTGCCGAAGGATGCCGTAACCGCGCGTGTCGCCGCAGGGACGCTAACAATCGTCAAAACCGATCCGCGCGCAAGTTGGACAAATCCATTACTCAAGCGCGACACTACCATGGGGTCGCAGGCCGCGCTGTATGTTAGGGCCGAAGATTTGGGCGAAGAGATCGCCGCATGGCAGAAGAAATGCGCTGGCAAAACTCAACCCGATTGCTCGCGCAAGTTGGAGGCGCTCAGAAAGAAGGCTTTTAAACTGGCCAAGTTTGCTCAAAGCAGGGGCGACTTGGACGGCGCGAATGTTAATAACGTTCCCGATCCGGTCGAAGGCGATGGCGTAGACTATGAGACTGGTAAAGTGAACGGCTGGCGGGCAAACTGGCGGGTTGTTGCTCGCCTCGTGCGGTATCACGCGGAATGCTTCAACCGCTATGACACGAGCGAGTGCAAGGCGGAGTGGGCAGCATTTCAGAAGGAACAGAAACGCGTCCGCGATCTGTACGGTCCTGACGCTAGGTTTGAGGGATTTCCGAGTGCGTTCAAGGAGCGGACGTTTGGCCCTTATGTTGCGACGCACGTGGCCCGGGAATTGGCATCGCATTGGCATCCGATCGAGTTGGATGACGGAAACGTCGTGGAGGTGTATTCAGCGTATTCCGACGAAGCAGCGCGCAACAAGTTCGACTTCGTGATTAATCCAAATCTGCCGCCAGACTGCGTCGAGTTATGGCCGGAAGGCGAACCGCCTGAGGGCGGCTTCTACAAATCGCACCCGGTGTTCAGGCCGAAGAACGTGCCCGATAATTTCATATTAGTGAAAGTTTACCAATACGGAGATTTCCTCGGCTACGTTTATCTGGACAAGAACGCTGTCGAGGGACTTCACGGCCGCAAATGAAGCTTCAGGCTGAGCAGCCTGTTTTACGCTCGCGGCTGGTACAGTTGGGGCTGCGTCTCAGCGATTGATTCTCGCGGGCGAACAATCTGGATTGCGGACGCGCATCGCGGTGACGGAGACAGCATGACTGAACGCAAAGTTCTTGAACGCTGGCAGCAAAGTTTGTACAAACCAGCTATGCAGCCTTGTCCCCCACATGGTCACGGCGAACGACGTTTTTCGACGCGTCCTTTTGCGCGCATCTTTTACCTGACGATTTCACTGCTGCTGGCGTTTCTGGCCAACTGCGAAAAACCTGTACCACTGAGTCCTCCGGGGGCTCCGCCTACACCTCCGAAGATTGTTGAGTTCGACACATTGAATAAGGAACGCACAAAGCTGGAATTATTCCGCGTCGAAACTGAAAATGCCAAAAAATCAAACTCAATCAACGAATCAGAATACAAAGAAGGGATAAAAAAATACGAGCAAAGGATGAGGAAAAACAAAGAAGCTTCCGAAAAATTGAATCTAGAAAATTGATGCTCAATGACGCTGCTGGACCACTGGAAGGCAATCTACTTACTTGTGTTGCCGGCTTTGTCTGCGGCCATTGCCGTTTCGCTTTTGGTGTGGCTGGCGGGCGCGCTCCTAATGACCTTGCCCGTCATTGCGATTTTTTTCTTCGCGCAACGCTACTTCCTGCGCGGCGTAACGCTCACAGGAATCAAGGGATGAGCGCGCGAACCCGGATATTCCTGCTGTCTTTCACGCTGCTCTTTTTCGAGCTGCTCTGTATTCGCTGGATACCGGCTTACGTCCGTTACCTTAGCTACTTCACCAATTTCATTCTGCTGGCGTCGTTTCTAGGTATAGGACTTGGAATTCTTTCGGCGCGCCGTCCGCAGTTTCGCTTCCCTTCGTTCCCAATCCTGCTCGTAGCTCTGACGATCGTCGTTGCGCTTAATCGCTACGAGTTGCACATCGCCAGCACTGATGTGCTTTACTTCGGCTCCAGGACAACCGACGTAGTACCGGCAGAAAGTTTTGTCCTTTTGCCGCTCATCTTCACGTTTGTGACGGCTGCTTTTATTCCACTTGCTCGCTCGTTAGGTACTCTCTTCATTCGGACGCCTCCGCTGACTGCCTACACTTTCGACATTCTCGGAAGCCTCGCCGGCACGGCTGCGTTCTTTTTTCTGAGCTACTTCGCGCTGACTCCAATTTGGTGGTTCGCGATCCTTGGCGGGCTTGTCTTACTACTAACTGCTCGCGCCAATATGCCTTGGTCTGCGCTGCTGCTTTGCGTGAGCGCGGGTATCGCGCTCTTCCTGCAACGCGGCACCTACTGGTCGCCGTATTATAAGATCACACTCACCCCGGCGCAGCCATCAGGCTACCAGCTCGACGTCAACAGCATCGGGCATCAAAGCATGGTTCCGTGGCAGACGAAGGAGCCCTTTTACCGGCGCGTTTACGAACTGCTTCCCAACACGGTTTTCGAAAATGCCTTGATTCTCGGTGCCGGCACCGGCTCGGATACGGCAACCGCCCTTGCCCATGGCGTAAAGCGCATCACCGCGGTCGAGATTGATCCGCTGATTCTAAGACTCGGCGCACAGTTGCATCCGGATCAGCCATACTCCGATCCGCGGGTGCGATTGGTAAATGACGACGGCCGCGTTTTCTTGAAGAACACGCGCGAGAAATTCGACCTCATCATTTTTGCGTTACCCGATTCACTCACATTGACGTCGAGCATGGCGAACCTCCGTCTCGAGAGCTTTCTCTTTACGCGGGACTCGTTAGGCAACGCGCGCGACGCGTTGACACCCGATGGCGTTCTTGTGCTCTACAATTACTACCGCGAACCGTGGCTGATCGAGAAGCTGGCTGGAATGGTTAGTCGAACTTTCGGCCGCGAATCCTTCGTCTCTACTTATGGAGGATGGGGGCGCGGCGCGGTTATCATCAATGGCGCGCCCCTGGCGAATCTGACGTTACCGACTTATCACGAAAATACTTCGCCAAACGCCGGGAACGAATTACGAGTTGCGGGCGAAGGCCTGGTGCAAGATTCCAATCGAGCTCCGGCAACTGACGATTGGCCCTTCGTCTATTTGCAGCAAAAGTCTTTCGCCGGGATTTACGTCAAGGGGCTGCTCGCCATCACCGTGATTTCGTTGATCGGAATTTTTACCATCGCGCCGCGCTCCACCTTGCAGCAGTTCGACGGGCACATGTTTTTTCTCGGCGCGGCTTTCGCGCTGCTGGAAGTGAAAGCGCTTACGACCTTCGCCCTTCTTTTCGGCAGCACGTGGATCGTGAACTCGCTGGTCTTCTTCGCCATTCTCCTCAGCGTTTTGCTCGCCGTGCTCTTAAACGCGCGCTTCCAATTCAAACGCATCTGGATCGTCTACGTGCTTCTCTTCGCCATGCTGGCGGTGAATCTGGCGGTGCGACCGGAGACACTTATCCTGGGAAACATTTACGCGCGCTACTTCGTGGCGAGCATCCTGATTTTTGCGCCGGTCTTTCTCGCCAATGTCGTCTTTTCCAATTCTTTTCGCGACACAGCGCGAGCGGACATCTCGTTTGCATCAAATCTTCTCGGCATTATGACCGGCGGCATGCTCGAGTACTTCAGCATGCTGATCGGTTATCACATGCTGCTGTGGTTCGTGATTGCGTTCTATGCTTTGGCGACGGTTTTGCGTTTGAGTTCCTTCAAGAGCGGTGCGCGCGTGGCCGGCAATTTGCCGAACAAACTCGCGAGCGCGAAAGCCGGGTCGCTCTTCAGCATCTTGCTGTCGTGAACACCGGCGATGCGGGCTAGTTCGGTTTCGAAATGTGAAACCGCGCGCGGTGTTGGATCGTTGGCGCTGAGAAAACCGAAGGCGCGCTGCAGGAGCGCGAACAGTTCTGGTTCATCGTGATCGGTCTCAGTGCAAATCTCGATCAACTCGACGAAATAGGATGCGGCCTGCATGCGCGCGTAGGTTGCGTTATTTCGGCGTGACCGGCAAGGGGTCGGGCTATTGGATCTACATACTCGTATTCGCTCTGCTAGGGACTGTTACTGGAATTGCCGCCGGAAATAGCCGTGAACCCGCTATTTCCGCATTCTTACCCGCTTTGCTAGCTCTTGTTACAGCACTATGCGGCTATGCGTTTACTGTAGAAGGTTTGAAAAATCTACGACCTGTGATTCCGTTCTGCATCTTGGCTTTGATGCTCTCATCAGTATACGGCTTGGGGTTCGGTGTCACCCTGCGAAGCAAGAACGAGAAATATGCAAAAGATTACAATCAGTGGCTGTTGCGTTACCAAACCGTCGAACTCGAAATCGAGAAAGCTCAGAAACTCAAAGAGCTGGGGTTGCAAGCCGAACCTGAGAAGAAGTGAACGGTTAAACGTTATCGGCTGCGTGCTGGAATCCGCCGAATCGAATGGCTTGCTAATGGGCTCAACTCCCCGAGATAACCTCGTGGGCATAATGCCTCCTGTTGGTGTCTTTACGGTTCTTTGAAATCGCCCGGTTGCTCGTGCGTCTCGATCACCTTGCCAGCTTCATAAACGCGAATCACGGCATCGTGCGACCGGCTGGAAAACTTTGCGTATCCGATTGCATTGCTAATTCCGTTTGGCCCGCCGTACCACAGGCGGCGATGGCAGCACGTCAGAATCACGACCACTTGTCAAATCCAGCATAGGTCTAACGAGACAGAGATAAGCCACGGCAGGGTGTCGTGGCAAACACATTAAACTTGCTTCGCAATGGGGCCGTTTGCTGCAGGCGATTGCTTAGGTCTTTTTTTGCGTTTGACGCTTCTTTAAGTCGGCGAGAAAATCCAACAGCTGATCAGATAGCTCCCGCCGGCTGATGTACGTGTCCTGCGCGACGTGCCATGCGAGTCCAAAATCGCGACTAATTGTCGGGTACGCGATGGCACTGTCTGTCGGAAATCGACGCGCTGTCTCCATTTTTGCGAGTGGAATCCGCAGCCGTTCCATCCTGCGCTTCAACGCGGCAACACGGTTACCAGACTCATCCGGCAGAGTTGTCGCACCTGTGCGCCAACGCTGGTCTAGCGTGCGGACAAGCTCATACGCAGCAAGGACCCAGAAATAGGACAATGTCAATCGGTCGGCGAGACGGGTACTCTCGTGCAAAGACGATAATTGCTCCTGATTGAGAGAGGCGGAACGGGCGTCTTCGTTGATGAGATGGCAATCGAAGCGACCGAGTCCCTGAACGAGAGGGATCATGAACGGCTCGACCGCACCCGCTACGGAGGATGCGTCAACCCAGCGCTGAAAGCGATCATCGGGCATAGTGCAATAAGACCTAACTAGAGCAACCCCATTCCGGCTGCGTAAGTCATCCACGCGATAAAGATTATCATCTTTGCTTCGGCTTTCCACTCGCACGCGGGCGTATGAAATCTTTTCAGAACTCGCCGCCAATTTGCCCCCTCAACGATTCGCTATTCGGCGGATTTTCTACCCCCTAACAATTAACGCTTCTGCGGGGAAACTCATTTTTCCACTCACGAAGTATCTCCGCTCCTTGGCAAAACCCACCACTCCTTGAGATTGCCGCCTGGTCGTGCGTTTCGATCACGTTGCCGGTCGCATCGTAAACGCGAATCAGAGCACGATGTGAGCGGCTGTAAAACTTCGCGTAGTCAACGGCGTTAGTGACTGCATTTGGTTCGCCGTACCACAACCGCCCGAATGGCAACACATAGGAAATTAGATTGACGCCGGGCTGATCTTTGCGCGGGGGGACCTCGTAGGTATGGCGTGCTTCCTACATCGGTGAGCGAATCGTGAACGCGTCCCTACTCGCCCCACCAGACCGTGATGATCGTTGTGCCGAGGTTATTCGCGTGGGTAATATGATGAACTAGGTTAATCCCTTTGGCCTCCAGCCATTCGTTAATCTTACTCTCCAGGGACTGAAGGTCGGTGCCCTTGAATATCTTCATTTTCATTCAGCAACGCTTCAGTGGCGATCTAGCTGTGGTCAAATGAGAGTTGTCCGCCGCTGCCGTCCAAAG
>Ga0193719_10001089_pt1 | contig 10648 bp, 10 predicted proteins | sample U2a2metaG_FD_160103 | JGI IMG/M metagenome (GOLD analysis project Ga0193719, IMG submission 160103) | Soil microbial communities from a riparian zone of the East river system, Colorado, United States - U2a2 | ecosystem: Environmental > Terrestrial > Soil > Riparian zone | place: USA: East... | reverse complement strand
CGCCATCTCCTTGTCCTTGACCTTGCCTCCGAACTTGAAGGACATCTTCGGCGCCGACTTTTCTGCGATCTTGGTGACGAGAATCGAGCGCCGCCGAAGCTCTCCCACCGCCGCCGAGCGGTCGGGAGCTTCGATCTCTCCGTTCTGGTTTCCACTGGCGGTGCGACCCTGATAGACGAAGACAGCCATCGTGTAAGCCTCCCCGGTGGTCTACCGTCTGCCGAATGGAGAGCCGCCCGCGACCGCGGCGGGCGCACCCGCGACGGCGGCCGGAGCGGTGCCGAGCAGTCCCGCCAGCTCTTCGGGCAGCGTGCTGCGGTTCAGTGCTTCTTCCCGGCTGATGCGGCGCTTCTGCACCAGCTCGGCGAGCGACTGGTTCATGGTCTGCATGCCGAACTTCTGGCCCGCCTGCATGGCGGAATAGATCTGGTGAACCTTCTCCTCGCGGATGAGGTTCCGGATCGCGGGGGTCGCGACCATGATCTCCAGCGACATGGCCCGGCCCCGGCCGTCTGCGGTCGGGATCAATTGCTGCGACAGCACGCCTTCGAGCACCAGCGAGAGCTGGGCACGCACCTGCGCCTGCTGGCTGGTGGGGAACACGTCGATGATTCGGTTGATCGTCTGAGCGCAGGAGTTGGTGTGGAGCGTGCCGAGCGTCAGGTGGCCGGTCTCGGCGATGGTCAGGGCCGCCGAGACGGTCTCGAGGTCCCGCATCTCACCGACGAGCACGACGTCGGGGTCCTGGCGCAGGATCGACTTCAGCGCGTTCTTGAACGAGTGCGTGTCCGAGAACACCTCGCGCTGGTTCACCATGCACTTCTTGTGCTGGTGTACGAACTCGATCGGGTCTTCGATGGTGACGATGTGCTCCGCGCGCTCGGAGTTGACCTTGTCCACCATCGCGGCCAGCGTCGTGGACTTGCCGGACCCGGTGGGACCGGTGACCAGGATCAGGCCCTTGGGCCGGTCGGCCATCTGCTCGACGATGGCGGGGAGGCCCAGCTCGTCGAAGGACCGGATCTTCACGGGAATGACGCGGATGGCGCAGGCGACCGCGCCCCGCTGGCGGTAGACGTTGCACCGGAAGCGGGCGAGCCCGTGGATGCCGAACGATAGGTCGAGCTCGTTCTCTTCCTCGAACTTCTGCTTCTGGCCCTCGTTGAGGACGCTGTAGGCCAGGCGCTGGGTATCGGTCGGGCTCAGCGACTCGAACTGGCTGATTGCGGTGAGCTTGCCATTGAGCCGGATCTGCGGGTGGGTGCCGGTCGTGATATGGAGGTCAGAGGCTCCACGCTCGATCATCAGGGTCAGCAGGTCGTGCATCGTTGCCGCCATTGGTTCCCTTGAACCTCCCTATAGACCTGAGTGTATGCCCCAGGGCCCCTCAAGGCGCATGCAACCTGCATTCCATGATGCCCGGGTATTCAGCTGCTGGCGCTACGGATGCCTGGGCCATGCCGGGTCACCAGTAGCGACAAGTCATTCTAGCCCAGGGTTGTTTTAGCAACCGCCTATTGCCTGAGGCCCCCGCAGGGGGCTGGGCGAATTCCAGGCAGGGATGCAACGCCGAGTGTAGCTCCGGCGCGCAAAATGCGGGCTAGTGCACGCCTCCGAGGCGCTTCAGGACCTCGCTGAAGGCCTTCTGAGCCTGCTCCTCGTAGAGCACGAAGAGAACCTTCTCCAGGCTCGAGGTACCGCGCTTGACGTGCTCGACCACGGTGGTCAGCATGGCGTCGGCGGACTGCGCCGCCGGGACCCCGCCAACCCCACTCCCCAGGGCCGGGAACGCGAGGGAAGAGAGCTTGTGCTTCTCGGCGATGGCCAGGGTGGCCCGGGTCGCCGCGATGATGTTGTCGGGATCCGCCTTGAGGTCCTTGCCCATGGTGACCGCGTGGATGATGTGGGTCGCCGCCAGGTTCCCAGCGACCGTCAGCACCGCCTCGCCGATCTCCACGGGCCCTTGACGGATGGCGTCCTCCTCGATGACCACCCCGCCCTTGCGCTTGAGAGCCCCGGCAACGCCGGCGCCCATCCAGAGTTCCGCATTGGCGGCGTTGACCACCGCGTCGACCTCGGCCTCCGTGATGTCCCCACGCTCGACGATGACCGTCGTCTTGCCGATCTTGCACTTCATGCCCGCGTCCCCGATTCAGGGCCGCCTGGGCCCTCTTGCGCCTTGACCGCTTCCCAGGCTCGATCCAGGTCTGCCGCGGTTGCCTCAGTGACCATCCGGCCGCCCGCCTTCATCTCGGTCTCCACCTTCCCGAAGCGTCGGGTGAACTTCTCGGAGGCACGGCGCAGGCAGTCCTCGGCATCCATGCCCCGTAGCCGCGCCACATTGACGATCGAAAACAGCAGGTCGCCGAGCTCGTCCGCGACCCGGACGTCATCCCCGCCGGTCAGCGCCTCCTGAGCTTCGCCTACTTCCTCTTCCACCTTGTTCCACGCGTCCTGCCAGCCCGTCCAGTCGAAGCCCACTCGGGCGGCCTTGGTCTGCAGGCGCTGAGCTCGGAGCAGCGCGGGAAGCGAGGCGGGGACCCCGTCGAGGGCGGAGCCGGTGGGGCCGGCCTCCTCCCGCTTGATCTGCTCCCACTGGGCGAGGGCTTCCCGGGAATCGGCTACCACGCGGTCTCCGAATACATGTGGGTGGCGTCGGGTCATCTTGTCGCAGACTCGGTCGACCACGTCGACCATCGTGAACTCGCCGGCCTCGGCCCCGAGCTGAGTGTGGAAGACGACCTGAAACAGCAGATCGCCGAGCTCCTCCACGAGATGGTCCCGCGAGCCCTCGTCGATGGCCTGCACGACCTCGTAGGCCTCTTCGATGACGTACGGGCGAAGGGAAGTCCGGGTTTGCTCGCGATCCCACGGGCAGCCACCTTCGGCCCTGAGGCGAGCCATGAGGGAGAGGAGGGAGACGAAGCGAGTGCCGGCGGCGTCAGCCATGGGACAATCGTGAAGTCGCACCGGCATTATACACAAGCGGCATAGCCGGGTCGCAGGCTACCTGCTCCGACGCGCGCTCGGCTCCACGCCAAAGGTGGCCTCTACGGCGCTCACAAGCTTCGGCTGTCGGGGTCGAATCCTTCGCGGAAACATCCGGATCCCGAAAATGCGAGCTTATCTGACCTTGGCCTGACCTTCGCGGCCCTCGGCCGGGCAGCTCGGCTCTTGATCGAATCGCCCAAGCATACCTAACTATCTAATTAGATGTACATATGCTGATTCTTTAGCTTCTATTTGACATTGATATACTCAGGCTATATAAGTCATGTACGCTCATATCAAGGCCGGGTAGGAACCCCGCAGACAGGAGGAGCAAGACCATGGCGCTCATTCGATTGGTACTGGATTCGTCGAGGGATGTGCTGGACTTCCCGACGCAAGTGAACCGGCTCTTCGACAACTTCTTCGGGCAGCCCTCTCCATCAGGACTGATGGAGCGCGCGGTGACTCCTCCGGTCGACGTGTACGAGACCAAGGATGAGGTCGTGGTCGCGGTGGAGTTACCTGGCCTCAACGAGAAAGATATCCGGCTGTCCATCACCGGCGATCTGCTGACCATCCAGGGAGAGCGGCAGTGGAGCGACGAGACGCGCGCGGCGGACCACTACCGTCAGGAGCGCTGGTTCGGGAAGTTCGAGCGGGCGCTTTCGCTTCCGATTCCCGTCGAGACCGGGCAGGTCAAGGCGACCTACCGGGACGGCGTGCTGACCGTGAAGCTTCCTAAGACCGAAAGCGTCAAGCCCAAGGAGATCAAGATCGACGCGGCCTAGCTCCGCGGCGCCGGCGCGGCCGGCGGAGTCCCAGACATTCAGACAGGAGAGAACACGACATGGCGAAGGTGATCGGCATTGACCTCGGAACGACGAACTCGGTAGTGGCGGTGGTGGAAGGCGGGGATCCCGCCGTCATCGCCAATCAGGAGGGGAGCCGCCTGACTCCGTCGGTGGTGGCGTTCACCAAGGAGGGTGACACCCTCGTCGGGCAGGTGGCGAAGCGTCAGGCCATCACCAACCCGGAGAACACCATCTTCTCCATCAAGCGCTTCATGGGGCGCCGTTACGAGGAGGTGCTCGGTGAGGCCAAGCTGATCCCGTACAAGGTGCTGAAGGCCGACAACGGGGACGTGCGCGTGGAGAGCCGCGGCAAGATGTATTCGCCGCCGGAGATCTCCGCGCTCGTGCTGCGCAAGCTCAAGGAAGCGGCCGAGGCGTACCTGGGAGAGAAGGTCACCCAGGCGGTGATCACGGTCCCGGCCTATTTCAACGACAGCCAGCGGCAGGCCACGAAGGACGCGGGGGCGATCGCCGGGCTCGAGGTGCTCCGCATCGTCAACGAGCCCACCGCCGCGGCCCTCGCCTATGGTCTCGACAAGAAGAAGGACGAGACGGTGGCGGTGTACGACCTGGGCGGCGGCACCTTCGACATCTCCGTGCTGGAGATCGGCGAGGGCGTGGTCGAGGTCAAGGCCACCAACGGTGACACCCACCTCGGTGGCGACGACTTCGACCAGCGGGTGATGGACTGGATCGCCGACGAGTTCAAGCGAGAGAACGGCATCGATCTGCGCAAGGACCGCATGGCGCTCCAGCGGCTCAAGGAAGCGTCCGAGAAGGCCAAGTGCGAGCTGTCCACCACGGTGCAGACCGAGATCAACCTCCCGTTCGTCACTGCGGACGCGAGCGGCCCGAAACATCTGGTGCTGACGCTCACCCGGGCCAAGCTCGAGACGCTGGTGGCGGATCTGATCGAGCGCAGCCTGACGCCCTGCCGGGAAGCGATGCGACAGGCGGGTGTGAGTCCCGACGACATCGACGAGATCATCCTGGTCGGCGGCCAGACGCGGATGCCCAAGGTCCAGGAGGAGGTCAAGCGGCTGTTCGGCAAGGAGCCGAACAAGACGGTGAACCCCGACGAGGTCGTGGCGCTGGGCGCGGCGGTGCAGGCGGCGGTGCTGACCGGAGAGGTCAAGGACCTGCTGCTGCTGGACGTGACGCCGCTGTCCCTCGGTATCGAGACGCTGGGCGGCGTGCTGACCAAGCTGATCGATGCCAACACCACGATCCCGACGAAGAAGACGGAGACCTTCACGACCGCGGCGGACAGCCAGCCTTCGGTGGAGGTGCACGTGCTGCAGGGCGAGCGGCCGATGGCGCGCGACAACCGCACGCTGGGCCGGTTCCACCTGGACGGGCTGCCGTCCGCGCCGCGGGGCGTGCCGCAGATCGAGGTGACGTTCGACATCGACGCGAACGGCATCCTCAACGTCTCGGCGCGCGACAAGGCGACGAGCAAGCAGCAGAACATCACGATCACCGCCTCGTCCGGCCTCAGCAAGGACGAGATTGCGCGGATGAAGAAGGAGGCCGAGGCGAACGCGGCCGACGACGCCCGGCAGCGCGAGGGCATCGAGGTCCGGAACCTCGCCGATTCGATCGTGTACTCGACCGAGAAGCTGCTGCGGGAGCAGGGCGACAAGGTCGAGGCCGCCGACAAGCAGGCGACCGAGGCGGCGCTCGGCGAGCTACGGGAGGCGCTCAAGACCGAGGATCTGGACCGGATCAAGAAGGCGCAGGAAGCGACGGTTCAGGCCTCGCACAAGCTGTCGGAGGCCATGTACCGCGAGGCCCAGGCCAAGTCCCAGCCGGGAGCCGGCGGGGCACCCGAGCCGGGCCCCACCGGGGGCGCGACTCCGCCGAAGGGGGACGTGGTGGACGCCGAGTTCGAGGATTTGGGAGAGAAGAAGTAAGGGAGGAGCGCGGGGCCCGCGGAGCAGCGCGCGGCCCCGCGCACGACCATGCGTGACTACTACGCGGTGCTCGAGGTGAAGGCGGGGGCCACGACGGTGCAGATCCGTCGGGCGTACCAGCGTCTCGCGCGCCGGTATTCCCCCGACGTCAACTTCTGGGAGCGCGACGCGCGGGCTCTCTTCGAGGAGATCGCGGAGGCCTACCGCATCCTGAGCGATCCCACCGCGCGCTCGCTCTACGACCGGCAGGGCGCGCGGCCCGCCGGGCCGGTCGGCCCCGATCCGTCGGCGGCCTCGCGCCCCGGGCGGCGGGGCGGGGATACTCACGTCGCGGTCGAGCTGTCGTTCGCGCAGGCGGTCGCCGGGGTCGAAGCGGACGTGCCGGTCGACCGGCTGACTCCGTGCGAGGCCTGTCGCGCCACCGGCGCGGCCCCGGGGGTGCAGCCGACAACCTGCTCCCACTGCGGGGGACTGGGAACGGTATGGAGCGAGGGCTCGCGGGACGGCGAGACGTGTCCCGCCTGCGACGGAGTCGGTACGCGCGTGGCGCTGGCCTGCGCGGCCTGCCGTGGTCGCGGCGCCACCCCGAGCCGCGCGGTCGTTCACGTGCTCCTGCCGCCCGGGATGGACACCGGCAGCCAGATCCGGATCCCCGGTGAGGGCCATTCGGGCCCGTTCGGTGGTCCGCGCGGAGACCTGATCGTGATCGCGCGGGCGCACGAGGACCCGCGATACACGCGAAAGGGCGACAACCTCTACTGCGAGGTGCCGCTCTCCCTGGTCGAGGCCGTGCTGGGCGCCCGGGTCAAGGTGAAGGGAGTCGACGGATCGGTGGACCTGGCGATCCCGCCCGGCACCCAGAGCGGCCAGATATTCCGTCTACGAGGCAAGGGCGTGCGGCGGCTCACGGGCGAGGGGCGCGGAGACCTTTACGTGACCGCGCGGGTGGAGATTCCCCGCGGCCTCGACACGCGGACGCAGGAAGTGTTCCGGGAGCTCGGGCGGCTCCTGCCCGCCCACCCGGACTTCGCCACGCCCGGGAGTGCTCGCGAATGACCGACCGGAGCCGGCCGCTCTACATGATCGGCGTTGTCGCGGAGATGGCGAAGATCCACCCCCAGACCCTCCGTATGTACGAGAGGAAAGGGTTGATCCGCCCGAGCCGTACCGAGGGGAAGACCCGGATGTACTCCGCGGAGGACGTCGAGGAAATCGCGCGCGTCACCCGGCTGGCCCGGGACCTCGGCGTGAATCTCGCGGGGATCGAGATCATCCTAAAGATGAGGCGCCGCATGCTCGACATGCAGGCGCGGATCGAGGAGTTGACCAATCACGTGCGAAGCGACATGGCGGACTCGCGGGACGAGGCGCGGCGCGGCAAGAGCGAAGCGCTCGTCCGGGCGGCATCCAGCCAGCTTTCGCCCGTTGACCTTTTTTGACGGAAGGGAGGCCATCATCATGGCGGACGAGAAGATGTCCCTGGCCAGTGCAGGCTCGCTGAGTCCGGAGATGCCGGTTCCTGAGCAGGTGCCGATCCTGCCCCTGCGCGACACCGTACTCTTTCCGCAGTCGGCCCTGCCGCTGGGGGCCGGCCGCGAGTCGTCGGTGCGGTTGCTCGAAGACGTGGTCCGGGGAGGCCGCCTCATCGGGGTCTTCACCCAGCGGGATCCGGCGACCGAGGATCCGCAGGAGGCCGATCTGCACCGGGTCGGCACCCTGGCCACCGTGCACAAGGTGCTGAAGCAGCCGGATGGCACCGTCCGCCTGGTCGTGCAGGGGCTCCATCGTATCCGCATCGCGGAGATGGTGCAGGTGCGCCCGTACCTCGCCGCCCGGATCGAGCCGGTGCCGGAGCTCTCGCCGCCCGCCGGAGATCTCGAGACGGAGGCGCTGGCGCGAAACGCAGGGAACCTGTTCCGCCAGGTGGTGGAGCTGTCCCCGATGCTGCCCGACGAGCTCGCGACGGTCGCGCAGAACGTGACCCAGCCCGACCGGCTGGGCGACCTCATCGCGGCCACGCTGCCCGTGCTCACGACGCAGGTGAAGCAGGAGCTCCTGGAGACGCCGGACGTCAAGGCGCGGCTCGCCCGCCTCGTCTCGGTGCTGACGAAGGAAGCCGAGGTGCTGGCCCGCGGCTCCAAGATCCAGTCGCAGGTCGAGTCGGAGGTTGGCCGGAGCCAGCGCGAGTACTACCTGCGCGAGCAGATGAAGGCGATCCAGAAGGAGCTCGGCCAGACCGACGACCGCGCCCAGGAGCTGGACGAGCTGCGGACGAAGATCGAGGCGGCCGGGATGACCGAGGAAGCTCAGAAGGAGGCCCTGCGCGAGCTGGACCGCCTGAGCAAGATGCCGCCGGCCGCGGCGGAGTACACCGTGGCGCGGACCTACCTCGACTGGCTGGTCGCGCTGCCGTGGAGCAAGCAGACGACCGACAACCTCGACATCAACGAGGCGCGGCGGGTCCTCGACGAGGATCATTCCGGTCTCGAGAAGGTGAAGGAACGCATCCTCGAGTACCTCGCGGTGAAGAGCATGCGCCCGGCCGGGAAGGATCCGATCCTGTGCTTCGTCGGCCCCCCGGGCGTCGGCAAGACCTCGCTCGGCCGGTCGATCGCGCGCGCGCTCGGGCGGAAGTTCCATCGGATCTCCCTGGGTGGCATGCGGGACGAGGCGGAGATCCGCGGTCACCGGAGAACCTATATCGGCGCGCTGCCGGGCCAGATCATCCAGGGGCTGCGCCGGGCCGAATCGAAGAACGCGGTGCTCATGCTGGACGAGGTGGACAAGCTCGGCATGGACTTCCGCGGTGATCCGGCCTCCGCGCTGCTCGAGGTGCTCGACCCCGAGCAGAACGTGGCGTTCCGCGACCATTACATCGACGTGGCGTTCGATCTCTCCAAGGTGCTGTTCATCACGACCGCGAACGTCCTGGATACGGTGCCGGCGCCGCTGCGCGACCGGATGGAGATCATCGAGATCGCGGGCTACACCGAGGAGGAGAAGGTACGCATCGCGCGGAGCCACCTCGTGCCGAAGCAGGTCACCGACCACGGCATGGTCGAGGGTGAGCACCTGCAGTGGACCGACGCGGCGCTGCGGCTCCTGGTGCGCGGCTACACGCGCGAGGCGGGGCTGCGGAATCTGGAGCGGGCGATCGCGGCGGTCACGCGCAAGGTCGCCAAGCGCCGGGTCGAGGGCCAGACCGACCGGGCGGAGGTGACCGAGGCACTCGTCGGCGAGCTGCTCGGGGTGCCCAAGTACATGCACGAGGAGCTCGAGGAGCGGACCAGCATCCCCGGCGTGGCGATCGGCATGTCCTGGACGCCCACCGGCGGAGAGATCCTCTTCATCGAGGCCACCAGGATGAAGGGCAGCAAGACGCTGACCCTGACCGGTTAGCTGGGCGACGTGATGAAGGAGTCCGCCCAGGCCGCACTCTCGTGGGTGCGCTCTCACGTGTCCGAGCTCGGTATCCGCTCGGACTACTGGGAGACCTCCGATCTGCACGTGCATGTGCCGGCCGGCGCCATTCCGAAGGACGGCCCGTCTGCTGGTGTCACGCTGGTGACGGCACTGGTTTCCCTGATGACTCAGCGGCCCGTGAGATCGGACCTGTCGATGACCGGCGAAGTGACGTTATCCGGCCGTGTGCTGCCGGTGGGGGGCATCAAGGAGAAGGTCCTGGGGGCCAGGCGGGCCGGGATCAAGACGATTATCCTGCCGAAAAGAAACGAGAAAAACTTGATCGAGGACGTACCGAGCCAGGTCCGCGAGGGCATGACCTTCCACCTGGTCGATACGGTGGATCAGGTGCTGAATCTGGCTCTCGAAGAGCCGATACCACGTGACAACCGAATCCGGGAGTCCTTGCTCCAGGCCAGGAACTGAACTGTAACTGACTGAAAAGTAAGTCGGGGAGGCCGCCCACCTGGGCGGCCTCTCGTGCTTGAGCGGCCTCCGTGGCACGCCCCGTGGATATGGAGCGTGCTCAATAGAGGCGTGGTCGCGTTCATGGCAGTGGTGGCCGGGCTCGTGGCCGTACCGGGCGCCCAAGCCGCCGATTCCTACCGCATGGTCGATGGCTCGGGGGGCGTGCACCTGACCAATGCTCCCGCGGACCCCCGCTATCGTGGCCTGCCCGTCGTGTCGGGTACGGCCACCGGCTGGCTCCGCATGACCGAGACCTCCCACAGCCAGTACGCGACCGAGATCCGCGAGATCTCCGCGCGCCACGGCGTGGACGCGACGCTGGTCGAATCCGTGATCCGGGCCGAGTCGGCGTTCAATCCCACCGCGGTGTCCCGCACCGGTGCCCGCGGCCTGATGCAGCTGATGCCCAAGACCGCGCTGATGCTCGGTGTCCGGGACTCGTTCAACCCGCGCGAGAACATCGACGGGGGCGTGCGTCACCTGCGCTATCTGCTGGACCGCTACCCCGGCAATGTCACGCTCGCGGTCGCAGCCTACAATGCCGGAGAGGGCGCGGTGGACAATCACCGCGGCGTCCCGCCGTATGCGGAGACTCAGCAGTACGTGCTGCGAGTGCTGAACGGCGGCGGCGGGGGCGGCGTCTGGACCGGCGGGCGCAGCGTGCTTCCTCGCTCGGTGTACCGGTACGCGGGGCCCAACGGCTCGGTCACGTACAGCAACCTGCCCCCCGGCAGTCGCCTGACCGTCACCCGCTAGACGCTCCCGCCCGCCGCGTCCTCCAGACCCTTCACGTCCCGCACGAGCAGTCTCCGACCGCGCACCGTCACCAGGCCCTCGCGCGCCAGCGCCGCGAGCGCGCGTGACAGGGGCTCGCGGACCGTCCCCACGCGTGCCGCGATCTCATCGCGCGTACCCGGCAACGTGACCTCCACGCCGCCCCGGGTGAGGCGGCCAGGCCGGCCC
>Ga0193719_10001088_pt1 | contig 10649 bp, 7 predicted proteins | sample U2a2metaG_FD_160103 | JGI IMG/M metagenome (GOLD analysis project Ga0193719, IMG submission 160103) | Soil microbial communities from a riparian zone of the East river system, Colorado, United States - U2a2 | ecosystem: Environmental > Terrestrial > Soil > Riparian zone | place: USA: East River... | reverse complement strand
GGCTGCGCGCGCAAGGTCGACATGATGAAACAAAACCGCGGCCAGCGCGATCACCGCCGACATCCCTGCGAGTCCGCCGAAGAAAAAATAGAGCGGAACCTGCCACGTCCACACCGGCGGTTTGACGACAGGCTCTCCATAATAACCGGGTTTTCTTGGGATTGGACCGCCGATTACATCTACTCCGTGACCGGGCACAACACCTTCCTGCCACGCTTTCTCCCGCAGTTGTTCAAGCCGCTTTTCTGATGCCGGTGCGTCCATCAAGATGAAAATGCAAACGCCACCAGGGTGGCGATAATTGATGCGATTGCCGTCGCAAATGCAGCGGTCCACGCAGACTTCAAATAAATCGTCGGCACCTGCGGTTTAGGTGGAAGCCCATACGCCTCCGGTTCGCCCAGAATCAGAAAGAACGCGTGAATGCCGCGTACGCTTGTCTCTTGCGGGTCGTAGAGTTGCGCGTCGTCATATCCATTTTGTTTGAGCTCTTGCACTCGTTGCGATGCGCGCGCACGCAAATCATCAAGTCGCCCAAACACGATAGACTCGGTCGGACAGACCTTTGCGCATGCGGGCACGAGTCCGCTCTTTTGTCGATCGTAGCAAAACGTGCACTTGAAAGCGCCGCCGGCGTTGGGGAGCGGTTCCGGCCGGCGATCGATTACGCCGAACGGGCAGGAGACAACACAATAGCCGCAGCCGTTGCAAACATCGTTCTGAACCAGGACAGAACCGACTTCCGTCCGCACGATCGAGCCGGTTGGACACGCCTCAAGACAACCGGCTTCTTCGCAGTGTTTGCAAACATCAGAAAGGAAAACCCAGCGGAATGGATCTTCTCCATCGCCGCTGCCTAACGAGTGAGAACCGACGAGCTGATTTCCTTTTTGTCTATCCTGTTCGAGAAACAAAACATGCCGCCAGGTGGAAGCTCCGAGATGTCCGGTGTTATCATAGGAGTTTCCCGACCACGTAAAGCCGTCATCCGGCACTTCGTTCCATTCTTTGCACGCGACCTCGCATGCTTTGCAGCCGATGCACACAGTCGGATCCGTGAAGAAACCGACTTCGACGCGTTCTTGCACGTAATTGTGCCGACGCTGGTTCGTGCTGTGTGTGCCTTCGCCGATCATACGATCTGGTATGGACGGAGCGCCGGTCCGTCTGTGACTTGCATCCCACAATTTCGGCGTGCCTGGCGGTCGCGCCCTACCATTCCTGGCGCCCTCATTCTTTTCCTTCCATCGCGAGACCGCCGCCGCGAGCAGTCGCGCCGTGCTGCGGTTCCTCGGGATGGTGAACGGGCGGGTCTGTTTGGGCCGCGTATTTCTTTAAGAATTCGGCAAACGCGGGACCCCGCGGTAATCGGCCCGGCACAATGTTGCAGGTGCACGCCTTGGCTTCCATGATTGTCACGTTAGGTTCGCCGGAGATCGCGAGAAGATCATTCGCTGCGCCCCCGCGTACGAGGCCGGCGGTTCCAAAGTGATAAGGCAATGCGACCTGGTGCACCGTTTTCCCATTAAGGTGCAATGGCCGAATGCGGCGACTAACAAGTGCGCGCGCTTCAATGGCCGCGCGCAAAGTCACAATGCAAATGCGATCGCCGTTGCTGATCTTCTGCTGACGTGCAAGCTCCGGCGAAATTTCAGCGAACATTTCAGGCTGCAATTCCGCGAGATGACTGAGAAAACGTGACATGCCGCCCGCCGTATGATGTTCAGTCAGTCGATATGTGGTCAGCACGAATGGAAATCTCGAATCGCCCGGCGCGGCGAACTGATTCTCACGACGGGGAAACCAATGCTCCGGCGGATTAGTCTCGCGCGAATAGAGTTCATTTGGCACGGGAGACTCGAGCGGCTCGTAGTGCGTGGGAAACGGTCCGTCCTTCAAACCTTTTGGCACGTAAATCCAGCCCAAGCCATCCTCGTGCAGGACGAACGGCGCATCACCCGGAATTGCATCGAGACCTTCGGCGCCTACCTCGGGCTCGTAGTCGGGAGGCTTTCCTTGTACAAATCCGGCAACATCGATTCCGGTCCATTTTTCGGAGTCCCACCAGACCAATTTCTTGCGTTCGCTCCAGGGACGCCCGTCCGGCCGCGCGCTGGCGCGATTATAAATGATCCGGCGATCGCTCGGCCAGCTGAAGCCCCAGCCGTGACCGAGATAATCTCGTGACTTCCGTAAGTTCGCCTTGTTTACACCATCGCGACCAAACACACCGGAGTAAATCCAAGCGCCGGATGCGGTAGATCCGTCAGCTTTTAATTCTGCGAAACCATTCAACTGTGGGCCGTGGTGCGGATTGCCTTCGCGATCGACGCCGCCAAAGACGACTCCATCTGCCCCTGGCTGTGGATTGGTGTACCAACCGTTGATTTCCGCGAGCACGGATTCCATGTGCGGTTCACCGTGCTCATCTGCCGGGTACCACCAATCGAGCGCGCGCAACGGTTCATCGAGCGGATCGCTCGATTGCTTCGCCTTCGCGATCAAACGCAAAGCGAGTTGATGCATGAACCACCCATCCGAGCGCGCATCGTCTGGTGGATCCACCGCTTTTTCACGCCATTGCAAAAGCCGCTGGGTATTTGTGAACGCACCTTCCTTCTCGGCGTGACCAGCCGCCGGGAAGAAGAACACTTCAGTCTCGATGTCCTCAGTCTTCAACTCACCACGCTCCACTTCAGGCGATTCGCGCCAGAAATTCGCTGATTCGACTTCAACCATGTCCCTTACAACGAGCCATTTCAATTTTGTGAGAGCCTTGCGTTGAAGCCGCGAATTGGGCGCGCCCACTGCCGGATTTTGACCCATGATGAACATGCCATCCATTTTTCCATCGAGCATGTCGTAGAGATATTCGAAAAAGGAATGGTTGCCGGTGAGTTTGGGAAGCCAGGCGTAACCGAAATCGTTTTCAGCAGTTGCATTCTTCCCATAGTAAGCCTTGAGGATGCTGACGAGATACTTCGGGTAATTCGACCAGAGACCAGTTTTCTTGGTGTAGCGATCCAGGTAATGCTGAAGAGTCTCGTCGCCTTTATGCGGCATCGTGAGATAGCCGGGCAGAATGTCGTAGAGCGTAGGAATATCAGTTGAGCCCTGGATTGAGGCATGACCGCGCAACGCGAGGATTCCGCCGCCGGGTCGGCCAATGTTTCCAAGCAGCAACTGTAAGATGGCTGCTGCGCGAATAATCTGCACGCCCTTGGAATGCTGCGTCCAGCCAACCGCGTAACAGACCGCCGCTGTGCGCTCCGGGCCAGATGCGGCAGCGAGCATGTGCGCCACCTTGTGAAAAATATCGGGCGAAATGCCGCAGATTTTCTCCACCATTTCCGGCGTGTAGCGAGAGAAATGACGTTTTAATTTTTGAAAAACGCATTGCGGATCTTGCAACGTAAGATCGCGCTGTGGCCGACTCAGGTCCCCGCCTTTGTAAACCCAACTGTCGCCTTCATAGGCGCGCTTCTCTTCGTTCCACCCGGAGAAATAGCCGTCGCCGTTGTCTTCCGGATCTCGGTATTCGTCAGACAAAATGCAGGACGCATTGGTGTAATGAACGACGTACTCATGAAAGTAGAGGTTGTGTTCAATCAAATGCCGGATGAGCCCGCCGAGAAACACAATGTCCGCGCCCGCGCGGATTGGCACCCAAATGTCGGCCAATGCGCTGGTGCGCGAGAACCGCGGATCGACATGAATGATCGTCGCGCCATGTTCTTTTGCCTTCATCACCCAGCGAAAACCGACCGGATGCGCCTCCGCCATCGATGACCCTTCGATTAAAATGCAATCGGCGTTGGCCAGATCTTGTTGCGCGGTCGTAGCTCCGCCCCGGCCAAAGGAGGTGCCCAGACCGGGCACCGTGCTGCTATGTCATATCCGAGCCTGGTTGGACACACAGACCATGCCCAGGCCTCCAGTGAACAGCTTTTTTATTAGATAATTTTCTTCGTTATCGAGTGTTGCGCCGCCAAGATGACAGATAGCGGTCGTATGATTGACGGCGGACCCGTCGACCTGCCTGACGAATGTGCGCTTGCGCGATTCCCAGACACGCTCGGCCACCATCTCCATCGCGCGATCGAGGGACATTTCCGTCCATTCCTTCGAGCGCGGCGCGCGATACTTCACTTTTGTTTCGCGTCGGGAATGCGTAAGCAATTGATACGATGCGGCACCCTTTGGACAAAGATTTCCCTGACTGATGGGACTCTCTGGATCGCCTTCGATCGAAATCAGCTTTCCGTCCTTATGGTAAATCAACTGACCGCAGCCGACGCCGCAGTACGGACAAATGGAGCGCGCCACTTTTGCGTCATCGATACGTGCGTGCATCGAACGCGTCTTGTCCGACATCGATTCGAGGCCGGTGCCGTCTTTGTGTTCGCGAATTTGCCTAACGAGCGGCCATTTCGAAAGCAGCGCGAACATATTCTCCATTCAGTTCTTGGCGGGTGGAGCGAAGTTTAGTCGCTTGAAAATGTCATGGTGCATCGAGTTAAGCGAGCAAAAACAAACACTGTTGGAAATTCACGCTGATTGTTCGCGTCGTGGCGGTCTGACAATGATTGGCAACAAAATGGAGACAAGCATCATGACTGCGATCACATGAAGCGCGCCGGCATAGGTCCCGGTTAGCTCGCGCATGCGGGCGATGTAAAGCGGGCCGAACAAACTGGCGAAGCTCCAGGCCGTTAGCATTAAACCATAAATCGGTCCTACATTCTTCGGCCCGAAGTAGTCTGCGGTGAAGGCAGGCATGGTGCCGAACCCGCCGCCGTAACACATCAGGATAACAAACGCGACGATTGTCATTATCGACGACGAGGTGATCGTCGGCAGAAACCAAAAAAGTAGGACTTGAAGAATGAACATGACAGCGAAAGTCGCGCGCCGCGTGATCAAGTCCGAGACCCAAGCCCAGAACACCCGGCCTACACCATTACCCAGGCTCGCGATTCCTACCATACCGCCGGCGACGATCGCGCTCACCTTGGTGAGTTCCTGAAAAACAGGTCCTTCCTGCGAAATCAGGGAAATGCCTGCCGAAGTATTTAAGAACAAAATCAGCCAGAGCACCCACCACTGCCACCGTCGCAGCGCTTCACCCAGAACGTAATCATGGCTCGCTCGCTCCGCGGTTTGCCTGGCAGTCGGCGTCCAGCCTTGCACCTGGTAGCCTTCGGGCGGGTTTTGCATGAACAACGCCGCGATGATCGCGATGATTAAGTAGGCGATGCCGAGATAAGCAAAAGTACTTAAGACGCCGACCGATTGAATGAGCCGTGTCGCGACCGGCGCAGTGATCAGCGCGCCAGCACCGAAACCACCAACCGCAATTCCTGTGATAAGACCGCGCTTATCAGGAAACCACTTCACCAACACAGCTACTGGAACAATGTAGCCAAGACCTAGCCCAAGGCCGCCGATGAACCCGTAACTAAGATACAGCCACCAAAGCTTGTTCGCCGAGAAGCTCGCCAGAAAGACGCCCAGGCCATAAAGCACCGCGCCGGTCAAAGCTACAATTCGGGGACCTTTCCGTGCCATCCATAAACCGCCGAAGAACGCCGCGAAGCCCAGCACAAAAATACTGATCGTAAAAGTGAATGTGACCTGCGAAATGCTCCATCCAAACTGTTTCGACAACGGGATGCGGAACACGCTCCAGGCATACACAGCGCCGAGCGCGATTTGGAGAAACACGCCTGCGATCGCGATTACCCAACGATTCGCAGTTTTCATAAGGTCCTTTGCTGCTTGCAACTACAAACCAATCGTGCGCTGATCGAGAATCGGTTGGCTCGTCGAGATTTCGAGATGGGTTTCATCATTCTCCAGACTGACGGCGCGAGCAGAGCTCAAGCGCCATTCAACTTGCCTGTCGGTTTGAATGGCAAGTTACAATCTTGTGACAATTGCTCGTCGCCAAAGGCTAACAGGTCCGTTTATTCCCACTTCGAGCGCGTAATTCTCATAGAGCGCGAGTAACAACTTGGTTGCGTCCGCGAAATGCCGTTGATCGCGGGTTACGCGCACTGCTACGTTGAGTCGAATTCGAACTTCCCGGTGAGTGATCTCCTTTTTGCCCGCTCGCAGATGGGGATGTCCCTGGCGTTTCACATCGTGTTTGCCGCCATTGGAATTAGCCTGCCCGTTTTGATGGTGATCTCCGAAGCGCTTTATCTTCGCACCGGTCGCCCGGTTTTTTTGGAACTGGCAAAACGATGGTCGCGCGGTGCGGCCATTCTTTTCGCCGTCGGCGCGGTGTCAGGAACGGTGCTCTCGTTTGAGCTCGGTCTGCTGTGGCCAGGCTTCATGGAAAAATCGGGCGCGATCATCGGGATGCCGTTTTCGCTTGAGGGTTTCGCGTTTTTCACCGAGGCGATTTTCCTCGGCTTGTATTTGATGGGATGGAAACGTCTGCCGCCCCTGGTGCATTGGTTGTGTGGCGTGCTCGTAATCCTGGGCGGAGTTACGTCCGGCATCTTCGTCGTGACTGCCAACGCGTGGATGAATACGCCGGCCGGGTTCAAGGTTGTCGATGGCAAGATCACCGACATCGATCCGATTGCGGCAATGCTCAATCCCGCGGCCGCTCATGAGGTTCTGCACATGACTCTGGCTGCGTTTATCGCAACCGGATTTGCCGTTGCTGCGATTCATGCCTTTTTCCTTTTGCGCGATCGCCGAAATGCTTTTCATCGCAACGCGTTGGGCATCGCGCTCGCGCTCGCCTGCATCAGTGCTCCCTTGCAATTAATCAGCGGCGATTTCAGCGCGCGCTCCGTCGCGAAACTTCAACCGGCCAAACTCGCGGCCATGGAGGCCCTTTACCAGACACAAACCGGCGCTCCCTGGCGGCTCGGTGGCATCCCGGACGACCAATCGCGCACCACGCGTTATGCTTTGACCATTCCGCGCGGCCTCAGCCTTCTCGTAAATCGTGATCCGAACAGCAAGATTATCGGACTGGATCAATTTCCGCCTAACGACTGGCCAAACGTGCGTCTGGTGCATTGGTCGTTCGATCTCATGGTCCTCTGCGGACTCGCGTTGATCGCTTTGTCGATGACGGTTGGCTGGCTCGCTTGGAAACATCGCGAAGTTCCAGACGGCAAATGGATCCTGCGCACGATCGTCGCGGCCGGACCGCTCGGGTTCATCGCCATCGAAGCAGGCTGGATGGTGACCGAACTTGGGCGTCAGCCCTGGATCATTTACGGCGTGATGCGAACACAAGAAGCCGTCACGCCGATGCCGAAGATTGCGATTCCTTTCGTGATCTTCACGCTCGTCTACATCTTTCTTTCGGTGGCGTTGCTTTTTTTGTTGCGCCGTCAGTTTATAGAAACCGACGAGCCGGCTTCAGAACTGATCACGAAAAATGTTTGAACTCATTGTCGCCGGTTTCATGTTCGTGGCGCTGATTTTTTATGCCGTCACCGGCGACGCCGATTACGGCGGCGGAATGTGGGATTTGCTCGCGACCGGGCCGCGCGCCGGCGCGCAAAGAGCCGCCATCGAACGGGCCATCGGACCAATCTGGGAGGCAGACCACGTATGGCTGATACTCATCGTCGTCATTTTGTTTACGGCCTTTCCGCCGGCATTCGCGGCCATGATGACGGCGCTCAATATTCCGTTCACTCTAATGTTAATCGGGATCATCCTTCGCGGTTCGGCATTTATTTTCCGGAAGTACGACATCAAATCTCACGAGGTGAAACGGGGCTGGAGCTTGTTGTTCGGCGCAGCTAGTTTCTTTACGCCTTTCATCCAGGGCCTGGCGCTCGGTGCGCTCAGCACTGGTCACATCCGCATCACTGATGGTCGCGTTGTGAGCGGTTTCTTTGCCGGGTGGCTTACACCGTTCGCGTTCGCGTGTGGTCTGTTCGCGCTCGCGCTCTTTGCTTTTCTCGCGGCGACTTATCTTACTGTCGATCCCAGCACCGAGGGCCGTGTGCAAAACGATTTTCGCTTGCGAGCGCTTTGCTCCGGCGCTGCGCTCGCCCCCATCGCATTCGTTGTTTTCATCACTTCGAAACATGGCGCGCCCGAGATGTATCACGGCTTGACACAATGGTGGGCGCCGCTGCTCATTGGGGCGACGCTCGTTTGCGCGATCGCAGCACTGGCTAGTCTTTGGCTGCGCCGGTTTGCGGTAGCGCGATTCGCCGCAATCGGCGAAGTGACGTTGATCCTTATTGGCTGGAGCTTGGCGCAATATCCAAGGCTGATTACGCCCGACATCACCATTTTCAACGCCGCTGCCCCCGAGACCACGCTCCGCCTGCTAACCTATGCTCTGGTCGCCGGCGCGATAGTATTGTTTCCTTCGCTCTTTTTCCTGTTCCGCGTTTTCAAAGGGTTTTTAAAGGAAAAGAAAAGTTGATGCATTAATTCGGATTTCCGAGTCCCAACACAGAATGCGGCTCGCGCGCGAATTTGAACCCGGCTGGCGGGGGCGCGGTTGGATCGACATTTTTGGCAAGAGCGAGCACCTGAAAGGCGCGGCCGAGCATCTCGGGATGCAGCAGCGTTTGGAGCGCGCGTTTGGCTTTGGGCGAGTCGGCTACGGACGATTGATCCCAATCGCCAAATTCGGAGATGATGCCGGTAAGGAAATGATGTTGATCGGTGAATCCGACGATGGCGAATCCGTTTTCTTCCGCGCGACGGGCAATGTTTGTCCAATCGACGTGCATGGTGATGTCCGCGTGACCGATTTGTTCAAAGGGCGAGTCGAGATGTCGATGCTGGGCGCGGACCTGAATGTCTCTCTGAAATTCATCGCCCGAATGCCCGTAGTCGATGGCGATCACGTAGCCTCGCTGCAGGTTCCCAGCCAGGTTGTCGATCCAATCAAGCGCAACTTGATTAAACGCCGTGTTTGACAGTGGACGCTCAATGAACGCAAACCTGTCGCCTTGAAGGCCGACAAGCTTTTCCATGCCGCGGGTGATCAAGCGTACTGGCATCGCGTCCAGCAGTTCGTTTGAAAAATGGACGCCAGTGAACGGTTCAAGCGAATTGCGCCATTCAATCTTGTTTCGAAATGGTTCCAGTATCTGGGATTGGCGCTCTCGCAAAATCGGAAACGGCTCGATTATTCGATAGTCCAAAGCTTCGAAGAATTCCGGCGCGTGTGATTGGGCAGATTGAAGAACGTCGCGTGCAAACTGACCATCGTGTGCGCCCTGCTCAACAATGACAAAATTATCGATTTTACCGAGCTGCTCCCAGATCTGAGCGAATTGTGCCGTCATCAGTTGCCCGAAAAGCGGGCCGATGCTGACGTTAGTGAAATAATCACCTTTTCGGCCAATCGCGCAGCGGCCAGAGGAATAGTATCCGTGCTCCGGATGGTAAAGCGCCTGTTCCATGAACCAGGCGAATGATACCGGGCCGCGTTTTTCGATTTCGGCGCGAATCAAGGTGATTAGCGCCAGATTTCCGTTCCGCGTATTCAACGTCCAACCCGCCTACGCTGAAAGTTTCGGCGTGACAAGCGCTCAACGCCCAACGCCTCAACTAGACGGCTGGACGGCGGGTTGTCATTGGTCATTGAGCGTTTGGCTTTGGCGCGTACCTTGGGCGACCTAGTCCTTCGTAAAGTTTGAGACCGACTGCCACATATCTGAGGCCTCCACCGGGCTATCGCTTTCGGCCACCTTGGTATTTAAGACCGTGGTTTTACGTGCCAATTGCCATCCTTGCAATTCTCGTCGTCGTCCTGGGAGTCTACATCTCCAGTCTTGCCGCCGATCTCAAAGCGCAGGCCAAAGTGTTCGACCTAAGCAAGCTCGAACAAATGGAATCAGCGAGCGTGATCCTCGATCGCAACGGCAAGATCTTCGGCCAAATCTACGTCGAGAATCGCGAAACGGTGCCGTACGACCAGTTGCCTCACGATCTCATTAACGCAGTCCTCGCCGTTGAGGACGCAAAATTTTATCAGCACCACGGCTACGACGCGTTCGGAATCATCCGGGCAGCGCTAAAAAATTTGACGGCTGGCCATGTGCGGCAGGGGGCCAGCACCATTACGCAGCAACTGGCGCGAAACAGTTTTTCGCTCAAAGAAAAAACGTTTCGCCGCAAACTGCTCGAGATTTTCCTGGCACAACGGATTGAAGACAACTTCAGCAAACAGAAAATCATGGAGTTGTATCTGAACCGGATCTATTTCGGCGGCGGCCTGTACGGGGCGGAAGCAGCGTCGCGAGGGTACTTTGGCAAGCCGGCCCGTGAAATGTCGCTGGTAGAATGCGCGACGCTCGCGGGCCTGATCAAGAGCCCAAACAGGTTGTCGCCATGGACCGATCGCGCGACCTCACGCGAAGCGCGCGACTATGCGCTCGATCGGATGCGCGACCTGCGGTTCATCAGTCGCGAACAATGCGCCAACGCACGAAGCCAGGAAATCGTTGTGGGCAGCCGGCAAAACGCGCAGGGACAGACCTACGCAGTCGATTACATTCGTCAGCAGGTGATCGCAGCCGTGGGATGGGACCGCGCAATCAACGAAGGCTATCGGATTCACACCACAATCGATGTCGATCTTCAAAAGGTTGCCGAAGATTCCTTACGAACGAATCTCGAACGAGTCGAACAGCGTCCCGATTACA
>Ga0193719_10001087_pt1 | contig 10653 bp, 13 predicted proteins | sample U2a2metaG_FD_160103 | JGI IMG/M metagenome (GOLD analysis project Ga0193719, IMG submission 160103) | Soil microbial communities from a riparian zone of the East river system, Colorado, United States - U2a2 | ecosystem: Environmental > Terrestrial > Soil > Riparian zone | place: USA: East... | reverse complement strand
AATTGGTCGCGACGGAGCTGGCGAACGACGCCGCTCCAGCAGCGAGCGCGCCTCTCAAGAATTCGTTGCGATCAATGGTGGCCATGCGTCCCCTCCCGCCGTCCGGCCGGCCGTGTCGCGGAGAGTAAACGCGGCGCGCGCTGGCATGGGCGTTGCGCCAGCGGTGGAGCGATGAATGACCCGCTTGAGATACCCGTGCGGCACCGCTGCCACCTCGGCGCGCTCGTCGACGAGCTGGCCGAGCACGCTCGGCGCGGGGAACGTGGCGAGCGTCTCGCCCGAAGGGCGCGCGACGGTCTCGCCGACCTTCTCGCGGCGAAGGAATTCGAGACGTGTTGCGTTCCCGAATATCTCGCCGTCGCACCGAAGGCCTTCGATCGAGAGCTGCAGATCCCCGTCGCATCGGCGAAGTCCGCGACGCTAGACGCTCGAGTCCTCCTCTGGCCGGTCGGCGCGAAGGATGCGCAGCATCCGCACGCCGACGGTTGGGCGGTCTTCGCCGCGGTACGCGGCACGCTCGCCGTTCACGAGCGGCGCAACGGTGAGCGCCAGCCCGAGCGTGAAGTCGTCCCTGGCGAACCCGAGGTCATCACTGCGGTCGAAGGGATCACCCATCACCTTCACAACCGTGGCGATGACGTCGCGCTGAGCGTGCATCTGTTCGGGACCTAGCCGGGCAGCACGCTCCGCACCATCGAATTGGAGGCTGCCTCGATGTACTGAGCCGGATCGGGCAGGACCGATTTGCGCTCCTGTGACTCGTAATACCGTTTGTCGGCCACAGCGAAGCCCTCAGGTCCGTCGTAGCCGATGATCCAGACGAACTCATCTGTGTCCTCGACGCGCCATGCGCCGGCGAACGTGAATCCGAACCTTCTCCGCAGTGGGTAGACGCCGCGCAGCCATGCGTCGAGGAACGCATCCATCGAACCCGCGCGGATCCGGAACCGACGAAGCTGATATTCCACGCCCCCTCCCGTGACCGAGAGGTTAGCTAGTCGAAGCGGATGACTCCGGTAAAGCGTGGGTGGCGGAGCGGCCAATCAGGATCATCGGAAACGCGGATGGCCCCACGCACCGCGGTCCCGTCCGCCCAGGTCACCGAGCCGTCGTGGTGCTCGACCTCGACCTGACTGCGACCGACCGAGTCGTCGCGACAATGGATGAGATCGCCGTTCTTGGCGCGATACGTTCCTGGCGAAAGCTCCCCGTTCATACCTCGCCCCTTCCCCCTGGGCTAGGTCCGGCGGACTCCGGATGCCCTCCTCAAACCCTTCGGACTGCCGTTCGTCGCGGTAGCCGTGACCAGTGTGTCGCCGTTCACTGACGTACCGTTCGGCGCGGTCCAACGGACCAGAGACTCCAGTGCGACGCCGCCCGTCGGCGACCACTGGTGCCCGTCATCCGCGCCCGCCGCGTCGCAGTACGCCCAAGCAGCCTCGTGGATCGTGAGGCCCCCGTTGCCGTGGCGCGAATGAAGCGCGCGGTGCGCCGGCGATTGGCACTCCCAATGAACGATGTCTCGTGTCGACAGATCAGGCCTCCCCCACACGCGCTCGAAACCGTTTTGTTACAGGTCAACTACTGCACCACTCGGGAACCGCTTCGTCATTACCCCACGTCATGGCCGCCGTGATTGCGTCGTGGCTTTACTAGTCGGCGGCCGTGCTCACGCTCGCCTGCGATTTGAATCGGTAGCCGGCCCCGGGCACGGTCTCGATGTAACGCGGTGCTCGCCACTCGTCGTTGAGCTTCACCCGCAGCTCGCGGATGTGACGGTCGACGACGTTGCTCTCGATCTCGAATTCGCTGCCCCAAATCGTCGCGAGCAGATCCTCGCGGCTCAGGGCTTTGCCGGCGTTCGCAGCCAGGAGATAGAGAAGGGTTTGCTGGATCGGTGTGAGGTGAAGCTCGCGCCCCGCAACGCTCACGCGCTGTTCTATGAGGTCCACCTCGAGCCCGTCGAGCCTGATCCTCGGCACGATCGTGACGGTTATGCCGTGGGCTCTCCGCATGAGGGCGAACGGGCGGGCCACGATCTCATCCAGGGTGAACGGGACCTCGAGGATGTCGTCGGCGCCGCGCTCGTACGCGCTGAGCTTCAGCCGGGTGTCGCGGCGACGGGTGAATGCCATGATCGGTGTGTGACCGTGCGTCAGTCCGCGACCCACGATGTCGATGAACAGCTCGTACCGGTCGAGGTCGATGAACGCGATGTGGGGAGTCCAACCGCCGACGATGTCGCGGCACTCCTGCGCGTCCGTCGTTCGCCGTATCTCGTAAAGACCGTGCTGAAGGGTCAGACCGACCAGATTCCCGAGGGTCTCATCCATGACGACCAGCGCCCGGGGTGAATCCGATTGAAGGAGTTTGGCGCCCCCGCGGGTGCGCCCGCTGAAGGCAACCACACCTGAGGTTTACGCGCCTGATAACGGCCTGTCATGACGCGAACTCACGGGATCGCGAGGAAACGGTACCCCTTGCCCTGAACTGTCCCGATGAATCGAGGTTTGCGCCAGTCGTCTTTCAGTTTTAACCGCAGATTCCGCACATGGCGATCGACGACATTGCTACCCGCGACGTAGTCGGCGCCCCAGAGTGCGTTGAGGATCTCCTCGCGACCGAGCGTCTGCCCGGGGTTTGACGCGAGGAGGTAGAGGAGAGCCTGCTCTATCGCGGTCAATTCGGGTCGAAGCTTTCCGACCTTCACCTGTTGATTCAGGAGGTCGACCTCCAAGCCGGCAACGTTGATGACCGGGATGAATGCGACACCGTCCCCATAGCTCCGCCGCATCAACGCAAGGGTGCGGGCCACGAGCTCCTCGGGTACGAACGGCACGGTGATGATGTCGTCCGCGCCTCGGTCGAATGCAGCGAGCTTCGTCTTGAGATCCCCTCGGAGGCTGAACACGATCGTCGGAACCCGTCGGTTCTCCACACGCTGCCCGATGAGTGCGAGGCCCTCCGTGTCTTCGGCGTCCAGATCCACAAGGAGGAGGTGCGGCTTCCATGCTTCGAGCTCGGTCCTGGCCCGGGTCACGTCGTGTGCGATACGCGTTACATATTTGCCGTGATTCAGCGTGAGCGCGACGAGGTTCGCGAGCGGTTGATCGACCACGACCAACACTCGCGCGGGTCCCAGAAGCTGGTTCTTCTTCACTTCGGGAGTCTACTCACGTCGTGAAGGGCCGTAATCAGCTCAGCGCTTCAGGAGTAGGCCGATCTTTCCGAACGTCGCTCTCGGCTCGGCGAAGATCCTCACGCCGCCGGCGCCGTCACGTATGTGGTCGGGGGTGTGGTTCTCGGCGATGAACTCGATCTCCCCGAGCTGCGCGTGTGCCGCGAAGAGACGCGCGCCGATCTCGTGCACCAGGTGTTGGATCGAACGGCTGTTGAACTCGTGGAAGATCCGCTCGATCTCGTCGCGGACGGCACGGGGTCCGAGAAAGCCTGGGCCTTCCGCCACTCCGTCCCTGAGATCGGTGTATCGCCAGTACACGTCCATACGGATGGTGAGAGGTCGATCGGTGAGCTCGGGGAGCGTCGTGTAATCGTCGCGCGCGAACGTGGCGAACGAGCTGCCCGTTGTCTTCACGAACCTCATCCCCTCCCATCCGCTGCGCGCCGCGGTGATCTCTGCTTTTCCTCCGATCGCGTCGACCGCGACCTGCGCGACCGAGCGGTCCCCGCGCGTCGAGCGGAACAGCACATCGCTCGGGCCGCGCTCTCCGGCCGCCGCGTCGAGGGGCACCTCGTGCGCGGACACACGCAACGCCTCCATGACCGGATAGGTCTCGATGAAACGGCGGCCGAGGAAAGCGCAGAGCCCGAGGAGCGTGCTGCCTGTGTACTCGGCTGCCATCGCGTACACGAAGTTCTTCATGGTGTCGGTGGCGACGACCTCCCGATTGTCGCCTTCCGTGTACGCCGCGACGAAGCGCTTCCCGAACACGTCGATGTCGACCGACGCGGCGAGCGGCGGGACGTCACTGCCGCCGAGCCGGTAGAAAACGACGCGGGCCTTGCCGTAGCTGATCTCGGTCGAAGTCATGGCGCGATCCGTTCCAGTCGATCGCGCGCGATCGCGAGGAACTCGTCCACGCCGGTCGCGAGCTCCTCCTCGCGCGTACGGCGGAGCCGCTCTCGCAAGACGGGCACGATCTCAGCCTTTGAGCGGCCGGCGACGAAGACGACAAAGCGGAAACCGAATGTGCGCTCGTACTCCTCGTTCATCGCGGCGAGCGCCTGAAGGGTCGGGACGTCGGCATCGTCGCTCTGCTCGCGGCGAGAGACCGGCGAGAGCGACGCGGGGTCGGCCCCGATCCGCGGGTGAGCGTTGAGCACGCCGATGCGCTCGGACTCGCTCATGCGCGCTATCTCGGTGCGAGCCGACGCGAGGATGGACGCGGCGTCGGTCCCGCGTACGCGCCCGGCGAGTCGCGGAGCGCGCTCGAAGATCGCCGCGAGCTCTCTCGGCGCGATCGTCATCACGACCCGCGGTAGCTCGTCACCGCGAACGGCGTGACGAGCAGCGGGACGTGGTACTTGGGGTCCGAGCCGATCTCGACGTCGAGCGCCACGCGGCGAAAGAAACGGCCTTGGAGCTCGAAGACGAGCCGGTAGCGGCCGGGATCGAGCGAGCCGGCGAGCTGCGCGACGCGCCCATCGGTGTCGGTCACGCCGCGCGCGATCACCGCGCCGTCCTTCTCCAGCGAGACCGCGACGCCCGGGGCGGGGCGCCCGGTTGCCGTATCGAGGACGTGGGTAGAGAGGGTCGCCATGCGCGGCCGGTATCGTACGCCCGCGATGACCATGCTCCGCATCACGGCCGGACCCTTCACTTTCAAAGCGCGTCTGGAGGACAGGCAGGCGCCGAAGACCTGCGCCGCGATCCGAAAGCTCCTGCCTCTGCGAAGCAAGCTCGTTCACTGCCGGTGGAGCGGCGAATCGACGTGGGTTCCTATGGGAGAGAAGCGTCTCGGCGTCGATTTCGAGAATCACACAAGCCACCCCGCGCCGGGCCAGATGCTGGTGTACCCGGGCGGCTTCTCAGAGATGGAGATCCTGTTCCCGTACGGCTCGACGATGTTTTCGAGCAAGGTCGGCCAGCTCGCCGGGAACCACTTCGCCACGGTCATCGAGGGCAACGATCAGCTCGCGGAGATCGGTCGGCTCACGCTCTGGGAAGGCGCTCAGGACTTCACCATCACCGAAGAGTGAGCGACAAGGCCGAGCTCGCGATACGCGGTGCCGTGGTCGTATCGGATGGCGCTTATGCGCGCGACATCCTGATCCGCGACGGACGGATTACCGCGCTCGTCGAGCCCGGCGCGTCCGACGCGCAACGCGAGATCGACGCACGAGGCCTTCTCGCACTGCCGGGAATGGTCGACGCGCACGTTCATTTCAACGAGCCTGGCCGAACCGAATGGGAAGGCTGGGCGAGCGGGAGCCGCGCGGCAGCGGCCGGAGGCACCACGACGGTCCTCGACATGCCGCTGAACTCCGTGCCCCCGGTACTCGACGGCGACTCGTTCGACGTCAAGAAGGAGGCCGCGGAGGCCGCATCGGTCGTCGACTTCGGCCTGTGGGGTGGACTGGTCGATGCGGACCCGGCGAGCTTGCGCGAGCTGAGCGAGCGAGGCGCGGTCGGCGTGAAGGCGTTCCTCTGCGACAGCGGCGTCGCGGAATTCCCCGCGCTCCACGCGGACGACCTCCTTCCTGCGCTTCGCGCCGCCGCCGAGGCGGGCCTCCTCGTGGCGCTGCATTGCGAGGACGACGCCCTCGTCCGCGAGGCGACCGCGCGCGTCCGCGGCGAGGGGACGCACGATGCCGTGGCGTGGCCGCTCTCGCGGCCACCGCTGGTCGAGATTCGCGCGGTCGCGGCCGCGTGCGCGGCGGCGCGCGAAGCGGGTGCGCGCATCCACATCGTCCACCTTTCCGCGATGGAGGCGCTCGGGGCGATCGGAGCGGCCCGCGACATGGGCACCGACGTGAGCGTCGAGACCTGTCCCCATTACCTCACGTTCGACGCAGCCGAACTCGTGCGGCAGGGCGCAGCGCTCAAGTGCGCGCCCCCGATCCGCGACGCTCGCAATCGCGACGGACTGTGGAAAGCGCTGCTCGAGGGAAAGATCGACCTTGTGGCTTCGGACCACTCGCCCTGCCCACCGGACCTCAAAGCGTCGGCCGACCTGTTCTCGACGTGGGGTGGAGTGGCGGGCGCGCAGTCCTTACTCCCGGCGGTGTTCTCGGGTGCGCTGGCGCGGAGCGGTGACGCACTCGATGTCCGGAAGGTCGCGGGCTTCGTGGTCTGGCGGCTGTCGGCGAAGCCCGCGAAGCGGTTCGGCCTGTGGCCGCGCAAGGGCGCGATCGCGCCGGGTTCGGACGCGGACATCGTGCTGTTCGATCCCGACCGTGACTGGACCCTCGACGAGGACGGCTCGCGTACCCGCGGAGTCGATCCGTATATCGGCCGCAGCTTCCGGGGAAAGGTGGTCCGGACGCTCGTGGCCGGTCGTACGGTCTATAACGAGCGCGAGCCCGTAACCAATCCCTGGCGTGGGCGATTCATCCCGCGAGGGGAAGTGGCCAAAGGATGAGTGCGATCACGACGCGCGAGCTCGTCGAGGTCGACGAACGCAGACTCCTGCGCCGGCTCGACGATCTCGCGCAGCGCGGGGCGCTTCCGACAGGTGGCATCTATCGGCCGCTGTACTCGCCGGCCTGGACCTCCGCGATGGACCTTGTCGCGTCCTGGATGAAGGAGGCCGGCCTTCTCGTGAAGCGCGACGCGGTCGGCAACGTCTGGGGCCGCATCGAGGGATCGCGCGGTGGCCGCGTCATCGCGACGGGTTCGCACATCGACACCGTGCGCGGCGGCGGCGCGCTGGATGGAGCGCTCGGCGTCGTCGCGGGGATCGAGGCGGTGAGCAGCCTGTGGCAGCGGTTCGGCCGATCGACACGAATACTTGAGTGCGTCGCGATCTGCGAGGAGGAGGGGAGTCGCTTCGACACGAACTTCTGGGGTGCGCGCGCGATCGCCGATCGGCTCGAGCCCGGTGAGACCGATCGGGCTCGTGACTCCGACGGTGTCACGCTCGGCGATGGCATGCGCTCGGTCGGACTCGATCCAGCGACCGCCGCGACCGCTGTGCGCCGGGACCTCGACGCGTTTGTCGAGCTGCACATCGAGCAGGGGCCCATCCTCGAGGACCACGGCCCACGACTCGGCGTCGTCACGACCATCGCCGGCACCGCGCACCTCGAGATCACCGTACGCGGCCAACCGGACCACGCCGGCGCGATGGCGATGGATCGCCGCCGCGATGCCTTTCTCGGAGCGTCGGCGATGGCGCTTGCGATCGCGGACGCCGCGGTGCGCATGGGGCATCCCGCCGTCGCGACCGTCGGCACGATCTCAGTCGAGCCGTCGCAGGTGAATGTCGTTCCCGGTCTCGCGCGGTTCACCGTCGACACACGACACCCCGATCCCGGGCGCCGAAGCGAGCTCATCACTCAGATCGGCGATGCGTGCAAGACGATCGCGACGGAACGCGGTCTCGGTCTGGAGATGAAGACGCTGCGCGATCGCGCGCCGGTCACGCTGTCGCCGCGTCTGGTCGATGTGCTCCGCCGTGCCTCCATCACCGCCGGGATCGACCCGCGCGAGATGACGAGCGGCGCCGGCCATGACGCGCAGGTGCTCACGGTCGCCGCGAACGCCGGCATGCTGTTCGTCCCGAGCATCGCAGGCAGATCGCATTGCCCGGAAGAGGCGACCGCGGCGGAGGATGTGGTGCTGGGCACGCGCGTGCTCGCCACCGCCCTTCGCGAGCTCGCCTACCAGCCGTGAGCGTGCTGCTCCGCGGAGGCACGCTCCTGCCGATGCGGGATTCGCCGCGACCGATGTCCGGCGATCTCCTGGTGAGCGGGACGCGGATCGGCGGTGTGGGTCAGGTCACGCCGCCACCCGACCACGAGGTCATCGATATCTCGGGGTGCGTCGTGATGCCGGGCCTCGTGCAGACGCACGTTCATCTGGTCCAGACACTCTTTCGCGGCCTCGCCGAGGAGATGCCGCTCCTCCCGTGGCTGCGCACGCGGGTCTGGCCTCTCGAGGCGGCGCACGACGAGGCGTCCGTGCGCGCGAGCATCCGTCTCGGTCTTCTCGACCTGCTCTTGACGGGCACGACGACGATCCTCGACATGGGCACGACGCACTTCGGCGACATCGTGGCGGAGGAGCTCGTGCGCAGCGGCATCCGCGCGCGCTTTGGTCAGGCGATGATGGACACCGGCGAGGGCGTGCCTGCCGCTCTCGTGGAGACAACGCGCGCCTCTCTCGATGCGGGGGGCGCGCTCACGAAGCGGTGGCATAAGGCCTCGAGCGGTCGCATCGGCTACGTCTATATGCCGCGGTTCGCTCTGTCGTGCACGCGCGAGCTGCTCGAAGCCGTGACACAGCTGGCCAAGCTGAGCGACCTCCTCGTGCATACGCATTCCAACGAGAGCGTCGACGAGCGCAATGCGGTGACGATGGCGACAGGCCGATCCCCGATGCAGTACCTGCTCGACACGGGCATCGCCTGCGAGCGCGCGATCATCGCGCACGGCGTCCACCTCGACGATTCGGAGATCGAGATCCTGAAGACGACGAAGACGTCCGTGGCGCACTGCCCCTCGTCGAACTTGAAGCTCGGGTCCGGCATCGCGCAGGTCGCGCGGCTGCGCAGCGCGCGCATCCTCGTCGGGATCGGCGCCGACGGCGCGGCCTGCAACAACCGGCTCGATGGATTCGAGGAGATCCGCCTCGCGACGCTGCTCGCGCGCGTGGTGAGCGGCATGGGAACGTTGAACGGCTACGACGCGATGGGCCTCGCGACGCGCGAGGGCGCGAAGATGCTCAAGATCGACTCGGAGGTCGGGACGCTGGAACAGGGGAAGCGCGCGGATCTGGTCGTGCTCGACCTCGAGAAGCTCGACGGACCCGGCGGCGACCCGGTCGCGCGGATCCTCTTCGGAGGCGGCTCACGCGCGGTGCGTCACGTCTTAGTGGACGGCGAATTTCTCGTGCGTGATGGGCATCCCACGAAGATGGACGCGAACGAAGTACGCGCGAAAGCGGCTGAGCAGCTCGGACCTCTTATGAAGCGGGCGGGGCTCGCCTAGGACGGCCTACCCCGATGGGCCAATGACCAGCTGCACGATCCTGTGTTGCCCGCACGCATAGACAAACTTGGTGCTCAGCGCACGCATGCTCCCGTCGGGAAACGTACCGCGCGACCCGACAAAGCGCGGTGCGGCCCAGAGCTGGCCGGTCCCCTCGGCGTTCTGAATCCGTGGCGAAGGATCTGGGTCGATACGGTCGTAGCCCAGCACCTCGCCGTCGGCGATCCGGGTTCGAAGCATGTCGCCGATCATCTCCCGGCCGGTCTCATTGAATCCATTGGCGGTCACCGGTTCACCGCGCCGGATCCACAACGTGCGCGCATCGATCGTGAAGAGGCTCGTCAGGCCGGCGAGATCTCGAGCATTGAATCGGCCAACGAAATCTCCCGCCGCCTGCAAGCTCTCGCGCTCGCAGGCGGCCAGGGATGCCGCGGCCGGGTCCGTGGAGGCGAGAGCCGAAGGCGCAGCCGGGGCGGGGGTGCAAGCCCACAGGAGAACCGACCCGAGAAGGAGGGCACGCACGGGTTGGATACAAGTGTCGGCTCAAATCGTTCCGCTGCCTATCGCACGCCGACGTCCACATATGCCCCGACGTTCTCGAGCCACTCGACTCCATCGATCACCGGTCGCACGTAGAGCCGGTACATCCCTGGTGTGGCCGGCGCTTGGAGCTGCACGCGGAACCACGCCTGCTGCCCTGGGCCGACCCAGGTCGTCGTCTGCTCCGCGGGGCGGTTCCCCGCGATCCAGCCCGGCGTGGCGAGCATGCTCGGCGCGTCCTGCGGGCTCCAGGTCCCAAGCCGCAGGGCGGTCGCCTTGCTGAGATCCCAGCCGGTCGTGCCTGTGTTCGTGAAGGCGATGACCCAGTCCGCGGTCTGGCCGGGAGCGACGGTTGGGAAGGGCGACTGCCCGTAGAAGGTCGTGTGGTACTCGGGCATCGCCGGATATGTCTGATCGACGAGTGACCCGAACGTCACGACCCACACGCAGGGAAATGCGCCGCCGCAAGAGACGCCAAGACCCGCCACGCGATACCTACCGTCGTTGAGCTCCGCCCAATGTGGCGGCGAGTTGAGCCAGAGTCGCATCGCGCCGTCCACGGCCGGCGCGCCCCACGCGATGATCTCGCTGGTGAACGCCTGGCTTACGGGGTAACCCGCGTCGGTCATGCGCTGCCTGGCTGTTCGTCCGTCGGTCGAGCGGTGCGGGATAGCGGGCGGACCGTGTTGCGCGACGTCGTCGGCCATGAACTGCGCGGCCGCCTGGAGCGTCGGGCTGGCAACGACAGTCGCAAGACCGCGCGAAGCTCGATAAGCGTTCACGGCGGCAAGCAGCGAGTCGTGAACCGGCTCCGCACTGGCGGGAATCGATTGCGCAACGAATGTGAAACAGAGTGCGGCCAAGCAGAGGCCGCGGGAGACAAACCTCACAGGAACTTCCCTTCCCCATGTGCCCCGACTCGGGCTGGTCGAGACTGCCACA
>Ga0193719_10001086_pt1 | contig 10653 bp, 9 predicted proteins | sample U2a2metaG_FD_160103 | JGI IMG/M metagenome (GOLD analysis project Ga0193719, IMG submission 160103) | Soil microbial communities from a riparian zone of the East river system, Colorado, United States - U2a2 | ecosystem: Environmental > Terrestrial > Soil > Riparian zone | place: USA: East River... | reverse complement strand
GGGGGCCATCGGTGTGGGGGGCGGGAGTAATTTCTATAGCGAGAAGACTATCTTAATCCTGCTCGGGAAAAAATTCTCCTCAAGATCGGCGCTCCGCGAGGAAATTCCTTTTAGCCGGACCGTGCGGGGCGATGCAAGGAAAAACTCACGGCTCTTTGAACTCGCCCGCGTGCTCGTGCGTTTCAATCACATTGCCCGCCCCGTCATAAACGCGGATCACTGCAACGTGTGAGCGGCTGTAAAGCTTCGCGTAGTCGATTGCATTATTGATTGCGTCCGGCGCGCCGGACAACACCGCGCACCGAAGCGGGAGCACGTCTGAGATTAGATTAACGCCACAATCATCTTTACGGGGACGGACTTCGTAAACGTGCGCAGGGTTCATCATTTGCCATTTGGCAACAAAAAAGCGATCTCTGTCAATGTCAAAAAACCATCGCGGTTTGGTATCTTGAGTATTTTTTCAAAAATAATTACGGCCAGCGAGCGCCTTCGAACGTTTTGTTTTGTGAAATGCCAGACGAATTCCGCAATTTGCGAACCGTTCACAACAGGCTTTCATCGCAACTGTTATCTCGGCTCCTGAATTTGCGAGGCTGGAATGGACGCGAGCTCGCGGAGCACTCGGGCATCGTCCCGAGCGTTGTGTCCGCGCATCTCTCGGGCAAGCGCCCCATCCGCCCGCATCATCTCGCTGCCTATCTCAGCGTACTCGATCGCCACGAGCGCGCGGCCTTCTTGAGCACTTGGTTGCGCGACAACCTGGATCACGAGTTAATCACGGATCTACTTGACGGCACCAAGACTGATTCAATGCCAGCGCTGGAAGAAAATCAGCGTCGGATGCTCGATTGGTGGGCAACGGCGGTCGCGCGCGATTCCAAGCTCGCCAAAATCTTCAGCCAACTTACCACGAAAGCTGGCTTCAATTTTCCTTTGCTGCTCTTGTTGCCTGTGAGCACCGCCGCCGCTCAATTCCAAAGCTGGCTATCGGAGATTGCTTCTAGCGGTTGGTATCTCGTGCGGTCCCTGTGCTCCCGCGTTGAGCACGCCGCGGTTGCTCTCGTTACTCTTCTTCTGGCTTTGTGCCAGCAGGGCAAGGTAACTCAGCAGGCGGGGGAGCTCGCTGAGCAGGCAGGCAACCTGGCTGAGAAGGCTGTCGGCGCTTCGCTCGTCGCTACGCCGTTTGTCGCATCAGCTCTTGCGGAAACGACGGAGTTCAACTTCGATTTGGGAGATGCATCGCCACCGCCGCGGGCGATCCCGGACATTCGAAAGGCTAAGGTTGCGTCGCGACCAATCGTTAAGCGGGGCACGGGTCGGGCACAGCCACAGTACCAAGTCGGTTCGGCGCGGCGAGTCGCGAGAACAATCGATCACGAGTGGCGTCGCCTCGCCGCTGCACGCAAGAACGTGCACAGCGCGTTTGTTCGCCTAATTCGTGACGCGCATCCGCAGCAATCCAAACAAAAGCACCGGAGAAAGGATTAGATGTCTACGAACGCTCTCTGCCGCGTGATGGCTGCTAAGTTCGAGTAAATGTTGACCATCGCACACGCGATCTGATACTAGTCGCCGGCATGAGCAGAAACATCTTTTACATAATCGGAGTGATTGTCGTTATCGTGATCGTGCTCAAATTGCTCGGCCTGTTCTAGGAGTTGGCCTTGCCGGTGCAATTGCCACGAGCGAAGAATCTTCGTTGCTGACGCATATCGCGACGGAAAGCGTTTCATCGTGCGTACAGATGAAAGGCTGGCTACGTTTGTAGAACTCGAATCGGGAATTCGGGGTTGCGGGAATTGGCTTGACGAGTTGGCGAGATTTTTTAAGACTCGACGTCGCTAACGGATCTGAATCAGGCGGAGGACATTTACCCCGCTAGGTTCTTCGCCCCTTCCGGACCCGCGATTCGCAGAATCAACGTAGCGGGGAAACACAAGGAAGAACCATGAATCCGCTGACTCAATTCAAGAAAACAACAATTCTGCCACTTCTCATCCCACTGGGGCTCGCCTGGTTTGGGCTTTTACCCAGAGCGCAAGCGGTTGTCCCGGCCCCGGACGGAGGTTATCCCGGCAACAACACGGCTGAGGGCATTAACGCCCTTTTTAGCCTCACCACCGGCTTCAACAATACGGCCGTGGGTGCAAATGCGCTCCTGAAAACTACTACCGGCAGTTACAATGCGGGGTTTGGTTCTCGGGCGCGGGAAAACAACATCCACGGCAACTTTAACATGGCGGTTGGGACCCAGGCACTCTTCAAGAATACCGCTGATTCCAATATGGCCGTTGGTTTTCGAGTCCTCTTTAACAACACCACCGGCAACAACCTCACCGGGATTGGTGCTGGAGCGCTCTTTAGCAACATCACCGGCAACAACAACACAGCTATCGGTGCTGCTGCCCTCAGTGCCAACACTACCGGCACCCAGAACACTGCTACCGGCTGGCAAGCGCTCTTTAAAAACATCGCCGGCAGCAACAACACGGCCAACGGTTATCAAGCGCTCCTTAACAACGCCACCGGCAACTTCAACACAGCCAACGGTGGTAGCGCGCTCTTTAGCAACACCATCGGCGGCAGCCGGCCAGCGGGTTGGCTGCATCGTTTGGTTGGATGGTTGGCGTCGCTGCAGAGTCCTCCGCCCAACGCTTCCGAAGGTAAATAAAATTGATGATCCATGCGACAGGGTTGAAGCTGAAAATCGTAAGCGTGATCCAAGCCCAGTGGTGACGCTGTGCGAAGAACCCGCGGCAAGATTGGCACTGACCCGTGAGGTTTGTCGTTACTCCACGGTTATTACGACCTTTCCTCGAGCGTGCCCTTGTTCGAGATACCGGATAGCTTCAGCGATCTGACTCAACGGGTAAGTCCGATCGATGACCGGTGTCACTTTTCCGGACTGCATCAGATCGCTAAGGACGGTCAGGTCCTTTTTGTTCAACTCCGCCATCATCATGCCCATCTTCTGACTTATGAACGGAGACAGCAGAAGCGCTTTGACCGGACGAGCCAGGGGACCGATCAACCCAGCATCGTTTGGTCCTCCCCCTCCGATCATGACGCAAATCCCTTTGGGAACTAAGACGCGCCTGAATCCTGACAACGGCTGGGTGCCGACGTTGTCGAGAATTACATCGTAACGCTGCTCGCCTGTCGTGAAATCCTCTTTGGTGTAATCAATGACGTGATCTGCGCCGATCGATCGGACTAGGTCTAGATTCCTCGTGCTGCATACGCCGGTGACGTCTGCGCCGAATGACTTGGCGATTTGCACGGCGAAGGTGCCGACACCGCCGGACGCGCCATTAATCAAGACCTTCTGCCCCGGCTGCACGTGTCCTTTGTCGCGAAGGCCCTGCAACGCGGTGATTGCCGCGATGGGGACAGAGGCGGCTTGCTCAAAAGTGATGTTGGCCGGTTTTAGGATCACGGCTCGATCCGCGCGAGCGCAGACGTACTCGGCAAAGGCGCCGTTCTTCCCGCCGAATACTTCATCACCCGGTTTGAACTGGGTGACATTCTTGCCAACCGCTTCAATCTGGCCGGCCATATCAACGCCTAATCGTGGGTCTTTTGGTTTGCGCAGCCCAGTCCCCATCGCGCGCATGATATAGGGCGTGCCTTCCATGAAGTGCCAGTCGAGTGGATTGATCGACGCCGCCTGAACTTTGATCAGGACTTGGTCATCGTTAGGCACAGGCTTCTTGATCTCCCTGATTTCGAGAACGTCCGGTGACCCGTAGTTGGTGTAGACAACAGCTTTCATGTGCGGTTCTCCTGTCTCGATCGGTTCTTGCCGGGCGCCGGTAGCCCAGGCGTAGATGGCCAAAGCTCCGATCAGGATGATGATGAGATAGAAAACACGGCAAAGGATGCGGCGAATCCGACCCTTGCGGCGCGGCGATGTTTCTGCGGTTGGTTGCGTCATTTCGAGGTTCCTCCTTATGTGAGTGATTGAACTAAGTTTTCAGGTGAATCAAAGCCGTCGGCGATAAACGCCGTACACAACAACGCGAGTAAAATCACGACTGCACTCCACTTTAATGCGCGCTTGATTTTCATAGGCCTAACTTTTAAGCAGCGTCCGGTGCGTCCGCATTTCAAGCGCCCGGTGTCTTATCTGCGAAAGATAATCCACGACGTCGGCCCGGAAAAAAAACGAGGCGTCGGAAGTCGGGTAAAACTCAACCAACTGCGAATCCTCAAACGTGGTCTTTCTCGCAATCTCCGCCAAAAACTTCATCGTGGCTTCGTAAACTTTGCAGCGCCGATCAAAAAGATCGAGCCGCAGTTTGTTCCGGGCAACCTGCCATTGTTGCCACGCAATAATTACGACAGCAATGCTAAGGAATAGCGTGGCAATGTTCATGGCTCTTTGAAATCGCCCGTGTGCTCGTGCGTCTCGATCACGTTGCCAGCTTCATCGTAAACCCGAATCACAGCATCGTGTGAGCGGCTGTAGAACCGGTGAAAACCACGCGGGCGAAGGTGGAGGCGACCGGCTATCAAGCAAGCCCAGTGCCAAAAGCCAAAGCCTTGTTCAAGAAATGTCATAATGAGTTAAAAAGATGACCTAATTTCGCGAATTGTGCTGCCACTGGCCGAAAATCATAAGATATTTCGACGATTCGGCAGCAGCCCACAGGAAAAGGGAACCCTTTTGCCAGACCTAATAGTTCGCAGACCTCGATTCGGGCCGGGTCGTAGGGAAATTGTGGATTTCAGGCAAGCACAAATTTGCACATTTAAACAACAAATTTAGAGCCTTCATGTTTCTCATACGCGCGCGTGATGTGAAGTAATGCGACGCTGAATTTTTCACGGTTGTTTTCTACGGCGTGAAAATTTTTGGCTGCAAAACGGCGCAATTGTGCGTAACGCGCCGCGAATGTTGAATCGCCGGAATACCTAGCGTCCGCGAAATCCGTTGAGCTACGGGCGCAGATTACGAGGGCAATATCTGGCCGCATGACGCGCGCAAATCCAGTCGAAACGCTAAATTACTAAAGCGTTAGCCGGGTCTTGCGCGAACGCGGATTGTTTGTGCGAACAAGATTGACGGACTTGCAAAATCTTGATAACCGCTGGAGCGCGAACCGCCGCGGTTTGCAGCCATGGCGAACGAGACTTCATCGGCCAATCCATCCCTACCATTGCATGAAGTGCTCGAAAGCGAGTTCGTCGCTTTGCATGGCGCCCTGCCCGCCGACTATCCGAGTTCGGCCGAACCCGAAACCCGGCTAAAAGCATTTTGGGCCGCCGTCCATGGACTCAAAGAGGAGCGCGCGGCGCTTTGCATATCGGGCGGCGGCATTCGCAGCGCGATCTTTGGGCTCGGAATTTTGCAAGGACTGGCGCGCTGTAGCCTGCTCGACAGATTTCACTATCTCTCCACCGTCTCGGGCGGGGGATACATCGGTAGTTGGCTGAGCGCCTGGATTAAGAACCATGCACAAGGCATTGGCGGAGTCGTAGCGGAATTGAAACACCGTGCCGGCTCCGCTCTGAATCCGGAGCCGCAACCGATCCGGCATCTGCGGGAATTCAGCAATTATTTGGCACCGAAAACCGGTTTGACCTCGGTGGATTTCTGGACGCTGATCGCCACTTACGTTCGCAATATGTTCCTGAACTGGCTGGTGCTCATCTCGTGGCTGGCAGCCGCGATGATGATCCCCAGGTTGTATCTTGCGGCGATCAACCTGCAGCCGGACTGGGACGCCGCGACGGACTACACAAAGTATGTCCAGATCATTCAGTTCTGGAATTTTTGGCTCAACTTGTTACTGGCGGTTGGGTTCGTTCTGATCGCCGTGGCGATGGCTTACGCAATCGTTGACGTCCCCTCGACTGGGAATGCTCGATTACCGCAACGCCGTTTTCTGAAATTCCGTCAGCTTCCGTTGGTGCTCGCGGCTCTGGTTTTGGCGGAATGGTGGGCTTTGTTCCGCAACGTTCATGGTAGCGAGCCGTTTCTACCCAGGGAGTGGTTGCTCAAATTTGTCGCTTTTTCCCTCGCGAGCTACTTGTCCGGCGGGGTTCTTGCGACGGTCCTTCTTTCGTTTCGTAAGAGCAAGCAAAAGGCGCGGCCCGGTCGCTCCACCGATTCGCTCTTGCGACTTGGCACGATTCTGCTCACGGCCGCGTTGGCCGGTTTCTGTCTGTGGGCAATCGCAACTCGAATGTTTTTGGAACGCCCCATTCAATTCACATTGAAGCGCGATTGCGAGGCGACCCCGATTCCTTGGAGTAAACAGAAAATGATGATCCCAGCTGGCACCCAGGGCGTCATTACGCAAATCGAGAGGAGTTACGCCATCGAAGCCTCCGGGCGACGCGGGCGCATTACTGAGAACGATCTTGGTCCTTTGGAATTGAAACCAAACGAAACGCTTCCCATTCAACTCACATTGAAGCGCGATTGCGAGGCGACTCCGATTCCCTGGAGTAAACAGAAAATGAAGGTCCCAGCTGGCACTCAGGTTGTCATAACGCAAATCGAGAGGAGGTACACCATCGAAACCTCTGGAGGGCGCGCGCGCATAACTGAGAAAGATCTTGATGCCTTGGAACTGAAACGAAACGAAAGACTTCCCGATCGTTTCCCTATGCCCGCCCCCGCGCAAAACGCTGTCAACTACGTTTGCTTCGCGCCCGCACTAATCCTGGCGGTGCTGCTTCTGGTCAATTTCCTCTTTACCGGTCTGGCGAGCTGGGTGACGGAAGATGAAGATCGCGAATGGTGGGGACGATCGGCGGCTTGGATTCTCATCACGGTTTTAGGCTGGGTCGTGATCAACGTAATCGTTCTTTGGGGCGCCCAGGCGATTTCCGCGACGCCAAATCGGCTCGACGTTTTTCTCGGACAGGTGAAGACTAATCCAGCCGCAAAGGCTCTTCTCGGCGCCTTCGGAGGGATTACGGGCGTTGCCGGGGCGCTGCTGGCTCTTCGAGCCAAGCTGAGCAAGAAGCTGGGCCAAAAGGCCGGTTTCCACTGGCTTCTGGTGGTGGTTGCGGTCGTTTTTTTTGTGCTTCTGTCGGTCGTGATTTCATGGGTTCTGGTGCTGATTGGCTCGCAGCATTGGGCGCAAAACGCCACTGCTTGGCTCTTAGGCGGGAAGCAAGATCAAATTACAGACCCAAATTCCTGGCGTGTTCAAATCTTCGTTGTTGTTTTCCTCACCGGCGCCATGCTGCTTTTCGGAATTGTGATGGGTTTTTTCATCAATGCGAATAAGTTTTCCCTTCACGCCACGTATCGTAACCGGTTGATCCGCGCATTCCTGGCCGCTTCGCGCACGAAGCGCACACCGCATTTGTTTACTGGGTTTGATCCGGCCGATAACATTGCGTTGCGCGAGTTGTCTTCTGAAAAGCCTCTTCATGTGATCAACGGCGCGCTCAATCTCGTGAAAGGCCAGCAGTTAGCGTGGCAGGAGCGAAAGGCTGAATCCTTTACAATGAGTCGGCTGCACTGCGGCTCCTTGCATGTTGGTTACCGGCCCTCGGCCCAATACGGCCGCGAGATTACACTCGGTACCGCGCTCGCCATTTCAGGCGCCGCGGGGAATCCCAATATGGGGTACCATTCCTCGCCGGTGGTCGCTTTCCTGATGACGTTGTTCAACGTCCGTCTGGGCTGGTGGCTGGGCAATCCGGGACCTTCAGGCGCCAGGACGTGGCGCCGATCCGGCCCTGGATATGCCGTCGGGCCGCTGTTTTCCGAAGCGGTCGGGAATACGACGGATCGCTACAAATACGTGAATCTTTCCGATGGCGGGCACTTCGAGAATCTTGGGCTGTACGAGATGGTGCTGCGCCGCTGCCATTTCCTTGTGGTGAGCGACGCCGGTGAGGATCCGGAATGTTCCTTTGCCGATCTTGGTGAAGCTGTGCGCAAAATTCGCATCGATTTTGGAATCCCAATCGAATTCGGTCCGATGAGCATTTATCCGCGCAGCCAAATCGACCCGCTAAAAGGTCCAGGTCACAACAGCGCCATCGGTCGCATCCGCTATTCGGTGGTGGACGGTTCCGCCGCGCCCGATGGCGTCTTGGTTTACATTAAACCGGCTTGTTATGGGGAGGAGCCCCGCGACATCTACGAATACTTTAAGACGAACGAAACCTTCCCGCACGAGACCACAGCAGATCAGTTTTTCTCCGAGTCCCAATTTGAGAGCTATCGCATGCTCGGCGCGCATACCATGGAAAAACTTTGCACAGATTGCCGCGGGGATTTCGGCTGTTTCATTCGCGATATTCTGAAGACGCACCTTGAGATGGAAGCGCCCGACTGGCTGGCGAAATTGCTCGAGGCGCCAGAAAATGAAAACGACGTGTGAACCTCACGCAGCGAGATGGCAAATGCTCGGAATTCTCCTGCCATAACCTCGGACCATTGCGCGATTGACATTTCTTTCCCTGTTGCCCCAGAATCGGGAGCAATGTGGCACTTGAAGCGAATCGATCGCTACACCTTCCGCGATCAAGGCACTGCGGACGGCCGGCGGGGTCATACATTTACTGCTGTGGTCCTGATAACGCTGTTATCGCTGACATTGCCGGCAGATGCTGCGGCAAATGAGACGCTGATTCCGCCCGATTGGCAGCCGTCTTTATCAGCCCTCGAAGCGAATTGCAAAGCGGAGTTGGAGCCGCAACAGGGGCGCGGGCCAAGCCAGCGCGAACTCAACGAGATCAGCAGTCGCCTCGCGGAGGTTTACGATGCGCAGCTTTTCGTCATCTACGTGCGATTACTCGAGACGCTCGACGCCAAACAGCGGCAGGAACTATTCCGGGAGCAACAACACTGGTTGTGCGATCGGGCGACCAAAGCCGCAGATCAGGTGCAGTCGAAAGGTGGTTCATTAGGCGCGCTGGAATACAGCGGCGCGTTCAGCGATTTCACTGAGAAACGAATCGCGGAACTTCTTCGTCGTATGCCCGCCGAAGCCGATAAACCTCAGCCAATCGAACATTAAATATGGTATTGACTCCTCGGCAGAAACGAATTTGTGAGCGTGTCCTCAATGCTTTTGAGACCGGGAGTGCGGACGGCGATTACGGTAATATTTCTATCTACGATGACGGTCCGGGGCGCATCAAGCAAGTTACGTATGGCCGCTCGCAAACGACGGAATATGGTCACCTGAGCGAACTCGTGGCGATGTACGTTGCAGCTCGCGGCCGGTTCAGCAAACAATTAAAGCCATATGTAACCAAGATCGGCAAGAAGGCGTTGGTTAATGACGCGCAATTCAAACAGCTTCTGAAACAAGCGGCCAAGGATACGGTTATGCGGAGGACGCAGGACCGGTTTTTCGATAAGGCCTACTTTCAGCCAGCGATGAATTGGGCGACGGAGCATGGATTCGTCGAGGCCCTGTCAGCTTTAGTGATTTACGATTCCTTCATCCACAGCGGCGGAATTCTTGGCTTCCTGCGCCGAAGCTTTCCCGAAGCCCCACCCGTAGAAGGCGGCAAGGAGAGGAAGTGGATCGAACAGTACGTCGATGCCAGGCACAATTGGCTGGCGAACCACTCGAACAGAATCCTGCGAAACACCGTCTATCGGACAAAATGTTTCAAGACTGAGATCGCGCGAAAGAACTGGGACCTCTCACAACTGCCGATTATTGCGAATGGCGTCAAAGTGAGCTGATCTTGAACGGCAATCGCGATGTTCATGTAGTAATCGTGTCGGCTATTTCGATCTTTTTCCCGCGTAAGTGCAGGGCGAATTTCGAACAAAAGGGAAGTTCGTTCGTGTCCAACCGAACACGGCTTCTCGAATCTCGCAGCATTGCGCTTTCGCCGGTACTTCCGCTGCCAACAAGCAAACGCTTTGGAATTCTCTTGCCAGAAAGTTTACCAGGGAGATATCAATAACGACTCGGTGAAGGCATTGCTGCCAACCAGAGGCGATATTCTCTGTCTCGCGGGAGTCGGACGCGGCCTAGTTGCATGCGCGTTTCTCGCGCTTGCCAGCTGCAAAAAAAGCGAACCAGTCGATGAAGCAAAAGCGGCTGGTAAAAGCACCGCCGATTTTCCACAGATCGCGGCCGACATCTTCAAACCGATGGATGGCGGCATCGATCTTTCGCCTGAGGAAATCATGGGCCGCAACACTTGGAATCTTTGGAGCGGCGGCAACCAACATTTTTGGAATCGCGCAGCCCAGGATAGCTACGGTTTGATGGATCTCTTAAAGATGCTGGATAACCGCAAATATCCACGCGTTGAGCGTTTCAAGACTTTGGGCCTTGTGAACGAGCCTGGATTTCGCGCGGCCGGCAAGCCCGATGAATTTGGCTTGTGGCTGGATGAGCAGGTGGAGCCCGAGCCGGCAGGCATCGATGAAACTGTTTACGGCAAGCCCTCCGGCGTTCTTGGTTTCCGATTGTTTCCAAATCCCGAGTTCAACAGCCAGGCGCGCCAAAAATGGGACGGCGATCGTTTCATGAACGATCCAACCTACTACAACGACAACAAGCTCGTCCGTCCGTACCGCGTCGGCGTTGCCTGTGGTGCCTGCCACATTTCGCCGTATCCGGATAATCCACCAGCCGACCCGGAAAATCCACATTGGGAGAATCTCGCGTCTGCCATCGGCAATCAGTACATCAATGAGGGGAAAGTCTT
>Ga0193719_10001085_pt1 | contig 10657 bp, 9 predicted proteins | sample U2a2metaG_FD_160103 | JGI IMG/M metagenome (GOLD analysis project Ga0193719, IMG submission 160103) | Soil microbial communities from a riparian zone of the East river system, Colorado, United States - U2a2 | ecosystem: Environmental > Terrestrial > Soil > Riparian zone | place: USA: East River... | reverse complement strand
GATGAAAATTCCGGAGCTTACAAATTTCGAGCGAAGATCATGAGCGGATTTCCAAATTCTCCACGGCTGATCAAAGGCGGCATCGTGCTGGTCGATCCGGATTCAGGCACGGTGCAGAAAATCATCGTGCTGCAATACAATCCGGACACCCTGACGCGGACGTTGACGCCGCAGGGTGTGAAGGAGGAAAGCGGTGATCGATCGGAAGCGTTGCGGCTTACTGGTCCGCCGATCGAGACGATCAAGCTCGATGCTGAAATTGATGCGACCGATCAGCTCGAAACGGCGGACGCGCAGGCGACGCAAGTTGGAATACATCCATTGCTCGCTTCGCTGGAAATCATCATTTATCCATCGAGCGCCCAGTTGCAGGCTAACAACCGGCGGGCTCAAGCGGGCACGCTTGAGATCACTCCGGTCATCGCCCCGCTGACGTTGTTCATTTGGAGCAAGAACCGGATCGTTCCGGTGCGCTTGACTGACTTCAGCATCACCGAGGAAGCGTTTGATCCGAGTCTGAATCCGATTCGCGCGAAGGTGAGCCTCGGCATGCGCGTGCTCAACGTGGACGATCTCGGATTCAATGCGAAGGGCGGCAGCCTGTTCATGGCGTATCAACAGCAAAAAGAGAAACTCGCAGCGCAAAATGTGGGCGGCGCGTTGAGCGCGCTTGGTATCGGAGGCATTCCATGAGCGATCCATTACAGGCGCTGCTGCAAGGCCCCGCGAAGCCAAGTTTGTTTCCACCGAACAGTCGTTATGCCGGCATTGATACCGGCACGCTGAACACAGTGGACGGAAAGACGATCGTGTATCTGCGCCGGCGGGTTGTGCCGCCGCCGGAGCGTTTCGCATTATTACAGGAATACACCGTAGTCGAAGGCGATCGGCTCGATAATCTTGCCGCAAAATTCGTCGGCGATCCGGAAGGATTCTGGCAAATCTGCGACGCGAACGCAGCAATGCGACCAGAGGAATTGACCGAGATCGTTGGACGCACGCTGCGCATCACTCTGCCGGAAGGAATCCCGGCAACACCAAATGCCTAACAACCCGATCAACCTGACGCTGATGATCGGTCCTATCGTGCCGGTGCCGGTCTCGCAGGAAATGCTCGACGCACTCACGTCAGTGACTGTCACGACAAACAGCGATACGGGCAGCGGTTTCCAACTCCAGTTCACACTCAGCAATCGCTCGAAGTTGCAGACCCTTTTCCTGTTGTCGAGCGGTCTGCCCATTCCACTCGTTAGGGTCGTCATCGTTGTGACCGTGAACGGCCGTGCTGAAGTTTTGATGGATGGTGTCATGACCAATCACGAGGTCAGCCCCGGCACTGACGCGTCTCATTCAATCCTTACCGTAACCGGCGAAGACTTGAGCCGGGTGATGGATTACGTCGACTTTTCCGGTATCCCATATCCGGGGATGGCACCCGAGGCGCGTGTGTTGGTGATTCTCGCGAAATACGCTGTGCTGGGGATCGTTCCCCTGGTCATTCCGAGCGTTCTAATTGATATCCCGATTCCGACTGATCGCATCCCGGTCCAGAAGGGGAAAGACCTCTGCTACATCCGATCACTGGCTGACGAAGTCGGCTACGTCTTTTTCGTCGAGCCGGGACCGAAGCCCCTCAGGAGCGTGGCTTACTGGGGACCCGAGATCAAAGTAGGAGTGCCGCAAAAGACGCTCAGCATTAATATGGATTTCGAGACGAACATAGAAAACGTCTCGTGCGGTTTTGATTCCCAAGGGCGGGTCCTGCCAATTGTTCGGGTGCAGATCCCGTTTACGAAAATCTCAATCCCGATTCCGATTCCCGACATCACGCCGCTCAATCCGCCTCTCGGCCTCATTCCAGCGCCTCTGCCGTTGAATGTTGTCCGGATAGACAACTCCGCAAAGTATACGCCACTTCGCGCGGCGATGATTGGCCTAACGAAAGCCGCCCAATCGGCTGAATCGGTCATTGCCACTGGCTCGCTCGACGTGATGCGTTACGGCGAAATACTCAAGGCGCGTCGTCTCGTTGGATTGCGCGGCGTCGGCACCGCGTTTGACGGCCTTTACTACGTCAGGAGCGTCACCAGCAAAATCAAACGGGGCGAATTCAAACAAGACTTCCTTCTCAGCCGTAATGGCCTCATCTCAACACTCCCCAACCTACCTGTATGAATGACACGACTGAAGAGCGCGATATCGCAACGTGCGGCAAACTGTACTTCGGCAAATACCGCGGCACCGTGATCAACAACATCGACCCAATGCAGATGGGTCGCATCCAGGCGCTCGTGCCGGATGTGCTCGGCGATCTGCCATCGAGTTGGGCGATGCCATGTCTCTCGGTGGGCGGGACGCAGGGCGGGATGTTCACCGTGCCAACGATTGGGTCGGGTGTCTGGATCGAGTTTGAACAAGGCGATTCCGATTACCCGATTTGGACGGGCTGTTTCTACGGTAGCGGCGCGGAAGTTCCATCGATGGCCAAAACCGTTCCGCCCGGCGTTCCCGGCATCACATTTCAAACGCCGCTTCAGAACGGCGTCACGATCAGTGACGTGCCCGGGCCGACCGGCGGCATTGTAATCAAAGCACGAAACGGCGCTTTCATTGCCCTCAATGACGTCGGCATCACGATCTCCAACGGGCAAGGCGCCATGATCAACCTGCAGGCTAACAGCGTCGATATCAACGGCGGTGCTTTAACGATTATTTGAAAATGCGACGTCCCAATCTTCAACCACGGAAAGGTCTGCACCGATGCCTGGTCTAGTCGTCCATTTTGGTGCGACCGTTAACTGCATGCATGGCGGTTTGGCGCAGCCTCTCACGCTTTCGCCGCGCGTGCTCGTGAGCGGCCAGATGGTGGTCACCATGGCGACGCCTTATGACGTGATTTCGTGCGGGCTCGCGAGCACATCGACGCCGCCCTGCTTGACGGCGCAATGGATCACTGGCGCCACACGCGTGCTTGCGAGCGGTTCGCCGGTCATCATTCAAACGAGCCAGGCTCTCTGCGCGCCGACTGGGCAAGGGTTGAAGGTAGTCACCACACAAACACGAGTCACCGCCACATGAGCCAGGTGGATTATCCATTCAGTTTCGATAATCGCGGCCGCACATCGGACACAACAGCAGACGATCACATTCGGGATTTGATCGAGCAGGTGTTATTCACCTCGCCGGGGGAACGCGTGAATCGTCCGACATTTGGCTGCGGTTTAAATCAACTTGTGTTCGCGCCAAACAGCCCCGAGCTCGCCGCAGCAACGCAATTCTTGGTGCAAGGCGCGTTGCAACAGTGGATCGGCGATTTGATCGTCGTGGACTCCGTGCAGGTCGAAAGTGTGGACGCGAGCTTGCGCGTGGCAATCTCCTACGTCGTACGTCGCACCCAAACGCCGCAGACAGCTGTGTTCACCCAGGGAGGTGGCGCATGATTTATTCTTGCTGCGATGAACTGCGCCGAGCGGCGCTGGCTGATCCGTCGAAAAATCCGTCCGGGTTAAACGGGATCGATTTCCTGGAGGTGCTCGACCACGACGCGCCGTCGAAAGTAATGCGGCAGCGTTTGTTGGAACTACACTTCGTTAACGCTCTCACTGGCGGGCCGCTGACGAAAGGCAATGTGCGGATCGAAGGCGGCGAACGCATCACTGATGTGATCGTCACAAATGTCACACCCGGTCCCGGGACAGACGTGCTTACCGTTGAAGTGAATCAGCCAGGCGATTTTTCGCTCTACAAGCTGCAGCTCGTACAAGACGCGCAGCATCTACAACCGCCTCCAGGCTACGATCCGGTTTTGTCGGAAATAGATTTCTCGTTCAAGGTTGAGTGTCCGAGCGATTTCGATTGCAGGAAGCAATGCGTGTGTCCACCCGCGCCGCGCATTGAACCGGACATCAATTATCTCGCGAAAGACTACGCCAGTTTTCGGAGGTTAATGCTCGATCGGATCGCGTTGCTGACTCCGCAATGGACGGAACGCAACGCTGCAGATCTTGGCGTTGCTCTCGTGGAAACGTTGGCGTTCGTCGGCGATTACCTCAGCTATCAGCAGGACGCGATCGGCACTGAAGCGTATCTCGGCACCGCGCGGCGGCGCGTTTCAGTTCGTCGGCATGCGCGGCTGGTGGACTACGCGATGCAGGATGGAAGCAACGCCCGCGCTTGGGTCCACATTCAAGTCAGCGCTGATACCGGCCCGCTGCCGAAAGGCACAAGGATTTTCACACGCATCACCGGACAGCCGGTGATTCTGCCGGATGAGCCGCGAATCTTACGCCAGGCACACGCGGGTTTCGAGACAATGCACGAGATGGCGATGCTGTTCGAGGCGCACAACGAAATGAACTTTTACACCTGGACCGATGAACGTTGCTGTCTGCCAAAGGGCGCGACGAGCGCGGAATTGGAAGGACATTTCCCCAATCTGCAAAAGGGCGACGTGCTCGTCTTGGAAGAGGTGCTCGGCCCTCGCACGGGCCAGCCGGGCGATGCTGACCCGGGACACCGGCAAGCTGTTCGGCTGACGCAGCAACCTGTGCTAGACGTGGATCCATTAAACGGTAACGAATTTACCCACATTGAATGGGGCGATGAAGACGCGCTTACCTTTCCACTCTGCATCTCGTCGCGCACAGATGAGGAGCACGACCAGAAATATCTGGGCAACACCGTCAGCGTTGCGCGTGGCAACCTCGTGTTGTGCGATCACGGGTTGACCGAAACCAACGCGCCGATTCCCGACATTGTTCCGGAACCAACGATTTTCCGCCCGACGGCGAATTGCGATCCGTGCGTGCAAACTGATCCAGTTGCAGTCCCTCCTCGCTATCGTCCCGTGTTAAAAGACCAGCCACTTACTTTCGCCGCGCCGTTTGATTCTGCTGCGTCGGCAGCCTCGGCGATGAGCTGGGACATTCAAACCGCGGCGCCGCAAATTTTTCTCGACGCGGACACCGGTCCGCCACCGTGGCTGCCCAAACGCGATTTGCTCAATAGCGCGGCGAATGCGCCTGAATTTGTCGTCGAAATCGACACTGACGGCGCGGCATATCTGCGGTTTGGTGACGATCTGCTAGGCGAGCGTCCCGAATCGGGGACGCAATTCACCGCGACATATCGCGTTGGCAATGGCGTCGCAGGAAATGTCGGCGCGGAATCGCTTGCGCATATCGTGACCGGATTGACGGCGATTGCGCTTGTTCGCAATCCGCTGCCTGCGCAAGGCGGCGTCGAGGCGGAAACGATCGAGGACGTTCGGCAGCGCGCGCCTGCCGCGTTCCGCACACAGGAACGCGCAGTCACGGAAACCGATTACGCCGAAGTGACCCAACGCGACAGACGCGTGCAACGCGCGACGGCGACGTTTCGTTGGACTGGCAGCTGGCACACGGTTTTTCTCACGGTGGATCGTCTTGGTGGTTTGCCCGTGGACGCTCCCTTCAGAACCAGCATTGCCGACTTCGTCGAGCGTTACCGCATGGCCGGGTACGATCTGGAAGTGGACGCGCCGCGATTTGTGTCGCTGCAAATCGAAATGCACGTCTGCGCGAAACCCGATTATTTCCGTACCGATATAGAAGCGGCGATTTTGGAAATTTTTAGCAATCGCATTTTGCCGGACGGCCGACGCGGCATGTTTCATCCGGACAATTTCACTTTCGGACAAACGGTTTATCTAAGTCCGCTTATCGCCGCCGCGCAGGCGGTGGATGGCGTGGCATCTCTAGAGATCACAGTTTTTCAGCGCGAGGGACAAGATGATGTGAAACCGCCCCAGGATGGGTTTCTGCCGATGGACCGCCTGGAAATCGCGCGTTGCGACAACGATCCAAACTTCGCCGAGCACGGCGTATTTGTGCTGAGTGTCGGAGGCGGAAAATGAATGGCCAGCTCGATACTTGTCATTGCTGTGAAGGATTGACCGCGCAGACACCCATTCTCGTGGTGAACCGGCCCGGACTCTCGGCGATTGCGTACCGCGTCGGCACACACAGCCAGTTCAAGCAAAGCATGCTTGCAGCGCTGTCGGATATTACGCGGCCTGCGCTGCAAGGGTTGAAGACCCGCGATGATGATGATTTCTCCATCGCGCTGCTCGATGCGACCTCAACGATGGCTGACGTGCTGACGTTTTATCAGGAGCGCATCGCCAACGAATCGTATCTGCGCACCGCCACTGAACGACGTTCGCTGCTCGAACTCGCCCGATTAATCGGCTACGAGCTGCGCCCCGGCGTAGCGGCAAGCACGCTTCTTGCCTTCACGATGGACGACACGCCAGGCGCGCCGCTGGAAACGACCGTCGACATCGGCACAAAAGTTCAAAGTGTTCCCGGACCGGATGAAAAACCACAGACGTTCGAAACTGTGGAAAAAATCACTGCGCGCGTCGAGTGGAACGCAATTAAGCCTCAGGTCACGCAAAGGTTTGTGCCGCAATTTGGAGACACGCACGTTTATTTGAAAGGCACTGCAACGAACCTTAAGTCCGGCGACGCGATTCTATTTGTCGGATCAGAACGCGAACAATTTTCGGGCAGTGAACGCTGGGATTTTCGGCGCGTCACGAAGGTGATTCCGGATTTCGACGCCAATCGCTCGCGCGTAGAGTGGGCGCAAGGTCTCGGCACGACATCACCGCACCTGGTATTACCGTCGGCGAACCCGAAGGTGTACGCGCTACGCGTACGCGCCTCTTTGTTCGGCTTCAATGCGCTGCATCCGCTTACGCTTTCCAGCGATGTTCGCGGTCATTATGGATTCACTGACGGGAGGGATTGGAGCTTTGCTATCAGCGGCCAGACGATTGATCTCGACACGACTTATCCCGGCATTCTTACCGGCAGTTGGCTCGTTCTTTCTGAACCGACTTATCAGGAATTGTATCGCGCAACATCCGTAATCGAGGCGGCTCAGGCCAATTACACGCTCGCCGGCAAGACAACCCAAGTGGCCTTAGACACAAACGAAAATCTCGACCTGTTCAGAAATCACTATCGCGAAACGATGGTCTTTGGGCAAAGCGAACTGCTCGAGATAGCTGATGCTCCAATCACGACTCCAGTTACCGGCGCAACAATTGCGCTTGCGCAAGCGCCGTCAGGCTTGGCGAAAGGGCAACGCCTAATTGCATCAGGGAAGGACGGCACTACCGGCGAAGCGATAACGGAAATCGTCCAAATTTCGGAACTTGCCGGCACTAAGTTAACAATCACACCGCCGCTGAAGAATAGTTATGCTCGCATAGCGGCCAAGCCCGAAGAAAGTTTTTCGCTAAATGCCAATGTCGCGCATGCAACGAATGGCGAGACGGTTTCCGAAATTCTAGGCAGCGGCGACGCTAGTCAGCAATACCAGCAGTTTACACTGAAGCAATCGCCGCTCACTTACGTGAGTGCGGCGACGGCGAGTGGCGCCGCATCGACGCTTGAATTGCGCGTAAACGATTTGCTGTGGCATGAAGCGACGACGTTGTTCGGCCGCGATTCGCAGGAACAAATTTACGTCACGCGTGCCGGCGATGATAGCAAGACGACGATCGAGTTTGGCGATGGCGTCACTGGTGCGCGCCTGCCGAGTGGTCAGGACAACCTGCGCGCCACTTATCGCAAGGGTATCGGCGTTGATGGACTCGTGAAAGCCGGGCAACTCACATCGTTGCTCACGCGTCCGCTCGGTATCAAATCTGTGACGAATCCTGAAGATGCGACTGGCGCGCAGGATCGCGAATTGCTCGACGATGCGCGCACAAACGCGCCGCTCACGGTGCTGACGCTGGATCGCACCGTCTCACTTCAAGATTACGAGGATTTTTCGCGGGCATTTGCCGGAGTTGCCAAGGCGCTGGCGACGTGGACATGGGATGGGCAAACAAAGCGCGTGTTCATCACCGTCGCGGGACCGGATGGCGCGGAAATCAAACCGGACAGTGATACGTACACAAATCTTCTCGCCGCGCTGAAGGAGGCCGGAGATCCGTTTGTGAGTCTGGGCGTGAAATCGTATCGGCCGGCGTATTTCCGGTTCGCGGGCAAAATCAAAGTGAATCCGGATTATGAAACGGATGCGGTGCTCACCGCAGTTGAAAGTGCATTGCGAGCGCAATTTTCGTTCGGCGTTCGCGCATTCGGCCAGCCGGTGTTCTTGAGTGAAGTGATTGCAGTAGTCCAAGCCGTGCCGGGCGTGGCGGCGGTGGACGTCAGCAAATTGTATCGCGCCGATGCACCCGCGACGTTGGAAACGCGCCTCCTGGCGGCGCTGCCAGAAATGCTTGCTGACGGAAGCGTTGATGCCGCCGAGTTACTAATGCTCGATTCCGCACCGCTTGATGAACTGGGGGTTATGTCATGAGCTTTGACGCAGAGCGAACATATGAATTGCTTCCCGCGATCTATCGGATTCGCGACGCGGATCAAGGCGAACCGCTGAAGGCACTCCTCTCCGTGATCGCCGACCAAGTCGGCGTGCTGGAAGAAGACCTCGCGCAGCTTTACGACGACCAGTTCATCGAAACCTGCGCGCAATGGGTGGTACCATACATCGGCGATCTGATCGGCTATCGCACGCTACATAACGTTGTACCGAAGATCGGCAGCCAGCGCTCGGAAGTGGCGCACACGATCGGTTTCCGCCGCCGCAAAGGCACGGCCGCGATGCTGGAGCAGCTGGCCCGCGACGTCACCGGCTGGAATGCGCGAGCCGTGGAATTTTTCCAACTGCTCGGTTGGACGCAATGGACGCCGAATCACATTCGCCAGAAAAACTTTTACGCGCCTGACCTGCGGCAATGGGAAACGCTGGAGAAAATCGACGGCCCGTTCGACACGGTGGCGCACACGGTGGACGTGCGGCATGTCGCAACCGGGCAGGGCAAATACAACATTCAAAACATCGGCATCTTTCTCTGGCGGCTCACAGCGTATTCGCTGACGAAGTCACCGGCATTTCAACTCGACGCGAAACGTTTTTTGTTTCATCCGCTCGGCTTCGACACACAACTGTTCACGAATCCAGTGACCGAGGATGAAGTCACGCATCTGGCCGAGCCAATCAATGTGCCGGCGCCGATCAGTCGCCGCGTTCTCGACGCTTATTTGCCGCAGTATTACGGGGATGGCGCAAGTGTGTCGCTCGATGGCGTACCGATTGAAAAGATTGTCGCGTGCGATTTGTCGGGCTGGGTCCACACCCCGCCTGCTGGAAAAATTGCGATTGACCCCGTGCTGGGTCGAATTGCCTTCGCCGACGCACAGACTGGACCGCCGCTTGTGACATTCCATTACGGCTTCAGCGACGACATGGGTGGCGGCGAATACGATCGCGCGGCAACATTCGATGCGTTGCTAAGTCCCGTGGAAGAGGTTCCTGTGCCGCACGCGACGATTCAGGAAGCACTCAACGCGGTGACTGCGGGCGGCGTCGTGGAGATTTCTAACAGCGGTCGCTACGCGGAAACACCGACGATCAACGCGAATGCCGGTGAACGCGTGGAGTTGCGCGCGGCAAATGAACACCGGCCAACAATCGTGCTCGGCGGTGATTTGATCATCAACGGCGCGGCGGATTCGGAAGTGACACTTAACGGATTGTTCATTGCCGGTGGCACTGTTCTTGTGAATGGCACGTTGCGAGCGCTGCGGCTCCGGCATTGCACCGTGTTACCGTCGGTAAACCCGAGCCTGATTGTAGATTTGCCGGACGTGACGATTGAAATCGATCACTGCATCACCGGCGCGTTGCGCGTTCACGAGCGGTCCAATGTTTCAATCACGGACAGCATCGTCGATGCAACGAACGAAGCAGCTGTTGCGTTCGCGGCTCCGAATGGGACGGACGCGGGCGGCGCTTTGCAAATCGCGGACAGCACAGTTGTCGGCACCGTTCACACGCTGGAACTCAAGCTCGCGTCGAACAGCATCTTCATGTCGGATGTACGTTCGGAAAAAAAACAATCGGGCTGTGTGCGTTTTTGTTATCTCCCGTTGACCTCAGTTGTGCCGCGACGTTACCGGTGTCAGCCGGAGCAGGAGAGCGATGCATTGCGGGTGAAACCGCAATTCACATCATTGGCTTACGGCGATCCAGGGTACGGACAGCTGGCGTCGCGCACGGACCCGCAGATTCGCAAGGGCGCAGACGACGAAGCGGAGATGGGCGCGTTCCATGAATTATACGAGCCGCAGCGGGGAACGAATCTGCGCATCCGGCTGGATGAATATCTGCGGTTCGGGTTGGAAGCAGGAAGCTTTTACGTGACGTGAACTTGAACAAGGAGAGCAATCATGAGTGGTGACTACAGTCGGAAAACATTTGATCCTTTGCGCGATTTCAGCGGCGTGCTGATGCAACAGGGCCGCGTGCAAGTGGACGCGGATTGGAATGAACTTGTTGGGATCATCAGCCGCCGGCTGCGCGCGGAAACGACTGATATTATCGGGCGTGGCACGGTCCCTACGGAAACGCCTGATGGATTCAAGATTGAAATCAGCGGCGGCAAACTGACCATCGGGCGTGGACGAATTTATGTGGACGGATTGCTTGCGGAAAATCACGGCAAACCTCCGCTGGAATTTGATTCAGTGCTGGTCGAGCAGCGTGGCACGCTCGCTGTTCCATATGATGAGCAACCCTATTTTCCAAACGCCGC
>Ga0193719_10001084_pt1 | contig 10671 bp, 10 predicted proteins | sample U2a2metaG_FD_160103 | JGI IMG/M metagenome (GOLD analysis project Ga0193719, IMG submission 160103) | Soil microbial communities from a riparian zone of the East river system, Colorado, United States - U2a2 | ecosystem: Environmental > Terrestrial > Soil > Riparian zone | place: USA: East... | reverse complement strand
ATGGCGACGACTAGATTCGAAGCGCTCTCCTTTCAATCGCCGCGCAAGCTCACGGGCGGACACACCTTTCAAAACATACGCGTCACGCATCTCGACGCCTGCGATCCGCTGGTGCAATGACGTCCTGTCCAGGTATCGTTTGAACGTTTCGACCTCGGGCAGCTCTGGCATGGTGCTTACGTTTGCACTTAGTTGAATATATGTCCCGCAAACCGGTGGATAACTTTCTGCGGCTGTTGAAAAAATCACCATCCGGCGCCGTCTTCAATCCGTGGTGGGAAGTCGATGAGCAAAATGACGCGGGCCGGAACGCGCCGGCAATACGCCGGAACCAGCTACAGGCCTATTTAGAAAAACGGCTTCGCAAGGCGAAGGTCGCAATCATTGGCGAAGCGCTCGGCTATCGCGGCGGTCATTTCAGCGGAATCCCGATGACTTCTGAGCGAATCCTGCTCGGACGAAGCAACAAGGTTCGGATGAAATCGGACGAGCTCTTCTCCGCCGTTAAGCCGCGTCGCACCAGCAAACCTGAGAAATGTCCGGAGGGCTTTTCTGAACCGACGGCAACAATTGTATGGGTCGCGCTTTTGCGGCTGGGTTTGAAGCCAGACCAATTCGTGCTGTGGAATGCGTTCCCGTGGCATTCGTTCGACTCGCACCGCAGCATGTTGAGCAATCGTATGCCTAACAAGTCCGAGCAAGCTGCCGGCCTGCCGGTGCTCACGGCCTTTCTCGAGTTATTTCCGTGCAATCAAGTTGTCGCGCTCGGAAAAATCGCCGCCGCTCAGCTGCAAAAACTTGGCGTGAATGCGCACTGCGTCCGCCACCCAGCCTCCGGCGGCGCTAGACTCTTTCGCGCACAAATCGCCGAGATTTTGAAAACGCGGAGAGATTAAGCCATTTAGGTCAGTGCGGCGACGGCGCTTAGGTCCGTTCACTTGGGCGGTTCGCTCTTCTTGAATGGCGCAAACAAATCAATCGGGACGGGAAGAAACGTGGTCGTGTTGTGTTCGCTGGAAATTTCGCGCATCGTTTGCAGGAAGCGCAGTTGCAGCGCAATCGGTTCCTTGCTCATCATAGCGGCGGCCTGCACCATTTTTTCCGCAGCCTGAAATTCGCCCTCTGCGTTGACGATCTTGGCGCGCCGCTCGCGCTCGGCCTCGGCCTGCTTGGCCATGGCGCGCTTCATGGTGTCGGGCAACGCCACATCCTTCACCTCGACCGCCGTGACTTTCACGCCCCACGGTTCGGTTTGGCGGTCGATGATCTCCTGCAACTTCTGGTTGATCGACTCGCGTTGCGAAAGCAGGTCGTCCAAGGGGGCCTGGCCCAGCACGCTGCGCAGCGTCGTCTGTGACATGAGCGAGGTGGCTTTGAGAAAGTTCTCCACTTTTACGACCGCGGCTTGCGGATCGACCACGCGGAAATAAACAACCGCGTCGACCGTCACCGGCACGTTGTCACGCGTCATCACCTCCTGCTTCTCGACGCTGATGGTGACGACGCGCAAATCCATTCGCACCATCCGATCGACAATCGGGATGAGAAAAATCAGACCCGGCCCTTTCGCGCCGAGCAATTTCCCCAAACGAAAAATCACGCCGCGCTCGTATTCGCGCAGGATGCGGATCGCCTGCGGCAGAATGATTACGGCAAGAATGATGAGGGGTATGGCCCAACTAATTAATTTCGGCAGTGTTTCGAGTAGTTGCATGGCTTTATTTTCCTTTGGTTTTCAGTTTTACAGTTAATCCTTGCACGGCTGCAATCTCAGCCTGTTCGCCTTGCGCAACAGGCGTGTCGCTGACTGCATTCCAGTATTCGCCTTCGACAAAAATCCAGCCGCCGCGTGAATCGATTGGTGTCAACGCCGTCACTGTTTCCCCGATGAGCGTCTCCCTGCCCACCTTCACCGGCAAAAGCTGGGCCCGCAGACCTTTTCCGATGACGAAAACAAAGAACGCCGCAGTAACGAGTGTCGCAGGAATGATGTAGTTGAGCGATAAGCGAAACAGCGGATCGCCGCGATTGAAGAGCATGAGCGAGCCGATAAGAAACGCAATGACACCGCCCACCGTCAACACGCCGTGCGTGGTAGCATAAACGTCAAAGATGAACAGCATCAACGCGAGTGCGATCAAAACGAGGCCGGTAACGTTGACCGGCAAAATGGCCGCCAGATAAAGCGCGAGGACCAACGCGATGGCTCCCACAACTCCCGGAAGAATCGCGCCCGGCGTCGTCAGTTCGCCAATGATTCCATAAATTGCGATGAGCATGAGGATAAACATCACCTCGGGTCGCCACAGTTTTTGAAACACGCGCTCGGCGGGCGACATCCTCACCTCTGCCACCTCGGCGCCGGCGGTTTTCAACGGCTTGCCGTCCACTATGCGCCCATTCAGCTTTTGCAAGAGGTCGGACATGTCGGAAGCGATCAGATCGATGACTTTCAATTCCAGCGCTTTCTCCGCCGTGATCGATGCGCTCTCTTTCACGGCGGATTTGGCCCATTCAATATTGCGCTGGCGCTTGCCGGCGATCGTTTCGATATAGCTCACCGAAAAATTTTCCAGCTTCTGCTTCATCGTTTCGTCTGGCTTTTCCTCGCCGCCGCTGGGAAAACCACCGATGGAGACCGGGTGCGCCGCGCCAATGGTGGTGGCGGGGGCCATGGCAGCGACGCTGGCCGCGATGGTGATAAAGCAACCTGCGCTGGTCGCGGTCGCACCCGTCGGAGCGACGTAAACGACCACAGGGACCGAAGCGCCTAAAAAGCTTTGGACAATCTTCTGGGTCGAATCCAGCAAACCGCCCGGCGTGTTGAGTTGAATGATCAGGCACTGTGCGTTTTGTGTACGGGCCTCTTCAATGCTGCGCGCTATGTAGGTAGCCGTCGCGGGCCCAATCGCTCCATCGATCTTGATAAGAGAAACTTTCTCGGCCGCGAAAGTTGCCGGCGCCGTTGCGCAAGCCAGCCAGAGAACCAGAGCTGTCAACGCAGTCTTCATTCGCTTGATCCGAATCGCTGCGCGGCCATTCGTAAGCTCAAGCTCCTTTCATTGGCTGAAGCTTGATGGCCAGGTCTTCTACTTTAGGCTTCACGATTTTCTCGTAATCGCGATAGCTCATTTTGATCGCGTCGGCGTGCGTGCCAGCTTCGAAAACGATGTAGTCCTGCTCGGTCAGATGCTTGTCCACGTAGGTCGGCAGACCATAGAGATTTCCAAAGGGCGGCATCGCGCCAATGGCGCAGTCGGCGAAGAGGGACTTGAATTCCTGTTCCTTGTCGAGTGAACAGGCTTTACCGATTGCCTTCTCGACTTTTTCCAGATCGATTTGGTGATCTGCTGGCAGCACCATCGTTAAATGCTGCTCTCCCGACTTAATCATGACCACTTTGGCGTGATGCCGGCCTTTGACGTGCTCGGCCTGGGCGATGCGCTGCGCAGTTACTGCCTCGGGATGGTGCAGAATCTCATAGGTCACTTTGTTTTCATTTAAACAATCGATGAGTCGTTTTGGTATTTCCATACGCGCCTCTGAGGGGAAAGTATCACTTTCCTGCGCTATCTCTACTTCTTGAACAAGACGAGCCCTGCAGATGTGAGGGGCGGCATCGAAAAGGCTCAAATTCCCTTCGCAATACTAAACTGAATACCGCCGCCAGGCTCTCGGGGCGCGAACCTTTGTGTATGGCTACATGTGAAGTCTGCGAGAACGGATATGACGCGCGCCGTGTTTAGGTTCGCAATGAACGGCGTGCAGAGGACTGCCCGCCCTACCTTCGGGCTTCGGCTTGCGGCGTACTCACTCGAATCGAAGGTTGCCAGATGCGACTGGACTTCTCGAGAATTGCGAAATAGAAATGCGAATATGAATTCTTTTCGAGCTTCATTAATCGTACTGACATTCCTATCGTTCGCGGGCTTCACCGCAGTAGCGCAGCCGGAGGAAAAATCGTCGGCTCCGTTAAAGGCAGTTGCGGTGCTTCATCCCACTGGAGGCAACAAAGTGAGCGGCACGGTCACGTTTACCGAGGTTGCCGATGGCGTGCAGGTCCAGGCAGAGATAACGGGCCTGACTCCCGGCAATCATGGCTTTCACGTTCATGAATTCGGCGATTGCGGCGCGGCCGATGCCAGTTCCGCCGGCGCTCATTTTAATCCAACTAGCAAACCGCATGCCGGGCCCGACGCGACCGAGCGGCACGTGGGCGACATGGGAAATGTGGAAGCAGACGCTTCCGGCAAGGCGAAATTGGAGTATGTGGACCACCACATCTCGCTCACAAATGACCAGGCATCGGTGATCGGGCGCTCGGTAGTGGTGCACGCGAAGGCGGACGATCTGAAGTCTCAGCCGGCCGGCGATTCAGGCGCGCGCATTGCTTGTGGCGTCATCGGCCGGGCCAAAGGCCAGTAACGGTTCGGAGTTCCGCCTTCAGGCGGCGGTGCTGTGCGCCCGCCTCCGCAGCTGTTGTAGGGTGTGCTGTCCTCAGCGCACTCAAGATCGACAGAACAGTCCGCCATGTCCGCTGAGGACAGCGGACTCTACAGCCAATTGGGCAAAAATTGCGTATCAAAATCTCTTTGCTCGACAGGGCGCTTCTCATCTGGTCAACTTAGCGAAAACCATCCGCTTACACGCTTATGCCACGAATATCCAAAATTGAATTGTCGCCCGATAACGGGTGCGTCATCGACATGAAATGGAGCCTGGGACCGTTGAGCTATCACTCATCTGGTGCCGGCAAGGTCGCAGTGGAACCGAACAAGGAAATCATTCGACTGCCTGAGCTGGTGCTTTACGACCACATCGGCTTTAAAGGGTCCTACGCCCGGACGAATCTAAGCTTTCATTACGTCGGCGATTACTGGAACGACCGGATGAGCTGCGTGATTGTCGAAAGCGGTGTCTGGCGATTTTATCGGGACGAATACTACAAGGGGCCGTCGTGGGATCTCGGTCCCGGTTACTACGAAAGCTTCTTCGCCGAAAAAGGCCCCGACGACGTAGTCAGCTCGTTCCAGTGCATCGCGCTGACGTAGGGTAGCGCATACGTCTCGCGTGCTGGCTTCGGCGTTGTGGCTAGCGGGTTTGAAAACCCGCCTTTCGGTTTCGGCGGAGTGCAACTCCGCTGCCGGCAGCCGCTGAGCTTGCACTTTAGGCACAGTCAGTCCTCGTTTCATCCACTCCCCAATTACATTTACAAACGATTGACAACGCTGAGGTCTAATTAAGCACTGACGCTCACGGGCGCTTGATACAAGCGCCGCTACAACGTTGCTAGATCGAGGACTTCGCGCGCGCAGCCCCAGGAGAGCGTGAAGCCGGCGCCGCCATGGCCGTAGTTGTGAATCACGGTACGACCGTCGCGTAATCGGTCGCGCTCGAGACGCACGCCCGACTTTCGGAACGGGCGCAAACCAACGCGCTCAGCGAGGACATTCGGTTTGTCGATGTTTAAAACACGACTGCATTCGTCGAGAATGCGCGCTGTTGATCTTGGATCGACATGGAGGTCATCGCTGATTTCGTTTGTCCCGCCGAAGACGCAATCGTTCGTGCGTGGGATGGCATACATGAGCGGGGCGTCATCACAAACAATCGCGCAGGAGAGCTTGTCGATCTTCTGAACGATGGCGACTTGGCCGCGATGCGGCTCGAGATCGGCGTCCTGCACAAGTTCGCGCGCGCCGATTCCTGCGCAGTTGATCACAAGATCAAATTTCCGATCGACGTCTTCGATTTTTTCGAAGCAAACATTCGCAGTGATTGCGCCGCCCGCTTTCAGAAAACGCGCGGCCAGATAATCCAGATAAACGGTCGTGTCCATCAGCGGGACACGCAGCGAGAAGCCGCTTTTGAATGATTCGAGAGATCCCTCGACGCTCGGGATGACGGAAACGCCGAGCGGGATGGCCCAATTTGGGATTTGAACTTCTCCGGTTCGGGAAAATTGGCGCAGCTCAATCATTGAGACGCCGGTTCCGGGAACGGGAGCCAGATCGGCAAGAACAGCAAACGTTTGGAGCGCCCAGGGGATGACTTTCTCCAGAGGCTCGGCGTCGTAGGGAAACCAAACCGCTGCGGCCGCGCCGGACGTGGTTTGCTGCGCGACTTCTTTCGCAAAAATCACTGTGCCGTACCCGTTTTCCGCGAAAACGACACTACAGGTCAGACCTGATACGCCCGCGCCAATGATTGCGACAGATTCAGGCATGACAGAACGTTGTAGGGCAGGCGCACCGCCTGCCAAACAAAAAACGGCAATCGAAGCGGTTGCCCTACAATTTCCATGCGTGCCAAATTCGCGAGGAGCGTCTAAGATTGCGTCACGATGGTTTCATTGAATCGAGATGGGCTCACGGGAAAAATCCTCGCGGGCGAACGGATTTCGACGGACGACGCGCAGGAATTATATGGCTGGCCGCTGGAAGAACTTGGTGTGCTTGCGAATGCCAGACGCGATTTGGCAAAGGCGAAAAGTTACGGCGGCCGCGGGCGCGAGATCGTGACCTACATCGTGGACCGCAATATCAACTACACGAACGTCTGCAACGTTTACTGCAAATTCTGCGCATTTTATCGGACGGAGCGCGATGAGGATCATTATGTTCTGAGCTTTGAGCAGATCGATCAAAAGCTCGACGAACTTTCGGCAGTGGGCGGTGTTCAAATCCTGATGCAGGGCGGGCATCATCCGAAATTGCCATTCGTGTGGTATATCGATCTTCTGCATCACATCCGGGAAAAGTATCCGCACATCAATATCCACGGATTCAGCCCTCCCGAGTTCCAGCATTTCGCGGAGACTTTCCGGATGCCGCTGCGGGAAGTGATTTCGCAATTCAAAAACGCGGGACTTGGTTCGATCCCAGGTGGCGGCGGTGAAATCCTGGTGGATCGCGTGCGGCAGAAAATTTCGCCGCTGAAAATCAACAGCGACGAATGGTTGGAGGTGATGCAAGTCGCGCATGAGCTGGGATTGAAATCGAGCGCGACAATGATGTTTGGGCATGTGGAAACGATCGAAGATCGAATCGAGCATTTGGGCCGCATTCGCGAACAGCAGGATCGGAGCGGCGGGTTTACGGCATTTATTTGCTGGACATTTCAGCCCCAGCACACGGTTTTAAAGGTGAAAGACCCCACCGGAGTAGCTGAATATTTGCGGACACAAGCACTGGCCCGGATTTTCCTCGACAATATCGACAATGTGCAAAGTTCCTGGGTGACGCAAGGCCCGGAGATCGGACAGATCGCGCTCAGATATGGCGCGAATGATTTCGGTTCGGTGATGATGGAAGAGAATGTGGTGAGCAGCGCCGGGACGACATTCCGATTGAACGCCGAGCAGATCGACTCGCTCATTCATGATGCGGCTACGAACCGCGGCGCCGGAATAACTGGTACGAACTTCTAAATTGAAACTCGCGTCCGGACTTTCAGTGGACGCACACCGGCGACCGCACAAAATCTCGCCTTGACGATTGCCATCTTCTTCCCGATATAGCCGCCTGTTCCGCGTGGGTACGTTTGCGCGGGGCCGCGCTTCTTAACCTATGAGACATTTTTCTGGATGGATGCGCCCCTCACTATCAGCAACCTGGGTCGCATTCATTTGTGCACTGCTCGGGACGCCATCGGTCCGGTCGCAAGCTCCGCAGCAGGCTCCCCCTCGTCCCATCATCCGCGCAATCGATGTGGAGTACACCGGGCCAGCCACGGTGAGCAAGGAGCGGATTCTGGCGCAAATGCGGACAAAGGTGGGCCAGCCATTTAACGACGCAATCCTGGAGCAAGATGTCGAGACGCTTTACAAGAGCGGCGGCGTCCAAAACGTTCGCATTTTCGGTCAGCCGCAGAGCGACGGCGTCAAGGTAATCGTCCAGGTGCAGACGCGTTTGACCGCGCGAGAAATCGTAATTGAGGGAGCCGAACGGATCAAAGCGCAGAAACTACGCAAAGAAATCAACTTGAAGCTCAACCAACCGATCAAAGAAGAGCAATTGGAGGAAGCGCGTGAAAAAATCATCGAAATCTACCAGTCGCACGGCTTCACCGATGTCAGCGTGCAATTCCGTGTAGATCCGATTGACGAGAAGAAGGGAACGGCGCGGGTCGTTTACACCGTGAACGAAGGAGCGAAAGGCGCGGTGAAGCAGATCAGTTTTGAGGGGAACGCGCACTTCAGCGCCTGGCGGCTGCGCAAGGAGATGAAAACGAAGCGCCAAACGATCGCCGCTTTTCTTGATAAATCAGGCCGGCTCGACGAGGCGCAACTGCAACAGGACTTGGACAGCCTCCGCGAGTTTTACCGCGACCACGGTTTCATTGACGTGGAAATCAAAGATGTGCGTCGGGAACGGAACGCAAAAGGCAAGCTCACCATCACGATCGTGTTTGCGGAAGGTCCACAGTATCACGTACGCAATCTCACCATTTCAGGAGAAACAGTGGCGAAGCAAGAAGGCATTCGCCCTCTGCTGAAAATGAAAGAGGGCAGCGTGTATTCACCAAAGCAGTTGCACGACGACGCAAAAGCGGTGGCCGATGCCTATGGCAGCGGCGGGTACGTCGATCTGGTGATCACGCCGGAAAGCACCCCGGCCGGTCCCGCCCTGGTCGATGTGCATTACAAGATTGAGGAAGGCGCGCGCTCATATTTGAATCGAGTCAATATCGAGGGGAACACGCGCACGAAGGACAAGGTTATCCGCCGGGAAGTTCTCGTTGCGCCGGGGGATGTCTTCAACACGGTCCGGGCAGACATGACGAAGAAACGTTTGGAGAATCTCGGTTATTTCTCCAAAGTCGAGACCTACCCGGAAGACACGGATGTACCTGGTCGTAAAGACCTCACGATTTTGCTGCAGGAGAAACGGACCGGCTCTCTCAGTTTTGGAGGGGGCTTTAGCACCGTTGAGCAATTGGTGGGGACCGCAGAATTGACCCAGGGCAATTTCGATTTGTTAAACTGGCCCTCTTTTACGGGCGGCGGTCAGAAATTCCGGTTGCGCCTCCAGTACGGCACCGTGTCGAAAAACTTTCTTCTTAGCATAACCGAGCCTTACTTCCTCGACCGGCGATTGTCGTTGGGCGGTCAGCTTTTTTACACAGAGGAGGATTATTTGAGCGTGGATTACAACCAACGCAATTACGGGTTCTCATTCGAGCTCCGCAAACCGCTTACTTCCTTTATGTACGCGAGCCTGGCGTACCAGCTACAGAACGTCGAGATTTATAATGTGTCCTCCGGTGCTCCCCCAGCCATTAAGTCAGAGGAAGGTACGTTTACTGAGAGCAAGATCTTGAGCAGCCTCGTCTTCGACCGACGCGACAACCCGTTGCTCACACACACTGGGCAACGCGTGACCTTTTCGCCTTTTGTTGCGGGCGGTTTTCTGGGAGGCGATACCCAAATCTACGGGTGGGACTTGGAGGGGTCGCAATATTTTCCCCTTAAATGGGACACCATCCTGCTTTTCAACGGCGAGATTGCCACAGTTGATACGTGGGGCAATGGCGCTTTTGTCCCAATCTTTGAGCGCCTTTATCTCGGTGGCGCAAATAACCTGCGTGGATTTCCCTACCGCGAAATTGGCCCGCAGCAGAACGGCGAACCGATCGGTGGACAATCAATGGCTCGACTGACAATTGAATGGACTTACCCGATTATCGAAAAAGCGCGCGGCGCGATCTTTTACGACAGCGGTTTTGTCAATGCTGACCCCTGGAAGTTCGACTTCAGCCACCTCGCCTCCGACATCGGCGCCGGGATTCGGATAAATCTGCCCATCGGCCCAATGCGCCTTGACTATGGGTATCCGCTTCTACGCGACGGTTATCATGGCGGTGGCCACTTCAATTTCAGCGTGGGTTATCAATTTTGAACGATAATATATGGTTGCAGTCTAACGCGATTCCGACCACCGTATCCTCTGTTTTATGAAAAAGTCTCTGTCCATACTCTTTACGCTGACGCTTGCCCTTCCAGTTGCGGCTTTCGCACAAGGCACGATGAAAATCGGAACGGTCGATATGCAGCGCGCGTTTAAGGATTACAACAAGACCAAGGAAGCCGAAGCAAAAATCAACGACGCCAAGAATTCCGCCAAGAAAGAATATGACGATCGGGCGGAAGCCTACAAAAAGGCGCTGGACGAAATCAATAATTTGAACAAGCAGCTGGAGTCGTCAGCGTTGAGCGCGGATAAGAAGACGCAAACTGCAAAGGACCGCGATGACAAGATTGCCAACATCAAGAACATGGAACGGGAGATCAGCGATTTCCGTCAAACCCGGGAACGACAATTGCAAGAACAACTGATGCGCGTCCGGGAAGTAATCGTAAAGGAAATCACCGACGTCGTGATGGAGAAAGTAAAATCCAACAATCTGGATCTGGTGTTCGACAAATCGGGCATGAGCATCAATGGCGTTCCCGTTTTGATGTACTCACACGACAACATCGATTTTACCAACGACATTATCGCCGTGCTCAACAAGCCGGGTCGCGCCACAGCTCCGATTACCAAAACTTCGACCACCACGTCTGCCACTCCAGCAAGAGCAGCGAAACCCTAATTACGATCGGGCATTTGGAAATACACGCGGGCGACACTCGCGTGTATTTTTGCGTACAGGAGGACCAGGCGCCCACAT
>Ga0193719_10001083_pt1 | contig 10672 bp, 11 predicted proteins | sample U2a2metaG_FD_160103 | JGI IMG/M metagenome (GOLD analysis project Ga0193719, IMG submission 160103) | Soil microbial communities from a riparian zone of the East river system, Colorado, United States - U2a2 | ecosystem: Environmental > Terrestrial > Soil > Riparian zone | place: USA: East... | reverse complement strand
GCAAAAGAAGTCGGCGGCCGCTCGGTTGGATGCAACATCGAGCTGCCATTCGAGCAAGTATCCAACAGGTATCTCGATCGTTGTGTCCGGCTGCATTATTTTTTCGTTCGCAAAGCGCTGCTGATAAAATATTCCTACGCGTTCGTGGTTATGCCTGGCGGCGTCGGCACCCTCGACGAGCTTTTTGAGGCGCTCACTTTGATTCAGAACGGGAAAATCAAAAACTTCCCGATTGTGATCATGGGGACCGATTACTGGACTCAGCTGATCGCTTTCATCGAACAGATGGCGCAGCGTGGGAAGATCAGTTCCTCGGACCTAAATCTGATTTTCGCGACGGATTCTGTTGAAGAAGCCATCGCGCACATTCGCGCCAAGGCGATTGAGCGATTTGGGCTTAAACGCGTAGCACACATGCGCCGCCACTTCCCATGGCTCGGGGAGCGTGGCTTTCCCAGCAAAGGTCCGGAAATTTGTTAAGCCCCGGTGGCGGACTGGATAGCGCCGCTCGCAGGCCATCGCAAAAAATGCACACCATTCCGCAAGAGCTGCGGAGCGCGTTCTTGTTCAAGGGGTAAAGGTCGAACGTATGAAAACCGCAGCTCAACGTATCCAAACCGCGGACACCATCGAACTGGTCCCGCAGATCCTCCGTCTGAAAAAAATTCTGGTCCCGACCGATTTCTCCGAGACATCGAAGAAAGCCGTTCAATATGCATTGCGATTCGCCGAGCAATTCGGTTGCGAGATCGCTCTGCTATACGTCGTCGAACCGGCGACTCCCATTGTTGAGGCGCCGCTCGCTGTCGAAGTTTCTACGGATGAAGACGAGTTCTCGATGGCCGAGAACGACCTGGCCGTGCTCGCGACCGAGTCGAACACTAACGGCGCACATTCGGTTAGTTCATTCGTGCGCGTCGGGCATGCGCCTAACGAGATCACCAAGGCCGCCAAGGACCTTGACGTCGATCTGATCATCATCGCCACGCATGGTTATACGAGTTGGCGGCATTTTTGCATCGGCAGCACGGCCGAGCGCGTCGTGCGCACCGCGCCGTGTCCAGTACTCGTCGTCCGCGAAAAAGAACACGAGTTCGTTTAACCAAGTAGAAAGGAGAAGCTGTGAATGCGCAGATAAGAACTCATTCTGAAATACAAATCGAACCACTGGGCACGCGCGTTGCCTTTCATCCTTTTTTGGCCGGGATGAATCATACACAACTCACGATGCTCACGGATTGTGCGGTGGCCAGACACTTCAACACAAACCAGATAATTCTTCGTGAGGGCGAGTTTGCTAATGGGTTCTACCTGGTCGAGACCGGCAAGGTAGCGCTCGAGTCAGTGGCCGGCTTTGGCAAATCGATCCCGATACAAATCCTTGGCGCAGGAGACTTGCTCGGGTGGTCATGGATGTTTCCGCCGTACGTCTGGCAATTTACAGCACGCGCGATCGAGCCGACTACTGCGCTGTTTTTCTACGCGGCAATTCTGCGGGAATACTGCGAGAAGGACCACTCGTTAGGTTACGAGCTTCTGAAGCGGATCAGCGCCGTGATGGTGACGCGCTTGCAGGCTGCGCATGACCAAATGCTGTCGCTCTATTGTAACACGCGTGTCGCGTGAGTCGCTAATTGGCGAGGCGCCGTTCACAAACCAGGAGATATCCCAATATCCCTCAGGCGCTGGTCAAATCGCGACTGACGCCATTTTCCCAAGCTGGGATGATCCGTGTATTATAGGGGTCATGGTTGAGGCCGGCGCCGTTCACTCAGATTCGAATAAGCAGTTCGTTGATACTCTGCGACGCTCGAAGCTGTTTCGCAGATACGAGCAGGTTTTCAGCGAGGCGACGGGGTTGCCTTTGACGCTTCGGCCAGTGGATTATTGGCAGTTGGAGCATGACGGCAAGAAACATCAGAATCGGTTCTGCGCCATGCTCGCCGAGCGACCAGCCACACTGGCGGTTTGTTTACAAGCGCATCAGGACATCATTGATCACACTGGCTTGATCCCGCATACCGTCACCTGCCCGTTTGGATTAACTGAAACGGCGATCCCCGTAACACTCGGGGCGAAGATCATCGGATATTTGCGCATCGGCTCGGTGTTGCGTCATACGCCGGCGAAATCGGACAGCTCAAAAGTCAGCCGCGAACTGGAGCGTCATGGAGTGCGATTCACGGGCGAGATTCGCAAAGCATGGGAGAAAACTCCGCTCATTCCATCAGACAAATACAATGCCACTGTGCGACTGCTCACATTTTTCGCCGAACAACTCTCCACACTGGCGAATCAAATCGTTTTGGAGCAGAGCAATGCAGAACCGCCTCTTGTTCTCAAGGCACGCGAGCACATCGAGAAGCATAAAAACGAAGAATTATCTCTAGCCGATGTGGCAAAGGCCGCCGGTTCGAGTGTTTTCCATTTCTGCAAAGTCTTCCACAAAGCCACCGGCTTAAAGTTCACCGATTACGTCGCGCGCGTGCGCCTGGAAGACGCGCGGAATCGGCTGCTGAACCCGAACCTTCGCATTAGCGAGATCGCGTACGACGTCGGCTTTCAATCGCTCACGCAATTCAATCGCACATTCAAACGGGTTTTCGGCCAATCACCCACCGAATTTCGAGCGCGGGTTTCTTCCGGCAAACGTGTGGGTAAAAGCATCTGACCGTAGTTTCCCGGCGCGAGGATCGGGAAGACTGCCTCGTCCCTGAACCCCTGCGCAAGAAACGCACGGGCTTTGACAAGCAATGCCGAGCCAGACCGTTGTGCGGACTTCATGCTATTGGCATGAAAACGCTGAGCATTCAAAACATCATCGTCCCGATCGACTTCTCGAAAATGTCGGTGCAAGCGATCCAAATCGCCAAGCAGTTGGCTCGGCGTTTTGGCGCTTCAATCCATCTCGCCCACGTTCGTCATCTCAATTACGCACCGGACTTTGTGGCACCAGCGCCGCCGATCGTCCCATTTTCCTTCGTGACATACGAGCAGAACGCAGAACAAACCGCGCTAAAAGAGCTCAAGGAGGTGGCAAGTGAATGCGGAGTCTCGTCCGCGACCTGCGATGTGCTCAGTGGCGCACCGCCCTTCGATGAAATCTGCAGGCTTGCGCAGACAGTCCCTGCCGATCTCGTTGTGATGCCGACGCATGGACGCACAGGGTTGAAACATGTTTTCCTTGGCAGCACGGCTGAGCGAATTGTGCAGCATTCGTCGTGTCCGGTTCTCGTCACTCGCGGAAGCGCTCTTCAGGCGAACAATGGTTCACGATTCAGGATTAAAACCATCCTTGTCCCGGTCGACTTTTCCAATTGCTCACGGGAAGGTCTTCGCTACGCGATTGCGTTCGCGACTGAATTTGGGGCCAAGATCATTTTGGTGCACGCCACATATCTCGGATACGTCTATTCGAGTGAGGGCACCGCTATTTACGATATTCCCGGCTTGCAAAAGGCTGCTAGGAAAACTGCTGAGCGCAAAATGCGCGAGCTCGTGCGGTCTGTGAACTTCGGAGCCGTCAAATTTGAGACGGCATTTACGGATGGATCGCCGGTCATTGATATCTGCGCCTTTGCAAAAGATCACGATGTTGATCTGATCATTACGTCAACGCACGGGTTCACCGGTTTCACACATGTTCTGATTGGGAGTATCGCCGAGCAGGTGGTGCGACATGCACCTTGCTCCGTTTTGGTAGTGCCCTCTCATCCTCAGGTCAGAGCGGCGAACCTGGCAAAATCAGCCGGAGCAACGACGAACACACTGGCTAACAGGCAGCGATTACAAAAATCACCAAAAGGTACGAAGCTAACGAGAAACCATCGCAAGCTCGCAGCGCCGTCTCGCCTCAGTCCAACTCATATCAACTCCGGTAACAAAAAATGAGAACGGTCAAAGCCATCAGTTTTGTGTGCCTATGCCTGCTAACCGGTGGCTTCATCACATCCGGAGCGCCGGCATCGAAATCGGCTACACCGCTCACATTTGCCAATGCAGTTTCATTTTTTAAGGCGGCCAAGTTCCGAGCGACCGAAGTACAACCGCGTTGCGCAATCTTCTTCGAGGGCGAATGGAAGAGCGCAAACGTTTACAACTACGGCGTTATCATGGTTGAGAATTCCGACGAAGACATCCAGGTCACCTTCTATCTCACCGACGCTCATGAGATGAATTGGGTGACTGAGTTTCTGGATTCTCAGTTTTTTAATCGTAACGAAACCGAAAAACTTTTTAACTTGATGAACGCAGGAAAAGAGGTGCGCGGCCAAAACGTCGGACGCTTCCGTGTCGATTTCCATCATTGGCAACCGCGGCATGCGCAGCTTTTGGTGTTCAGCTTCACGCCTGTTCGATAGCCGTGGTTAGGCAACTTTCGCGGAGACTATGAAAACACAATTCTTTAATCGAACTGAAGCCGGCCAAATTCTGGCTGAAAATCTCAGCAATTACGCGAACCGGGAGGACGTCGTCGTCCTTGCACTCCCAAGAGGCGGCGTTCCCGTCGCGGTGGAAGTGGCGAAAGGATTGAACGCCCTGCTCGATGTGTTCGTTGTTCGTAAGCTCGGTTTGCCCGGTCACCCGGAACTGGCAATGGGCGCTATCGCCTCCGGTGGCGTGCGCGTCTTCAATGGGGAGGTCGTCAATGCACTGCGGATTCCTGATGAAGTGATCGACACCGTCAGCGCGCAAGAGTTGATCGAGTTACAGCGGCGCGAAAAGGCTTATCGCGCCGGTCTGCCACCGCTCGATGTTGAAGGTAAAATCGTCATCGTCGTCGATGACGGGGTTGCAACTGGATCGACCATGCTTGCCGCCGTTTCAGCGCTGCGACATTTGAATGCCGCTTGCATCGTGGTCGCGGCGCCTGTGATCGCAGCCTCAACGTACTACGAACTTCGCCGCGCAGCCGATGAAGTCGCAGCCGTACTTATGCCCGAGAATTTCTACGCTGTCGGCCAATGGTACGAAGATTTTTCCCAGACAAACGACGAGGAAGTTCGCGATCTTCTCGCGCAGGCTGCTCGCCATCACCCCGTAGAAGCATGACACACGACACTTCAACAGTCCCGCAGACGCGGAACGACCCATCAGAGTTGAAAATTGAAACAATCCTAGTGCCACTGGATTTCTCGCCCGCATCGCTGGGAGCGCTCGATTACGCCGTTTGGCTGGCGAAACAATTTCGTGCTGCCATTCATCTTGTGCACGTCCATCCACCTGATGAAGCGTCGTCAGTGCCGGGCGCAGCACACCTGCTCTTGCAATCAGCCGAGGCGATCGAACGCCTTAACGAGGAATTGACCGGTATTCATCGCAAACATGTGCCGACATTTCGTCCAGAGAATTGCCACATACGTGGTGGGCGACCTTATGAGGAGATTGTCCGTGTTGCCCGGGAGATTGGTGCCGACTTAATCGTTCTCTCGACGCGAGGACACAGCGGACTGAAGCATCTTCTACTCGGGAGCACGGCCGAACGAGTCGTCCGGAACGCCCCCTGCCCTGTGCTTGTCGCGCGGAAACGGAAAAAAAGATCGAAAGCAAATCGCGAAGCATTCGCTATCCGCACCATTCTGGTTCCGACGGATTTCTCGCAATGCTCGCTCGCCGGAACGGAGTACGCAGCGTTTTTGGCAAAGAAACTGAATGCCACGCTGCGCCTCTTTCACGCGATGTATCCCTATACAAATTACGTGTTCGTTGATCGCGCCGGCGTTCGTCTGTCCGGGTTGGCGGAAGCGGTGGAAGAAACCGCGCGGCAGGAAATGGACGCGCTAAAGCAGATGGATTTCTTGCGCGGTCTGCCGGTTGAAACCGAACTTCTCCCCGGTCACGCGGTGGACGAAATCTGCGCCGCAGCCGGCGAGCCAGATGTTGATCTCATCGTCACTTCCACTCACGGCCGCACAGGGTTGAAGCACGCGCTTATCGGCAGCGTCGCCGAACACGTGGTGCGCTACGCGGACCGCCCCGTCTTGGTTGTCCCTAGCCATGACGCCAACTCCTGATCGACAATCCCATGCCAAGATCTCTCGCCGGAGACAGAATTGATCAGTCATTATTTTCATGCACGCTTACCAGATCAATTCGACGCCGTCCTGCATTACGATCATGCTCGCGCTGTTGAACCACTTGACCGGACCGCCGCATGGGAAATGGGTGAAGTGGAAGAAACATTCCCGAGCGGGCTGTGAACTCGTTGTGTCTGCGCCTAAGCTCTGCTTTTTCGTTCTCGCTGTTGCCGTCATCACTGCGGATGCTCAAACATCTTCCGAGGAAAACAGCCAACTCTCTTCCCAAGCCAAACAGGTGCACGGCGTCGCAGTGCCGGTGCCGAAAGAGATATTCCGCTCTCTCGATCAATTCCGGGACGCGAACTGGAGCGCTGTAAAGCGACCCGAGGTAGCTCGCTGGAAATCACATGGTGATCAGGCGCAGATTGCAACTCTGCTCGGGGTCGTAATAGCGGAAGGTTTTATCGCGATGGAAGCGGAAGATTCGACTGAAGTGAAAAATCTCGGCCGCACGGTGTTGGCGTTAGCGCGAGGACTCGGCGTCGAAGAACGCGCGCTCCGCCGCAGCCGCAGCATTATCGAACTTGCGGACAAGAACGAATGGAAGGCCGCGCGGCAGGAATGGGATGGTGTGCTTTCAGATCTCGAAAGCGGAATGATCGAACTCAAGAGTGCACCGCTTGCCAAATTGGTAAGTGTCGGCGGCTGGTTGCGCGGCACCGAGGGGCTATCTGCGCTGGTGCTTCAGAAGTACTCACCCGAGCATTCCGACCTTATTCGCCAACCCGAGCTGGTTGATTATTTAGAGAAACAACTTCTGGCAATGAACACTGATATCCAAGCGCGTCCGATAGTTATAAAGCTGCTCGATGGAATACACAGAATTCGTGTGCTCGTGGAAAGCGAAAATGGACCTTTGCCGGAAGAAACTGTCCGGAAAGTGCACGGCATTTGCAAAGAGCTTGTGCCGCTGTCGTCTCGGCGGCTTGACTGAATTCTCAACTTGAAATCACGTAAGAGACCGCTGCATCGAATCGAAGTTTTGTCGATCGCCGAATGCTTGTTGAAGCACGCAAACGAGGGTAGCGCGGTCATCGTGTGCTAGTGCCACTGCCGCTGCATTTCAAAGGGACTTCCCTTGACTCTCATCTCACAACAAATTATCCGATTATCAGAGATCGACGATGAAACGACGCCTGCTGCTTGGTTTATTCCTAGCCGGGCTGCTTTGTAATTGCGCTACTACTGATACCAGCACGCGAAGCCAACAAACGGTACTGCCTCAACAATCCCCGCAGACGTCGGCGCCGCTGCGGCCGGGTCATAACTAGTTGCTTAATGAACAGGCGTTAGGCCTTCAGTTTAAGTCGTTGCGAGAGTAACGGGCAGTTCGTCGGAACGATCAACGAAATCGCCTTTGGTACGGCTTCATATCGGACCGTCGAGAAGCGTAACGGTTCACCATCCAGGTTAACTGGAATTGCTTCTTCAGGATGCACTTCCAGCCAGGGCGTCTGCCAATAAGAGATATACTCGCCATCGGCTGGGAGCTGTTGCAATTCTCGCGCCGCCGCCAGCAGCGCCCTCGGCGAGATCTGACGAATGACAAGCACATCGAGCAAACCGTCGTCGATCCTTGCACGTGGAGCGACTTGGATGCCGCCGCCCGTCTGGCGTCCATTCCCGACGATTGCTACCAGCCCGCTGCCAATAATTTCTCGGTCGGGCAAGGTGAGCCTTCCCTGATAATGATAAAGGTTGATGGCCAGAACTGCACCCATCACGGTGTAGGCGGCAGGACCAAGCAGGCGTTTGAGTTCCGGTGATGTGGTTGCGGTGATCTCGGCACCGAAGCCAGAGCTGGCTGCATTGATAAACCAGTGGTCATTGGCTTTGCCGATGTCGATTGGTACCGCCTCACCTCTCATACAGAGCACCAGCGCCTTCGCCGGATCACGCGGAATACCGCATCCAGTCGCAAAATCATTGGCAGTGCCAAGTGGCACTATTCCCAAAATGGGCCGCGCAGGCTTGGAGAGATCCATCAAGCCGTGAACGACCTCGTTCAGTGTTCCGTCCCCACCGGCTGCAATCAGTAAATCCACTGTGTCTGCTTCCGACACAAATCGGCGCGCATCTCCCTTTTCCCAGGTCACTCGCACCTCGATGCGATGTCCGGCTGCTCGCTGCCGAGAAACTGCGGCGCGGAGAACGTCATTCCCAGCCACTTTCCCGTTGAGAATCAAGCGAACCCTTTTGTTGCCTACTTTGGTTTTCATCGACACGGGCGCGGCCGTTCGAAAAACTCTGCGACTTTACAAGCAGCGGCAAGCTCGCGCGCAAAAAATGCCCGACAATTCGCAATTGCTGCGAAGCATGAATCCGATCTATCCAGAAAAGTGGAAGCATGAAGACGCCACTCATGCTTTTGATTACCAACGACGATGGACTAGAAGATCTCGCCGCCCAAGCGCTTTCGAAAATCGGCGGCGTGAGCCATCTCACGCGCGATCCGGGCGAGGCATTGGAAGCTGTCTGCGGCGCCGAAGACCTTGATGTGGTCCTAATTGATATCGATCAGGGACATCACTTGATAACGCTGCTCAACGCCATCAAAACATGCCGCCAAGATCTTCATGTGGTTGCCATCACACGCGACGATGACAAGCATATAAAAGCGCTGGCCTACGCGAATGGGGTTGCAGCCTGTTTTCCGAAGCCGATTTCGGCTGTGCGACTGGCCACTGCAATCTGCAAATTACGGCGCTTGAGCCCCGAACTGGTTGCCGCCTGAGGAGGAGGATCGACAATGCAAAAGATGAAGGCCAACGTTTTTCACGGACCGAATAACATCCGGGTCGAAGAAGTGCCGCGCCCGCATGCCGGCGCTGGCGAAGCGGTCATTCGGATTACGCTCACGACCATTTGCGGGACCGACCTGCACATTCTGCGGGGCGAATACCCGGTGAAACCCGGACTGGTGATCGGCCACGAGCCCGTCGGGGTGATCGAAGAACTGGGCGAAGGATTGTGCGGATACAAAATTGGTGATCGCGTTTTGGTGGGCGCGATCACGCCCTGCGGTCAATGCCGCGCCTGTTTGTCCGCCCAATGGGCGCAATGCGGACATGGCGAGGGTGTCGAAGCGATCGGCGGCTGGCGATTCGGCAACACAATCAACGGCGCACAGGCCGAATATCTGCTTGTCCCGAATGCCCAAGCGAACCTCGCCAAGATTCCAGACGAACTCACCGACGAACAAGTGGTGTTGCTCGCGGACATTGCTTCGACTGGATTCAGCGGCGCGGAATCGGCGAATATTCGCATCGGCGATACAGTTGCGGTTTTTGCGCAGGGACCCATCGGCTTGTGCGCCACCGCCGGGGCGAAATTGATGGGCGCTTCGTTCATCATCGGTGTGGAAGGCGATCCCGTTCGAATGGAAATGTCGAAACGAATGGGCGCGCACGTCGTGCTCGATCCCGAGCAGTGCGATGTCATTTCCGAAATCAAGAAACTCACTGGCGGCGGCGCCGATGTGGCGATCGAAGCGCTCGGCCTTCAGGCAACTTTTGAAAACGCGCTGCGATGTCTTCGTCCCGGCGGCACGTTGAGCAGCCTCGGCGTTTACTCGGGAAAACTTCAGGTTCCGTATGACGCATTTGCAGCCGGGCTCGGCGACTACAAAATCGTGACCACACTTTGCCCGGGCGGAAAAGAACGCATGCGCCGTCTAATGTCGATGGTGCAATCGAAGCGTTTCGATCCGACGCCACTGCTCACGCACACTTTCAATCTCGACCAAATCGTGGAAGCATATGACGTCTTCGGCTCGCGCCGCGATGGATGCTTAAAGGTGGCCATCAGGCCGTAACGCAGTCCAAAACTGGAAGCGGAGAAGGTTTGAGAGCAACCTATGAAAGTCGCAATCTTCAGCGCAAAAAAATACGACCGAGAATTTCTCAGCGCGGCGAGTGGGTCGCGTCACGAACTGCGTTTTTTCGAGCCGCATTTGAATGACGAAACCGTGGGCCTCGCCACGGGATCCCAAGCCGTGTGCGTGTTTGTCAACGATCAGGTGAATGCGGCGGTGATTGCGAGACTACATTCGTTAGGCGTAAGGCTGATCGCGTTGCGGTGCGCCGGTTATAACAACGTCGATCTCGCCGCCGCGACGAAACACGACATCACGGTGGTGCGCGTACCGGCGTACTCGCCTTATGCTGTGGCCGAGCACACGATCGCTCTGATGCTGGCGCTCAACCGGAAACTGCATCGAGCCTATAATCGCGTGCGCGAAGGTAATTTCGCGCTGGACGGCTTGCTCGGCTTCGACATGAACGGCAAGACAGTTGGCATCATCGGCACAGGAAAAATTGGGGCTGTAGTGGCGCAAGTTCTCACTGGATTCGGCTGCCCGATTTTGGCGTTCGATCCATTTCCAAATGCGACGTGTCGGTCTTTCGGCGTGCGGTACATCGAGCTGAACGAATTGTTCGCGCAATCGGACATCATCAGCTTGCATTGCCCGCTCACGCCGGAGAACAAATACATCGTTAGTGACGCCGCCATCGCCAGAATGAAGAACGGCGTCATGCTGATCAACACCAGTCGCGGCGCGCTGCTGGATACCGTCGCCATTATCGAAGGGC
>Ga0193719_10001082_pt1 | contig 10689 bp, 8 predicted proteins | sample U2a2metaG_FD_160103 | JGI IMG/M metagenome (GOLD analysis project Ga0193719, IMG submission 160103) | Soil microbial communities from a riparian zone of the East river system, Colorado, United States - U2a2 | ecosystem: Environmental > Terrestrial > Soil > Riparian zone | place: USA: East River... | reverse complement strand
CGCTCTGGTGTTCTGAACTGGCAACCATGATGCCGCGCGCAGGCGGCGTGTATGTTTTTCTTCGCGAAGCCTATGGGCCGTCGGTCGGTTTTTTGTTCGGATGGACTTTGTTCCTCGTCATTCAAACTGGAACGATCGCGGCGGTCGCAATCGCCTTCGCGAAATTTCTCGGTGTCTTTGTTCCGGCAGTTGGGCCGGAGAATTACCTGATGAGACCAATTCCGTTAGGCAATCACCACGCAATCAGTTTATCGACCGAGCAACTGACCTCGATCGCGTTGATCGCATTGCTGACCTGGACTAACACGCGCGGCCTCGAGATCGGCAAGCTCGTGCAGAATACATTCACGTTCGCGAAGACGGCGGCGCTTACGGGAGTCGTAGTGATCGGTTTGTTACTAGGTTGGAGCGCAAACAGCGCGGCGCGTTCATCCGCGTGGTTGGATTCGTGGGCAAACGGGTGGAATCCCCAAATCGCACAGCCCGGTTTTGGCATCGTTGGCGGGCTTGCGCTCGCCTGTCTCTTTGGCAAAGCCATGGTTGGCCCGCTTTTCGCCCAAACAGCCTGGACCAACGTCACCTTCATTGGCAGCGAAGTGCGCGATCCCGAAAGAAATCTTCCGCGCGCCTTGCTTGCCGGCTGCGGGATCGTGGTGGTTTTGTATCTGCTCGCTAATCTCGCTTACATCGCTGTTTTGCCGTTCTCGGGAATCGAGCACGCGCCACAAAATCGGGTCGCCGTCGCGGCGATGAATACCCTCTTCGGCCATCCCGGCGCGATGTGCATGGCGGCTGCGATCATGATTTCAACCTTCGGCTGCAACAACGGTCTCATCCTGGCGGGCGCACGCGTCTATTACGCGATGGCGCGTGATCGTTTGTTTTTCCGCCGCATCGGAACGACGAATGCGCACCACGTGCCCGCCGCGGCGCTCGTCGCGCAGGGAATCTGGACCGCATGCTTAACACTCCCACGCACGGCGACGGCAAATCCCGTCACCGGCCAGATCAGCCACGGAAATGTTTATACGCAGTTGCTCGAGTACATCGTTTCGGCCGATCTGCTCTTCTATTTACTGCTCGTCGCGGCGGTCATTCTTCTGCGGAAAAAATCTGCGGCTGCCGAACGTCCATATCGCACATGGGGTTATCCGCTTGTGCCAATTATCTCAATTGTACTTGCCGGATTGCTGATTGTCGATCTTGCCTGGCTTGCACCTGCTACTTCCGGCATTGGGATCTTGATCGTGCTGACTGGCGTTCCAGTTTACTTTCTCTGGCGGGAACGCCGCTAGTTGAAGAAATCCTCACGCTTCGTTTGGCCAGTGCTCTACTTCCTTTTTTGAGCTAAACTGAAATGGATCCGCTGAAAGCGATTTCTCACGACTCATCTTTGCCGGCCGACTTGGAGCACGAACTGAGTCGACAAATCTTGCACAGCGAGAAACTTCGCGCCGGGATTCAAGCGATCGTCGCGGCGGTTCTTTCTGTGATCGTTGCGATCGTCGGAATTGCACAACTATTCCAGGGACACGACCTACCGGGTTTAAAATGGGCTGTTATCATTAGTGCCGCCGCAGTTATTTACGAACTCATTACCAGAAAAATCTTCGATTATTACCTGCGTCATAATCGCGAGCCGCCGGCTCTAGGCCGGTATCTGAATGCGGCCATTGAAACGAGCATTCCGACAATTGTTATTGTCGCATTCATGAAAACAATGGATGCGAATGTCGCCCTGACGAGCGGCGCTGTGCTCACTTATTATTTTTTCATTATCCTTTCGGCGCTACGTCTTGATTTCTGGCTAAGCGCCTTCACCGGAGTGGTGGCGGGCGTGAGCTACGCCGGATTGGTCATTTGGTGTCTGGATGAATTGCGCAATGGCCTGACCGAAGTACCGGAACGAGTAGCGGGGTACATCTTGCGGCCGATATTTCTCCTGCTTGGTGGAATCGTGGCGGGTTTGGTCGCGAAACAGATTCGTGCTGGTGTTGTGCGTTCAATGCGTGCGGCGGAAGAACGGCGGCAGATTGTACAAATGTTTGGACAGCACGTCTCGCCCGCAGTGGTTGATCAATTGCTGGCACACCCGGCGGATCAACACTCACAGCTCCGCGAAGTTTGCATTCTCGTGCTCGACATCCGCAATTTTACAGGATTTTCCGAAGCAGCCGCACCCGACGACACCGTTGCTTTGCTGAACCGACTCTGGGGTTTTTCGGTTGACATCGTGAACCGTCACCAGGGCATTGTGAACAAATTTCTCGGAGACGGATTCATGGCGGTTTTTGGCGCACCCCTTTCCATTGGGAACAGTTGCCAAAGTGCTTTGAACTCGGCACGCGAAATTCTGGCCGAAGTCGAGCGCGCATCCGATGCAGGTGAGATGCCCGTGATCCGAGTCGGCATTGGCATCCATGCAGGAGAAGCGCTCGTCGGAAATATTGGCTCATTAGAACGCCGTGAATACACCGTGATCGGCGACGTAGTGAACGTGACGTTTCGGATTGAGCAATTGAACAAAGAGTTCGGTTCGAAATTGCTTATCTCGGAGCAAGTCCAGCAAGCAACCGGGGCCGCTGCGCCGACGGAAGCACCAGCCTCATTACAAGTTCGCGGTCGCCAAACGGCGGTTCAAGTTTATAAACTGGCTTAAAAAATCGCGACTCAGCGAATCCATTTGCCCTGTGGCACCGGGATCCTGCGATCCGTAAATCAGATCTACTTGCTCAATTCAAGCATGCGCAGAATTGGCGCTTCTGCGCGTTTGCGCACCGGCTCGGGCAAAATGATCTCCGGCTCCATCTTGAGAAGCGCGTCGTACGCTTTCTCGAGAGTGTTCATCTTCATGAACCGGCATTCGCCGCAGAAACAATTGTCCGTTGGGCCCGGAATGAATGTTTTGCCGGGAATTTCTTTCTTTAATCGATGCAGTATTCCCGCCTCGGTCACTACGATGATTTCTTGCGCGGGCGATTGTTGGCAGAACGCGATCATTTTTTCGGTGGAACAAACTTCATCGGCCAGCATGCGCACGGCGTAAGTGCACTCGGGGTGGGCAACCACGGGCGCATCGGGGTACTCTTCGCGGATCCTGTTAATGCTGCGCGCTGTGAACTCCACGTGGACGTAACAGGTGCCCTGCCATAAATCCATCTTACGCCCGGTCCGTTCCATCACCCACGCGCCAAGGTTTTGGTCTGGAACGAAGAGAATGTTTCGGTCAATCGGCGCATCGCGCACGATCTTATCGGCGTTGCCGCTCGTGCAAATGACGTCAGCCTGCGCCTTCACGCCCGCGCTGCAATTAATGTAGGCGATAACGTAATAGTTTTTGTCCGCATGCTCTTTCAGAAACTGCGCCAGCTTTTCTGGCGGACACGATTCCGAGAGCGAACAACCGGCATCGAGATCGGGCAAAATCACGCGCTTGGTTGGATTTATGATCTTCGCCGTCTCTGCCATGAAATGGACGCCGCAAAACAAAATCACATCCGCGTCCGTCTTTGCCGCTTGATAACTCAGGCCCAGCGAGTCGCCGACGAAGTCCGCGGCATCCTGTAGCTCTGGCACCTGATAATTGTGCGCAAGGATGACGGCATTCCGCTCGCGCTTGACCTCTTGCAACTCTTCCCCGAGATCAATGCCGGTCCTCCGAATGCTTTCTGGGCCGAAATTTATCCCCGCACTTACCATCGGCTAATATGGCGGTTTTGGTGAGTTTTACAAACGCCGGGCGTTGTAGAGGCGCTCGCTGCGGCGAGCGCCTTGGCTGCTAAAACAGCCGCCGCTACAACGATAGCGCTTTGCGCATCGCGTCTATTGGCGCTTCACGATCAAACCAAATGGAAAACGAAAGCGCGCCCTGATGCAGCAACATCGAGAGTCCGTTCGTGCCACGCCCGCCCGCCTCATCAACTGCGCGTAGCAAAGACGTTTTCGACGGGCCATAGACACAATCGAAGACCATGTGATGCGGCGCGAGCAACCGCGCCGGAAGCGGGGTCGGATCGCTCGGGTTCATTCCCAACGGTGTGGCGTTAACGATAAGATCGATGTCCGCAAGTTGTGCGCGCAATGCAGCTTCCTCCCACGCTACTGCTTCGATGCGCGCCGCGGGACCAAGCACGCGCGGCCCGGCAAAGTACGGTCTCAGGTGTTCCGCAAGGGCTTGCGCCTTTTCGTAAGTGCGATTGACGAGCACGAGGCGTTCGCAATTCTCGAGCGCACATTGCCAGGCAATCGCACGGCCAGTACCGCCTCCGGCGCCGATAAGCATCACCCGCAGATCGCGCACATCGACTGAGAATTCGCTACGGACGGCTCGCAAAAACCCCTCGCCATCAGTATTTGATCCAGTCAGCTTTTTGTCCCGAACACGGATCGTGTTCACAGCGCCCGCGCGACTCGCAGATTCATCTGCCTCATCGATCTGCGTAAACGCCGCGATTTTGTGCGGCACGGTCAAATTGATTCCGATAAAATCGAGGTCGCGCAAAAAACGCAGCGCTGACCTCAATTCATTGGCCCGGATATGAAAGCGCCCGTACTGCATATCGAGCTTGCAGGCGCGAAGAGCCGCGTTTTGCATTTGGGGCGAAAGCGAATGCGCGACCGGATCGCCGAAGACGGCGAGCCGAATCGGCGGATCGACATCGTGCGCCGCCCTGCGCCAATTTTCCAAATCGGCGAGTGTGTAACGCTCAGTGGTTTGTTTCTTCTTCATGCCAGTACGACGACACGCGCACGTAGTTTAGCTTGTCTATTCGAAAGTTGTCGATCTGTGCGTTCGTCTGTAGTTTCGCGCGTTTACAATGACAACTTCGAACGACGCTCCCGTTCCTTCGGACTTTATCCGCGACATTGTGGCGGAGGATGTTCGGGCTGGGAAATACGAACGAATTCAGACTCGTTTTCCGCCCGAACCGAACGGTTATCTCCACATCGGCCACGCGAAATCGATTTGCCTTAATTTCGGTATCGCACGCGAGTTCGGAGGTATTTGCAATGTGCGGATGGACGATACGAACCCGACGAAAGAAGAGACCGAGTACGTCAATTCCATCATGGCAGACGTGCGTTGGTTGATCAGCGGTTGGGCGGACAAAAATATCGGCGGCTCGTCGCTCTATGCTTCGGATTATTTCGACAAGTTTTACGAATACGCAGTCGACCTCGTGCGCAAGGGTAAGGCCTATGTGGACGACATGTCGCGCGAGCAAACGGACGAATATCGGCGCATTGGAAAGGAAAGTCCCTTTCGCAACCGATCGGTCGATGAAAATCTCGATTTACTGGGTCGAATGAAAGGAGGCGAATTCGCGGATAACACTCACACTCTGCGGGCGAAGATCGACATGAGCGCGCCGAATGTCTGGCTCCGCGATCCGGTGCTCTATCGTATCCGGCATGCGTCACATCATCGGACGGGCGACAAATGGTGCATTTACCCGATGTACGATTGGGCGCACACACTGAGCGATTACATCGAGGGCGTTACGCACTCGGTGTGCACGCTTGAGTTTGAAGTGCACCGGCCACTTTACGATTGGATCCTCGACGCGCTCGAACTGGCGGAGCCGCGTCCGCATCAATACGAATTTGCGCGGCTCAATCTCACCTACTCAGTCATGAGTAAACGCAAGCTCATCCAGCTGGTGAACGAGAAGCTCGTGAACGGCTGGGACGACCCGCGTATGCTCACGATTTCCGGGTTACGCCGGCGCGGCGTGACCGCGAGCGCGCTGCGCGCGTTCGCCTACAACATCGGCATCACGAAATATCCGAGTATGACCGACATGGCCTTGCTTGAGCACACGGTGCGCAATGAATTCAATCGCACCGCCGCCCGCCGGCTCGCTGTGCTGCGCCCAATCAAAGTTGTGCTCGCGAATTATCCTGAAGACCAGGTCGAAGAGTTGGATGCCGTCAATAATCCTGAAGATGCAAATGCCGGAACGCGCAAAATTCCACTCAGCCGCGAGCTTTTCATCGACCGCGACGATTTCATGGAAACTCCGCCACCGAAATATTTTCGGCTCCGGCCGGGTGGGGAGGTGCGACTCAAATACGCTTACATCATCAAATGCGATGAAGTGATCAAAGACGACGCCGGCAACGTGACCGAGCTTCGATGTAGTGTCGATCGTGAGAGCAAATCCGGCGGCGCGACTTCCAATCGCAAAGTCAAAGGCACAATCCACTGGGTAAGCGCAGCGCATGCCGTCGACGCGGAAGTCCGATTGTACGACCGGCTATTCACTGTTCCCGAACCCGACGCGGGCGGCGATTTCAAATCGTTTATCAATCCGCACTCGCTCGAAGTAGTAACGGCGAAATGCGAGCCGGCGCTTGCGGAAGCACGGCCGGACGAGCGTTACCAATTCGAGCGTCTCGGGTATTTCGCGCTCGATCCCCATTCCACGCCTGAGAAACAAGTGTGGAACCGGACGATCACGTTGAAGGATACTTGGGCGAAGCAGGCGAAGAAGTAGGGGCGGAGGTCAGGCTGGAAGCCTATCCTCCGATCGAAAGGGCGCGATCGATTCGCGCGAGCACTTTCTCTTTCCCGAGAACTTCGAGGAGATGATATAAACTTGGGCCAGCGTTGCTCCCAGTGACGGCGAGCCGCGTCGGATGCACAAGCGCGCCGACTTTGACGCCAAGCTTGGCAGCTGTGGCTTTGAACGTTGCCTCGATTTGCGTGGCGTCGAATTTTTCCAGCGCACCCAACGCGTCGCGAACGGCTTTGAGCCGCGGCTTGTTCTCGGCGGTGAAATGTTTCGCGACGCCCTCCGGACTGTAATCGAAATCGTCTGTGAAATAGAACCCACAATAGGATGGCAGTTCGTCAAGTGTGTTGATCTTGCCTTTGCAGGTTTGCAGCGCCGCGCGGACGTATTGCTCTCCATAATTGTCGATCGCTACGCCGCTCGACTTCAGTCTCGCTACGGCGACGTCGTAAAACTCGGCGTCGCTCAGCTCGCGCGCGTATTCGCCGTTCAACCAATGCAATTTATCGGGATCAAACGTGGCGTGGCTGCGCCCGACATGATTGAGATCGAAAATGCGGATGATCTCTTCGATGTCGATCTTCTCCCGGTTACCTTTTGGGGACCAACCGAGCAGACACAGATAATTGCGAACGGCCTCCGGCAGATAGCCGCGCCTGATGTAGTACTCCACGCGCGCTCCTTCATCGCGCTTGCTCATCTTCGAGCCGTCCTTGTTCAGGATTAGGGGGATGTGGGCGTAATGCGGAGGCGTCGCGCCGAGCGCGCGAAAAATCTCAATGTGCTTCGGCGTATTCGAGAGGTGATCTTCGCCGCGAATGACGTGCGAGATTTTCATCTCGAGGTCGTCGATCACATTCACGAAATGAAAAATCCATGAGCCGTCTGGGCGACGGATGGTCATGTCCGGATGCGTGCCGGGATTGGTTAGATCGAAATCAATCTTGCCGCAGACGAGATCGTCGACCACGACGTGTTCGCGCGGCGAACGGAAGCGCAAAGCTCCCTGGTCTTCGAAGATGTGGCCAGCGTCCTGAAGCTTCTTTAGATAGCGCTCGTAAAGTTGTGTGCGCTCGCTTTGCAAATATGGTCCAAAATCGCCGCCCACGTGCGGGCCCTCATCCCAGTTCAGGCCGAGCCATCTAAGTCCATCGTAAATTGCAGCCGTTGCTTCTTCGACATGGCGCGTCTTGTCCGTGTCTTCAATGCGCAGGACGAGCTTGCCTCCGTGATGCCGCGCAAAGAGCCAGTTGAAAAGCGCCGTTCGCGCGCCGCCGATGTGAAGATAGCCGGTAGGCGAGGGGGCGAAACGAACGCGGATGTCAGGATTCACGTGGCGGTAACTTAGCCATGAACTGTAGCGGCGGTCTATGACCGTCGCTCGAATAACAGCAATAATGCGATGCTCATGAGCGCCGCTACAGAAGAATTATTCGAGAAATAGTTTCCCGGCGCGGCGACGCACATGTCGATCCTGCGCTAGGTTCACCTTCGCAACTCGGGTGGCCGGATCAAGCAGCGAGCGAACACGCTCAATTACCTCGAATCCAATCTCGGAAACATTTTGCCCGCGCAACCACTTCAAGATCTGGCGGCGTTGATAGGCTAGTGGCCGTTTCCGCAACTCTTTGACTGAAAGGTCGATGCCCATTGCGTTTGGCAATTGGCTTTCGATCCAGTTCTCTTCCTCGGCGGCGATGACGGCGGTTCGCCAGATATTCTGCCGAATGCTGCGGCCGAGCGTTTTCTCCAAATAAGGAATGATGCGACGTCGAATTCTGTTGCGCAGCGGAGCGAGATTTTTGTTGGACACGTCTTCGCGGAATTTGAGCCGGCGTTCGCGCACATAGGTGTCGATCTCATCTCGCCAGACCGAGAGTAGTGGGCGCACAATCGTCAGATCGACATCTTCGATGCGGCGCGTGGAGACTTCGCGCATCGCAGCAAGACCGGTCGCTCCGGCGCCGCGGAATAGATTGATCAGAAAAGTCTCAACGAGATCGTCCGCGTGATGCGCGAGAAAGACTGTATGGGAGCGGCGCCGTTTTGCTACTTCGGCGAAGAAGGAGTAGCGGGCTTCGCGGGCAGCGGCTTCGATTGAGGTCTTGTTTCTTTTTGCCAGCGCGCGTACATCGGCCGAGGCGGGCTCAAAATCGACATGCCCTACGCTTTTCTTGTTCCAGGTCGCGACAAGTTTCTCGACAAAGCGAAAGTCGGCCTGGGAGGACCGGCCACGCAATTGATGATTCAAATGACAAACGGTTAGTTTGCAATAACCCAGATCAAGCAGGCGGTGGAGCAGCACGATAGAATCGCGTCCGCCGGAAACGCCGATCAAGTACCGTGAGTCAGGCGGAAAACTGCCAAGCAATTGCGGATTAATTTGAATCCAATCCATTTTGTCGTCGCATCCAATATTCGATGCACTCATTCCCTATTTATGAGGTGGCTTCCAGACAAAAACGGAAGCGAGCGGCGTCTTTAGAGGAAAGGATCAAGCACCTATGAACAGTCCAACTACTTACACGCTCCTGGTTCGCTCAGAAGAAAAGAGCCGGGACCTGCTGGAAGCTGCGGTTTATGCGATGTGCATTTTGAGCACGATTGTCGCGATCTGGCAGTTTGCCGAGCAATCGAGCCGGCTTTCTGTTGATCGTCTGGCATTGCGGATTCAGCCCGCGCCCGTCGTCTCGGACCACGCTGTGGAACGGCATCTAGGTGCGGGATCTTGAGGGAGAGGACACGTCGATAAGCTGCCGACGACAGCAGGCTAGCCGCCTGCGCTCCCCAGACGACTGCCACCGGAGCTCCCGAAACAGGGCAAGCTGGATGGATTACTGAATACCTCCGGAGGCGCCAATAAATGCGATTTGACAATGAATGAACGTTCATTCATCTTCCTAGCCTTATGTCACAGCTCCAGACAGACTCCAGCTCAGATCGACGCACCCAAATTCTCGATGCGGCCTTGGTCTGCTTCGCTAAGCGAGGCTTCCACCAGGCCAGCATGCACGACATTAGTGCCGAGGCCGGGATCAGCGTTGGCCTCATTTATCGCTATTTCGAGAATAAGGATGCGGTCATTTCCGCAATGGCCGATCGGCATAAGAAAGAAATTCATGAGGTCCTCAAGCGCGCCCAACAGGCGCCGACGCTGCTTGAGTCGCTTGAGATTTTGTTCACCGCGCATTGTTGCGAAGATGCGCCACAACTGGTTTCTGCGTTCGTGGTCGATCTTTATGCTGAGGCCTCACGCAATCAGCGTGTCGCCGATTTAGTCCGCGACGTTCTGCAGACAGCGATGGGCGGGGTGACCGATTTGATCGCCCGCTCGCCAGAAGCAGAGAACGCCGCGCATGGTCTAAAGCCCCATGAACTGGCGGAACTAATTTTTGCCGTGTCGCGCGGAATGTTGATGCGCGATGTTTTGCAACCTCAGGAGATGACGGCAGCGGAAAGGCGCACCCGACAGCTCGAAGTCACCCGACGGTTGTGGAGTCTTTTATTCAAATCAGAAAATGAACCAGCGTATGCATGACGTGGCGAGGCCTTTGACGAGAGAAGCGAAAGTGAAATCGACGCGTAAAATAGTGATCAAAGCCCTTGGGGCCGTCGGTGTGTTGTTCCTGATTATTTTTGGGATCAAGGCATTGCAGATCGTGAAGATGGCGACGACAAAGCAACCGATGCCGGCGACAACGGTATCGAGCGCGACTGTGAAAGAAGAAGATTGGGCGCCGACGTTGTCGGCGGTCGGTTCGATCTCGGCGGTACAGGGCGCGGTCGTTTCCAGCGAGCTTGGCGGAGTCGTCAGCAAGATCGCGTTCGAAAACGGCGGTACCGCGAAGAAAGGCGATCTGTTGCTCCAACTCGACGCGTCGGCCGAAGAAGCACTTTTGCGATCCGCAGAAGCTGAAGCCGAGCTGGCACGGCAGGATTTGGAACGAACTCACGGCCTTGCGTCGCAAAAGGTGGTTTCAAAGGCTGAACTCGACGCTGCGGAATCGAAATTCAATAGGCTGAATGCTGTTGCCGATCAAATGCGCTCTAATATTCGGAAGAAGACGATTATCGCGCCATTTGACGGCCAGCTCGGGATTCGTCAGGTGAACGTCGGGCAAATGATCAACTCGGGCCAACAAGTGGTGCAGCTCACTTCACTCGACTCACTCTT
>Ga0193719_10001081_pt1 | contig 10690 bp, 9 predicted proteins | sample U2a2metaG_FD_160103 | JGI IMG/M metagenome (GOLD analysis project Ga0193719, IMG submission 160103) | Soil microbial communities from a riparian zone of the East river system, Colorado, United States - U2a2 | ecosystem: Environmental > Terrestrial > Soil > Riparian zone | place: USA: East River... | reverse complement strand
GGCCCCGCTTAATCGCGGTATCTGGATCGCGGCGCGGGTCCTGTTAGCGGGCCATCTGTTACAGGCCAAAGGCGACCGCGTGGCCATGCACTCCTCGGTCGAAGTTCGTTACCCGTTCCTGGATGAGCAGGTCTTTGATTTCACCGCGAAATTGCACCCGCGCTGGAAACTGCGCGGATTCCGCGACAAGTATCTGCTGCGCCTGCTCGCGGAACGCTGGATTCCGAAATCGATCGCTCGACGTGGCAAGGTTATCTTTCGCGCACCACTCGACAGTTTTCACATGGACCCGGAACCGCCGTTTGTGGCGCAGCTTTTAAGTGAGGATTCGCTGCGCCGCACGGGTTACTTTGATGTCAGCGAAGTGACGCGCTGGCGCAAAGGCTTTCGTGAAATGCGGGCCGGATCGCTGCCCCGACTCTCTGTGGAAATGGGCCTCACTGGGGTCGTCGCCACCCAATTGTGGCACCACCAATTCATGGGCGGCGGCCTGGCAGATATGACTCAGTGGTCCGCCTACGAAACATCTTTGCAAACGACGTAGCCCCTTCACCCGAGCTACACGAACCGATCGATTCCCGCCGCTACCCCAGCTTTTGCAACGTCTGCTTTCCGATTTCTTTCATCTCCGGATCATCTTTTTCTTTGTCCGGCATGGCCATCCCCTTTTGAATGTACTTGCGCGCCTCCTCTTTGCGCCCCATCTGCGCATAGATACGGCCTAGTTCGATATAATGCATGAGGCGGTTCGGGTTAATTTCGATGGCTTTTAAGAGACATTTCTCCGCCGCTTCGTTGGTCGTTACCGGCAAGTCGCCATAAAGCGCCTTCGCCAGCACCCGTTTCACCACGTTGATGTTTGCAAGCACGCGATTCCACCGGCCGAGAATGTGCCACGCGTTGTCGTTGTTCGGATCAAGGAGAAGGGTCCGGTCCACCGCCGCCTTGATCCGCGGCGAAGCATTGATCTGATCCTTGCTGCCCATAAAGGGGAGCATTTTTCCAAGGCTGATCGCGGGTGAGAGTTGGGCTTCGGCATTATTCGGAGCGAGGGTCGCGGCGCGATTGGCGAACTCGAGCGAGATGTTTCCCAGCCGCAGCTTTTCTTGTTTCGATGACGTGTCGCTCATCAGATGGCGGTACTGCCGGGCAATACAAACGAGAAGCTTCACATTGTTCGGTTCGAGCTTGTTCGCAGGTAGATATACTTCGAGCGCTTCTTTGGCCTGCAGTCGTTGGTCGAATTGGTCGCCTTTTGCAATCAAGGCATCAGTGTCTTCTGCCCGCGCCGCCAGGCCGGAGAGGCAAAGCATCGCACAAAGCAACCTGAAAGTGCGAAGGAGGTGATTCGGATTCACGAATGTAAATAGTGGGCCGGGCGTCCTTGCGATTCGCCGCTGGCCACAATCTTGGCCGCGAAAAGCCTGTCAACGCTGATTTCCGTCCAGCGTTCCTGGCCCTCGCGCGATCTTCGCTGCGTTTTCGAACGGATGGACCACGATTGATTTTTCTGGAATTGTGCTCGCCGATTGTGCCGTGGCGTAAACGCTCAAAATCGCACTCGTCGGTGTTAAGGAGTCTTGATTCTTGCGCGCCCGCAGACCTTTTCTCTCGGCTAGACTTTTTGCGAGACCCACAAAATTCGCGTGCAGGCGCCCCGTAGAATTGTTTTTATCGGCTGGCCGGCCGCCGGGGCTGGCTACTCCCTTTTTCGGAGTTTTTTGAGCAGGATCCCTCCGGCGTTTCACGGGCCTATTCACCGGCCTATCCCTCGCGCGCTCTTTTTACTCCCAAACGCTCTGACGCGCTCTACGCTAGGTAAAACCGTTTCTCTTCGGCTCTCTCGCACACCTTAAAAACGCTGGAAAAACGTTAACAGCCGACCGCTCTACCACTGAGCTACGCTGGATCGTTTTCGCGCTCGAATTGAGAGCCGTATATCTTGCCCACCCGCCGTTGCGCGGCAAGTTGTACTTTAATCCAATCAAAATCGATATGGAAAACAAAAGCCGTGTCTTGATTATTCAGATCCCTCGGCTCAGTTCTGGCGCAACATCAGTGTGACCCGGCTGGATCGCACGCGTGCGACGAATACAAATAAACTTTCCCGAAGCAAACTTTCGTAACCTTTCGAATCCAACTGCTGTCTTTCCGTAAGGGGGTAACCGATGGCCATTCGCGCGTTCTTTAGACGACTATTCTCCAGCGAACCCGCTCGACGCGCTCTGGTTGCGTCTTTCATCGTGATGCTTTTCCTGGGCGGGGTTCAACTGCGTCGCTGGACTGGGGAAAAGACGAGGCACGTGCGTTTTCAGCACGACATCGTCAACGGCTTTTACTGGGGCAGCGAGACGTTGGCAGAAGCGCGTAAATTATCGCCCGACGGTAGCTCGGGCGAGTCCTGGTCCGCATTTTTCCGAGGTTATTTGGCACTCTATGATCGGGTAAGAGACGACGCTTACGAGAAGGATTACGGCCTCGATTATCCGCCGTTGCGACTCCTCGTGATGTCAGTCTGGGCAAAGCAAGTGCGCAGTGAATTTCCCGGAGTCGACGACGGCCGCCCAAAGCTTGTCAACCCACTGTTAAAGATGAATCTATTATGCGAACTGATTTCCGCAGTTGCAATTTTCTTTCTGGTCCGCTTCTGGGTGCGGCGGTCGGCCTGCGCGACGCGGTCACCGTTCCTGGGCGGTTTACCACCACGGCATCGCGCTTTCATTTGCGGTTTGGCAGCAGCCAGCGTTGCCTGGCTTGAACCGTCGATGATTCTCGACGCGCACGGATGGCCGCAATGGGACGTCTGGATCGTGCCGTTTTATCTGTTCGCTGTGCTCGCAGCGTTAAAAAATCGCTGGTTCCTGTGTGGTGCTCTGCTTGCTGCGGGTGCCATGTTCAAAGGACAGCTATTGTTCGTCGCACCTTTTTTTGTTCTCTGGCCTTTGTGGCAAAAAAGATGGACCCGCGCGCTGCGCATGCTCACCGGCTTCGTTGCAACGGCAGCGTTGATAGTTTCTCCATGGCTTCTGCGCACTCCGGTGGCCTGGCTTGCCGTCGCGACTGTCGCCGGCCTTAGCTCGTTATTCCTTCTGCGACGCGGGTTACTGCATCGAAGCGCGTGGATCGCCGGAGTGATCGGGTGCGCGGCATTTGTAATTGGCGCCTTCACCGGCGGAAGCTTCAGCTGGCTGCAAATCGGTTTCGTTTATGGCAGTGAGCACTATCCTTATCTTTTCATCAGTTCCTGCTACAATCTTCCATCGCTTCTCTCTAATGTCGGTTGGTCGCTAAAGGATCCCTTCTGGTCGGTGCATGTTGGATCTCTGCATTTCGATCTCACGCTGCAATGGACCCTGCGCCTGCTTTATCTCGGCGCACTGGCGCTCTGCGCGCGCGGCGTCGCGCGACACATGCGCCATCGCGATCCGCGCGCTCTGATTGCAATCGCCGCACCATGGCTCTTGATGTTCGCGCTGCTGGGTCAAATGCACGAACGTTATCTGATGTGGGGCGCGGTTATCAGCGCCGTCGCGCTGGGGGTGAGTGTTAGATTGAGTATGATTCATTTTATCATCTCGGCCGCGAGTACGTTGATGATCGTGCACGTGATGCTGATCGATAAGAAGCTCGAAGCGACGCTCCCGGCCATCGATCTGCTCAACAACGTTCGACCTTACGCGTCGGGCCTGGTGCTGGCTTGCGTAGCTGTTTGTCTGTGGAACATGCTTTCAACGCGAATTCCGGTTCTCCAACGTCGACAGGCCGATTCGGCCAGGGTGCCTTCTCTCTCGTTGGGACCGGAGCCAGAGGAAGCCTGAGCTGCCTGTAAAACGTCAATGCCAGAAGTCCAAACGGAGTCTGTCAGGCAAGCGTATCAACACGCGGATCCTTTCTTTGCCACCTTGAGCAACTTACTGCCGAGCGAGTCGCCGAAATAATAATGCTCCGAGCACGATAAAAAGGACGTTTGGAAACCAGACAAGCAGCTCCGGGTGGACTCTTGGGTTTCCGCGCAGAGTGTCACCAATAATCACGAATAGAAAATAACTGACCGCAACAATCAAACCCATGGCGAAACCAATCGAGGTCTCGCGGCGATGCGCGGTTACGCCCAGCGGCACGCCGATAATTGCAAACGCGATGCAGGCGAAGGGAAATGAAAAGCGTTTGTTTATTTCTGTCCGACTGGCGCTGCGCTCCCGCTGGTTTTCGCTTTTTAATTGATCGAGCAGTTGCTCGATCGACAACGCAGAACGGCTCGGCCGTTTTTTCTCCTTCTCATACAACTCCTCGAGGCTGATGGGCAGTGTGCCTTCTGCCATATTGATTCCATCGCGAATCTTCGTCAGGTCCGTCGGATTTTTTTCGTCGCGCTGTTGGTAACGGGCCTTGTAAAGGTGCATGAGGATCTGCTTGTTCGCCAAATCCGCCTCGAGCATGCCAGTGTGCGCATACGTGACTTTTACCGGAAGCGAATCTTGATTCAATTCAAAGACGGTGATGTTTTCGAGTTTGTTACCCTCTTTTTTCCCCACGTAAATTTTTCGCCCGGGAAATTGATCAATTACCTGATCGCTGCCAAAAAGCGCCATCGGATTGCGGGTCGCGAGATCGAAAATGGTGCTGCGCAGTTTTTCCTGGGCAGCCGGTGCGGCTTGCACGTTGAGCCAAAGGCAGATCACCGTGCAGGCGAGCGCGATCCCAGCGAGCGGAACGCAAACGCGCGAAATGCTCACGCCATTCGAGCGCAGCGCAATCAGCTCGTTATCGGCAGAGAGCCGGCCGAACACGAGCAGGATGGCAGTCAGTAATCCCCAGGGAATGGTGAAGATGAGCGAAAAAGGCAGCACATAGGCAATAAACGTGATGAGGTATTCCATCGGCACGTCGTGGTTCACCAGCAAAGGAAGAAGTTTGCGAAATATGTTTCCGACGACGAGAACCAGACTCAGCACCGCGATGGCGAATGCGACGTTGACCAACAACTCGCGACTAACAAATCGGTCGATCAATTTCATATCGCGGCGGCAACCCAAAGGCGGTGTTGCCGCAGGTGAACACAGATTAGCACAGATTAAGACGACGCAAGCACGCGCCAATTACCTCGCGGGCTCCACCTTCCATTTTGTTTCTGTTAATCTCTGGCTGGCGAAGGAGTTAATTTCCCGATAAGTTTGGCCCGCAATGAACGTCGCCATGTACGATGTCGCTATCATCGGTGGAGGGCCGGCCGGTAGCACTGCGGCTGCGCTGCTCGCCCGCGCCGGGCGACGCGTCATCGTGTTTGAACGCGAAAAATTTCCACGGTTTCACATTGGCGAATCCCTCCTGCCGTTCAGCATGAAAGCGTTTAGTCGGCTGGAGCTGCACGAAAAATTTTTGCGCGCCGGTTTCCTGAAAAAATTCGGCGGCGAAATCTTTGGCGCGTGTTCCGAGCGGGGAACCAAATTTTATTTCAAGGATGGGTTCCGTTCCCAAACCGATCACGCTTATCAGGTAACGCGAGCCGATTTCGACAAGGTGCTGCTTGATCACGCTGCTGAATGCGGGGCGGAGGTGCACGAAAAAACTTCGGTCGATCGAGTCGAGTTCTCGAAGGACGACGTCGAGCTTGCGATCAGACGGAACAGCTCATCGCACTCGATTCGCGCTCGGTATGTGATCGACGCCAGCGGCCGCACTTCCGTGCTCGGCAGACAGTTCAAGATTAAGACGACCTACGATCATCTTCAGAAATTGTCGATCTTCGCGCATTATGACGGTGTTTGGCGAGCTGAGGGAATCGACGGTACGCTTACGCTTTTGATTCGTGGAATCGATCGCTGGTTTTGGGTAATTCCACTTACTACCGCGCGCACCAGCATCGGCATAGTCCTTGATAAGGAAGTCTTCCGCCAATCAAAATTGCGGACCGAGGATTTTCTCGAGCAGGCGCTGGCCGAACAGCCAATCATTGCCAAGCGGATGACGCACGCACGGCGCGCATCGGAAGTTTATTTGGAAGCGGATTTCTCCTATCGCAGCGCCAGGCTGCAGGGCGATCGCTGGTTGCTCGCAGGCGATGCGGCCGGTTTCATCGATCCGATTTTTAGCAGTGGCGTTTTCCTCGCCGTGTTCAGCGGCGAGCAATGCGCCGACGTTCTAAACGAAGTTCTCGATCATCCGGGAAAAGCGCGACGGCTTTTCCGGCGTTACGACCGAGCGGTCAATCGTGCGATGGATATTTATCTTCGCTTTGTCAACGCATGGTACACCAAGGAATTCATCGAAGTGTTTTTGTCGCCGCGCAATGTGCTTGGGCTTGCGCCAGCAGTGAACGCGGTGCTCGGCGGAAATGTCGGCAACAGCTTTCCTATCCGATGGCGAATGTGGGTTTTCTATTTTTTGGTCCGGTTACAACGCCGCTATCCAATCGTGCCCAGGCTCACGCTCGTGCCAAAGAAAGAAAAAGCTTCAAGACGACTCGAGACAGTTGGCGCGCCGCCATGATGGCGAAATCCCTGGCGATTTCCAGTCCTGCCTTGAGCGAAAGTCTTGCCCTGAGCGAAGCCGATCGGGTCAAACGGGTCAAACGGGTCGATCACCTCTATCTGACTTGCTTTCTCGCGGTTACTTCTTTTTACGTAATAAGTTGTGCAACCATCTCCCGCCATAAATTTTCCGAGCCGACGGCCAATTGGCAGACCAGAAGCGGACAGCTCATGTTTCGAACAGCGACGACGACGCTCATTGGTGATGTGCTTGTCCGTTTCTCAAAGGCTGGCGATTTTGAATTGATGTTATCAAAAGGCCCGGGCGTAGTGCTGTTATCTTTGAGGCAGGATGCAGGCTTCGCCGAAGTTAAAGGACCATTCGCGCGCGGCGGTTGGTCTGGTCCAGTCGAACGAGCGCCGCAGCAACTGCGCGGCTGGCTCGGCTTGCGCGACAAGCTCGTTCACTCGCAAAATCGACAATCGGTGCGATACGTCGCCGGCAACGAAGCTTTTCTGTTTCGGTTTTGACGCGCAGGTACCCGGAGCCTGGAGGGCGGCGGCTCCTGAGACGCCTCGCACAATTTGGGCTCGTGGAGCTCGCTCCTCCAAGGACGTTGCTTTTGACGCGCGGAGTTTGAAACGCGACGGTCGCGCGAGTTTATGCGCATCAGTGATTTCATCGCCCGAATCATAACGCGGCAACGCGCGCTGGTTTGGTGTGGCGCGGCTGCGCTCGCGGTCGCTTGCGTCACGATCCTGGTTACCTCACTGCGCCTCGATTCTGATGTGCTCAACATTTTGCCCGGCAGTTTCCGCTCGGTGCAAGGATTGAAGATTTATGATCGCGAGTTTGAGCAAACCCGGGCGCTTACCTTCGCGCTTCTCTGCGATCCGAACGATGTTGATAAACTGGAGGACTTCGCGCCCGCCTTCGCTGAAAAATTGCGACAGCAACCGTGGTGTACGCGTGTACTGGCGGGTTCGCCGATGGCCACACCGGATGGAATTCGTGATCTGCAATCGATCGCAGTACCGCTCTTCCTGAATCTTGAACTAGGCGCCTTCAACGAAACGATGTCGATCTTGCAACCGCAGAAAATTCGCGATCGGCTCCATCGATTGCACCAGCAAATCGAAGCGGGCTCGCCCCGGGCAGAGTTCGAACTCTCATTTGATCCGCTTGGTGTGATTGCACCGGCGCTCAAGCCTTTTGCAGAAAGCACCGCGATCGAACAAGAGCAGCCGCTTACCTCAGCTGACCGGACGATGCGCGTTTTCTTCGCAGTGACCAACCAGTCGTCCATTAGCGCGTTCGAATGCCAACGGTTGATGCGCCGCGTAAATGCATTCCGTGCGACTGCGCACGAAGGATGGGACGGCGGCCCGTTGGAAGTTCTCGTGACGGGGCGTTCGGCGTTCGTGTCGGAAATCTCACTTAGCATGCGCTATGACATCCTCGCGACATTGGCGGGCTCAGTTGTGCTCGTGGGCAGCATCTTCTTTGTCGGTTTTCGACAATGGCTGCCGTTGCTGGGTATGGGATTTTCGCTTCTCCTCTCTTGTTTGGTGGCGCTCACACTTGGCTTGCTCATTTTTGGGCGCCTCAGCATGGTTAGCGTGGGATTTTGCGCCATTCTCGTTGGCCTGGGCGTTGACTTCGCGATTCTCACCTTTGGACGGTATCAACAGGCGCGCACTGATGGAGAGTCGCATCGTCAAGCCATTGCGACGTCGGTCGCAAAACTTGGCAAGGCGGTTTTTTTTGGCGCGCTCACGACCGCGGTCGGGTTTCTCGCTCTCGTGCTAAGCGGATCGATGGGTTTCTCCCAACTTGGAGTGCTGATCGCAATTGGCATTTTCGTTGCCGGCCTGTTTATGTGCTCGATTTTATTTCTGTTTATTCGGGAACGACAGGCGCCGGTTCGTCATGATTGGGTCTTTGAGATCATAAAAAAATATGTGCGTTGGGCTGTGCGGCGCCCCACGCCGATATTGATTTTTTCAAGCGCGCTCTTTTTGTTGCTGACTGCGATCGGCTTCTCGCCAATTCCGCCGCTTCACTTCGAGGCGAGCCCCCGTTCTCTCGAACCGAAAAACAGTCGGGCGAGTGTTGCCCTGCAAAAGATCATGCACAAAATGCCGATGCGCTGGGAACCCGTGCTGGCAGTCGTGCACGCGACGAATCCGCAGGAATTGCACGACGACTGGCAAAAAATTGCTGCGCATTGGAGTGATCTCCAAGCGGCAGGCAAAATCAAAAGCTTCTCCACGCCAGCGGCCCTTTGTCTCTCGCCGAAGTCGATGCAGAGAAATCGGGAACAGTTGGGCGCGATCAATTTTCCAGCCGCGCACGAGACACTTGAACAAACTCTCGACGCCGAAGGATTCAGCCGCGATGCATTCGAATCGGCTTTCACATTGCTCGATAATTTGCAGCATCTTGTCGATCCAGACACGCCTCTGCCAAACTGGCGCGCGCAATTGCCAAAATCATCAAGCTGGTGGTTTTTAGTCGATCGCTATTTCGCGCAGGATCCATTGCTCACCACGGGATTCGTCACCACCAATCAACCAGTCTCGACGCACGCACAGCGCGAAGACCTGGGACGCAATCTGCCAGTGGCCGGGATTCCGATGATCCTGACGGGCTGGAGCTATGCTCTCGCGGATCTCTTGCCATGGTCGCACCGGCAACTCCTGATCATTAGCGCGTTGATGGCGTTTTTCGACGTGTCGCTGCTGGCGATCCTGTATCGCGACTTGCGTCTGTGGATCATCCAGGTCATCACCCTCGCGTTCGGGATCGGGGCGATGATTGCTTCGATGAAGTTGCTGCACCTCGATCTGAACATGCTCAACGTGCTGTCGTTCCGTCTCGTGTTGGCGATCGGCGTGGACTACGGAATTTATGTTGTGCTTGTCTGGCAGAAAACCCGTGAGATCGAGCATGATGTCGCAGGCGTGGTCAAGCCGGTCGTGCTCGCAGGATTGACGGCGGTCGCCGGCTTCGGCTCATTAGTGCTAGCGAAGAATCCGGCGCTAAGCAGCTTGGGAAGCGCGTGCGCAATCGGCATCTTCTGGAGCCTGGTCGCGACAATTTTCTTTACGCTGCCAGCAATGGCGGCGGCTGAACCCAAGCTGCGGCACGAAAATAAAATCGACACCGATTGACCCACTGAAGCTGATGCGCGGGATTTTCTTTATTCTGGTCGGTCTGATTTGCCTGACGGGTTTTGCCAGGGCGGATGCGCTTCCGGACGCGGAAATAAAAAATCTTCTGGCCCGGATTCGGGAGCACCGGATTACGCAGGCCGATTTCCACGAGGAAAGGATTATCCATTTAATGAAGAAACCGATCCTGAGTTCGGGGAGGGTCTGGTTTCAGCCGCCGAACAAATTTCGGCGCGAAGTGAAAGGCAGTTCGCCGAGCCTCACTGTGAGCGATGGTCATCAGCTCTGGATTTATTATCCCAACTTTAAATCGGCTGAACGTTATCCACTGGGGAGACGTTCGCCGCTCGATTCCACGGTGGCAGCGATCAATTCCGCATTGAATCTGGAGAACGTTGAAAACACTTTCCAAATCACTGCCGCAAAGATCGACAAAGGATACGAGCTAGCGTTGACGCCGCGTACAGCTTCGATGAAGCGAGTGTTTCAAAAGCTTGATCTGCGAATCAATGACAATCTGCAGGCCGATCGCACGAACATGTTGCTGCCGAATGGCGATCGAATTGTGACCACGTATTCAAACCAGACACGCGCACCGCTGCCTCCATCGACGTTCGAATTTACCCCACCGCCCGGCACTGATGTCTCGACGCCGCTCGGCCGATAGGCAGTCGCGCCTGCAAGTTCCAAACCCCAAGCTCCAAATCCCAAATAAAGGATCAAATCCCAAGTTCCAAAATGGAGGGTGGCGCTAAACCACGCGACCTGGAGGACCGAACCTTCGAGTTTGCGCAATCAGTGCGGACGTTCGTGAAGCAATTGCCGCGAACAGTAAGCAACATTGAAGATGTTCAACAATTGGTGCGAGCATCGGGCTCCGTCGCGGCTAATTGGATCGAAGCCGATGAAGCTCTGAGCAAGAAGGATTTTCTCATGCGCGTGAAAATCTGTCGCAAGGAATCGAAAGAGAGTCGTCTGTTTTTGCGACTAGTTGGGCGGGCTTGGCGAAAGGTAACGTTATTGCGCGTGGGAGATTAGCAGCCGAG
>Ga0193719_10001079_pt1 | contig 10694 bp, 13 predicted proteins | sample U2a2metaG_FD_160103 | JGI IMG/M metagenome (GOLD analysis project Ga0193719, IMG submission 160103) | Soil microbial communities from a riparian zone of the East river system, Colorado, United States - U2a2 | ecosystem: Environmental > Terrestrial > Soil > Riparian zone | place: USA: East... | reverse complement strand
GAAATAGGCGCCGCGCAAATTTCGCGAGCAAGTCTGTCCGGTCCGTGTCGTTGTGAAGCAACTTCCAATTGAGCATTTTTCTGCTCTTGATGCGGCAGGCGTTTGTCGGCACGCATTCATCAAACGTGTTGAAGGAATCGACGTTTCGCACAACAAATCCGAAGCGCTAAGCCGACTCGAAGCGGCGCATCGGGAAATCCGGCGCGCAATTGGCATGGGCGATTGGCCGCTGCTCACCGCCGAACAAATTCACGGGAACAAGGTTGCAATTGTCGATAGACCGGTCGAGTCGGATAAACATTTCGCCGGCTGCGACGGCTTCATTACAAATCAGCCGCGAATCGCACTCGGCATTCATGTCGCCGACTGCTGCGCTATTTACATTGTCGATCCAAAGATACCCGCCATCGGTCTCGTCCATTCCGGCCGCAGAGGGACCGAGCTCGGCGTCGTCACGACTGCAATCACACAAATGGCCCAGCGCTTCGGATCAAATCCCGCTGAACTAATCGTACAGCTCAGCCCCTGTATTCGTCCGCCCCATTACGAAATCGATTTCGCGGCGAAGATTGTCGAACAATGTCGCGTACAAGGGGTGCAAGAAATCCACGACAGCGGCGTCTGCACTGCCTGTGACCTGGATCGTTACTACTCCTATCGCGCCGAAAAAGGACGCACCGGCCGAATGCTCGCTCTGCTTGGGCTGAATTGATGTAGAGGCGTTTGTGTCAAACGCCAGGGACGCCGCTCCGGTAAGGGCAGATTCCGCGCTTCTTCGCGTTCGCCACAAAATCGAAAAATTCGCGTGCGGCTGCGCCAAATTCCGTTGCAGCGGCCTTGTCTAGCGCCTGCGAGATATTCAGTCCGCTCAGGTAAAGCAATTTGAAGGCGGCTTTGAGTTCATCTCGATCCTGCGCACTGAAACCGGCACGCCGCAACCCGACGACATTGACTCCGCAAACGGAATTGCGTTCGGCCGCGACAACGAACGGCGGCAGATCCTTTCCGAAAGCGGAACTGCCTTGCACCATCACCAACCGTCCCACGTGCATGTGCTGATGAAATGTCGATCCACCGCCGAGGAAAGCCCCATCGTCCACGCGTACGTTACCGGCTAACAAACAATTATTGGCAATGATGACGTTGTTTCCGATTGCGCAATTATGGCCGACATGCGCACCTGCCATCAGGAAATTCTTATCGCCGATTTTGGTGGCGCTGCCCTCCGGGCTACCGCGATGGATCGTGCAGTATTCGCGAATCACGTTGTCATTTCCAATCGCGACCTTCGTTTTTCGTTCCGGCGAGAACGACAGATCCTGCGGCGGCGCGCCAATAATCGCGCCATGTCCGATGAAATTGCCAGTGCCGATCGCGACATTTGCCTCGATGACAACATGCGACTGCACGACTGTGTTATTACCGATGACCGTTTGCGGCCCGATCACCGAGAACGGACCGATCTCGACATCGGCTCCGATTTGCGCATCTGGATCGAGAAGTGCCGTCGGATGAATCTTCAAAGCACGCCTGCTTCCTTGAAACTAAAGTAACCGGGGCTTCCCTCAGCGGGCGCGCCAATAATGATGTGGTCGAGCAGTTTAATTTGGAGAAGCTCGGCGGCTTCGGCCAAACGTCTGGTGAGACTGTGGTCTGCCTGGCTGGGCGAGGCGTCGCCTGAGGGATGGTTGTGAACGACGATCACGGCATAAGCAGACGCTATGACCGCTTCTCGAAAGACCTCGCGCGGATGCGCGATGCTTTCATTGACGCTGCCACTGGAGACTTCTTTGATTCGAATCAAATGATAACGCGTGTCCAACAAAATCACGCGCAGTGATTCCTGTCGCAACGCTCGCATCTCGTGTCCGAGCAGCGCGTAAACAATCTCGGGCGCGTCGATTTTTTGCTTCGACAATGTTTGTTGGGCGATGCGTTGCCCGAGTCCGAAGGCAGCGACCAGTTTGACGGCTTTGGCGAACCCGATGCCGCGCACATCTCTAAAATCTTCAACGGTGAAGCGCGTCAATCCTGCGAGAGATCCTGCTCTCTCCAGCAGTTCGTTAGCGACATCCATGACCCCTTTGCCGGCGACACCGCTTTGTAGAAGGGTTGCAATCAGTTCCCCATCCGTCAGCGCAGTCGCACCGCGTGCGGCGAGTTTTTCGCGGGGCCGCTCGTCCTGCGGCATCTCGTGAATCTTTAGCTGCGACATTCGAAGGTGGGAGCAGCCTCAGCGCCGCGCAGAGAGATTACTGAAAGTCGGGACACAAACGCCCCTCCCACATTCCATTTACACGCGCAGGTGATCAAACATTTCCCGCAGTGCGCCGCCTAGCGCGAAAAGCGCATCCCCGTAGGGATTCTGAGGGATGACATCGAGCCCAGTTTGCGCTTCGCCGATGAGATCGCTTCCCGCCGCGATCGATTCATTCAGGGCGCCGTTCGTCGCGCCATTTTTCAAAAGCTCCGTCATCTGCTCGCACTTTCCTTCGAGGATGAGACTGCAATAGCGCTCCCGTTCGAATTCGGAAGCGGAGCGCAAAAAGATCAGCACCGGAAGCGTGAACTTGCCTTTGCGCAAGTCCGTTCCCAGCGTTTTTCCGGTCGCGGTCTCGTTGCCGGCAATATCCAGGCAATCATCATAGATTTGATAGGCCTTGCCGACGCGCATCCCAAAATTCCTGAATGTTTCGATCACGCCTGGATCAGCTTCACTGATTTTCGCTCCTAATTCGGCTGCCGTCGCGAAAAGCGAGCCGGTTTTCTTTTCCACGATTCGCAAATAATCGTCGACCTCGAGTTTGAGATCAAAACGGCGCTGCGTTTGGATCATTTCTCCGGAACAGATTTCCCTCGCCGCCCGCGCAATTGCGCGACTGATGTGCGCGTTTTCGAAATTAGTGGAGAGGTTCAGAGCGTGCGCGAAAAGGCAATCGCCCAAAAGAACACTGAGCGAATTTCCCCAGCGCGCGTTCACGGTCGGCCGCCCGCGGCGACGCTCGGCTTCATCCAGAATGTCGTCGTGAACGAGCGTGGCGACATGAATTAGTTCAACGATGACAGCAAGATCGAGATGTCCTGAATTGATCTCGCCGGTCGCGCCTCCAGCCAAGAGCGCGAGAAGTGGCCGCAGCCGTTTACCACGACCGCCTACGGCATAGGTCACATAGCCTTCGATCGCGGGATCAAAAGCTGCCGTTTGTTGCGCGATGCGCCTTTCCACTTCGTCGAGATGTGGCTGGACGAGCAGCGCCACTCGAGCCAGCGGCCCCAGCGGAGAAGTGGTCACCGCCGCCGAGCGTGCAAAGGCTTTCACAGGCGCAGAATAGAGGGGCGGCTTGCGTGTTGTCAAAGCAACACGTTCGAAGACTCCGCTTTTGTGGAGCGCACGCGGCCTGCTGGAGACACTCAACTCAACGCCGCTGCAACCAGTTTTGCGTATTGTATTTTTGCTCGGCAATTTTCTCCGCGCGATCTACCAAGGACTTGCTCAGCGGTTTTTCATTGCGCCCTTCCGACAACTCTTTGACAAACCGTTCTGCGAGACCATTTCCAAGAGCGACATGTCCGCCGGTCGGACGGACTCGTCCTGTGGCGAGTTGTATGCTGCCTTGATGCAGTAAACCACCGCGTGTGCGCCGTTGCGCTGCGCCGGCAACTTTTCGGCCATTCACCATCACGTCGGCTCGCACCGGATTTGCAAAACATACATTGGTAGGGACAGCGCGCTGCGCTGTCCGCGGACGCCGCAGCGCGGCATCCCTACCCATCGCTGCCAATTCCACGCATCCGCCATTCGCAGCCAAAGCATCTCGCAGAGCGCAGTGAATTTTTTCGTAGATCGACTTCGGCGATTCGCCGAAGGCCGGTTCAGTTGCCGGAATAATAATCGAATACGTGAGATCATCTCCGTGAAAAACGATTCCGCCGCCTGTCCATCGGCGGACCAAATCGCGCTCAGCCGCATAATTAGCGACATCAGCAAACTTTCCAAAATATCCGAATGAAAGAGCAGGGCACTTCCACTGATATAAACGGATCGACGGAACCTTTGCCGTCTCGAGTAAAGCTTCATCGATCGCCATGTTCACCGCTGCCGATCGCGGCGTAGCATCCTTGCAAATTTCAAGTTCGGAGAAGATTGGCATGTGGAGCTGGTCAGCTTTCGACTTCGTTCAAAATCTTAGTGACCGCCTCGCGCGGCCGCGAATGTGCAATAATCGGTCGGCCAATGACGAGATAATCTGCGCCTGCATCCAGCGCTTGGCGCGGCGTCATGAAGCGTTTTTGATCGCCAGCTTCCGCCCAGCTTGGGCGAATTCCCGGAACTACGAGTTTTATCTTCGCGCCGAATTGCGCGCGCAACATTTTGACTTCTCGCGGACTGGCGACCAGCCCATCAATTCCTCCCGCGACTCCAACTTTTGCCAGACGCAAAACGTAATCGTCTATCTTATCGGAGACTCCAATTTCGCGAAGCGTTTCCTCGGTCGCGCTGGTCAATACCGTGACGCCTAAGATCGATACATTATTTTTGCTTGCTGTCACTCCGGCTCGAATCATTTCAGGGCCGCCGCTGAGATGGATCGTTAGCATTTGCACCCCGAGTTGAACAGCGGAGTCCACGGCGCGCGCAACCGTATTTGGGATATCGTGCAGTTTCAGATCGAGAAACACTTTCGCGCTGGTCGCCAGGACGGCGCGCACAATCTCCGGACCTGCGGCGGTGTAAAGTTGCAGGCCGATCTTAAAAAAGCCGACCTCTGGACTTAAATCACGGACAAGGTTGAGCGCCTCAGTTTGCGTCGGAACGTCCAGAACTACGATTAATCTGTCCCGGGCGCTGACCGTTCGGGATTGTGAGTTCATCCTGTAATTCTGCTAAAATTCGTGGACAGATTGCAAGGTATGCACGTTTCCGCACCCGCGAAGATCAATCTTTCGCTCAGAGTTTTGTGTCGCCGTGGCGACGGTTTTCACGAAATCGAGACGCTCATCGCGCCGATTTCATTCTGCGATGAGATCAAAATTGACAAGATCAACAGCGGAAAAGGAATCGAGTTTCACTGTGATGATGCGTCGGTTCCGCCAGATGAAGATAATCTCGTCGTTCGCGCGGCGACGGATTTTTTTGTTGCGACAAAATTGACGCCCGCGGTCTCAATCGAACTCAAAAAGAAAATCCCGCATGGCGCGGGGTTGGGTGGTGGAAGCAGCGACGCGGCAACCACTTTGCTCGCCCTCAATCAACTTTTTGAAACAAACCTGGCGCGCGATGAATTGGCCAGGCTTGGATCGGCAATCGGATCCGATGTTCCATTTTTCATTTTCGAATCGGCCGCGCTCTGTCGTGGACGAGGGGAGCTGGTCGCGCCAACGAAATTGCCGGAGAGATTGTCGATCTTGCTGCTAAAGCCAGATTTTACTGTGCCAACTGCGTGGGCGTACTCGCGTTGGCAGGATTCGCGAGAGATTCCCGGCGTCACATATGCCGCTCAGGAATTCGCTGGCCAAACTTTCGTGAACGATCTCGAGCGTCCGGTTTTCGAGAAATTTATTTTTCTGGCACAGCTCAAAATGTGGTTACTGCGTCAACCAGAAGTGGGTGCGGCGTTGATGTCCGGCTCGGGCTCGACGATTTTTGCAGTGCTTCGGGATAATGGGAGAGCGAACGAGCTCGCGAAGCGTGCCAAAGCTAGACTCGATTCGGACCTTTGGACGTGCGCTTGTGAAACATTCTAGATAGTGACGTTCACCTGAATCGCCCCTACCAGAATTATTCGCCCGCGCTCGCGCGTAAACGCGCCCTCGCGTATTCGCGATTCAGTTTCGCGATGAAACTGGCGCTGATCTCGGCCGGACAGACCGCTTCGCATTCGTAAGTGTTGGTGCAATTGCCAAAACCTTCCGCATCCATCACGTGCACCATTTTCAGAACGCGCGTGACGCGTTCGGGATTTCCCTGGGGCACGAGCGACAAATGTGAGACTTTCGCTGCGGTGAAGAGCATGGCCGACGCATTTGGGCACGCCGCCGCGCACGCGCCGCAGCCGATGCATGCCGCGGCTTCCATGGAAAGATCGGCATCGTGCTTTGGAATTGGAGTTGAGTTCGCTTCCGGCGCAGAACCGGCGCGCGCGGAAATAAAACCGCCGGCTTGCACAATTCGATCCAGCGCGCTTCGATCGATCACCAGATCTTTGATGATCGGAAATGATCTCACGCGAAATGGTTCGACAATGATCCTTTCGCCATCGCGAAATTTTCTCATGTAAAGCTCGCAAACCGCTCCAGGGTGATCTGGCCCGTGCGCTTGTCCATTGATTGTGAGCGAGCAAGTGCCGCAAATCCCCTCGCGGCAATCGGAGTCGAACGCGATCGGTTCCTCATCGCGCGCGAGCAAATTCTCGTTCACGATGTCGAGCATTTCGAGAAACGATGTGTTCGGCGAAATGTCGCGTGCTTCGTAATCCAGCAGTTTGCCGCGCGATCGTCGATCTTTCTGGCGCCACACTCTCAGGCGGAAGTTCATAGTTGAGAGGTGATAGTTGATAGATCGGCAGAACCCGGCATGAGATTATTGGGAACCTAACGATTTTCGGAGGCCGCTGAGCATTCGGCCGATCTCTTCGGCCGCTGTGTACATCGCGCGGAAACTTTCTTCCTCTAAGAAGCCCTGCCGGCGACCAATGAACGCATGAGAGGTTACCTCAAAAACCGAACCAGTCGCAATCTCGATGAATCGCCCGAAATCGGTCTGCGACATGCGAGATGTTCCCTCTGCGATATTCGAGGATATCGAAACAACAGCGCGTCGCATCTGATTCGTGAGTCCAAATCGCTCCTCAACGGGAAACTGTCGCGTGTGCTGGTAAACCAGATCAGCGAAATCGATCGCTTTTTGCCAGACATCGAGTTTTTCAAAGTTAAACATATTGATTTCCCCTTTTCAGTCTCTCAACTCTCAACTAGTGACTCTCAACTTCATTTGTAGCTGCGCTGAGTTAAATGCACGGTTTCGAAGTGAAGCGGTTCGCGATGCAGCTTTGGCGGCGCGATTTGACCATTGTCGCCCTGAAATTCCCATGCGAACACTGCGGCGTGGTTTTCGTCGTCGCGCAGCGCTTCACCGTCAGGCGTTTGGTGCTCTTCGCGAAAATGTGCGCCGGATGATTCGTCGCGCGCGAGCGCGTCGGCGCACATCAGCTCGGCAAATTCGAGAAAATCAGCCACGCGTCCCGCACGTTCGAGCGATTGATTGAAATCTTCGCCGTCACCAGGAACCCGAACTTCGCGCCAGAATTTTTCTCGCAGTTCGGGAATTCTTTGGAGTGCTTCACCCAACCCTTTGGCATTGCGCGCCATTCCACATTTGTCCCACAGCAAAAGCCCGAGTTCGCGATGGATGGAATCGAGCGAACGTTTCCCATCGACATCGAGCAGTTTTTTGACGCGAGCACGAACCTCGTCTTCTGCTATTTGAAATTCCGGAGAATCGGCGGGCGGGCGTTTTCCAATCTGACCGGCGAGGTAATTCGGCAGCGTGTAAGGCAAAATGAAATAGCCATCGGCCAAACCTTGCATAAGGGCGCTGGCGCCGAGCCGATTGGCGCCGTGATCGGAAAAATTTGCTTCGCCGATGACAAACAGGCCGGGCACGTTGCTCATCAAATCATAATCAACCCAGAGCCCGCCCATGGTGTAGTGAACTGCGGGGTAAATTCGCATCGGCACTTTATAGGCATCTTCGCCGGTTATCTTCTCATAAACCTCGAACAAATTTCCGTAGCGTTCCCGGATCGTATTTTCGCCGAGGCGCTTGATTGCGTCGGCGAAATCGAGATAAACGCCACGCCCGCCGGGGCCAATGCCGCGGCCTTCGTCGCAAACTTCCTTGGCTGCGCGTGAAGAAATATCCCGCGGCGCAAGATTGCCGTAACTGGGATATTTTCGCTCGAGATAATAATCGCGCTCGTTTTCGGAGATCTCGTTAGGCGGCTTGCCGCAGTCGTCCTTGCGCTTTGGGACCCAGACGCGCCCGTCGTTGCGCAGCGACTCGGACATTAGAGTCAACTTCGATTGATGCTCGCCACTCACCGGGATGCAGGTCGGATGGATTTGCGTGAAACAAGGATTCGCGAAGAGCGCGCCTTTTTTGAAAGCGCGATACGTGGCGGTCACATTGCAGCCGCGGGCGTTCGTGGAAAGATAAAAAACATTTCCATAACCGCCGGTAGCGAGCACGACCGCGTCGGCCGCGTGCTTCTCGATCTTTCCTGAACGCAGGCTGCGGGTGATGATTCCTTTGGCATGTCCATCGACGATCACCAAGTCGAGCATCTCGGTTTGCGGAAACATCTGCACGGTGCCCGCGGCAATCTGGCGGCAAAGCGCCTGGTAACAGCCGAGTAAAAGCTGCTGACCCGTCTGTCCGCGCGCGTAAAAGGTTCGTGAAACTTGCGCGCCACCGAACGAACGATTGGCGAGCAGACCGCCATACTCGCGGGCAAACGGCACTCCCTGTTCGACGCATTGATCGATGATCAGATTGCTGACTTCAGCAAGGCGATAAACATTCGCTTCGCGCGAGCGAAAATCGCCGCCTTTGATTGTGTCGTGAAACAAGCGATAAACACTGTCGCCGTCGTTTTGGTAATTTTTGGCAGCATTGATTCCACCCTGTGCCGCGATCGAATGCGCGCGCCGCGGTGAGTCCTGATAGCAAAAGCATTTTACTCGATACCCGAGTTCACCAAGCGTCGCTGCGGCCGATCCGCCCGCGAGACCGCTGCCGACGACGATAATCTCAAATTTCCGGCGGTTGTTTGGACTGATCAGTCGCGAATGATCTTTGTGGTTTGTCCATTTTCCGGCGAGCGGTCCGGATGGAATCTTGGCGTCGAGCGTCCCGATCATAATTGTTGGGCCGGTTTGATCAGACCGAGCAAAATGGCGATCGGAATGGACGTGTAGCCGGCAAAAAGAAGCCAGGCAAAAATCCGACCCCCAACTGCCAACCGCGGCGTGAGCTTTCTATCGTTTAGTCCAAGCGATTGGAAAAAGCTCGACGAACCGTGCGTGAGGTGCAGGGTCAAAAGAAATAGCCCGACCACGTAGAAAATCGACACGCAAACATTCTCAAATCCGTAAACCATCATCGAGTAAACATCGTAGCGATTGAGCGGGTCGAGTTTGAGCAGGGGAAATTGCGGGTTGAACTTGTGCGCGGTGAAGTGGAGCAGGTGAAAGATGATGAAGGCGAGCACGACTAATCCGCTGACGACCATGTGGCGCGACGCCCAGCTTGCTTTCACGTAGTCTCTGTCGACGTATGGCTCGGGTCGAGCGCGTCGATTTTCGATCGCGAGCAAGATCGTGAAGTAAATATGAAGAACGACCGTAACCAGCAGAAAAACCCGGATCAGCCAAAGCAGGGGTCCGAGATCGCGCAGATGCTGGGAGTAACCGTTGATCCAATCGGGTCCGAGAAAGATTTGCAGGTTGCCGAGCAGATGGCCGATAACGAAAAGAATTAAAATGATGCCGGTGATCGCGACGATCATTTTCTTCCCAACAGAGGAGTGATAAAAACCCGCTAGAGTGTTCACGCTTGATTCATGCATCGTGGCGAACGGCTAATTGGGTTTGAGATTATGGACGCCAGTCTGAGCGTCAAGAAAGCGAATTGTAGGGCGTCTGTGTCAGACGCCAGAGATCGGCGTTTCACAGAAACGCCCTAAAAATCATTTGCTGCCGGGTTTCACTGCCGGGATTGCCGTCAGATCGGGTGGCAGCTTGTCCGCGGCAAAGGTTTCGACGTCCATTTCGATTAAGCTGACGAATGGGCAACCGAAGTTCGGTTTTGTCTCCCCGCTTCGGTCGACAATTACGCCAACCGCAGTAACGATACCGCCCCGCGAACGGACGATGTCGATCGTTTCCTGGACGCGGCCGCCGCGCGTGACGACATCTTCGACCACGATAAATCTTTCCTTAGGAGAAATCTGAAAACCGCGGCGCAAGGCAAGTTTGCCTTCCTCTTTCTCTAGAAAAATGTGACGTTTGCTTAGCGAACGCCCGATTTCCTGGCCAACGATAATTCCGCCGAGAGCAGGGGAGATTACCGTGTCGCAGTCAAATTTGCGCAGTTTGTCGCCGAGCCATCCACAAACTTTGGTAGCGATCTCAGTATGTTGGAGAAGCAGCGCGCATTGAAAATATTGCCGGCTATGCAAGCCGGAGCGCAACACGAAATGCCCATCGAGCAGCGCGCCTGTTTTTCGAAAGAGCGCGAGCAATTCTTCGCTCATGAAGATGTCGATCTTAGCCCGAAGTATCGCTGACGGTCCCTTCATCAGTGGCCGCATCTTGATCCACCATGGCAACGGCTTCGATTTCGACGCGCGCACCTTTTGGCAAAGCGGGGACTTGCACAGTCGAGCGGGCCGGCGGGGCTTGTTTGAAATATGACGCGTAGATCTTGTTCACGGTTTGGAAGTCAGCCAGATCGGTGAGAAAAATTGTGGTTTTAACAATGTTCTGAAAACTCAGTCCCTCGGCCTTTAAGACCGCCGTGATATTGTCAAGCACGCGCCTCGTCTGCGCTGAAATATCTTGCGAAACAATCTGCCCGCTTTTCGGATCGAGCGGGATTTGGCCTGCGCAATAGATTGTCGATCAACCCGCACGGC
>Ga0193719_10001077_pt1 | contig 10701 bp, 14 predicted proteins | sample U2a2metaG_FD_160103 | JGI IMG/M metagenome (GOLD analysis project Ga0193719, IMG submission 160103) | Soil microbial communities from a riparian zone of the East river system, Colorado, United States - U2a2 | ecosystem: Environmental > Terrestrial > Soil > Riparian zone | place: USA: East... | reverse complement strand
GGTGATGCCAGCGCTGCAAAAGGCGCATGGCTACAAAAACGTTCACCAGATTCCGAAAGTCGAGAAAGTCGTGATTAACACTTCAGTCGGCTCGCAATCGGACGTGAAGCAGGCGCTGGAGGAGGCGAAGGCGGAGCTTGCCTTGATTACGGGCCAGCGGCCCGTGGAAACGCTGGCCAAGAAAAGCATTTCCAATTTCAAATTACGAAAAGGCCAGGCGATTGGCGCAAAGGTGACCTTGCGCGGTGAGCACATGTACGAATTTCTCGAGCGGTTCATCAAAGCAGCGCTCCCCCGGATTCGCGATTTCCGCGGCGTCTCACCGCGGTGTTTTGACGATCACGGCAACTATACGCTTGGAATTTCGGATCAGTCGATTTTTCCTGAAGTCGAGCTCGATAAAATCAAGCGCAACATTGGATTTGATGTTACCATTGTCACCACGGCACGGACGGACGAAGAAGCCAAATCGCTCTTGAGCGAGATGGGAATGCCGTTCAGCGACCGGGCGAGGAAGCCCGCCGCGCAACCCGCCTGATTTTCATGAGTACTGTTACCGATCCCATTGCCGATTTTCTGACGCGCGTGCGCAACGGCACGCAAGCGCAACAGATCGAGGTTTTCGTTCCTTACTCGAAGATCAAGGCGGAAATTGCCCGCATCCTAAAGGACGAAGGTTACATCTCCGATTACTCGATCGACACGAGCGCTGCTCATCCGCGCATCAAGATCGTAAACAAAATCGTGAACCGCTCGAGCGCGATTGCAGGCCTGCGACGGGTTAGCCGGCCGGGATTGCGCCGCTACGTCGGTGCGGATGAGGTCCCGAGAGTTCTTGGTGGGATGGGTTTGGCGATTCTCTCTACATCGCGTGGCGTTTTGTCGGGGCGCGAAGCGAAGAAGCAAAAGGTCGGTGGCGAACTGCTGGCCTACGTTTGGTAAATTTTTATGTCACGAATTGGAAATAAAGAGGTCGAGATTCCCGACAAGGTCAAAGTCAACATCGACAGCGAGGGTGCGGTTTCCGTGGAAGGCCCGAAGGGAAAGCTCAACTGGAAGCTGCCGCGCGACATCAAGGCAAGCGTAAAGGACAATCATGTTTCGGTCGTGCGCGAGGCAGAGACGCGTAGCGTGAAAGCGCTGCACGGACTTTCACGCAGCCTCGTTCACAACATGGTGCAGGGCGTGAGCGAAGGCTTTAGCAAGCAACTCGAGATCGAAGGAGTCGGTTTCAAGGCCGCAGTACAGGGTTCGACCCTTAATTTGAGCCTCGGTTTCTCGCATCCGGTTCCATTTTCTATTCCCAAGGACATTAAAATTATAGTCGCGGATAACACGAAGATTACGATCCAGGGCGTCGACAAAAAATTAGTTGGCCAGGTGGCGGCGGACATTCGCCGTTTTTATCCTCCGGAACCGTACAAGGGCAAAGGCGTGCGGTACGTAGGCGAGCAAATTCGTCGCAAAGAGGGCAAAACCGTTCAGTAAATATGGCAACGACAACTCGCAAAGCGGCGCGGCAGCGCGTTCATCGACGGATTCGGAAGAGGGTCGCTGGCACAGCGGAACGTCCGCGGCTGGCGGTCAATTTCTCCGGGAAACACATTTACGCGCAAGTTATCGACGATGATGCTGGCCGCACGCTCGCTGCTGCATCGACAATAGAACATCAGTTACACGACAAAGGTAAAGCCGCCGCCAATCGCGCCGCAGCAGAACAAATTGGCAAGACGATTGCGGAACGTCTGCTCGCGAAAAAACTCGATCGCGTGGTTTTTGATCGCGGTGGGTTCTTCTATCACGGAAAAGTGAGAGCTCTGGCGGATGCAGCGCGCGCGGGCGGCTTAAAATTTTAACTCATGGCACAACAAGGTTCAGGCAGGCGACCAGATTCGCGCACCGCAGACAGGAGTCCCGCGGCAAGGGGCGATACGACTGAGAAAGTCGTTTTCATCAATCGCTGCGCGAAGGTGGTCAAGGGCGGACGACGCTTTAGCTTCAGCGCATTGATCGTAGCCGGAGATCACGATGGGAAAGTCGGCTGCGGATTTGGCAAGGCGAACGAAGTTTCGGAAGCCATTCGGAAAGCTTCCGAGGCGGCGCGCAAGTCGATGGAAAAAGTTTCTTTACGCGAAAATACGATCCCGCACGAAGTGATCGGCCAATATGACGGAGCGCGCGTGCTTTTGCGCCCGGCATCACCGGGAACGGGCGTCATCGCCGGTGGCGGTGTGCGCGCGGTAGCTGAAGCGGCTGGCATTCGCGACGTGCTGGCCAAGTCGTTAGGCTCAAGTAATCACGCGAACGTCGTGAAGGCGACGATCGCCGCGTTGCGATCGCTTCGTCGGCGCGACGAAATTTTCAAAGTGCGCGGCATCCGGTCCGGCGACGGGAAGGGCGAAGCAACATGATGCGTCTTCATAATTTACGGCCGCGCCACGGTTCGCGACATCGCGTCAAGCGCCTCGGTTGCGGTGAAAGTTCGGGGCACGGAAAGACCAGCGGCAAAGGCCATAAAGGACAAAAAGCGCGCTCCGGCGGCAGTATTCGGCTCGGATTCGAAGGCGGGCAAATGCCTCTGATCCGACGATTGCCGAAGCGTGGGTTTAACAATGCGGCGTTTCACAAGCAGTATGCGATTGTGAATCTTGAGGACCTCAATGCATTCAAGGCCGGTACGGTTGTAAACGAGCAATTGCTGCGGGAATCGAACCTGGTACGTGGCCATTTCGCTGGGATCAAAATTCTTGGCGGCGGTGAATTGAAGCACGGCCTGACGGTTGAAGCCGATAAAGTCAGCGCGAGTGCCCGGGGAAAAATCGAGAAGGCCGGTGGATCCATCGCGTTGCGCGATGAGCGAACCTCACCGGCAACGGCCTCGCATGACGATGGCGAGCTTGCGTCGCAGAAAGCTCCGGCAGCCGCGAAGAGAAGATCGACAGCCAAAGCTGCAGCCAGGGCGAAATCGCCAAAAAAGAAAACACCACGGGAGAGCTAGATTCCCGGCGCGTGATGTTCCAAGTTTAGCGAATGGTTTCGGCGTTTCTAAACACGGTTAAGATACCGGAATTGCGCCGGCGCATTTTGTTTACGCTGGCTGTGATCGTGATTGTGCGTTTAGGCGCAGCGATCACGACTCCGGGCGTCAACCAGGGTGTCCTGCAGGCATGGTTCAACACTTCCATGAGCCAGCGCACTGGAGGCGGTATCGCAGCGCTCTTCAATTTGTTCAGCGGCGGAGCGTTGGAAAACTGCGCGGTCTTTTCTCTGGGCATTATGCCTTACATCAGCGCATCGATCATGATGCAGTTGCTCACCGCGGTGATTCCGCGGCTTGGGAGGATGGCGCGCGAAGATGGTGGCCGGCAAAAGATCATGCAGTTGACGCGCTACGCGACATTGGGGCTGTGCATTTTCCAAGGGTATCTGCTGGCATTATCATTTCAGCATCCCGAATCGTATCATACGATGCTGCCGGGGATCACTGACGTAATCAGGAACCTCGGAGTTCCGCTGGTCGAAGACCTTGGCTGGACATTTCGAATCGTGACGATGGTTTCCTTGACGACCGGCACACTTTTCTTGATGTGGCTCGGCGATCAGATTACCGAGCGCGGGATCGGTAATGGAATCTCGCTGATCATCACTATCGGCATTGTCGCGCGGCTCCCCGCTGCATTGGCGCAAGCTTGGAAGACCTTTGTGCCTTCGGCGCAGACCGGCTCGAGCCAGGTGAATCCAATGGTCTTGGTGTTGTTAGTCTTGTTCCTGATCATAGTCATCGCGGCGGTGATCACGATTACGCAAGGCGTGCGGAAAATTACTGTCCAGTATGCCAAGCGCGTAGTTGGCCGCAAAATGTACGGGGGCCAAACGCAATACATGCCTTTGAAAGTGAATTACGCCGGGGTCATGCCCATCATTTTCGCGTGGGCGCTGCTTCTCTTCCCAGCCACGATTGTCAGCTACGGTTTTAAGGACAGTCCCACTGCGAATCGCATCGCCAGCGCGCTTTCCAACGGCTGGCCCCATTATGTCGCTCTCGCGGCCATGATTTTCTTCTTCAGTTATTTTTGGGTTGCCACGCAGTTCCAACCAGCGCAGATCGCGGACGACCTCAAGAAATACGGTGGTTACATTCCGGGCGTCCGCCCCGGAAAACCGACTGCGGATTTTCTCGATTTCACCATGACGCGGCTTACGTTCGCGGGCGCGATTTTTCTTACTTTGATCGCAGTTCTGCCCAGCCTTATGAGCCAGGGACTGAACGTCCCAACGATCACGGCGCAATTTTTCGGCGGCACGAGCCTGTTGATTATTGTCGGCGTCATGCTCGATACCATGCGCCAGGTGGAGACGCATTTAATTCAACGGCATTACGACGGCTTTTTGCGCAAGGGCCGCATCCGCGGCGGATTCCGCGCAGCCTCCGCTTACAGCCGTGGCGAAGCGGCTGCGCAACGCACGCTTATGTGGCTTTATGTCGGCATCGCCGTGCTCGTTATTGCCGGGGTCGCCTTTTTCCTTTACGGCCATTAGGAGCCTGTTGAAATACTCCGCCATGGCGCGTTGCTGCCGATTTTTTCGTTTCCTGGAGTGAAAAGACGACTCGTTCTTCTCGGCGCACCCGGTTCCGGCAAAGGAACCCAGGCGGAAATGATTACGCGCCAATTCGGTATTCCCGTCACTTCGCCGGGCGCGATTTTACGCCGTGAAAAGGACCTTGGGACGCCTCTGGGGCAGGAGACCGCCGAAGTGCTCCAGCTGGGTGGCCTGGTCTCAGATAAAATCATCGTTGGACTGATTGAAGACTGGCTTCGCTTGCACGGCGGTCACGGATTCGTCTTTGATGGTTTTCCCCGAACATTGCCACAGGCGGAAAGTTTGATGTCGATTCTGGCGCGGCTGCGCACCGCTCTCGATCTGGCGATTTGGCTCGAAGTATCTGAACAGACTGTGCGTGACCGAATTACAAGCCGTCTCCAATGCGGCGAATGCGGTTTTACCACCAGCGCGTCAAGCGCACAATTCGCGGAACGTCCCGTCTGTCCCTATTGCGATGGGCCGTTAGTGCGCCGCAACGATGATGATTTGAGAGTGCTGCAAACGCGGCTGCAAGAGTTCCATAGCAAGACCCAGCCGCTCGCTTCCTTTTACGGCAAGATGTCGATCTTGCATCGGATTGACGGAAACCGCGATCGCGAGACGGTCTTCAGCGATATCTCGCGCCTGATCGAGGGCAAAGCGTCGGCATGATCCCGATTAAGAGTCCGAAAGAAATTGAGAAAATGCGGCAATCATGCCGGTCGGCGAGCGATATTCTCGACCGGGTCAGGGAACTGATTCGCCCGGGGATTACCACCAAAGAAGTGGATGAAGCGGCTGCCGACTTCATGAGCGAGGCGCAGGTGAAAAGCGCGTTTCTCGGTTATCGGCTCGGGCACCGCGTTTTTCCAGGGAACATTTGCATCTCGCTTAACGACGAAGTCGTGCATGGCATCGGCAGCCAGCGGCGCATTCAATATGGCGAAATCGTGAAACTCGACATCGGCGTCATTCAGGATGGTTGGGTAGGCGATAACGCCACAACCGTGCCCGTTGGAATTATTGACGAACGGACAGACCAATTGCTGCGTGTGACGGAAAATGCGCTCGCGCGCGCAATCGGCGTCGCCTACGAAGGCCGGCGCGTCGGCGACATCTGCGCGGAAATTGAAGATGAAGCACGGCGCTCCGGTTTTTCAGTGGTGCGCGAATTTGTTGGGCACGGGGTGGGGCGAAAAATGCACGAGGAACCGCAAATTCCCAATTACGGCAAGCGCGGCAGCGGCGCAAAGTTAAGAGCAGGCATGACCCTGGCAATCGAGCCGATGATTAATATCGGCGCTTCCGAAGTGAGATTGCTCGACGATGGGTGGACGGTGCGCACGGCGGATGGAATGCCCTCGGCCCATTTCGAGCACACCGTCCTGATCACGAAGGATGAGCCGGAAATCCTGACATGGCGCGCAAAGACGCAATTGAAGTAGAAGGCACGGTCGTCGAGTTGCTGCCCAATACGATGTTTCGGGTTGAGTTGGCCAATGGCCATCGTGTGCTCGCACATATTTCCGGGAAAATGCGGTTGCACTTCATTCGGATCTTGCCAGGAGACAAAGTTATGCTAGAAGTTTCACCCTACGATTTGTCGAAAGGGCGAATTACCTATCGCCATAAGTGACAACGCGGAGGCCCCTCGGCGTTTCCCATTTCGCGGATTATGAAAGTACGACCCTCAGTAAAAAGACTTTGTGCGAGTTGCAAGATCGTGAAGCGCAAGAACGTGGTGCGCGTGATCTGCAAGAACCCGCGCCATAAACAGCGGCAGGGATGATTTTGTTTAACGATTTCGCGATTTAACCTTGTAACTCTTGTAACTTTTTTAACATTCTCCCATGCCCAGATTACTCGGAGTTGAAATTCCAGCGGACAAACGCATCGAGGCGTCCCTCACCTATATTTACGGAATCGGCTTGAGCACGGCCAAGCGCATTCTCGAGCAAACAAACATCGATCCGAACTTGCGCGCGAAGAATCTTACTCCGCAGCAGTTGAACGAAATCATTCACGCGATCACGAACAACAAGCTCAAGATTGAGGGGGATCTGCGCCGCGACGTGCAAGGCAATTTGAAACGCTTGCAGGCGATCAATTGTTATCGTGGCATCCGCCACCGGAAAGGTTTGCCCGTGCGCGGCCAGCGTACATCGACAAATGCCCGGACACGCAAAGGCCCGCGCAAAACCGTCGGCGTCATTCGTAACCCGGAAGCCAAAGCCGGAAAAGTTTAGCGACTAATTAAAATGGCCGAATCAAACGACCCATCCAGCGCAAATCCGGAAGAACCAAAAACGAAGAAGCCGGCGTCAATAGGCGCTCCGACCGATTCGCCCGAAGACGAGCCTGTGGCAACAACCGCGGGAGAGACCGCACCTGCCGCGGTTTCTCCGGATGCAGGAGGCAAATCGGCAGCTACCGAGGCTCGCCCGGCTGTCAAACCGGCCAAAAAGCCTGCCAGGAAAAAGAGCGAAGAGCCAACCCCTGCCGCAGCCACTCCGGAGAATCTTTCGCTCTCGGCCGACGTGGTCGGGAAGCAGAAGATCGTCAAAGCCAAAGGCAGCAAGAATGTTCATTCAGGCATCGCGCATGTTCTTTCGACATTTAACAACACGATCGTGACGATCACCGACGTGAAAGGCAACGTGATTGGCTGGTCGAGTGCTGGCAAAGTCGGCTTTAAAGGTTCGCGCAAAAGCACAGCCTACGCAGCGCAGATGGTCGCGCAGGATGCATCCCGGCAGGCGATGGGCCATGGGCTAAAAGAAGTGGAAGTCTTGGTAAAAGGGCCGGGAGCAGGACGCGAATCGGCGGTACGAGCCTTGCAAGCAATCGGGCTCGATCTCACTGTTATTCGTGACGTTACTCCCGTGCCGCATAACGGCTGTCGCCCGCCAAAACAGCGCCGCGTCTGACCAAGATTGTTAAAAGAGTTAAAAGAGTTACAAAGTTACAAAAGTAAAATCAGTAAATCCATGATACTCACGCAGTCTTCTCATCCATGCCTCTTCCGACATTGTAACCTTTGTAACCCTTGTAACGTTTTTAACCTTCCTCGTTAACCATGGGCAGATACACCGGACCGAAAACGAAAGTGAGCCGCCGCTATGGCGTGCCGCTCTTTGGCCCCTCCAAGTCGTTGGAGCGGAAAAATTATCCGCCAGGCATGCACGGCCCCAGAGGTTCCCGGCGGAAACAGTCCGAGTACGCCATTGCGCTCGGAGAAAAACAGAAGCTGCGTTATCAATATGGACTTCTGGAGCGACAATTCCGGCGCATTTTCCAGAACGCGCTCCGTAAACGCGGCGTGACCGGTGAAACACTTCTTCAACTTCTCGAGACCCGACTGGATAACGTCGTCTATCGCCTCGGGCTTGCCAATACGCGCAGTGCCGCCCGGCAGCTGGTGTCGCACGGCCACGTGCTGGTGAACGGCCGCTCTGTGAACATCGCTTCCTACAATGTGAAGGCGGGCGACGAGATCACGATCAAAGACAAACCAAAATCTCGCCAGCTCGTTCTCAGAAATCTTGATCTCACCCAGATCGCTCCAGTGCCCGATTGGCTGAGAGCCGATCGCGACGCGCTCAGCGGGAAAGTCGCGCACATCCCTTCGCGCGAAGAGATGCAGCCAATCGTCAACGAGCAGCTCATCGTCGAATTGTATTCGCGGTAAAAGCGCTTGGGCGCAATGCATTCCTTTTATCCGGAGCCTTCCCTGAGTAAAAGCCGACATAGGCGAAACCAACTTTCGTCGAATCGTAGTTAGGCGGCATTGAATTCGGTCGCGGTCTATTGGAGGCTAATATGGCGCAAGCTGAAATGTGGAAGCTGCTTCACCTTCTGAACATTCATGGGCCTACGCTTTCTCGCCAGCAGATCCGAGCAATGGGGATCACTTGCGACCCCGACACACTTTACGCGCTTGTCACCTCTGGCGCAGTACAAGCACTTCCGCCGGGCCGCACGTATGACACAGCTGACGAGTATCGCCTTTCTGACCCGGCGACCTGCCTACTACAGAACTGCCTCATCGGCAATCGTCGCTTTGTTCAGAACGACATTCGAGTGTGCGAACCCTCCGTGTTCGTGGTCATGCCGTTCAGCAAGCGATGGTCCAAGCGTGTCTACGCCCAGCTGCTAGAGCCGGCAATTACAGCCTCGGGGCTGAGATGCTTGCGCGGCGACACTATCGATCGCAGCAGCAACCTCCTGAGCAACGTAATTCAGGCCATCGCAACCGTCGGCCTCGTACTGGTCGACCTGTCCGCACCGAACCCAAACGTCTACTATGAACTTGGTTTGTGCGATGCTCTTGGCAAGGAGAGGCGCATCTTGAAGCAAGCAGGCGTCGACCTGCCGGCCGACTTGGCAGACGCTCACTACATTGAGTACGGTCTCTTCGATCTGCCGGAGGCGCGCCCTCGTCTTGAGGCCGAACTGCGCAGTTGGCTTGGGGCAAATGACCTCTCGCCGGTAGCGTCTGGAAGACAGTAAATGCCGCCTAACCCCTCGGTCGAGGCGAGGCCCAACGGCCCCACCTCACCTCGAACGTTAGGCCACTAATATGACGCCCGCTCAAAAGAGAACTTTCTTCATTGACGCCTGCTACATTCGCGACCAAGCGGCCGCATACCGCAACTACGTCAAAGATGGTCACAAGGCATCACTGAACGGTCATCGATTCGAACAGACGATTCACAACGCGCTCCTCGAGTCTTCCTTGGCCTTTCTCCGAAAGGCAAACGAGTTCTTCGGCAAGAAATCAAAGGCGTCTGTCCGTGCGTTCTTTCCAGATTACCCTCTTCAATGGCTATGGGATGAAGCTGATAGCGAGCTACTCAATGATCGCGTTATGCACGTTTCCCTTTGCGAGGCGCTAGACGGAAAATACGACTGGGAGGACTTTTATTACAAACATCTCTCAGAGGTTGAACGGCGTTTTGATCTTTTCATCGAGAGGGTGCATCGCGAACTTCCTGAGCTTGCAAACGAACCGGCCTAACCTGGCGATGCAGCCAACCCGCTGGCCGCTCTGCCGCCGAGCTTGCCGTGACTTCATCACTTCCATTGCAATTTAAGCTCGCTTTCGCCAGCGGTAGCTGATCTTGTTCTCGTTGTGTCCATGAAAACCATCCTTCCCTTAAGGTTCGTCGCAATCATTTTCTCGACGATTTTGCTTTCATCAGGATGTCAGAAGAAAACCGCTGCCACAAATCCCAATTCTCAAAGCAAAACTGAATTACCTGAAAACACAAAGCCTCTGCAGGCCGCAGATCTCGTTGGATACGATGGAACAAAACTCAGGAAGAGCGTAGATCATATCAGAGAGGCCAACGATAAACATAATCAGGAAATAAAAAAGACGGTCGAAACTGGGCCAGACCAATAATGAGGCCTAGCAAGGCGCTGCAGCCAACGGCTCCACTGCGCTATGATTTCATGTCGATCTCAGCCAGTGTGCCTAAATCGGCTGCTACTTGCGCCTGCCGGGGCCGCGGCTGATCTTGTTCTCGTTAGGCCGGTGACCCCACGCCCGCCCGTTGCTTGCCGTGCGCCGTTCGGATACCGACAACCTCGTGGAGGACATATTTGCCAGTTTTACCGGGAAGTTTCACGTTAAGGGATTTCCCCACTCTAACCTGACCCTTCACTTCACGGAGTAGAGCCTCTGATACCAGAAACTCGGTTCTGGCTTGCTTATTTGCCCGCTCAATGCGGCTCGCGATGTTTACAGCATCTCCAAGCGCAGTGACACGCTCTTGCAGGCCGCCTCCCACCATGCCGACGACCGCTTCGCCGAAATGTGCGCCCACTCCAATTCTGAAAGGGCATTGGAACAATCTCTTCACATACGGCTGTATATTCCGTTTGACGGAATGGAGCATATCAAGGCCGGTCCGCACTGCTTGGAGAGGCGCGCATTCTGACGATTCGATACCAAAAAGCGCCATTAATCCGTCACCTGTATAGCAGGCGATGTGGCCGCCGTTATCCATTACAGCTTTGTCCATGTGATGATAGAAGCGCCTGAGTATATGAATCACATCGAAGGGGGGAACCGATTCAGCAAAGCTCGTTGAATCCCGCACATCGACAAAGAGA
>Ga0193719_10001076_pt1 | contig 10709 bp, 14 predicted proteins | sample U2a2metaG_FD_160103 | JGI IMG/M metagenome (GOLD analysis project Ga0193719, IMG submission 160103) | Soil microbial communities from a riparian zone of the East river system, Colorado, United States - U2a2 | ecosystem: Environmental > Terrestrial > Soil > Riparian zone | place: USA: East... | reverse complement strand
CGTCATGTATGAAAGTGTTCGGACATTTTTCAGGTTCCCTAGTGATGAGCCAACATTCGACTTTCCTTTCGGTGTCAGACTATACCGGCAGTTTGCTGCAGCAGTGCAGAAGCGGCACTTATCCGATTTATCGCCTAAGTACACAAAGGCACTAGCTGATGCAGGCACACAAGCAGGGGACCTTCAGGCTGGTCACACGTCTCAAACTTCCAATGCACACTATGCTCAAGAGGAGAAGATTATTGGGGTTGACTCGGGCTTTCGCAATCACTACATTGCATATTCTCTGGCTTGGCATGAATTCTGGGGGTTGGATGGAAATAATGGTCTTGATTTATAACACAACCTTGATAAATGTATGTGCAATTTTAAATTGCGAAGACTTTTCTACTAGCTTATTTTCAAGTTGACTCAGTTAGTGGTATCTTCCTGATATAAACAAGGCGTGGCCTCGCTTCGCTCCGGCAACAATTTTTTTAACATCGGTAATCAATTCAATCAAGTAATTCTTGTAGAAATTTACGGTACAACGAGAGGGCGACAAGTTCGTGGTGGTGGAGGGTTACAAACGAGTGGGGTGTAACTACGAAAATAGCTACACTATATACCAAAAACGTACCGAATAGAACCATTACCAAATGTGGCGTTGACACGCCAAGCGAGCCAAACTCCGAAATTCCAACAATTCTAAGTATTACAGTGACGTTCGGCGTATTGCTTTCCTGTTGTGGGAGTAAGGCCATCCCATGTTGTCGATTTCGAATTCGGGATAGTGCGGTGTAGAGTTGTCCGGTCAAGTCAGCTCCCATGCGGTCAAGGGTGAGTCCTCCATTCATAAACTACAGGGTGTGGAGCAAAGGCAAGTTACTACGACCTTCCTCAGTTTTCGTCCAGCTGAGCAGTTCTTACAGGAGCAAAGCCCAGCTAATTTACTATCCAGACACAATTGTCGACGACGTCCCGATGCTTCCTTGAGTTGTGAGAATCATGATTCAGAGCAAAGTAGTACCATGTATCTAGTATGTCCATATCCAGAGTGTCTAAATTTCCATAGGCCAATCTGTCCGGTCGGAAGCCCCAACCTGTATTTTGGACAATTAGGCGCCAAGTCGAATATCCCAGTTTCTCTGCAACCACCACACTTTTTGTGCTATAGATAGCGCGATCGAAAGCTATTGGAAAGCCCTTTCAGCACAAATTGAGATCGTAAAAAAGGCGGGAAACTCACCGAGATATGTCCAACGTGTCATATAGCCCTCCTCCCCCTTCTCCACAACCACTTAGCCATTTTCCGTCGTCAATGGCGCGATCAAAAGCTATTCAAAATATCCATCAGCACAAACTAAGAATGCAAAAACGCACGGAGATATACCAATGCGTCATATACCCCGTTCCCCTCCTCCAGTTTCTCTACAACCACCATACTGCTCTTCGTCGTTGATAGCACGATCGAAAGCTATTAAGAGATCCTGCGAGCTCAAACTAAGAACGTAAAAATCGGCGTGAAACTCACGAAGATATGGCCCATGTGTCGAGTAACCCTCCCCCCCCAGTTTCTCTACAGCCGTTAGACCGTTCTCTGTTGTTGATGGCCAAATCGAAAGCTATCAAGAACACCTGTAAGCACAAACTGAGAACATGGAAATCGGCAGGAAACTCACGAAGATATGCCCTATGCGTCGATTATTCCTCCCCTTCTCCGGTTTCTCTAGTACAACCGCTGTACCGTTCTTCGTCGTTGATAGCGCGATTGAAAGCTTACGAGAATACTTATTAGCACAACCTGAGATCGCACAACGCGCGAAACTCACCAAGATTTGTCCAACGTGTCATGCGTGGCCAGAGCATGGTAGCTTCGTCTCCCCAATGCGTGTCGAAAGCTGCAGTGAAATCTGGCCGACACTCTGTGTCTGAGATGTGCCCGCGGGGGACCTTGTTTTCGGTGGACTTGAACACCAACAGGGGCCCCATTGCAAAATCTAGAGTTAAGATGATAAGTCGGCATGAAAGCAAGGGCCCGGGTAGGACACATGGTAGCCAACCTATGGGTCAAATGATGGCCACAAACTTTCTAACAAATGCCATTAATTGAGGGTCCAGCTAACTCAGCTGACATTAAGGGTAAATAGGGTAAAAGGTGATTTCAGCTGAGTTGAAAGAAAATATCTACAAGAATGGTACAGCTGAGTAAGCCCTGCTACAGCATGGAACATGAAATCGACGGCTGAAAATGAATTTCTGGGGACGGACATCAAGTGCGGGGCCGCCCCGGGCCTCCTAGAGCTTTGAAACTCGAAATTTGATTTTCAGGGGTGGGCAGTGAGTGCGCGGATGGGCGCCTCGGGCTTCTATAGAAATCAAAACCAGCGGCTGAAATTAGATTTCGGGGGTCAGTTTAGAAATAAAGCTTGCCAATTCCAGGGAGCGGGCTATGAGTACTTGGGTGCCAGGCTTCCTACAGGTTGGAAATCGAAACAGATGGCCGAATTTCGATTTTTGGGGACCGACATCAGTCACCCGCTTAGTTGACCATCAATTGGATATAATAAATAGGACTGGATTGATTGCCCTCCTCCGGTGGGTCATGGATCGGAGCCAAATTAGTATTGTTCCATTCGATCCTCGATCAGCCAATCCGGTTCTTGCTGCAATGGTGCCCAAAATACAATGATATTAGGAATGATATTGAGGTAAAAATGGACAATACAGCTTGAGAGTTATAAAGGAGGTGGGTGTACAACAAGGCTACTGGAACAACAGAGGAGCGGACTTCGGAAGGATGGAATCATACTACAAATGCAAAGAATGAAAATAAATACATGAATGTTTGGAGGAAGGAGTCCACCAGAACTCTACTCGGTTGAAGGAATGAGGTGCTGCAAGGAGGATTGGCCGAGGATCTTGAGCAGTAGTGAGGTATATAAATCATTTAGCCGCAGTCGGGCTAGTCGCTCCTCGTTGAATTGTTGTTGGAGAGAATCAAGCCGGAGTTGCAGGGCTGTGGCCTCCTGCTCTTTTATCACAAGCCGCTGCTCTGTGGCAATCAACGTGTCTTCCAGGACTTTCCTTGTTCTTTCAGCTGAAAGAAGTTTAGCTGAGGAACTTGATTAACTATATGTATGGCACTGACTGAATTCGACCCTGTCCCGTCCCGAAGTGCTAGACCGATTGCGGTCGCCAGAAGCTAAAAGGCGTATTTCAATGCAAGGACTGGGTTAGTGAAATGCATACATACTGGAGCCAGGCCTATGGCTTCCTGAGTTATCATGCCCATCGTTGGAAGAGACGCTTCGTCCATCGATGCTCATGCTGGACTCGGAGATCTGCGGGCTACCCATTTCTTCACTTTCATATCCGGCAGACATAGGTTTCAACTTGCTGGGTATCCGTGGTTTATGGCCGAATAACAAGATGGGCGCAAGAGAAAACGGAGCCTTATGCAAGGGCTGCGACCTCATGCCTTTCATGAGGCGAATCCAACACGTGGTTGGTAGTTGTTTGTTTTTGAAGGCTCTATATATAATGCAAGATGAACATTTTTGATTGAAATCCAGGCTGAGGTTCCCATGCACAGCAGGCGCATGAATTGAGAATACAAAGTTGGTTTTTGACAACAGCTTTCAGAGGATACATTTAGGCTTTGCTGACAAGTTGAATGTCAGACGTCCGGACCTCGGGTGAAATGGGTGTTGAACCAAGCCCGAAGGCCGACACGGATAATCAACATTTGCCCGAATTCAATTAAATAGTGGGCGGGTAGTCTTCGGTGAAAATGGACAATAAAGCTTGTTGAATGTCAGATGTCCGGACGTCGGGTGAAATGGGTGTTGAACCGGGCCCGAAGGCCGACACGGATAATCAACATTTGCCCAAATTCAATTAAATAGCGGGCGGCAGTCTTGCTGTCCAACAGAAAGAGTGATTGGCGATTGGGTAGGATTATGCAATCGGGTTAGCGGCGGACCTGCAGGAGGTCCAGGAGTAATGGGAACATGGTCAGGAATTTACAAGATTCTACTATCAAACACCCTGTCTTCTGAACCATCACCATGGAAACGTCGTTCGGAATCAACAAGACAAAGGATATAGCGAACTATATGAAGGCCATATTGAGATCCGAATTAAGGGGCGGAGGGGAATGGGTACCAAAACCAAATTGGTCAATGGATTTAGTCCAAGATTGTCAGTATGTGGTGCAGATAATGTTACAGGCATGGAGAAACCAAAGTAAGTGAACTTTATAAAATGTTGAATAGCAGTCTCAGTGGCTATGGGCAGAACGGACAAGCTGGTCGGTGATTGATTATGTGGCCGAACTGAAGCGCAGGGGCTCACGGTGTACGGGGCAGAATGCAGATATGGAGGCCGACCTTCTCCGCTTATTCCCCGCGATTGAACCGGCTGTGACGTTGTATGACCCTTGCCTTGTGGCAGACACTGAGGGCAGGATTATGTTTTGGTTTCTGCCAGGGATCGTTAGCCCAAAACGAAAAGTGAGTAGATATTCAGTCCGATTGATTGCTACCTATTTACTGGGTATTTACATTTATAGCTATCCATGTGGCATGCCTTGGCGTTCATAGAAAATAGGCTGAAGGTAGACGAGAGGAGCAGTAGCTGGCGGGTTAAGCCGACGCATTACCTGGAGGCCGAAGATTGTTTTTACAAGCCTGGCACTCTGAGTGCCGCATTTGCGTGGTTCCAGCAAGCCATGGAGGTAATTAATCATGCGGAAACCTTTTAACATTACACCTGTTAAAAAAAATTGCAGAAAACTAAAGATATGGAGCTTGCGGCTGAGCTCCGGAAACCAATGTTACGGGCTTGGCTTTCAGAAACGGAGGAAACAGCGGCGCTGATCGGGGCTGCAGTGGCCCTCATGAATCCCGAGGTTTTTTCGGCGGGGCTACAATGCATTGAAAAGGTCACAAGGAACCCGGATTTGGTGGCTAAATCAGATTATTTATCGGAGGTCATGAAGGCGTGGACATCTCCGTATACGGGGTTTTCTCTGATAAATAATCGTGATACCCCATTTCATCGGGATAATGGTGCCGGATATAGCGCGATGGATACATTGCTCACAGTGGGTAAGTATCAAAAGGGATGGCTGTACCTTCCCGGTTTGGGATACCGGCTGTTTTACAACAGCGGGACGATGGTTATGTTGGCGGGACGAGTGGTTAGACATGGAGCGAGTGCCGATGGGGAGCGGCTCTGTTGCTCTTGGTATCTCCGATCCAATGTCCTGGAGTCTTTGAATGTGGACGAACCAGCCTGGGTAACTGTGGATGAGTTTGAATCCCGGGCAAAAAACAACGGGTCGGCCGTTGAAGGGCGGGTCGGCTCGGGCGCGGATGAGGCGGGTCGGTCGGTTGTTACTGAATAATATAAGGCGTTGCCCATTTCCCAATTTTGACTGCCTGGAGCGATCACCTATTATATTGTATTTTTGAGTCCTGCCTGTAGCAGAACTATTACAGGACATGTGATAAAAATTTAAAAGAGAAAAGGCTGGGGGGGGGGCCGATGGCAGGCCCGGCGGAACCATGGTCCGAAGACATTCATAATGAATGAAAAGTGAAACCTCCAATTGGAGATGGAAAATAACAAGGATTGAGAAGGTGCAATTGAGACAATGCGGGATGAGAATTACCGCCGGACCTCCATCAAGGATCAAAAAATGAGAGCGGGCAACGATACTTTTTCTGCATAATTAAAATGAAGTTCTGTAAAGAAAGTCAAGTTAAATCGTCGGATTTACCAGACAAAAACCAAAAGAAGTGCCCACACTGTTGAAAAGCGGACATCTCCATTATCCGCATCAAGGTCCATACCGCCCAAACTTTCGTCATCGGAGCCGGACAGTAAGTCATCATCTTCCTCTTCACCTTCAGCCCTATCATGGTCCATGTTAATCTTTGTTAGCGGCACAAGGCCAGGGGTGTCGGTCGAAATAGGGGAACGGTCACATGAAGAAGGTCCCGGAGCCGGGTCGGAGGAAGAGGGAGAAAAGTCGGGCCAGGAAGCAAACAAGACCGACGGGTCGACCGGGTCAGTCATTTTATCTGAAAGCCCGTTGAACGATGTTGGAAAAGCAGTAATGAAAACTTACTGGCAAGTATCTCCACACATTTGTGCATGTAGTCCATCTTGGTGATGGTGTAAAGCATATCCCGGTACGTACATTTGTGGTTGACGTCATGTCCGGGATAAGTCCTCTTGATCAGCATCTCCATTAGTTTGTCGAAGGTCAAGACATCGGTCGGAGGTTGGACCGGATGAAACGGAGCTAAGTACTTGGTCATGATTAAATAAGAAATATGGGGCATAGCACGAACCTTCTAATGTGTGCAAGGATTTCCTCAAGGAAGTAGCCCACCAACTGTCTTGGCAGACTTTCGGGTCAAGGTTTAAAACGGCCCTTGTTTCGGGCTTCGGAGGTGACGCTTGCCCGAAATCCCTCTCTTTGCCTTTGCCTTCTTGTTGAGATGGGAGATCTTCATCCGTAGGTTTCATATCGTAAAAATCGGTAGTAGTTCCAAACGGTATCCCACCCAGTTTGTCCGCGTACATGCTGAGCATGACAGATGCATCGAAATTCCAGGTTTCGGCCTCTACAATTTCCTCCTCAACGGCTATCAACGATTCCAGCCGTTCTTTGAGATTGGTAATCTCTGCAAGAACCTCCTGGACCTCACGCGAGCGAGCGTTGGGGGGATCGCGGACATGTTCGGGGAAAACAGCGGATGACGACCCTTTCGGCAAATCGGAATGACCGGGCGATACATGGTCCGATGGATTATTAAGGACTGTTTCCAGATCCACCAGAGGAGTAGGCTGCCCGATAGATTCCTGTTTTTCGGCCGTCGGTAAGGGATTTGGGGGGACAGTAACACCAGCGGACCCAGTGGAGTCAGCGACGGCAGTCGGAGGAGGGCGGGCCATCGATGGATTGAGAATATAGGCTTGGGCAGCTTCATCGATGGGGCGGTCAAAACTGAATACCCCTTGTTCCATATGCTTCAACTTGTTTCAGGTAACATCAGGTGAAAATAAAATAAATTGCCTTACTTTGGTCATTCTATCGTCAAAAAGCCTTTTTAATTCAGTGAACCGTGGCAATGATTCTTGTTCATTCTGCCACCAAGACCCAAAGCCATTTGTAATATCTGCGCAGAAAGCCCAATCCTGAGCCGTAACATCCGCCGATGGGATCGCCCGGATCAGGGTCAGTCGGCGTGTATCAACATCATCAAAGTCAGGCCAGAAGCCGGTGATAAGTTCCTGGAAGAACACAGGCGATGGAACTGAAACGCCGAAGACCGAGCAGAATCCTTGACTGATAAGAACATGCTCCTTGGGTGAAAGGACGGTCAGTCCTACATAGTTTGTAGTAATAACTGCATTTAAACTTACAATAGCCGTTTTTAAACCGGCGCGGCGGCGATCGGTGAAAGGCAAAGACGCAATTTGTTTCACAGCATATTTAAGACGTGTGAGGAAAAAGTGGTGCCGGAGGCGGTAGAGCGTTTCCAAAATGACTTTGTTATGGTGCTGTAAGGGTCTGTAACCCACGAATGCAGGCGGATATTCGAAAGTTTGAGACATGGTGGTCTGCAAATCATATTGAGTAGGTTACGCATTGTTTTACATGTGACAACTGTGTGACAAGCAAATCTGATCTAGGCCGACATCAGGAGGGGAACCCAGGTTTCGGGCATATCGGCTTTGACAAGTCGGAATTGAGCGTCACCAGCCCGTGCTAATTCCTCCCATTGACCGATCTGTTGCTCACAATATGCCAGCCGTCCCAAGGAAGCTTCCTGCTGGACATTCTTTTCCAATTGGAGCCTCTGGTACCATTTATCCCGCTGATGCATGAAGTACAATACCGTCCAGACCATCTCCCGTTCCGTGCGGAGTAATTCTTCTTCCCATCGGTTTTTTTGGGCTCGGGATCGAAGCCAATTAACCCGATAATCTGGGGCGTAATGAATCAGGGAAGCCTGCTTATGTAAAAATGTCTGCCTCACATTCCAGAAGTCGCTCATCGTCAGTCCCGATCTGCTGCGCGGTGATCGGGTCATAACCATCTACTGCACCCCAGAACCAAGCCAATTTTGCTTGACTTTGACCGCGGGCATTGACATCATAAATAGCGGTGCTGATATTGCATTCATCCCTTCGGAGGTGTGGATATCGCGGTTTCAAAATATCATCCAGGCGAACAATGGACCGTCGAGTTCGATTGTACACTTGTCGGTGGAAACTGACTTCCTGAGTAAGCAGTCGTATTCCTTTATAAGCGCGGAGATGTTCCTTCGTAGTTGTTGATTGTCTGACTTTGTTAATATATTGATAGGAAAGGCCGCTTAAAGTTTCACGAATACGGCCGAGACTGTCGTTAGCCCTCGCCCGACGTAGTCGGAGTTCTCGGCTCCTTAAATCCCGAATGACTGGGGACTGATTCGATGCGAAGGAAGGGAATGCCAGGACGGTGTTTTCAACTTCCGACATACGCGGGACTATGCCGCGGTCTTCGGGACTGCGGATGTCATCCGTAATATAGCCGTCGGCATCCAGGACATCTGGCTTGCCTATCAGAGAGATGGTTTGTTCGAGTCCCATCAGCCGTTCCGATGTTTTGTGAAAATCATGGATTCTTGCGGAGATCCTTTGCCTCTTGCATTCAATGTCATATTTTTGGTCGGGTGTCGGTGTCCTCCCGGCTTCCCGGACGAGTTGTCGGATGCGGATTCTAAAAAGAATAAGAAATACAGTCATGAGCCGCAAACATTAACCTACTGCTCATCCTCGATCAAGAAGCCCTCCAATAACCATTCAGTGGCATTACCCCCATCAGGAACTACGTTCATTGAGAGTCCATCTTCCCTCATGATGTCCGCCATTATTTCCTTCACCGTCGCACCAGTCTTAATTTTTGATTGCATGATGTCCATGCTCGTGGGATCGAATTCTCTTTGTCTTTCTGCTTCTGCGATGGATTCTTCCCAAATTGCTTTAGACGTAGGTGGAGCGGCTTTGTCAAGCCCTAGAAAGGCGTTCCTGCTCTCCAGGATGTTTTCCAAAGCCCGATTGTATTTTCCGATAATTGTTCTCACTTGGGGGACGTTAGATATAGTGTTCCAAGGTTTTGGGCAACTCACCAATCTTTAGCATTTTTTTGTAATTAGAATCACTCATATGGTCGTCCAGCATTTCTGTCCTATGGGCAAGAGAAGCCGTTCGTACAGTGCCACTTATGGAATTCAGCACGGCCCACAGGGTCTCCAGAATTTCGCCATCAATCACACCTGCTCCGGGAACATAACTTGTGGCCCAACGGTAGAGACATTCGTCCTTATGTCCATGAACATGGAACAGCCCAATTGCATGCAAAAGTTTGATATGCTCAGCAATCCAAAGATAATCGTTGCGGGCGATCCTTTCGGGGAGGTGTTTGTAGTAGGAACAATTAATGTCATATATATGGAGAACTTGAAGCAATTGCCCGATATTCGTGGTTGCCAATGCTTCGCATAAGGACCAATCCATATTCATTTGTCGTTCACCTTTTTGAAAATTGACAAGGGAGCCCGGAGCAAAGCATCCATGGCGGGCGCAAGAATGACCGCCGATTCCGGAGCAATCGGAGGAGTTATGAGGGGTGTCCCCATTCAGCTGCGCCCGATGACGGTGACATGTTGGTTTCTAGAAAAGAGTCTGGTAGGTAAGAACAAATGAAAAAATAGAATATGAATTCACAGTTTTTGTCTCCTGTGCTTTCGCAAGATGCTCATGGTAACGTGCAACATTGGTCATGAAGGCCTCTCCGTTCGTTAGCCAAACGTCGTCCTCATCATTCGACTGTTTCAAGTGGTTGGCCTTGAAGTTACCATCCGCCACAAAGCTCCGCATATAGAGCCACCTAGGATAAACTTGCCATTAAACTAGTGAAACAGAAAGTTCATGGACCACCACTCACGGATATTTGGCAAAATCGTCCTGCCAACCCAATGGCAAATTAATACCGCTTTGGGGACATGCGGCACAAAATAGTGCCATTTCACCTCTTCCAGCCTGTTCGTTGTCAAGTAACCAGAACCATTTCCGATACTTTAGATTTCGCCATTGCCTGCTCACCCGGCGGAGTTCGGCGTATCGATTGGGACTGGCGTCGGGATATATGGCGCATGTCAGGCGACGAAGGTAGTTATGATACTGTGCAAGGCTCATCTTGCTTTCCAGGCTGTGGATGCGTTGTTGATTGAGACATTCAAATGTGAAGGCGGTCTTGATTTTGTCGTAACTGGCCGGGTAGAGTTCCAAATCGATCAATTGAATATCTCGGTCGTAGATATGTCCCGGGCATGCACACCACACGACCGGTAGGTCGTGGAAGCCGTTGGAATGCACGATAGTCAAAAATTCGTGGCCTGCTCCATCACTGGGTGGGGGCCGGGGAAGGAATCTAGGGATATGACCTGCTGCCGGTCTTTCAACTTCGTCTTCCCAGTCAACATCATCATCATCCCTGATTATTGGAATGTCGCTGGTCGCTTGTGCCAAAGTTACAGGCCTCGCTTCTGCCTCAGCGGCCACTCTATCGGCATCGGCTTGCATTTGTCCCGCCTCCACTTCAGCCTCTTGCACGGCCGAGGTCACTGAATCGTCCTTGCGTGGAAAAGTCATCGGACATGGATGGC
>Ga0193719_10001075_pt1 | contig 10714 bp, 11 predicted proteins | sample U2a2metaG_FD_160103 | JGI IMG/M metagenome (GOLD analysis project Ga0193719, IMG submission 160103) | Soil microbial communities from a riparian zone of the East river system, Colorado, United States - U2a2 | ecosystem: Environmental > Terrestrial > Soil > Riparian zone | place: USA: East... | reverse complement strand
TCATGCGCTCGTCCTTCCATACCATGATGCTGCATGCGGCCTCCGCGTCTTTCACTGCCTGTTGACCATTGCGAAACGATGAGTTTGGACAAGTCGACTGAAACCACGCGCGGTCGCTCAAGGCTCTCGCAAGGGTAACCCTCCGCGGATGGATCGAGACGAGATAATTAAACTCCTTCGATGCTTCCGCGTATTTCCCAAGGCGCACGTTGATGCTGGCACGCAACAGGGCAGCCTCGATGAAGCCCGGATATTGCCGGAGCGCTTCATTGCAATCCTGAATGGCCAGTTCGTATTTGCCCTCCCGTGCAAAAATTTCCGCACGAACGTAGAGCGCTGGCCACAATTTGGGATCGGCGTGGAGGGCCGCATCCACATTGCGCTTTGCACTCGCAACATCGCCATTTTTCAGCTGATCGCTTGCATCGCTACATAGTTTCATCACCGCCCGCCGACCAGCGCCCGTCTCGACGACAATCGGTACGCTTGCTCTCGCAGCCGTTGTCGCAATGATCAGCGCGATAAGCAGTATCGGTGTTCTCGAAACATCACTTAAGCAGTCGCTCTGTAATCAGAAACGCCACCGCATAGCAAGCAAAGATTGACGAGCTACCGGCAAAATCGCCGACAATGGCCGTGCGCCACGAGCCGCGCCGTAACATTCGCGCAACCAATGTCAGCGCGGACGCTTGTTGGCCTCGCGAGGAAAATCGCACTCTTGCGAAACACCAACTACCTGTTCCATCAACCCAAGCGCTGCCGCGATTTCCGTGGCAGCGGGCAGCAGCGAAACAATGCGCTTCATGATTTCAATACGTTGCTCCTATCCATACCGAATCGACAAACAATTTCCCGCAGCAGCGTTGTTCTTGAATGCGCTCTTCTTGACCAATGCACGCCCGTCCTGCTAAGCGGATGCGATGAAACGGCTCCTTTGGATCGATATCTCAAAGGGGCTGGCGATTCTTTTTGTCGCTTACTTTCACTTTTTCAGAACCTACTTCCAGTATGGTGTTCTTCCGCCCGCCGATTGGAGCGGACTTGCAGCCAGCGCACTGACTATCCTGAGATTGGTGTGGTTCAAAATATCAGGACTCGGGTTCCATGCCGTCGGCGTTTTCATCATCCTGAGCGGTTGGACGCTGATGCAATCGACGATGCGCCGTGCCGAATCGGACGCAATCGCCTGGGGCACATGGTATCGCGCGCGGTTCCTGCGGCTTTATCCGATGTACTGGATGGCACACCTGGTTTACCTGGTTTCGCCTTTCGTCGCGCGCCTCGAACCGGTGGACAGCCGCATCGTGCTGAGCCTGCTCGGTCTGCGCTTCATCGATATTCAGACGAACTTCATGTACCTCAACGCGGCATGGTGGTATTTCTCGATGCTAATCCAGTTTTATTTGATCTTCCCCCTGCTCTTTTGGACGGCGCGCCGACTCGGACCATGGGCCTTTTTGTTAATCGCGTGTGCTGCCGGATTCTTCGCGCGCTATCTGTTGCTCGTCGTCTGGCCGCAAAATGGATTGTGGGTGCTCGGCGGTTTCGCGATCTGTCGGTTGCCGGAGTTCGCGCTCGGCATGTCGTTAGCGATGTGGCATAGCCGATCGCCGGCACGCGTGGAATGGTTTCTTCTTCGCGGCGCAGGATTCGTTCTCGGATTAATCCTCTATCCCGCAGCGCTCCAGCTTTATCACGGCCTCTACAATTACATCTTCGTCGATTTCGCCACGGGCGCATGCTGCTTCCTCGAAATCGTCGGCGTCGTCGGAACCATTTCGTTGTTCAAAGGAGCTGCGAACGTATTCGCTCTTGTCGGCGTCTACTCCTACGGCCTCTACCTCATTCATCAACCCTATGTCATCTGGCTGGGGCTTCGGATCCGCCAGCAACCGATCTGGATGTTTCTATTGACCGCGGTCGCAACGCTGGCTGTGCTCAGTGCGTGGGGAATGCTCTTGGAAAAAACGACCAACACGCTGGTGAACAAACTCGTCCCAGCCAAAAAAAAAGCGCGCGCCTAAGCTTGTCGGCGACTTCTAATCCTTGCTGGTCAGATGCAGCTTCGTCTTGATTTTCTCGACAAGTTCGCGCGGAGTCGGTCCCAACTCGATCGCTAGCACGCCCTCGTGGGTTGCGGTTCTTCCAAATCGGCAAACTGACTCTTCAACAACGCTGGATTCATGAAGTGGCCGCGCCGATGACGTAGCTGCTCGGCAATGAGCGCGTAATCTCCACGGAGAAATACCAGCTTCACTTCCGCATTGACACGCAGATGCTGCCGATACGCGCGCTTCAATGCAGAGCAGGCCAACACGGCGTTCTGCCGTGCTTCGATACATTTCTTGATCTGCTCGCGCAAACTGTCCAGCCACGGCCATCTATCCTCGTCGGTCAGCGGAATTCCGCGCCGCATCTTGTCGATGTTCGCCCGCGGATGAAAATCATCTGCTTCATAAGACTGCCAGCCAAGATCTTCGGCAAGCAGTTTGCCAATCGTAGTTTTTCCGGCTCCCGAGACGCCGAGAATGATCACAACCACGTTGCACTATCGAGCGCAGAGTGACCTGAGCCAAAACAGTTTTAACGTCGTCGGCATCGAACGCTCACTATTAAATGTCCAATCCGGTCCGATCGCGGCAGCAAGGTGAGCGCTTGCCAAATCAGGCCGAACGCAACACTCTCTGCGGCGATGCATAATCCAGAGGATCGCAGCTTCATCGGGCATCCGCGCGGTCTCGGCTATCTCGCGTTCACCGAAGCGTGGGAACGTTTTTCCTACTACGGCATGCAAGCGCTGCTCGTTCTCTACATGGTCAACCGGCTGTTGCATCCCGGACACATCGAGCATGTCGCCGGGTTCGGTCCATTTCGCCATCTGCTGGAGTATATTTATCGCGGCCCGCTGTCGGTGCAGGCGCTGGCATCGGCGATTTTCGGCCTCTACACCGGTCTCGTTTATCTCACGCCGATTGGCGGCGGATTGATCGCCGACCGTGTCCTCGGGCGCACACGCACAATCACAATCGGCGCGCTGCTCATGGCGGCCGGACATTTTCTCATGGCGTTCGACGTATCGTTCCTCCTGGCGCTGCTCTGTCTGCTTACCGGCGTTGGTTGTTTCAAGGGAAACCTTGCCAGTCAGGTTGGCGCGCTGTACGCAACGGGCGACAACAGGCGCGCCGACGCGTTTCAGATTTATTATCTATTTATCAACGGCGGCGTCATCGCCTCGCCGCTCATCGCCGGAACGCTCGGCGAAGTTTACGGCTGGCATTACGGTTTCGGCGCAGCCGGCGTCGGAATGTTGATCGGCCTGACCATTTACCTCTCCGGCCGAAGATGGCTTCCTCCCGATTCGCCCATTGTGGAAAGGAGTAAGCGCGCCGCGAAAATTCCACTGACCCATCGTGAAAAAATGGGGATCATTGCGCTGCTCGTGCTTTTGCCGGTGCTCACGCTCGCCGTCATTGGCAATCAACAAATCTTCAACGCATACCTCGTCTGGGCCGAGAAAGCCGCCAACCTCGTCTTCTTCGGAAAGAAAATGCCCACGACGTGGCTGATCACGCTCGATTCAATCCTGTCCGTCAGTTGTCTCGCGGGCGCGGTCGTGTTCTGGCGACTCTGGGCGAAGAAATTTCCGGAGCCGGCAGAGATCACCAAACTCGGCATCGGCAGCATCATCGCCGTGACCGGATTTATCTGTCTTGCGATGGGCGCAGCGATCGCCGCGACTTCGGGAGGAAAAGTCTCAATCGGCTGGCTCGTCACCTTTCACCTCCTCAACAGCATCGGGTTCGCCAACGTCTTTCCCGTCTCGCTCGCGCTTTACGCGCGCGTCGCGCCGCCCGCCTTGTCCGCCACGATCATCGGCATCTATTATCTGGCCTTCTTTGGAGCAAATAATCTCGTTGGCTGGATCGGCGGCTTGTTAGAAAAAATGTCCGTCACACAGTTCTGGCTCCTGCACGCCGCTCTGTGCGGAACAGCCGGCGTCATCTTCCTCGTCGCGGGCTACTTCTTCGGCTATCTCCTCGCACCGGGCGACAGCGAGGGCGACGTGCAATAAGCCCCAGAAGGGGACAGAAGTCAGATGCCGGTTAGCTCCACGACTTTTTGCGTTACTTGTTCGGTGTTTAGCTCGACAATTACTTGCTGAAGAATTTCTCCAATTTATCGAGCACGCTGTTCCAACCTTGTGTATGCCCGTCGCGCGACTCCTCGTTTGGCAATTGCTCGTGAGTTAAGCGGAGTTCAGTTCCACCGTGACGATGCTGATGTGGTTTTCCCAATCCTCGTCGTCCTGCCATTGCCAGGTGAAGACGATTTTCCGGCTGGGCTGCAACTCGCGGTATTCGCCGTGTATGATCATATTTTCGCCTTCCGGATTGACGAGGTCCCAGCGGAACTCTCCGCCCACGCGCGCGTCAACGATTAGATTGCGAGTCTGAACATTTTCCGGACCGAACCATTGCTTCATTTGCACGGGATCTGTCCAGGCTGCGTAAACGCGTTCGCGCGGAGCCTTGATGTGACGTTTGATTTCGAGCGATAGCTTTTCTGTTTGGGCCATAATGTCTTCTTTGGTCAGGAAGGTATCCTGCGTTGTGAACTTAACCCCGATCGGTACCATCGCTCTCGACAAACTCTTTGAGCGATGAACCGATGATTTGCGTCCAGCCCTCCATGAAATTCTTGCGCGCGAACGACGGAGTTTTCGGAAAAGTCTCCAAACCCTCGTGCGTCAGTTTCAGGCGCGTTTTGTCGCTATCGGCAAACAATTCAAACGTGACCAATGAATCGCCCTCGTGTCCTTTGTAGCGCCAGGTGTAGACGAGTTTCTTTTGCGGAATCACCTCGGTGATCTTGCAAAGATGGTGATACTTCATGCCTTCGTGCTCGACGATGAATTCAAATTCAAAGCCCACTTCGGGCTTGAATTCCTTCAGGTCGAAATACCAGCGCCGCATTTCCTCCACGTCGGTGAGCGCCTTCCAAACCCGCGCGACAGACGCGTTGAATGTGCGCTCGATCACTACTGCTTCCGCTAGATTATTCTTCGTCGTCATGGTTTCTCGCTTTCTATTTAGGCTTGGTACTCGTCGTGACGACGGATCCAGTCCATCGGCGAGTCCGGGTTTTCGTCGCGGCCTTTTGGCACGAGATCAAGGAAACTATAGGTGCCGACCAGGTTTTCGAGCCCTCGCGCATACGTTGAATAAGTGTGGAAGATGTCGCCATCCTCATTCTTGTAGAACACGCTAAGGCCGGGCATTTCGTCGTCCCTGAACTTCGTCGTTTCATAATTGTAGTTAACCTTGCCGTTCGCCTCTTCATCCTTCGTGAATGAGACGCGATAGTCGAAGTTGAAATCGCTAGCATGCGATGACACCCACTCGAAGCGCCAGCCCATGCGCTTCTTGTATCGCTCGAACTCGGACAACTTCCCGCGCGAAACTGCCACGAACGTGACGTCGCGCTGTGGCAAATGCCAGTTGGCACCGTCAAAATGATCGGCCAGGTACGAGCAGCCCCTGCAACCTTTCTCCCACCCCGGACCGAACATGAAGTGGTAAACAATTAATTGGCTGTGCCCGTCGAATAGGTCGGCCAACGTCTCCTTACCTTTCGGTCCTTCGAACACATATTCCTTGTCGATCTTTACCATCGGGAGTTTGCGCCGCGCGGCACTGAGCGCGGCGCGGTGCCAACTAAATTCCTTCTCGCGGGAAAGGAAATCCTTGCGCGCAACGAGCCATTCAGCTTCCGAAACGATTTCGCGGTCTTCCATTAGTCCTGTTTTGCTTTCCATCAATTTCATTTTTGTTTATGGTCTGTTGTTAATTGTGTTATTAGTTGTTCCGTTTTTCTCATTGTGGTTCGCCCCGCCTTCCGGCACGAATCCTGCGAACTGGCGCTCGAGTGCCTTGGCTGCGCCTGCGCGCCAGCCCTCTGCGATGGAGTTGGACGCGGGATCGGGAAAGATTTCCTCTTCCCCTTTCTCCAACCCGTCGAAGATGCCCTGCGCCGCAGACTCGGGCGAAGCCTTTGGTATATCGAACCCTCGGTTCATATCGGTATCAATGGGGCCTAAAACGACCCCATGAACGGTCACCCCTTGACGAGCCAGGAGCGCCCTGAGTGCCTGCGTCATGTTGAACGCGGCCGCCTTGGAAATTGAGTAGGCGGATATAACAGGCACGGGGGCGAGCGCCACCATGGACAGGTTGTTGACGATGGCCCCCTTGGAACGACTCAGCAGCGGCAAGAAAGCTCGCGTCACTTTGAACATTCCGAGGAGGTTGACGGCCAGATGCTGCTCGATGACGTCGGAATTGCTCAGATCGTCGTAGATAGCGATGCCGGCATTGTTGATGAGGACGTCAAGATTGCCGACCTTGTTGACCGCCTGCTGGATCTGCGAAGCTTTGGTCACGTCCAGCGTCAGGGGCGTGACGCGTTTGTCAGGATGTTGTAGTGCGCTGCGTGTCCCCGCATATACCCTCTTCGCGCCCCGTCTGAGCGCCTCAGCAACGAGCGCCTGACCGATGCCGCGGTTGGCGCCGGTGATTAATACTGTCTTATTGGCAATGTTCATGACGTTCTCCTTTTTTGTTGGATATAACGGGCTCTGCTTCTACGAGCGCCGCTTACTGGCGCTCGAGCGCTTTGGCCGCACCGCTGCACGGTCGGCGCGGCGAGCCACCAGGCCGGGTCGATCGGGATCCGTGCGATGTGATTCGTCGTGCCAGATCCACCACTCGTACGGCGGGGTCTGGGGGTAGCCCTCCGGCGAATCCTCCCACTCCTCTTGGCGCCCGAGCGCAGTCAGGTCGAGGTAGCTCCAAGTGCTCCCCATCGCCTCGTCGCCGCGGTTGTTGATGAAGTAGGTGCGGAACACGCTGTCGCCGTCGCGGATGAACGCGTTCGTGCCGTGCCACTCGTCCACGCCGAAGTCGGTGTCGAAGTCGTCCGTGATGGTGTACCAGGGCATCTCCCAGCCCATCCGCGCCTTCACGCGCTCGATGTCCGTCTGCGGCGCCCGCGAGACGAACGCGAGAGTGGTGTCACGGGCGTTCAGATGGGCGAGGTGGGCGACCTGGTCGGCCACCATGGAGCAGCCGATGCAGGCATGCTCGGGCCAGCCGGACACGCCGGGCTCGAAGAAGGCGCGGTAGACGATCAGCTGACGGCGGCCGTCGAACAGGTCGAGCAGGCTCGCCGTGCCCTTGGGCCCGTCGAACTCGTACTCCTTCTCCACGGCCAGCCACGGCATCCGCCGACGCTCGGCGGCCAGCGCGTCACGGGCGCGGGTCAACTCCTTCTCCTTCACGAGCAGTTGCTGCCGCGCAACCTCCCACTCCTGCGGTGACACGATTCTGGAGCGATTCGTTTCGCTCGGTTCCGTTTCGCGTTCCATCTCTTTTAGTTTCATTTTGTTTTCCTCTGGTTTGGTTTGTTTTTTTCTTTCTGCAAAACTTGCTCATCATAAAAGCGGTCAGTCCGCCGCTCGACGTCGCGCCGGCAGCGATCAAAGCCGCATTCGTCAGGCAGACCGGACACATCGTGCTAGTTCTTTCCTTTCTTGCTGGTTCGCTTGTGCGTCTTTTCCAAATACTCGGCCAGGCGATCGAGCGATCCTTCCCAAAACTTGCGATATTCTTCCACCCACTGCGCGGCCTGTTTCAGCGGCTTGGCTTCCAACTGCATTTCGTGCACGCGCCCATAGCGGCGACGCCGGAGCAGCCCGGCTTTTTCCAGCACGCGTAAATGTTTTGAGACAGCCGGCAACGACATCGCATGTGGCCGCGCCAGATGGGTGACGCATTTATCGCCGCGCGCAAGATGCGCCAGGATGCGCCGGCGCGTCGGATCGGCCAGGGCGGCGAACGTGCGATTGAGCAATCTGGAAGAACATTTAACCATCTGGTTAACTATTGGCACACCGGAATTCGGAATGCAACAAATATTTTCAGCAGAATTAACTGATCAGCCGATCGGTAATTAAAAACGCGATTGCGTAGCAGACAAAAATCGACAATCCGTCGGCGATTCCGGCGATAATCACCATTGGACGTTGGATCTCGAGCGTTCAACAATTCTCCCGTGATCATCTCGCGAGCTGCGGTGAAGCCTGCACGAATTTTCATTCTCACGCTGTTGGCGATGATCGCGTTCGCAGGTAACTCGTTGCTCTGCCGAGCGGCGCTGAAGCAAACCAGCATTGACGCGGCCAGTTTTACGTTCGTTCGGGTCTTCTCGGGCGCCGCCGCGCTTTGGCTCATCATGAAGATGCGCGGCGCCGCGTGGAAGGAAGCCGGCACCTGGTCTTCCGCGCTGGCGCTCTTCGCTTATGCGGCTGCCTTTTCGTTTGCCTACAACAGCCTTTCCGCCGGAACGGGAGCATTGCTCCTTTTTGGCGCTGTCCAGGCCACAATGATTCTGTGGGGCTTTCGCAGAGGCGAACGGTTGCACACAATGCAAATCGTCGGGCTGGTCGTGGCCGTAACAGGACTTGTCGTGCTCCTGCTTCCGGGGCTTTCTGCTCCGCCGCTGAGCGGTTCGATCTTGATGCTGGGAGCTGGCGTGGCTTGGGGCATTTATTCGCTGCGCGGGAAAATGGAGAAAAATCCGGTCAGCTCCACGGCCGGTAACTTTCTCCGGGCCGTCCCGCTGGCTGCCATTGTCAGCATCATGCTTCTCCCGTGGGCGCGTCTCGATCGCGCAGGAATCGGCTATGCCATAACTTCCGGAGCGATTGCTTCCGGACTCGGTTACGTCATCTGGTACACAGCGTTGTCCGGTTTGAAAGCAGCCAGCGCCGCAACCGTTCAACTGAGCGTGCCGGTCCTCGCTGCCACCGGCGGAATTCTCCTGCTCGGCGAACCGATTACTTTCCGTTACCTCATCGCCTCAATCGCCGTGTTAGGTGGCATCGCGCTCGTCATAATCGAAAAGAATAGCGCGTGATGATTTCAAAATGCCTGTCCGGCTCGGACCGTTAGCTGTTCACATCCATCGCAGGCTTAGGCGGAATTGCGCTGGTCGTGATCGAAAAATATCACGCCACCGGATTCGCCACCTAGCTCCTTGGCACCTTGGAAGCTTGCCACGACGACGCCTTGGCGCAAACAGGTTCGGCGTTTGCCCCGCCGCTCCTTTTGTTTAGAGAAACTTAACGATCGCCTCAGTCGTTTCCTTCGGCCGTTCTTCCAGAATCCAATGGCCGGTGTCCTTCAGGACCACAACCGTAACATCGGTGGCTACCAGCTTCATCTGTTCGGCAAGTTCATTGCCTAACGATTTATCGCCGCCGATCGACAATACCGGTATCGTCAACTTCGTCTGCGAGATTTGCGCAAAATCTTTGGCGAGTTGCGGCCACGAAGCAAAATAAGCCCATCCCGCGCGCATGCGCCCCGGTTTGGAATAGGCTTCAGTGTAAGCTTGCCGGTCCGCCTCAGGAATCGACCGCGTCTTGTCGGCAGCAAACACATTCCAGAAATATTCGAAGTAGGTGCGCTCGCGTCCCTTCACCAGGGCTTCCGGGTATTCGCCGTTGAAACGAAAATGCCAGACATTCGGGGCGTTGTAGATCGCCTCCCATCCCGCGACTCCGGGAAGGAATGCGTCCATCACCACCAGCTTCTCTGTTTCCGCAGGGAACTGCGTGGCATACGCGTACGCAACCATGAGACCGATATCGTGTCCGACCACTCTCGCCTTCTCTACGCCTAACGAGCGGACAAGCGCGTGGATGCGATTCGCGGAAGTCTTCATGTCGATCTTGTCCGCCGGAATTCCGGAATCGCCGATGCCCGGCAGGTCCGGTGCGATCACGGTGAATTTCTCCGCCAGCAACGGGGTGATCGGTCGCCACATTCTGGAAGTTTCCGCGTAACCGTGCAGCAAAATCACTGTCGGACCGTGCCCCGCCGTCAGGTAATGCAACTTTACGCCATCGATGTCGGCCGTGCGTGACGCAATGTTTTTGTTGAATGTTTCAGCGTGAATCGGCGGCGGCAATAGGGCGAGCAGTTTGATTAGAATTAGCGCGAGACAAAACTTAAAGATGCGTTTCATGAAAAACCTTTCCTTGTAGAACTCGGGGACACCGATTGCTTTGGAAAGTAGCAGGTGCAGAGGCGCGTGTCCTCACGCGCAGATTTGCCAATCGAAACGATTGGGGCTGAGACAGCCGTCACTACGCAACTCAACTTTCCGCCAGTTCGCTTCTTCCTGCAGCCGCGCCCGCTAGGCGCGGAAAATCCATATAATGCCGCACCGCAGCCAACGGCAATGGCTACAATGGTAGCGCGAACGATACTATTTCGTCAGCGGCGCGATGATTCGTCCAGAAGTTCGCGCCATCGAAAGTCAGTGAGCGAGACGCGAACGGGACGACAGCGATATCTTCGACTTCTGGCGTGTCCTGCCGTGGATCGAGACGCGCGATGCGCCAATCCTCGTTTGGCTGTTCCTTTCCGCGGAGGACGTAGATCGAGCCGTCGACAAACGCGTGGCCGCAGATTTCCGCGCCGACCTCGATGATCCGGAGGATGTTGCCGCTCGCATCAAGTTTGAGGATCCGATGGTTGTACCATTGACTCAGGTAAAGATGATCGCCGTCGAAACTGAGATATGAACCGGTAAACTCTGGACACGCGATTCGATCTTCTCCGAACCCGTTCGCCGAATCATAGGTGCGAAT
>Ga0193719_10001074_pt1 | contig 10716 bp, 9 predicted proteins | sample U2a2metaG_FD_160103 | JGI IMG/M metagenome (GOLD analysis project Ga0193719, IMG submission 160103) | Soil microbial communities from a riparian zone of the East river system, Colorado, United States - U2a2 | ecosystem: Environmental > Terrestrial > Soil > Riparian zone | place: USA: East River... | reverse complement strand
ACATGGTATGTAAAGGATTGGTCACGACTCCTCACTCGCTGCGCCAATCGGGAAGAAGATTCGAATCGTGGTTCCGGCCCCCACCACGCTCTCGGCGGCGACCGATCCACCGTGCGCTTCCACCAAATGCTTCACGATTGCAAGGCCGAGCCCGGTGCCCCCCGACTCGCGCGATCTGCCCCGGTCAGCGCGATAGAAGCGCTCGAAGATTCTCGGGAGGTGCTCGGGTGGAATTCCGGTGCCGGTATCATTCACAATCAGGTGAACTCCGTTGTCGGCCGGCGCCGTCTTGATGGTGATCCGTCCGTTCTCGCCGGTGTGGCGCAGCGCGTTTTCCACCAGGTTCAACAGGATCTGCTCGAGCGCGGTACGATCGGCGTATACGACATCGCCAGCGGGATCGACCCTGGTCTCGAGAACGATTCCCTTCGACTTGGCCGTTGCGGCCACCCGCCCGAACACTTCGCCGGCTACGTCCGCGATCCGGACAGCCTGCGGCCTCGGTTTCCAGTGCCCTGACTCGATTCGCGAGAGATCGAGCAGCTCGTCGACAATGCGCTGCATCCGCTGAGTGCTGTTGAAGATCGTCTTCGCGAAGCTCGCTCGCTTGTCGGCGGGGATATCGGGGTCCTGGAGTGTCTCGGCGAATCCTCCCATGATCGTGAGTGGTGTGCGAAGCTCATGGGAGACGTTGGCGACGAAATCACGCCTGACCGCCTCGAGCTTTCGGATGGGTGTGAGATCGAAGAGCGCCAGGACCGCGCCACCGTTCACCAGCGGGCTGGCCGTGAGCGATAGTGTGGTTTCGCCAATCGTGACCTCCTCGGGTTCCGTCTCCGTTCCCTTCAGCGCGCGCGAGATCGCGCCGCGCAGCGTCCCCTCGCGAGGAAGAAAATCCATCCCGAATGGAACCGGTTGATGGATTGAAAGCAGGCGCCGACCGGTGTCGTTGATGCGCACGACCTCGTGCTCAGGCGAGATCGCGATCACGCCCTCATTGAGGGTCTCCACCAGCGCTGTCAGTATCGATTGTTCGGCCGCGAGGGCCGAGAGCCGCGCCTCGAGCTGTTCGGCGAGTCTGTAAATCGCGTCGGCGAGGTCTCCGACCTCGCCCGGAGCCGCAAGCGCAGGAGGCCGCGTGCGTTCTCCCGCGGCGATCGATCTCGCCACATCCCTCAGCTCGGCGATCGGTCTCGAGACGGCGCGGGAAAAGAGCAGCGAGAGCACGGCCGCCAGAAGGAACGAGATGAGCCCCGCGGCAATCACACCGCTTCGAGCCCGCGCAAAAATCTCCTCGATCTCGCTCGTCGTGACCGAAACCCGCGCCGTGCCGCTCGGAGCTTTCACCGCGACATAAAGCTGCTCCTCACCGGTTGAGGGGCTCATCCGCCGCACTGATCCAAGGCCGCTTTGACGTGCCGCGATTACCTCCGGGCGAGTGCTGTGGTTTTCCAGACTGACGAGGGCAGGCCCATCGAACTCCGAGTCACCCAGTACGCGCCCCGTTGAATCGATGAGGGTGACGCGGTGGCCGGTCGCTACGCCAGCCTCATCCGCCAGGGCGTCGGGGTCAACTCCCGGCCTCCATTCCGTTGCGACGAGTCTCGCCTCGCCCGCGAGGTCATGGGTCGCCTGATCGGTAATGCTGGCATGAATTTGGTTGTCGATGATCGCAACGACGGAGACCACCATGACCGCGACGATCGCGAGCGACTGGAGAAGCAGTCGATGCGCGAGCTTCACGATCGTTCGCTGAGGTTGCGAATGCGGTAGCCGAAACCGCGAACGGTTTCGATGAGGTCTCCGGCGTCGCCCAGCTTGGCGCGGAGACGCTGCACGTGCATGTCGACGGTTCGGGTCTGGATGTCTGGTGCCGCCTCCCAGACGATCTCGAGCAACAGGTTGCGCGGTTGCACACGCCCTTTTCGCTCGGCCAAAAGCGACAAGAGCTTGAATTCCGTCGGTGTCAGGTCGATCTCGCGACCGTCCACGGTTACGCGGTGAGCGGTGCTGTCGATGCGAAGCGGCCCAATCTGCCGGACGTCTTCGGACCCATCGTGCCCTGCCTTCACGCGCCGCAGAATCGCGCCGACGCGCAGCACCAATTCCTGCGGGCTGAACGGCTTCGTGAGGTAATCATCCGCGCCGAGGGTGAGCCCCTTGATGCGGTCGCCCTCTTCACGTCGCGCGGTAAGCATCAGCACCGCGATGCGCGCGGTGGAAGCGTCGGCGCGCAACTCTTCCATCACCTCCAACCCGGAGAGCCCGGGAAGCATCAGGTCGAGCACGATGATGGCCGGCTTGTCGCGGCGTGCGACAGCGAGCCCCTCGGGACCGCTCGTTGCTGTGGAAACCGCGTAGCCGGATTTGGCGAGGTGGTAAGCCACCAATGCCACGATGTCGGGCTCGTCATCCACCACTAGCACGCGCTCAGCTACGGCGGTCGTTTCTGTCACGTCCTCAAGTTGACCGAACTTGCCAGCCCGAGCAACTCGCTGTCTGGCAGAACATGTGTCCTTCGCGAACATGTGACCATGTCGTTACACTCCCTCGCCAAAGTTGCTGCCGCTAGCTTTGCAGTTCACCCGGTTCCAATGGTCATTTCCAAGAAATGAGATTCCAGCCCTTTTGGATCGTCGCGCTTCTTTCGCTCGCTTGTGCGCCCTCACAGCTCCCGCGTCCAACTGAGCCGGTAGATCTTGTGGTCGCCACCACCACGGACGTCCACGGGCGGCTTCGCGCGTGGGACTACTACGCGAACAAGGCCGAGACAGTGCGTGGCCTCACGCGGGCGGCAACGATTGTGGATTCGGTTCGGGCCGCGAATCCAGGACGTGTCATCCTGCTCGACGCAGGCGACCTGCTGCAGGGGAATCCTTTTGCCTATGTCGGGGCGAGGGTCTCCCGCGACCGTACCAATCCGATCATCGCCGCGATGAATGCAATGCAGTACGACGCGGCGGCGATCGGCAATCACGAGTACAACTACGGCGTCCCGTATCTGGATAGCGCGATCCGACAGGCGAAGTTTCCATTTCTGTCGGCGAATACCTATCGCGTTGATCCAGAGGGCGTTCACGCCTACAGGCCGTGGGTGATCATCGACCGCGCGGGTCTCAGGGTCGGGATCGTCGGCGCGACGACGCCTGGCGTCATGATCTGGGACGCCGAGAACATTCGGGGCAGACTACGGTTCGGCGACATCGTTCCCGCGGTACGGCAGGCAGTTCAGGAGGTTCGCGCGGCGGGCGCGGACATAGTTCTCGTGATGGTTCATTCCGGATTCAACGAGCCGTCGAGCTACGATACCGTCGCCACGGCGGTGCCGAGCGAGAACGTTGCGGCAAGAATTGCGGCGGAAGTGCCGGGAATCGATCTCGTCCTGTACGGTCACTCCCACAAAGAAATGCGAGGGACGACGATCGGTCAGACGCTCCTCGTCCAGCCGAAGAACTGGGCGACGAGCGTGGATGTCGCGCACCTGGTGGTCTCACGATCAGCCGGCATTTACGTAAACGCACTCATCCCTAACCGCTACACCGTCAGCGAACGGCGAAGCGAACTGATTCAGGCGGCCGGACATGCCGAGAACGCTGCTGTCTTGGCCGCGACTGACGCGGTGCATCGGGAGACAGTCGCCTACGTCACGACGCCGATCGGCACCACGCCGGAGCGCTGGAGCACTGACTCCGCGCGCGTTAAGGACACGCCGCTGATTGACTTTATCCTCGAGACCGAGCGGAAGGCCGCCGGTTCCGATCTCGCCTCGACGGCGGCCTTCTCGACCGATCTGGTGATGGGGCCCGGTCCGATCACGATTGCGCAGGTCGCTCAGCTCTATCCGTACGACAACACACTGCGAGCGGTCCGGATCACCGGCAAGCAATTGCGCGACTACCTGGAGTTCAGCAGCAGATACTATCGGACGCCGGCCTCCGCAACGGGTGCCCTCGAGACCGATCCACAGATCCCAGGTTACAACTTTGACGTCGTCTCCGGCGTCGATTACGTGATCGACGTGTCGCGACCGATTGGGTCGCGGATCACGCGCCTCGACTACAAGGGCGCCCCGGTGCGTGACAGCGACAGCTTTACGCTGGCGCTCAACAACTATCGGCAAACCGGCGGTGGTGGCTACGCAATGCTGAGCGGCGCGCCGGTGGTTTACGACAAGCAGCAGGAGATCAGGCAACTGCTGATCGATGAAGTGAAGCAGCGGGGAGTGTTGAGACAGGCGGATTACTTCACATCGAACTGGAAAATCCTGCGTGGCGTCCAGGCGACGGTGTCTCCGACAGCGGCCGCCACGCAGCCGCCATTTCCGGCTGGCACCCGTTTCCTCCGGATCATCGCCACCAATGACTTTCACGGCGCGCTGGAGCCGAGGCCGGACGCCGCCGGCGTGCGGCGCGGCGGTGCTGCCTATGTAGCGGCCGCGATCGAGCGGGCTCGGGCTGAGTGCGCCCCAAATTGCGAGACGCTGCTGCTCGATGGAGGCGACCTGTTCCAGGGCACTCCCGCCTCCAACCTCTCTTATGGTAGGCCGGTAGTCGACTACTACAATAGAATGGGCTACGCCGCCGCTGCGCTCGGCAATCATGAGTTCGATTGGGGGATCGATACCCTTCGCGCCCGAATGCGGCAGGCCAAATTCGGAATATTCGGCGCGAACGTCCGCTACACCGACGGTCGCGATGTGAGTTGGATCAGAAATGACACTATCGTCACCCGTGGACGCACGAAGATCGGAATCATCGGCGTCTCGACGGTGGCCACTCCGACCACCACCCGCGCTGCCAACGTGGTTGGTCTTCGCTTCGACGATCCCGCGCCAATCGTCGACAGCATCGGACGCGCGCTCCGGAAGCGCGGCGCGAGCTTCGTAGTGGTCATCGCGCACGCCGGCGCGTTCTGCGACCGGCCACCCGCCAACACCTGCAGCGGCGAGATCATCGACCTGGCCCGCAAGGTCACAACGAAGCTGGACGCCATCGTCAGCGGCCACACGCACAGCCTGGTCAATACCGAGGTGAATGGAATCCCCATCGTGCAGGCCCGCTCCAGCGGCAGGGCGATCGACGTGCTCGATTTGCCGCTCGGCGCTCCCGCACTGGCTGCAAGACACGAGGTGCGCGAGCTAGCATCCGACACGATTAGGCCACTCGCCTCGATCGATTCGATTGTCCAAAGAGCCGTTGCCCGCGTCGCGCCGCTGGTCAATCGTCATGTTGCCACAATCCCGGTCACGCTCACGCGTCAGGGGCCACAGTATCCGCTGGGAAATCTCATCGCCGACGCGCAGCGCTGGGCCGCCAAAGGCGATGTCGCCATCATGAACAACGGGGGAATCAGAACCGAGCTCCGAGCGGGTGACGCAACTTACGGATCATTGTTCGAGATTCAGCCCTTTGGAAATACGCTCTACTCGCTTACGATGACAGGCGACCAGCTTAGAGGCTTGCTCGAGGCAATGCTTGGCAAATCGTCGGTGGACGATCACGTCAGCGGCCTTTCCATCAGGTACGACCCGTCGAAGCCAAAAGGATCGCGCATCGTGTCGGTGACGATGTCGGATGGGACTCCTCTGGCGGAGAGCCGTACCTACAACGTGATTGTGAATGATTTTTTCGCCACGGGGGGAGAAGGCTACAACGCGGGTGGCCGCGCCACGGCCTCGAGGCCAACTAACGTTGTCGATCTCGACGCGCTCATCGACTACCTCAAGTCGCTGCCCTCGCCGATTGTGGCTCCCACCGAGGTTCGCATCGCCCCGGTGACGCAGTGAGCGACACGGTGCGCGTTTACATCAACGCCCGTCCGGTGGACGTGGATGCTTCGGCCACGGCCCTCCAGGCGGTCGAGGTGTGGGACGAAACGCAGGCGGCCGCGGTTCGAAGCGGTGAGCGGATGATCACCGACAGCCGTGGAATCATCACCGCCAACAACACCCCCGTGCATAACGGCGCAATCTTTCGCATCGTTCGCGCGCGACAAGCGGACAGCGACGAATCGGACCTCAACCCACTGTAATGCCCCTCTCGATCTTCTCGAGCAAGCTCCGCCAGCTCCCGAAAGCGGACCTTCACTGCCATCTCGACGGCTCTGTGCGGCCTTCGACGCTGCTCGAGTTGGGGCGCGAGGCGCGCGTCCAGATGCCGAAGCACACGCCAGAGGAGCTCGCCGAGTTCATGAGAGTGGATGACGCTCTCACTCTCGAGGATTACCTGCGTCGGTTCGACGTGACCGTCTCGGTGATGCAGACCGAGGAGGCACTCGAGCGGATCGCCTACGAGCTCGCGGAAGACGCCGCCGAAGATGGCGTCCGCTACATCGAGGTGAGGAACGCGCCGATTCTGAACGTCGTGCACGGACTGACTGTCGTGCAGGCGATCGAAGCTCCCCTCCGCGGACTCCGGCGGGCCGAGAAGGATTTCGGAATCATTGGACGGTTCATTGTCTGTGCCCTTCGCCACTTCACCCCGGAAGACTCGCTCGAGATGGCGAAGCTGGCGGTCGAGTTCAAAAACGAAGGTGTAGTAGCGTTCGACCTGGCGGGGGGAGAGAAGGGTAACCCCGCCGCGCGTCACGTAGCTGCGTTCAGATACGCGCGGGAGCACGACCTCGCCGTGACCGTTCACGCCGGTGAGGGGGACGGCGCCGCATCAGTGCGAGAGGCGGTGCACGTCTGCGGCGCCAATCGAATTGGCCACGGCACCAGACTGATCGAGGACGCGGAGCTCACCCAATACGTGAACGACCGGCGGATAGCTCTCGAAGTCTGCCTAACAAGTAACGTACAGACGAGAGTGGCCGATTCGTACGAGGCGCACCCCCTGCGCGAGTATTTCGATCGCGGCCTTAACGTGACCCTCAACACCGACAACCGGCTGATGAGCGGTACGACGCTCACCGATGAATACGTTCACGCCGCAGAGCACCTTGGCTTCACCGTGGACGAGCTCGCCGGGATTGCGCTCAATGGATTCGAAAGCGCATTTCTTCCGTGGGAGGAACGCCTGATGCTGATCGAGGAAGCGTCGGACAAGATCGAGGAGTTGATCGGGTTCGACGCATGACAGGCGACTACACAGCAGAGGCCGCCGGCAAGGCGGCGAAAGCGATACGCAAGCGCGCTCCGTCGCAACAGCCGGCATTCGGCATCATACTCGGCTCCGGATTGGGCGGCCTCTCCAAATCAATCGGGAATGCAGTGCGCATTCCATTCGGCGAGATTCCGGGGTTCCCCGAGGCAACCGTCGCTGGACACGAGGGCGCCGTGATCGTCGGATCCCTCAGCGGAAGGGAGATCGTAGCGCTAAGCGGACGGTTCCACATGTACGAGGGGCATCCCGCCGCGCTCGCAGCGTTTCCTGTACGGGTGTTCCACGCTCTTGGTGCGCGCGACCTGTTCGTATCCAATGCAGCGGGTGGGATCTCACCCAAGCTGGCCGTAGGCGACCTGATGATGATCTCCGATCACCTCAATCTCATGGGCACCAATCCTCTCGTGGGTCAGCCCCAGGAGGGAGAAACGCGCTTTCCCGACATGACGGACGCGTACAATCCGGGGCTTCGGTGGCTGCTGCGTACGACTGCGGAAGCGCTCGGGATAAAGCTTCGCGAAGGTGTCTACGCGGGCCTGCTGGGCCCGTCCTACGAGACGCCGAGCGAAGTGAAGATGTTGCGGCTGCTGGGAGCCGACGCCGTTGGGATGTCCACAGTGCCCGAGGTGATCGTGGCTCGCGCGCTGGGCATGCGCGTCGCCGGAGTGAGCTGCATCACCAACGCCGCCGCCGGCGTTACCGGCGCTGCGCTCAGTCATGCGGAGGTGCTGGAAACGACCAACCGCGTCAGCGCTGCGTTCGAGTCGCTCGTGACTGAGTTTCTCGCGCGCGCCGAGCCGGCAACTGCGTTGAGATAACTACTGCTCTGTGTTGCATCCGAGTTGAATCGGTGCACCGGAAGTTCCAGGTTGGGCTGAGGGGATGCAAGTTGTGAGTCATAAGTTTGTTAGTTGTCGGTTATTAGTGGTTATCAGTTCTCGCGGCAACGACTGATAACCACTGACACACTAACAACTCATCGACCGTCCACTCAAAACTTGCATCCCCTATAAGAGCCTCCAGTGGCGTTAACTATCCTCCGCAAGGTGGTTGAGCGGCCCGTGACCAGACCCAAGCCCCGGCGCGCTCGCGATCGCGTTGTGAACGTAGTCGATGGCGCGACGTACGGCGGCGTGCAGCGATTCTCCCTTCGCCAGCTGCGCGGTGATCGCCGCCGACAGTGTGCATCCGGTTCCGTGTGTGTTCTTTGACTCGAGCCTCTGGCCGCGAAAAGCGCGCACGTTGCCGTCGTAAAGTATGTCGACCACTCTGTCGCCCGACGCGAGGTGCCCGCCCTTGATCAACACCGCCTTCGCGCCCATCTCACTTACTATCGTCTCGGCTGCGCGAGCCATCGCGTCTTCGTCCTCGATCTTTTCGCCGATGAGGATTTGAGCCTCGTGCAAATTGGGCGTCACGAGGAACGCTTGGGGAACGAGCTCTCGGCGAATCACCTCGATCGTATCGCCCTCGAACAGGATATCGCCCGAAGTGGCAACCATCACCGGATCCAGCACGTAGTTGCGGAGAGAGTGATCGCGGATGGCGCTCGCGACCTCCGTTGCAACGGCGGTGTTGGCCAGCATACCGCTCTTGAATGCGGCCGGCGGGAGATCCTCCGCTACGGAATCGATCTGCGCTCGAACGAGGTCAGCCGATACGGCTTCCCATCGGCTCACGCCCCTCGTGTTCTGCGCGGTGATCGCGGTGATCGCTGAAGTGCCGAAAACGCCAAACCTTTGAAACGTCTTGAGGTCTGCCTGAATCCCGGCGCCGCCGCCGGAATCGGAGCCAGCAATCGTGAGCGCAATGCGCATAACGAAAGATGCGCCGCGGTTTCCCACGGCGCATCAGAGACTTTCGAGCTTGATTGCGACTATTACTGGCCCTGTCGCGGAGGCGGCGACGGAGGCAGCGACTGCAGCCTCGCCTTGAAGGTGTGGAAGTTTCGGGTGTCGGTGCCCAGGCTCGCGAGCTGTGCTCGAGGAATCTGATTGATTCGAGCCTGGATGGCAGCGATTCTATCCTCTTCGAGCGGGTGAGTAATGAACCAGGCCTCAACTCCCGCCGGACGGGTTTTCCGCTCGGCAATGAGCTTCTGAAACATCGTCACCATTCCGACGGGGCTGATGCCCGCGCGCACGACGTTGTTGAATCCCTCATTGTCTGCTTCGGCCTCGTCCTGCCGGCTGAACCGAGCGAAGACGGCGCCACCCGCAATGTTGATCGCCGCGCCCGCGACCTGGCTGTTGCACACGCTGGTCAGGATGCAGGCGAGGGTCACGCCGACGTTGGCGCCCTGCGCCTTCTCCATCTGCTTGACCGTGTGGCGACGCACCACGTGTCCGATTTCATGTCCGAGGACACCCGCGAGCTCGTCCATTTGATCGGAGCGCTCGATGAGACCGCGGTTGACGTACACGAACCCACCCGGCACCGCAAAGGCGTTGACGTCTTTGGCGTCGACTATGAAAAAGTGCCAGTCGAGATCGCGGCGGCTGGTCAGGCGCGCGATCGAATCGCCGAGGACGTTGATGTAGCGGTTCAACTCCGGATCCTGAACGATCGGTAGTTGCGCGTTGATCTGTTGCGCATATTCCACTCCCATCTGCACTTCCTGCTGTTGCGAGATGCCGCAGGCAGTGAGGGAGGAGGCTAGCGCAACTCCTATGAGAATTCGCTTCATTGAGACTCCGGCGAGGTAATTACGATGAGACGGGGTGGCAAATCCTATTCCAACAAGCCATTGATGCGAAAGTTGTGAAGCTGCTTACTCTTGCGCGCGATTTGGGGCGCCGAAAAGCCCGGGAAAAGCACTCGCTGTTCGTCGCCGAGGGCGTCAGATCGGTGGAGGAGCTGTTACGCTCCGGCTTAAAGGTTCGTGGCGCTCTCGTCGCCCCGCAGCTGCTCTCCGCGCCGCGCGGGATGGCGTTACGGGAGAGCCTCGAAGAATCCGGTGTGGAGCTCGCCGAAGTCTCCGAAAAAGATTTTCGCAGCGCCGCGGAGACGGAGTCTCCGCAAGGCGTGATTGCGATCGGCGAGATACCCACCCGTTCTTTTGATACCCTGAAAGTCGGTTCCGTGTGCCGGCTGCTGCTCCTCGACGGCGTACAGGACCCCGGCAACGTGGGAACGATTTTGCGCACGGCCGCGGCTCTTGGCGCAACGGCGACGATCGCGCTGCCGGGGACCGTCGATCTCTGGAATGCGAAAGTCATCCGGAGCTCGATGGGAGCCCAGTTCGCGCACCCCTCATTTCACGCAGAGCTCAACGAAGCGCTGGCGTTTCTCGAGCGGCATCAGATCGAGCTCTGGGCGGCGGATGCGGGCGGAGTGCCGCTCGAGCGCGACGATGCGTCTCCGCGATTGGCGGTAGCGGTCGGAAACGAGGGTGCGGGTCTCTCTCCAGGGATTCGTGAGAGAGCGCGGAAAACGGTCTCCCTTCCGATCTCCGCGAGCGTCGAATCGCTCAACGTCGCGGTTGCAGCGGGAATCATTCTCTACGAGCTTCGGGCATGATCGAAACCATCTTCGTTGTGTTCGTGTTCCTCGTTGGCGCGAGCTTCGGCTCGTTTCTCAACGTCTGCATCGGACGCTGGCCGGAAGGTCTCTC
>Ga0193719_10001073_pt1 | contig 10718 bp, 7 predicted proteins | sample U2a2metaG_FD_160103 | JGI IMG/M metagenome (GOLD analysis project Ga0193719, IMG submission 160103) | Soil microbial communities from a riparian zone of the East river system, Colorado, United States - U2a2 | ecosystem: Environmental > Terrestrial > Soil > Riparian zone | place: USA: East River... | reverse complement strand
AGGTTGATCTGTCGCAGCTCGTGGAAGTCGTCGGAGCCACGCTATACGACCTGGTGATCATCGTCAACCCGAACAGTCCGACGGGACAGCACATACCTCGTACAGCTCTCGAGGCAACAATCGATTCGATTTCACCGCGAACGCGAGTTTGGATCGACGAGACCTACATCGACTATGTGAATTCCGGGGAATCTCTCGAGCGATTTAGCGCGACGAGGGAGAATGTCACCGTTTGCAAATCGATGTCGAAGGTCTATGCGTTGAGCGGAATGCGAGTGGGCTACCTCTGCGGAGGCGAAGCATCGATCGCTCAGCTGAGACGGTTCAATCCACCGTGGGCCGTGGGGCTGCTCTCACAGGTGGCTGGAGTGAAAGCGTTGGCCGAGACTGATTACTACTCCCTGCGCTGGGCCGAGACGCACGTGCTTCGGCGACAGCTTGTCAGCGCGCTACAATCACTCGGTATGAGTGTCGTTCCTGGGGTAGCAAACTTCCTGCTGTGTCATCTGCCGCACGACAGCCTCAACGCAGCCGAGCTTGTTGCGCGGGCGAGGGGACATGGCGTTTTTGTCAGGGACGTTGGAACGATGGGCACGACACTCGGAGCGCACGCGGTGCGGATAGCGGTAAAGGACGCGGCATCGAACGAGAAGATTATCGGGGCGATAGCATCAGTGGTTCAGGGCTTCGCATTCAAGGAGTCTCCCGCAGCATTAGCACTGCGTGAATTGTCAGCCTAGCGGGATGACTCCCACGTTCCTCCGCTCGCCTCGAACCCAGCGCGGATTCAAGAACATCGGCCGCGCGGTTTACGCGTCGTCGAAGAGCTCGTCGAGGACCACCGACCAGATCAGGAAGATCAAGGAGATTCTCGATCGGGCGGCGAGCGAGATCGGCGCGGTATAGGAGTTTTCGCGTACAAGGAGGAACGAGCAACGCCAAGCCGTCAGATCTTTCCTGTGAGTCTCCTTGACGACGCGAACGCCCCATAGACGAGCCGAACGGCTGCGGCGACGAGAAGTCGAATCCAAAAAGCGAGGGGACCCCAAATCAAAAAGGCTACCAGACTAGCATCAACGATCGCACGAACTATTGCTTGCTTATAGGACGTTAAACGCGCACTCTCGCGGCCACGCGTGAACTCATCACGCAGCTCACTCATCCCGTATGGCCCGTCTCATCGGAGACCGGTGCAGCTTGCCGCTTAGTTGTTACCGCCCAACTTTCTTGAGGATCGGGGATCTTGAGTTGGCGAATACCACCCCGAAATCGTCCTTGAAGGAGTTCGTACTGCGCTTGCTTGTCAGCGTCCGGGTGCGCCCAGTCGTGAATGTAATTGACCTCTGAAATACCAGCCTGAAGCATTTCCTTTGTGCACCCGAAGCAAGGCTGCATGGTCGTGTACACGGTGCCACCCTGCACAGCAATTCCAAACCTCGCGGCGGTGAGAATGTCGATTCAGCTGTCGGTTGACTCCGACATTATCCGGCATCGCGTGGGGTGAACAACGGCAGATCACGCTGTCCGTCAACGATTTACAGATTTCTTGCCGGACTTCCCACTCCCCTGCGGTCGCCTGATAAACGTGAGGTCGGTAGTTCAACTCTACCCAGTTCCATTAATCAGAACTGGTTGCACCACCGGGGAGATGTCCTTAATAACAGGGCCGGATGTCTACCCCTTCGGCCTCAGGAACTCCTGAAAAGGCGGGTAGCCAGTAAGTCGCCCGAAGCTTGGATCCGCGTGATACGATTGGACGAGGAAAAGGCTCAGTCCTTCGGCATCCGCCTGAATCAGCAAGGTGACCGCGCGGGCGCGGTCACCGAGTTGCGCGGCGATGCATGCGCGCCAGTAAGTCGGCAGTCCTCGAACAAACGGTCCGCGTCGGGCGGCGAGCACACTGTCGGCTCGCGCCGCTCCCCGGCGGTCGCCGCGAACCGCAGCGAGGGCGCCGAGCATGCCCTGATAGGCGACGTTGTTCGGGTGCTCCTTCACGAGCGTGTCCGCGATCGCACGCGCGGGCTCCCAGCGTCGAGCCGCGTAAAGTGTCTGCAGCCGATCGAACCGTGAAGCTTCGGTGGCTTGCTCGGCGACGGGGCGCGAATCGAGCCACGCTATGGAACGCTGGAGCACCTCGCGGCTTCCATCCGGATAGCCATGAGCGCGAAGCTCGAGGGCCGCTTCACGCATGACCGCCCCAGGTTTTTGAAGCCCGTGGGCCGGTAGAGTTGGAATCTCGTCGATTCCCTTGTTGACCTCGCGAACCCGGCCGAGCGCGGCCAGCGCAAGAAGCTCGTGCCGAAGGGTCGCAATGTTGTTCGGGTATTGCCGCCTCCCTCGCCGTGCGGCATCGAGTTCACGCTCGTGCGCTCCGATCAAATGGTTCGCAATGTTCAGCCAGTTGTAGAATGCCGTGCGCCCCTGCAACGCACCGCGGTCCGGATGCAACTTTGCGAGCACGCTCAGCGCCTCTCGTGGTCGGTGGATCGCGATCGCGTTGCGACTGACCTCCTCGCCCACCCATTCGGAGCCGGGTAACGCCTCGTACATCCGCCGGGACGCGCGGTAGGCGGCAGTCCAATCTCCGCGACAACGCGCGATCTCCTTCTCGAGGAAAAGCTGATCCAGCCGCGCGAGTGGCGGGTGTCGATCTCTCAGCAGACGCACGATCGAGTCGGTCTTCTCGCACTCGTCGAGGTAGCGGTGGACGCCGGCGGCCATCACGAGCGGCAAAGTGTACGTCGAATCAAGGCTCGCGGCGTGGTAGAACTGGCGCAGCGCCTCTCGGCCGTCGAATCGCTCCCAGGCGTCCATCCCCGCCGCTAACGCCTGGTACGCCTCGTAGCTGGGCGGCTGGCTGGCGACGCCGGTCCATTCGCTCAGCTTCGGGTCGAGAACCGCCGCGAGTCCCGCGGTGACGCGCTGTCGCAAAGCAGCGATCGCCGCGCGCGGTTCCCTCACATCCCCAACGACCGGCTGGATACTGCGGAGGACTTTGTCGCGCCGCTCGTCTGTGATCTGCGCGGCGAACTCCAGACTGTCGCCGCGCCGATAGAACGAGCCCCACACCGCCGTTCCCGACTCTGTCTCGATCGCCAGCTCGCGTGCCCGCGACGCCCCATCGAGCCGGGCACGATTGGATGTATCGCGGGGTGTAGTGCCGGAACCATCGCGCTCCATCGGCATGCGACCTCGATCGGCGACTTCAAGCAGTCCGGTCTCAGCGAGCCCTCGAGTGATCCAGTCGGCTGCGAGGTCACCAATCGGGTTGAGCGTGGTGTCACCCGTCCTGTTCGTGAACGGAGCGACCACGATTCGATGCGAGTCGAGCGATGGCGTTCGCGCTCGAATCACAGCGGCTGACAACGCGGCAACGATGAGCACCGCGGCCCCTGCGACGATCACGGACCGTCGGGAGACTCGGCGCGCGACCGGTAGGACGGTGGGCTGCGGCTTGTAGTCCATGACCGTTACCGGCGGCTCCGCCTCGACGATCGGCGCTGCAGCGGAGCCCTCCGCGAGCCTCGTTTCCCGCGCGCGCACCGTAGCGATGAGAGCTCTGGTTTCAGTTGCAGGCTCGACTTCGTACTCCTCGGCGAGCCGTCGTGCGAAGGTCTCGTATGCCTGTACGGCGCCAGCCCGATCGCCGAGCTCGCCGAGGAGCGCGATCAGTCGGCGGAGCGCGCCCTCGTCGTCGCGGGAAAGCGACGCGCCACGGCGGGCCCAATGGGCAGCAAGAGCCGCGTCACCGGCAGCGTAGCTGGACGAGGCGAGCGTCCATGCCGCTTCGCCGGCGCGGCGTCGCAGGCCGGCCCGCTCGTCCTCGAGCCAGCGCTCGAATTCGGGCGCGCCGGAGATGAAGAAGCCGTCGAGCAGGTCGCCCCGATAGTCCTCGAGTGCGTCGGCGTGTCGTCCGGCGTGGAGATCGTTGTCGAACGCCCACACATCGCACCAGAAGTCCGCATCGCCGAGGCCGATCTCATCATCACCGCGACTCTCGAGCGCGCCCTCGCCAAGCGAACGACGCAAGACGTGGAGTGCTTGGCGTAGCGCGGCGCGCGCGTGCTCCTGGTCGAGCTCGGGCCAGAAAAGCGCGACCAGGGAGTCGCGCCGATGAAATCGTCTGGGAGTGGCGGCGGCGAGGTACGCGAGCACCGCCACACGCTTCGGCTGCGCGAGCACCGATCGGAGCTCGTGGCCGCGAGGTCCGACGAGCTTCATCGTTCCCAGAATCCGGAACTCGACCACGGGCGGACCCCCACGACGCGCGAGCATCGCGTTCAAGCTGAACGCGGGGCGTCACAGCCCCGTCACGCCGCGCGTGACGCGCAGCCTACAGGGTGCCGCTACTGTGTCGCGTCAACCCGAACGTACGGCTCGGGAGATGGCGGCGCAACGATGCGAAGGTTGGAACGGTCGCCAAAACCGGTATCAACACAGGAGCGACAGATGCACTCCAGAGTGACACGACACTTTGCGCTCACTTGCCTGGCCGCGGCGCTCGCCGGATGCGATGCGGATCCGCTGCTCGCGCCGCACACGGCCGACGCGCGGCTCGCTGCATCCGGCGCATCCTATGATCTCACGTCGGCCGCCGCCTCGCCAAACCAAGTCGACCTTACCTGGCAGGACAACTCGAACAGCGAAACCGGGTTCGAGGTCCACCGCTCCACGACAGGAGCCGGCGGCACGTTCGAACTGCTGGCGGCCACCGGCCCCAACGTCGCCAACTACGGCGACACGCGGCTCAGCTCTGCGACGCAGTACTGCTATAAAGTCCGCTCATTCAAGACGAGCGGACGCAAGATCACCTTTGCGGCCTACTCCAACACGTCGTGTGCGACGACGACTTCCGCGACGCCCGCGACGCCCGCCGCCCCGTCGAACATCAACGCGTCGCCGGAAAGAAGTGACGGTGTGTCGGTGATCTGGACCGACAACTCTGTCAACGAGGATGGCTTTCGCGTGGAGCGCTCGACCGACGATGGTGCAAGCTGGTCTCCAGTCTTGCAAACGGCGGCAGACGCGACCCGAATTGTCGATTGGGGTCGCACTGCGGAGAGCCCGCGACTCTGCTATCGAGTCTTCGCATACAATGTTCTCGGCGCGTCCCCGCCGTCCGGGATCGCATGCACCACACCCCCGGCCGGACCTGGGTCTCTCACCGCGTCCGTGTCAGATCAGGCAATCACTCTCTCGTGGGCGGATAACTCGGCGATCGAGGACGGATACGAAGTGCAGCGCGCCCCGGACAACGGAGCGTACTCCGTCATCGGCAACCTCCCCGCGAATGTGACTGGTTATCGCGACACGCAAGTGAGCGCCGACGTGACCTACTGGTACTACGTGCGGGCGAAAAAGGATGGAGGCTTCTCGTACCTCTCCAACTCCGTCCACGTAACGGTCGCCACCGGACCGCCGCCGGCACCCTCAGGAACCGACGCCTATCCCAGCGGCAGCGCGAGAATCCAGGTGAACTGGACGTATGCTGCCGGCACCGAGGATGGACTCCGGATCGAGCGCTCGACGGACGGCGGGACAAGCTGGGAGACCGTCGGCACGGCCAACGCGTTCCAGTCGTTGATCTACGACGATGGCCGCACCGTCGAACAGCGGGTGTGCTATCGCGTGCTCGCCTTCAATGGCAAGGGCGACTCGGCGCCGTCGAATGTCGACTGCACATCTACCACGTGGGGGCCCACCAACCTGAACGCGAGGGCTGTCGACCCGCTGACCGTGGACCTCACGTGGACGGACAATTCGGGCAGCGAGGACGGCTACACCGTGCTGCGCTACCACGATATGCAAGAGGACGGACCGGTCATCGCCGACCTTCCGCCCAACTCGACGAGCTACCGCGACACGCAGCTGGCGTACGGTCCTGGGGAGTACACGTACTGGGTGATGGCCACCAAGGATGGCGGCGTATCCGACGACTCGAATCTGGTGGGAGTGAATACCACTTCGGCGTCGTCTGCCTCGGCCGCCGTCGTGAGCCCGAGCCGATCAATCCAATCGAGAGCAACACGCGCGAGGCTGTCGCCGCGGCCTCGAGTAAGGCCGTGATGCTCCCTAGCTGCAGACCCGGAAGAGCACGACTCACTCTTGCTTGGCGGACGAGCGTCCGCCGGAGGTAGACATGTTACGCGTCCGACACTACGCCCTCGCTGCCGCCTTGATCGCCTTCGCCCTCGTCGGCTGTCGAGATGCAGCGGCTCCCAACGATGCGGCGCGCTCGCCGAGCGCAGGACCGAGGACTACGCATGCGACGGAGGCGACACTCGTACGACACATCGTCCCGCCGAAGGAGACCGACCCGGAAATCACCCTCGGGCTCTCTGACCATTACGTGTGGCTCGACCCGACCGTGCGGGGTAACCCCAAGCTCCTGGTGTTCATGCCCGGCACCAATAACGTGCCTGCCAGTTGGCAGCTACTGGGGCAGGAGGCCGCACGGCTGGGCTACCATGTGATCGGGCTCATGTACCAGAACGATGTGGAGGTCGTTGGCAAATGCGGAGGCACTGCGGACCCCAGTAGTAACGAGGATGCCGAATGCTCCCGAAAAATGCGCCTGGAAATTCTCGACGGTCAGGATCATGACTCGCCATTCGTGACCGTCACGCTCGCGAACAGCATCGACAACCGGCTGACGAAGCTCCTCGCGTATCTTGACCGCGAGTTTCCGGAGGAGGGTTGGTCGCGATTCCTCGAGGAGGACGGTACGCCCAAGTGGTCGCAGATTGCGGTGAGCGGACAATCGCAGGGGGCGGGTCAGGCGGCGCTGATCGGAACGATCCGTCAGGTTGATCGTGTTGTGATGTTCTCGGGACCGCCTGACATGTACTTGAAGCCGCTCAACGGGGAGGTTGTGATCGATCCGTGGATCTCAATCGGGAAAACGCCTGCGTCCAAGTATTTCGCGCTGTTCCATAACCGAGATCATCTCGTCGTGGGCATTCGTGCGAATCTCACGGCGCTCGACATGGAGCGATTTGGTCCTCCGGTCCAGGCGGAGCTCAGCGCGCCACCCTATCGCGGAGCCCATATACTCTTCTCCGATCTCAGGCCCACGCTAGGATATGTCCGTCCCAATCCGCACCAGAGCACCGCCAGGGACAACAACACCCCGCTCGGCCCGGACGGCGCACCGCTACTCCGCGATGCGTGGCGATACCTGCTGGGCGAACCGCCGCACGGGGGGCCCTGAGCTACTTACTACTTATAGGTAGTACCTGGCCCCGAGCTGGACACGCCACCGCGACGAGGCGTCGTCCAGCACGCCGCGCGCGGGGAAACGCAGAGGGACTCGATAACGCGCACGTGCGTTGGTCGAGTCCCAGCCCGCCAGGGACAGCAGCGTCACCGATGGACCGGACGTGACATCTCGGTGACGTCCCCACCGAGGGCTGATCAGGTTCGGGACGTTGAAGACGTCGGTCGTGATCTCGAGGTGCTGGCCTCTGGCCATCGGCAGTGTCGTCGTGACCCGCGCGTTGAGGACATCGAGCCATCCATTGCGGCAGCTTCCACGAGCCATGATTCGCCCGCGTTGCTCGCGCAAGCACCGATGCTGCTCGATGAACGCATCGAGCCGCGCAGAATCCGATGCCGTGACTAACGTGATGTCGCTCGCATCCCTCGGGATGTAAACGATGTCGTTCTTGAGCGAGCCGGCGCCGCCGATGCCGTCCGCGTTTGCGTCGCCATTGATGACGTAGGTGAATGGCGGCTGCGACGCGCCCAGGTAGAAAAGGGTGAGCTGTGTTCGGTGCGATACGCCGAGCGTCGCTGCGATCGCGAGCTTGTGCGGCGTCTCGAAGAAGGAGGGGCGGAGCCGGCGGTCGTCAAGCGTGCCGTCGACCGGAGTATTGCTGAAATTCGCTCGAGCGGGGAAGTTGACCAGCGACATCCGGTCCTGGGCACGCGAGTAAGCGTACGACGCGTATAGAGAAACCGCATCGCTCCATCGCTTCCGAAGCTGCGTCGACAGGGAGAGGCTGTGGTCGCCGCTGCCGTTCGATACTCGGTAGACCTCTGTCTCCCCGAACGACGCATCGCGCCACGCTGGCGTTGCCAGGCCGAGCGTGTTTATCGTGCCGTATAGAAGACGGCCGCCCTCGCCGGAAGCCTGGCTCGTCGGCGCGCCGAGGTTTGCTTCGCTCACGTAGATCTGACGCAGGGCACGCGTGTACAAGAGATCGATCGTTGCCACGACGTCCCACCGGAATCGCCGGTCCATCCCCAGCGCGACCTTCAAGTTCTGCGGGAGTTTGAAGCCGGGGTCGAAGAAGCTGATCCGCGGACTCTTGCCGCCCCCAGTGGAGCAGGTCAGCGGCTGAGCATCTGGAGTGAACAGCGGCACGACTGGCCTGTCACATAAAACAACTGCTTCATCGCCGCTCTCCCGGTATGCGTTGCCGAGCCAGCGGTACGGGGGAGGGCCGCCGAATAGGCCAATTCCGCCGCGCAGGAAGGTGAGGCCTTCCCCGCTCACATCGTAATTGACACCGACACGCGGTGACCAGAGCGCATTTCCGCTGGGCAATCGGCCAGTATCAACGCCGAGAACTCTCGCCAGATCCTGATTCGTCACTGGGGCGTCGGGCAGGAACGGTACGTCAAGTCTCAGCCCCGCGGTCAAAGTGAAGCGGTTGGTGGGCGCCCACCGGTCCTGTGCGTAGACGCCGAGGCTGCGTGCGTGGAACTCGGCACCGGGAGGTCGGGTCGGTCCGGGGAGTCCCCGATCGTAGTGGGACGCCTCGCGCCGGGCGAGCGAGTCGAGGCTGAGGAAGTCCCATCTCCCAGGCGAGACTTGGACCAGTGGATCGCGAAAGTGTAGCAACTCGGCGTGCGACCCGAGCGTCACGAGGTGCTGCCCGGCCCCAATGGTCAGGTTCTCCGTCATCTCGAGCGCATTCTGATCGACGTCGGTCGTCGGACAGACGCCGTTCGGTCCCGCGATCAACGTACCTGAATCTGCTCGAACCTGGATCAGCGGATACGTCACGTTCGGCCGACAGGAGTCGTGCAATCGCTCGTAGCTCAGAATGAGCTCGCTTTGCGCGCGGCCGCGCACAAGCGTGCTCCAGATCACGCGTGATATCCGTGCGGTAGATCGGCTCACGCTGGCGACCGATGAGAGGGCGCTCGAGTCGTACGTCCGGCCGACATCGATGAAACCACTGCGATCGGCGTGGGCGTAGTGTTGGGACAGCTCCAGGTGGCCCATCCCGGCGAGTTGCACGGTGACTTTTGCGAACAGATCCTGCGCCGGGAGATCCCCCGCAGAGGAGAACGTACCGGCGTCGAATCCATAAGTATCCCTCAGGATCTGCTGGAATTTGACGGCGCTAGTGTCCTTTGCGCCTGTTCGACCCGCATCGGTGACGAGCGGTCCTGCGTCTGGTACCACGCGGCGTTGGAGATCGGCGTTAACGAAGATGTGCACCCGATCGCGTACGATCGGGCCCGAGAGCGTACTTCCGAACTGCCACGTCGTGAAGTCGGGCCGGCGCCCGGTGGTGTTCTTTCCCGTCAGATTTCCTTTCTGGAGGTAGCCGAACACCGCGCCGTGGAAGTCGTTGGTTCCTGACTTCGTCACGGCGTTCAGAAGTCCGCCTGCGAAATTCCCGAGGCGCACGTCGAACGGAGCAGCCAGCACCTGAAACTCGCTCACAGTCTCCAGCGAGATCGCGTGGGGGAGCACTTCGGGAAGCGCGCCGCTGGGGCTGGCACCACCGGGTGATCGTCCGAGGTACTGGTCAGCGTTCACACCGCCATCGACCTGAAGGCTGTTGAAGCCCTGGTTCTGTCCGGCGATCGAGAAACCCCCTAACGGCCTCAACGCAACAAGCGGTGCCAGCGCCGCCACCGCACTCAGGTCCCGAGCCAGGTTTGGCAGCGCGGCAAGCTCAATCCCGGAGACGATGTGCTCGGGCCCGGTGCGTCCGGAGTTGAGCAGCGGATCCACGTTCGCGATGACGGTCACGTCGCGCAGCCCGACGACCACCGGCTCGAGTAGGAAGTCCGCACGGTAGCGTTGACCAAGGGCGAGCATGATTCCACTCCGGCGAGCGGGCTCGAATCCCAACCTCTTCGCCTCGACGTCGTAAGGGCCGCCGACCCCGACGTTCTCCAGAAAGTACCGTCCCGCGGCGTCGGTCACGACCTGCCAGTACGCGCCGCTCGCCGTCGCGGTCGCCCTGATGACGGCGCCGTCAACGGCTGTCCCGTCAGCCTGGACGACGCGCCCTTGGAGAGCCGCGGATGTGATTCCCTGCGAACCGAGCGCCCGGGACGCAACACTCAGGGCGAGCACGGGCATCGCGAGCAGTCGGGAGCGATGGCGCATTGGCTTCGGTGCGGACGCGCGGGCTATCCCTTCGGGCGCAAAAGCTCGTCGAAGGGCGCGTAGCCGCGGAGAGTAGTGAAACTCGGCTCAAGGTGCGCACTGAGGAAGAAGAGGCTGTTGAACACATATCCCTCGGCGAGGGCTCGCCTCAAGAGCTCCACTGCATCGTCGCGCTGTCCAAGTGCGGCCGCAATGCACGCCCGCCAATAGGAAGCCTGTCCGCGCTCGTGCGTTCGCTCCTGACCAGCCAGGCGTTTGGCGATTCCGGAGGCCGCTTCACGGTCTCCGCGCTGCGCGGCGAGCACACCGAGTAGCCCCGCGTATTGTTCGTTCTGCCGGTGCATGCTGGCGAGCTGCTCAGTGA
>Ga0193719_10001071_pt1 | contig 10720 bp, 9 predicted proteins | sample U2a2metaG_FD_160103 | JGI IMG/M metagenome (GOLD analysis project Ga0193719, IMG submission 160103) | Soil microbial communities from a riparian zone of the East river system, Colorado, United States - U2a2 | ecosystem: Environmental > Terrestrial > Soil > Riparian zone | place: USA: East River... | reverse complement strand
CTGTTTATCGGCACAACCTGGCCGTCGCAGAATGGGACCGAGCCAGCGGGCGTTATTTTCAATTTTCAGACGACACCGCGCCAAACGTGCATTAGTTCCCGCAATTGAAATTGCCGGAATCAAAACGGATTTTGTGGGGCGGCGGAGCGGCGCTAATGGCCCTGTTCGCGCTGGCGTATTATTTCCTAATGCCGGTGGCGGAAGTGGTGACCGTGCGCCAGGGAACGGCCATCTCCGCAGTTTATGGGACGGTGCGAATCGAACCGGCGTTTGTCGTTCGTGTTCGAGCCCAAAATGCCGGTTTCATCCAGCTGGCGGAGGCCTTCTCGGCCGGTCGTGGCGCAATCGGCAAGAGTGTGCAGAAGGGACAGTTGCTGGCAACGATTGCTGATGAGGAAACTTCCCGACAATTAAAGCAAGCGCGCGCCGATCTGGAAGCTGCCAGAGAGCGCGCAGCCCTCCCACTCCCCTCGTCGGAGTTACTCAAAGCGGCGGAGGACAATCTGCAGCGGCTCGAAAAGGTAGTCGGTTCCGGCAACGTGCCAGCAGTTGAATATCAGAAGGCGAAAAGCGAAGCGAACCGGCTGCGAGGCGCGGTGGAAACGGAGCGGATCGAGCGGGATCGCAATCTCAACTCGCTCGAAGAAACGACAAAAAAACTGGAAGCCCAGATGAAGAATTCGGAGGTGCGCGCGCCTATCGACGGGCTTCTTACCAACGTTCAGACAATTGATGGGGAGTTGGTTTCAGAGGGCAACGAGCTTTTCACCGTCTCGTCGCATAAGAATTACGTTCGCGGCGAAGTAAACGAAGAAGATGTGGGCGAAGTGAAACCGGGGATGAGTGCAAAAGTGCAACTATATGCTTATCGGACCCGCTCTTTCACCGCGCGCGTCACGTCAGTTCAGCCCGCTGCCGATCCTACCACCCAGCGCTACACCGTTGTGCTGGAGATGAATAATCCCCCCGACAATCTGATGGTCGGAATGACAGGCGAAATGAACGTCATTACCGGCGTCCACGAAAACGCCTTGCTAGTACCAACGCGCGCGCTGCTTGTGGATCAAGCGTTGGTGGTGAACGGCGGAATTGTGCAGCCACGAACGGTCAACGTGGGATTTCGCACTCTGGATTTTTCTGAGGCGCTCAATGGCCTGGCGGAAGGCGATCATGTGATTGTTTCCGACCAGGATAAGTTTCACTCCGGTCAGCCGGTGCGCCAGCGCATGGTCAGTTCGCCGCCGCCGCCGAAGGCGCCATGACCCCGCCGCTTTACATTGCTCTGCGTTTTTTGACGCATCGCAAGCGGGCGCTGCTTCTGAGCCTTAGCGGTGTCGTGTTCGGCGTCGCCATTTTTATTTGCACGCAAGCGCAGACCCAGGGCTTCGCCCGCTATTTCATCGACTCCAACATCGGAGCAAATGGCGCGCTGGTCGTCAAATCGCGGTTCCGGCCCCGCTACGAACCGTTGATGGTCGCAGCGAAAGGCTCTAAGGAGCCCACCAGCCGCCGTCTCTACTTTGAGGGCATCACCAATCCCAATGAAATCATGCGGGTGAGCAGGCAATTTCCCAATGTGGTTTCCTGTTCACCAGTCCTGCGCGGAACGGTCAGCGCGCGCGCGGGATTTGAGAACGCGACTGTCGATCTTTACGGCATCGATCCCGCTCAGCACGCACGGACCACCGATATTCTTCATCAGTTGACTGACGGCAACTTTGACGATTTTCGAAACAACACCAGCTCAATCATTATCGGTTCGCGCCTGGCAGAGCTACTTCAGGCTGGCGTCGGCGATACGGTGCAATTGCTGGCGCCCAACGGCGAGTACTGGCGATTCACCGTGGCGGCGATCGCGCGCGCTGGCATAGGATCAATTGATTCAACACGGGTTTATTCGCATGCCAGGGTCGCGCAGGCCCTGCTCCAACAACCCTCCGGCGCGTCGATGATCATCTACAAACTGCGTGACCCTGACCGCGCGCCCGCGTTGGCCACCCGTTTCGAAACGCTCTTTCAGCACAACGCCACCAGCTGGCAGGAACGCGAGGAGAGCACACTACAACTTTTTCTGACGCTGAGAATGTCCGTGGCGATTACCGTTTCTCTTATCATCCTGCTCGCAGGCTTCGGTATTTTTAATGTTCTTACGATGTCGGTCCTGGCGAAAATCAAGGAGATCGCGATTTTGCGTTCGATGGGTTACCGGCGCATCGACATTTCGTCGATTTTCTTGTGGCAAGGCGCACTGATAGCCGCAGCCGGATCGTTGCTCGGGTGTGCGCTCGGCGCGTTGATGACCTGGGGCGTGTCGCACATTCCCATTCGTCTCCGCGGTCTGCTGTACACGAATTATTTTCTGGTGACATGGGATTGGAGACACTACGTGTTTGCCACATTGCTCGCGATCCTGGCTGTGTTCATTGCAAGCTACGTCCCCGCGCGCCGAGCGGCTGAATTGCCGCCGGTTGTCACCTTGCGGGGCTCGTCCGTATGAACTCGGAAAGCTGTCTCAGTTGCGAAGCAATCGAGCGTTATTTGGGCGAAGAGGAGGAACGCGTGCATGCGCTCCGCGGAGTGTCGCTTGAGGTCGAGGCGGGAAGTGTCCACGCCGTGGTCGGCCCGTCTGGCTGCGGTAAAAGCTCGCTGCTCTACATTCTTGGTCTGCTCGACTCGCCCGACGCCGGCCGCGTTTCAATCGAATCGGAGCCGGTGTTACATCTGAGCGACGACGAGCTGGCGCATAAGCGAAACAGGCTCATCGGCTTCATTTTCCAGTTTCATTTCCTGATGGAAGACTTCACTGCGCAGGAAAATGTGATGATCCCCATGCGTAAGCTTGGCCAGCTCTCGGATGCGCAGATGCGCGACCGCGCTGCCGAGTTGCTTGATGGCGTAGGCTTGGGCGACAAGTTACGACGGCCCAGCCGTCATCTTTCCGGCGGCGAACAACAACGCGTCGCGATCGCACGTGCACTCGCGAACGATCCGCGAGTGATCCTGGCCGACGAACCCACCGGTAACCTCGACACCGCCAATTCGGAGCGCGCCTTCGAGTTGCTTCAGAATCTTGTGCACAAACGCGGCAAAGCGCTGGTCCTCGCGACGCACAACCCGGCGATTGCCGAAGCGTGCGATTGGATCCACGAGATGAAAGACGGCTGCATCACCGCCAGCCACCCGCTCGGCACGCGAAGTTCGATTTCTTAAGTAGCGTTAGATCGACAACCGCAAGCCAAGCCTCTTTCACGACGGAGTTGACGTTGGCGCAGCTTTATCCTGGCCGGTGAAACCGATTTGCAACGCACGGAAGATGTGGATGACCGCGCTCGCCACTCCCCACAAACAAAGCCAAATGAAGCCAGTCGCCGGGGCCCCAACGACAAGAAAAAAGGTGAAAAGCCAAGTATAAATGTTGCGGCGGCCAGCGACAATGCGCACGAGACGATCAAATGGAGTGAAATCATCCAGGTTTCGACCAATTCGTCGCTGAACGGCTTGTTTGGCCACGCGTTCCAGCCTATCGAAGACAAAGAAAGCGAAGAAAATTACGTAAGCGTAGCGAATTTGACCGGTGGCATGAAAATGATACGCCAGCGCCATCCACCACGACGTTTCAACAAAATAATCGAGGTCGTGCTCTCTTTTTCCAAGCTTGGTCGTTTGCGCTTTCAAACGTGCGAGCTTGCCATCAATGCCATCGAGAACTCCAATAACGAGGGCGAGCAACACTCCAGCCCAAAGATACCCGCAGGCATAAAGCAGCGTCACGCCTAGACCGAGAACTCCGGTTCCAAGCGTGATCTGATTCGGAGTGATCGTCGTTCGACAGAGGTGCGAAACCAGCCACTTCTCAATCGGTGCGTGCACAAGCGCCGGAAAATCAAGGACACCTTTTTGTGTCGCGTCACGCAGCAAACGTTCGGCCAACGGACGGCGCTCGAGCGAAGGAGCTGGAAAGAAGACCGGCCGCACACTTCTGCGCATGCTTCCAAGGTATGCTTGCTGTTGGGCAGCGTCGACGCGCGTTATGCGACCCGCCATTGCATCCGAAGTAACCTCTTCCACTAGTGTGCCAGCGCGATTTCTCTGCGAAAGCCATTCGCTCGAGAGCAGAGCCGCACACAAAAGCCGGGAAGAATGGGTATCTGAATTTTCCAAAAGCGGCGCAATAATCGAAGGGGGATCCGAATCGATGAGAGCGGAGTTGGTCTGTGCGTCGGCGAGCGAGCGCAGCAGGCGTCCATCGCAATAAAAACCGGCGAATACGATGAGGATCCGCCCGTCGGAGACGACCCTCAGTGCAGCGAGGCAATCTAGAATATCGCCAACGGTGACCTTCGCACCGGTGCGCTCCCGAAACGTGAGCGACACATCTGCACGATGCCACGACTCGTTAGCGACATGCGCAGCCACCGCCTTCACGGAGTTGGACAAAATCATCGCCTCGCGAAAACCGAGCTGCAGTGCGATGCGACGCATTCGTTCCAGCAGCGAGATGCCACACAGGTCCGTCAACGCCTCCGGCGAATCTGCGACGATTAATAACGGCGGGCGAAAAGGTTCCGTCATATTAGGTGTTGCAGGTGTCTTCCGTCAGTTTGTATCAAGCCAGACGCACCTTGCTCGAATGCTTAGGTATGCGCGACGAAAACACTTTGCGGAAAATTTTGGCGGATCCCGGCGATCATCGACCACCATTATCAGTGCATTTCTGCGGCCAGCCGCCAACTCTTCCTGAACAGCCTGAAGAGCAGCGTGATCACGGAAAAGGCGAAAAAAATGTGCAGAATCCATGACGCGCGACCGGCGATCGCCAACAGGAGAAACACAAAATAAATCACGTCGCGCTGGGTGATTTGATAAATGAAATTGGTCAGTGCGCGACCGAAAAAACGATCTGCCAGGTTGAAGTCTTCCTGCCGGCGCGAGACTACGCGCGTGGTATCGCGAGCGAGAAGTGGCATGAGGTAACGACCAAGCCCGCCCGCCATTATAAAGAAGGTGATCAAGCTCTCGAGCAGATAGACGAAGCGAATGTTTGCGCTCACCGACGGTTGCCGGAAGAGACCGATGCCCAGGCAGAGAACAAAAATCAGATTGGTGACGAAATCGCAGAAGGCATCGAGACGCCGGCCTCTTTCCGAATCGAGATACTTGGCGCGTGCAATCTCGCCGTCGCATCCGTCCAAAATATTGATCAATTGGAAAAGTGCAGTCCCGGCCAGGAACCCGGTGTAGTCACCGCGCACCAAAAACACGAAAGCCACAGGAGCGAGCGCGAAGATCGACATCGTCCAAGCGTTGGGAGTAATCGGCAGCTTAAGGAGAAGCCGCGTGATTACGCGTGAGATGGGGCGGTTCAAAAACGTCGCAACTATTCCGTCCTGCGATTTGCCGATGTGGCGAAGGAGGTGTTTTTCGCTGGCAACAATCTCGCTCGGGTGCGCGAGAAAACGCCAGTGCTCTTCCTCAGCCCTGGTCGCGCTTCGACAAGTTCTCTCGAACTGCTCGAACAGCCGTGGCCACGCTCCCGTTAGGTCGACAATCGGTTGTTCGATCTTCACCGGGGACGTCGTTCTAAAAAAGTTCGACAAAGCATTTCGCGCGATGAACAAGCGCGTAGCGAGAATGAGTGCTTCCGGTTCAAACGAACCGGAAGCTTCGGTTAACCGAACACGCGTGATTCGCTGGTGCTTGGGCAACAATCGCTCCGAAAGCGGAATCTCGGGTTTCCAGAAAACGACAACCTCAATCTTGTTTGCCGTTCCCATTGCTTTGGCGAATTCATCGAGCTCCAGCACGAGCCGATCAAGCTGGCGCAATCCGGCGACCTGCCAATTGGCCGATTCATCACCTAAAATCACGACCCGATCGAAACCGTGGTGCTCCTCGATCATGGAACGCGAGCCTGATCTGCGTGGAAAGATGAAGTTAACAAGTTCTCAAGAGTAAGGAGCATCGCCACCGGTCAGTGAGATGCCAAATGTACCGAGCTCTTTGAATTTTAGAAGGCGCTTCTCCAATACTTCCGCGGGCACCGGACTACGCGACGCAATTCATTCGGAGCTTAATTGCTCCCACGTCCAAACGCCCGCACGAAGGAAGTCAGTACGATTCCCTGTTCCTTGAGAACCACCCGCGTTTCGGGCGCGGTCAGAGTCTCAAGTTCCTCAGCCCACCGATACCCCCAATGACTGTATCGCGTCTGCGTATCAGCATCATTCTCGCCGGGATGGCAAATCAATTCATACAAACCGTCAGGAATTTTCCGAAGTATTTGTTCGAGCGCAGAGCGAGTTAAACAGCCGCTGACTTCGAATCCGTACATACTATCCGGCATTTGCGGCAGGGGCGGGCCGTGCAAAGCTCGCGCTGACAGACAGGTCAGATTCAAACCAAGCTGCTGCACCCACCGTTCCATTCGGACGCCCGGGGATTTTCGCCAGGGGCCAGCAGCATTGCGAATCGACACATTATCCATCCCGCGGGTAAGCCGCTTAACGATTTCAAAGACAGGCGGGAACATGTGGAGATGTTGGTGGCTATTAAGATGGGACATTCGCAGGCCTGTCTTCTGAAAGCGCGCGATCTGTGCCGCGATCTCACGCTCGACCTCATCCCAGCTCATGCGTCCGACAAAGGCGCGTCTGAAAAATTCACCACTCGTGCGGGGAAACCGCCCCCCTTCATCAACCAAGGTCGGTAGGGCCTCGCGCCCCAGGACGGCTCGCTCTTCCACCAGCGTCAGATGCAAGCCAACATCCAGTTCCGGGTTCTGCCGAGCCAACGCGACAGCCTCCTCGAATGCACTCCCCGTCACAAGCAACGAGGCACTCGTTACGATTCCGTCTTGAAAAGCCCGCAGGACCCCTCGGTTGACTCCCGGCGTCAGTCCCCAGTCGTCCGCGTTAACAATCAGCCGTTTCAAGGCTCGGAGCCCCGGGCCGCCCGGATTTCGTGTCGCATCTTCATTCGGAATGCAACCAGTTCCCGAATCATCTTAAAGATCACGTCCGGACTGGCCAGAGTGGAGGTGCCGCGATTTCTGGGAAAATAATCCACGCCGAATTGCACGATCTTGAATCCGTGCACTTTGCCCTTGATAAGCAATTCCGCGTCGATGAACGAACCCTCCGCCTCCAATACAACCTTCTCCAAGACCTCTCGCTTGAATAATTTGAAGGAGAAATTGATGTCCTTCACCCGTAACGGAAAAAGGAAACGGATAAGTAAATTGTAAACCACGGAATATACGGTGCGAATAGGTCCTTCGGCAGTGCGATCAAACCGAAAGGCCGAAATAATGTCGGACCTTGTAAACTCCATTATGTGCACCGCCCGGTTCAACTCCGTGAGATCGACAGGCAAATCCGAATCACAGTAAAAGACCAGCTCTTTCGTGGCGTTGCTAAAGCCGGTACGAAGCGCGCCTCCCAGTTTCAAATTCCGTTGGTGGTGGAACACCTTCACAAAAGGATTTGATCGGGCCAATGCTTCCGCGATTTCTCCTGATCGGTCCGTGCTGGCGTCATTGACGATGAGGATCTCATAATCCGACGTCATGTCGGTCAGGACTGCCTCCGCAAAATGGACGGCGCGCTCGATGTTCTCTTCTTCATTGAACATTGGATAAACAACCGAGACGCTTGGCCTCCACGTCTTCATGCGCACTGTTTCGGGTTCGTCGTTAAAGCCGACGATAGATTGTTTCGCCGTTGATCACGCGCTCCACACGGTATTCGGGAAGGTAGGCGCGCAGCACGGGATATCGCGTCATGGGATGAGCCGACCAGAATGGGTCCACCGTTGACATGTCGATGATAAGCACCGGTGGGTGCGCTTCCCAGTCCGCCTGGAACATCTTCCAACTTTCCGGAATCACGCTTTCCCCTTTGTCTCTCACCTCATGAGGCCGGCTGGCGTACGCACCAACCAAGTGTGTGCAGCTTACGAAACGCGTTGCCATCCGCCGGCCGGAGAAACTGTACAGTTGTGGGGTACTTCCCCAAACAAAGATACGATCGTTCGGGCTCGTCTCCTTGATGATGTGCTGAACAATCGGAAGAAAATTGAGCGTCTGCGTTCGCACTACGAAGGCCCAGACAAGAAAACCTATCGCCGGCAGGGCCGCCGCCCCAATAATGCCTGCTCGGAGCCATCGCCAGCGCGGCTGAGGCGAACGCCGCTGCTCCGCGACAAAACGTGAGAACGCTTCGCCCGCGAGAATCGAAAGCGGCGGAAGTACTGCCAAATGATAATGTCCCGGAAATCGCCATCCAATAAAGATCGCCAGATAACTGAGAACCAACCACAAAATAAGCAGCACGTGCTCGGTGGGCACAGCCCTCCCGCGCCGAAAAGATCTGAGTGTGTCAATCACTTGCCGAATACCAAAATACCATAACAGGCCCCAGGCGAGCATCACAGCGAGATGAACGGTGACGAGACGTTTCAGAACATAAGGTAAGGTTGTTTCAGACTCGACATAGCGAACGGCAAACGCCCACACCCACAGATACGCGTCATGCAGATTTCCCTGCCACTGGTAATACCAGGCAAGCCCCGCGATCACCGCGATGAATCCAGTTACCACACCGCTGCCTGCTGCCAAAACACGTCCTAGTGATTGGTAACGGGGAATGAGCCAGAGGTAAACGAGATACGCCAGCATTGCGCCCAAAGTCACGGCCGAAGGCTGCCGAATCAAAGTGGCCACCCCGACCAGCGTGCCACTAAGGAACATCCAACCCCAGCACGCTTTTCTTTCGCCTTGCAAGAAGGCGAGAACACTCAGCGCGAGAAAAAAAGACGCGAAAATCTCGGTGTTCGCAGGGAGTGTGTCACCCGGCCGGTAGGCATGGACGAACACGGCGTACCCAATGCCACTCCATGCCCCCGCCCAATCGTCCCCCACTTGCGCGCCAATCCGCCGTAGGACGAGGGCGGTGGCTGCGATGACAAGGATGGCGAGGACATGAACGGCTAGAAGATTGTTCTTCCCAGCCACTTTGAAAACGGCGACGTAAATGTAATAGATGCCTGGCGGCTTCGTATCCACCGCCGTCCGGTAGAATGTCCCGCCGTCCAGGGTATCGTTCGCGATTATCCCGTAATAGCCCTCATCGCTATTGTACAGCGACGGCAAGAGAGTGGGCAAACGCAGGATGACGACCAGCGCGATGATGACCACGTTGACCCAGCGGCTTTGACATCGGGTCATACATGACGGCCCTGCTTAATGGCCGGTAGGTCTTTCTTGAAGAATTCGACTGTTGCACGCAATCCTTCGGCTAAATCGCAAACCGGCCTAAAGCCAGCCGCCTGCGTCTTATCCATGCTCGCGACTGAATGTTTTACCTCGCCCGACCGCTCCGCGCCGTACTCAATCGTGGAGCTAGACTGCGTAAGGTTCCGAATCGTTAGGGCCAAATCGGTTACTGAGATTTGCCTCCCGCAAGCGACATTGAAGACCCCGGTTGCCTGCGATTTTAACGCGAAGAACGCATTGGCTGCGACTACATCTTTTATATAAATGAGGTCGCGCGTTTGCCGGCCGTCTCCGAAAATCGTAATCGGCTTGTTTCCGATTGCTTTCACAATAAAACCCGGAACGGCGGCCGTGTATTCACTTCTCGCATCTTGGTACGGACCAAAGACGTTAAAATAACGAAGAGAAACAGTGGCGAGTCGCCCATCATCCGTAAAGGCGCGGCAATGCCGTTCGCCTTCATACTTGCTTTCGGCATATGGACTTTTCGGCTCGGCCGGCATGCTTTCGATTTTTGGAATGACTGGATTGTCGCCGTAAATTGCAGCTGAGCTGCTGAAGATCAGCCTTTTCACCCGCGCCCGCGCGGCTTCTTGCAAAACAATTGCCGTACCACCAGCATTGATTTTAACGCATTCATTCGGCCTTTGCACGGATCGTTGGACGCTGACCATGGCCGCGACATGAAAAACAAAGTCCACGCCTTTCATAGTTTCTCTGACGAGATGGCGATCGAGAATTGAGCCGACGATGAGTTGGCATTTCAAGCCAGACAGATTGCTCTTAAAACCGCAGTGCAGGTTATCAAGGACGCGAACCTCTGCTCGATCCTGGAAGTATTCAGCGATATACCGGCCGATGAAACCGGCGCCTCCCGTAACTAAGATTCGCATACTAGAACGAAGCAAAGCGGCGCACGAATCCACCTATCGGTGCGTTGTGAAGTTGAAATACCAGAAGGGATATCCATTCCCCGTCGCGTTCCCACATATGGATAAGCTGGGCGAAAAAATTTTGGCGGTCTGAGCGGTCGATTGTAGCGTCGAGGCGATATGAGCGCGGTTGTTAGTTTAAGCGTTCCTTTTACGAGCATATTTTTGGCGGAAAAGGAATCAAGGCGCTCTTGCTCATGACATATCGCATCGAAATCTCTCAAGGCTCTGACCGGCCTCGCGAGGAGTCAATGAGTCCAACAGACGTCGCGCCGCCGGTCGTGGATGCGCCGGCGCGCGTAGATGAAACCGGAGTTGAACTGAAGCGCGGCGCGTTCCTGAACGCGATCGCCATGCTGGCGTCGAATTTCCGCGGCATCTTCTCATTTCTCGTCGCGCGGATGCTGGGGCCGGCGGCGCTCGGCATATTCTCCGTCGCGTGGTCCACGACGGACATCATCAGCAAGATTGGTGTTCTTGGGCTCGACAATGCGATCACCACATTCATCGCGCGCTC
>Ga0193719_10001070_pt1 | contig 10730 bp, 10 predicted proteins | sample U2a2metaG_FD_160103 | JGI IMG/M metagenome (GOLD analysis project Ga0193719, IMG submission 160103) | Soil microbial communities from a riparian zone of the East river system, Colorado, United States - U2a2 | ecosystem: Environmental > Terrestrial > Soil > Riparian zone | place: USA: East... | reverse complement strand
GGCGATCACGTCAGGGAGCGACTCCTCGATCACGTAGTCGAAGATCTTGGGAGGCAGACTCCCTTTGGCGGGAGCGTACGGGGCCGGCACCGGCAACGCGATGATCGCGGGCTGGCCCTCGTGTGTCTCCCGGAAGCGCGCGAGGGGCACGTAGGCCGATCCCGCGCCGTTCCCGTCTCCCGCGGGGCCGCCGAGCAGCGGCTCGAACGCGGCGTTCACGGCCTCCTGGATCTCGGGGACCGAGCGGAAGCTGACCGTCAGCTCCACCCGTTTCGCGCCCTGCTCCACGAGTCTCCGCTGCACCTCGCGGTAGAGCCCCACGTCGGCGCGGCGGAAACGATAGATCGACTGCTTGGGATCGCCGACCAGGAAGAGCTTGCCCCGCACGGCGCGAGCGCTCCGCCAGTCGGTCACCGTGGGATCGTCGGCCGCGAGGAGCATCAGAATCTCCGCCTGCAGCGGATCGGTGTCCTGGAACTCGTCCACGAAGTAGTGCGTGAAGCGCCGTTGAAGCTCGAGCCGGACCTGGGCATTGCCGCGCACCAGGTCGCGCGCGCGCAGGACCAGGTCGTTGAAGTCGAGGCAGCCGGTGCGCTCCTTGGCGGCTTCATACGCCTCGACCACGGGCCAGAGCTCGTCGCGGAGTTTCGGGGCGAGATCCGCTCCGGCCAGATCCACGAAGGCCTTGATCCCCGCGTGGAGCTCGTCCCTCTCGCGCAACAGATCGGCGCGGGGGAACTCGGGCTCGGACTTTCGAGCCCATCCCTTCCATCCCCAGTGGCGATTCTTTGTCCGTACGACGTCGCTCAGCCATGCCTCGAGGGCGTCGTGGTCACGATCGCGCACCCGCTCCAGCCGCCGCACCTCTTCCACGAGCTTCGCGATCTCGAGGAGCGATTTCACGAACCAGTCATCGGCCGGGCCGCGCGAGGACCATTCTGCGAGTGATTCCATCTTCTCGAGCAGGGCGTCGATTTGGCGATCCCGCTCGAAGCCCGGATCGTGCCGCCATGGAGTGGGGAAGTCGCGGTGCTGGACGAGCTGCCAGGCCGCGTGACGCAACGTTCCACGCGGGCCTTCGTCCCCGCCCCGCTGGAAGAACATCGGCTCGCGTTTCCAGCGGCGCAGGATCCGGCGCACTCCCGGAGTGGGATCCTCGAGCTGGCGCTCGAACCACCGGTCGAACGCGCGCTCGAAGATCGTGAGGGCGACATCGTTCGGAGCCACGTCGAAGCGCGGGTCCACGCCCGCCTCGACCGGACGCTCGCGCAAGAGGTCCGCGCAGAAGGAGTGGATGGTGCCGCTGCGCGCCTCCTCGAGCTTGGGGAGCGCCGCCCGGAGCCGATCGCGCGCCGCGGCGGGGCGCGATTCGTCCAGACGGGCCACTTCGATGGCGGCGCGCAGCCGGAGCTTCAGCTCGCCGGCCGCGGCGTCGGTGAAGGTGAGCGCCACCACGCGATCCAGCTCGGCGCGGCCGGCCTCGAGCATCGCGACCATGCGCTTCACCAGCTCGGTGGTCTTGCCCGTTCCCGCCGCGGCCTCCACGACCAGGGTATCGTCGAGCGCTAAACGGATCAGATCCCGCTGGCCCTGATCGGAGAGCGGAGGGGCCCCAGCTTGCTGGGCGGACTCAGGCATCGGCGCGGAGCGCGTCACGGGAGGCTCCGCAATTTGTGAAGGTCGGTTACCTTGTCGCCGGGCTTGCGCGCTGTCCGGTACTCTTCATTGGGGCCGCACACGCGACGGTAGTCACACCAGCGGCACGCTCCCTTATCGGGCGCGGCGGGGAGGAAGCCCTCCTCGATGGCACGCGCAACCACGCCGAGCGCACTTCGGGTATGACCGCGGCTCACGTCGTCGAGCGGGATCACGCGCTCGGTGAAGTCGCCGTCGGCGGTGCAGTAGTAGAGCCGCCCCGATTCGACCGGTTCTTTCAGCAACGCTTCCGCGGCCAGGGCGTAGAGCATGGGCTGGAGGGCCTTGCCTCCCCACACGACCGCACCGTCCGGCACACGCGCCTTCCCGGTCTTGTGGTCGGTGACGCGGAGCATCCCCTCGGAGCGCCGCTCCACCAGATCGATCGAGCCTCGGAGCAGCGCGCCATCCAGCACGGTGACTGCGTCCGGCACGCTCGCGGAGTCGGCGGTGGCCCGCGAGCGCTCGGCGAGCCCGAACGAAAGCTCGAAGCGGTAAGGAACCCAGCCCTTGGCCCCGCGGGCAGCGCGGCTCAGCCACTCTCGTAGATCCGCGCGGATCGCGTTCACGCCGTCCGCCCAGACGCGGGGGATCGCCGGCGCGAGACGCTCTTCGTACTCGGCGGCAACCCGGTTCACGACCTCGTCTAGCAATTCGCGCGCTACCTCGAGCCGCTCGGGGTCGAGCGGTAGATACCCGCCATCGCGCAGAGCGGTCAGGACCCCGAACTGGGCCTCGTGAAAGAGCGCGCCGCGCGTGAGCGGGTCGATCGTTTCGAGCGCCTCCGCCTCCTCCCGCGGTTGCAGCCGGTGCACCGCCTGGAGGAAGAACCGGTACGGGCACGCGGAGAAGTGCTCGAGCGCGGTGGGGGAGAAGGAGCGGGCACCCATGCGATGCCGCGCCAAAGCGGCCATGGCTTCGGCATCGGGCTCCACGAACCCGTCCGCCGGGGTCCAGCGCCTTAGCCACCGCCGCCCACGCGCCCGGAGAGCGCGCGCGAGGTGCGCATTGGCCGCGAGAAGGTAGTTTGCAGCTCCGCCGCTCGTCGCGGGATCGCTATCCTTGAGCCCGGCCAGCACCGCGAGGTCGTACTCGGAGTCGTCGATGGCTTCCTCGGGGCGCTCCGGGGCGGGCCACCCCAGTCGCGAGTGCCCCCCTGCTTCGGCGCGACGCCTCAGCTCATCGAATCCGGGAAGCCGGCCCTCCGCGGCCCGCACCGCCTCGAGAACGTAGAACGAGGGAACACGAGATCGCGCGCTCTCCACGTCGATTCTCGGCCAGGAGAGTGCCAGGTGCCGCCGCGCGGCCCCGACCGCGATCCGGAGCGCCAGCCGCTCTCGCGCGACGCGAGACTCCTGGGTCGCCAGCTCGGAGGCGCCGAGCTGCTTGCGCGCTTCGTCGGGCAAGAGCGGATCCTCGACGATTCGGGGAGGGAATAGTTTCTCCGCCAGCCCCGGCACGATCACCACGTCGAACTCGAGTCCTCGCGCCATCTCGATCGGAGCCACGAAGACGGCGCCGCGAGGACGGGTTTCGGGCGGCGCCGTCAAGTCACGCAGGCGTGGCCCGAGCACGTGCTGCACCATGACCAGATCCACGGGACCGACCGGACCGAGCGGCTCCAATTCCGCCAACACGTTCAGCACGGTGGTCGGATGTCGGATCGCCGCGCCGATCAAGTCCCGCAGATGCTCCAGCCAGTCGCTCCAGGGCGCATCCTTCGGCAGCTCGGCGAGACGATCGATCAGCGGGAGCACGAACCCCCGGAGGTGCTCGAGGTCCGCCGCGACCCGCTCCAGTCCGGAGGCTCGGCTGTCGTTCTCAGGAAGGGCGCGCCGCCGCAAGGCCATCTCCTGGGCCAGCCCATCGAGTCGCCGCCGCCACCGGTCGCGACCGCCGATCACGGCGGCGTCCACCAGGAGCCGCTCCCACCGCCAGGGGGCGCGCAGCGTGCCCTCGAGCACCGCTGATTCCGGATTGAACGGCTCTTTGCTTTCCTCGGCCTCTTCGCCGATGTTGATCTCGAGCTGGGTTGAAGACGTCGGCATGAGGTCGTGCCGCGGCGGAGCCCAGGAATCCTCCGCAGAGCGTGCGGCATCCGGCACCTGCGCGAGCGAGAGGTACTCGGCGAACCGGCGCGCGGACAATCCCTCGGCCGCGCAGGAGAGAAGGGCAAGCGTCGCACGGCCGGCCGGATCGGGGCGCGTCGTGCCGCGGGCGAAATGAGCCGGGACGCTCGCGCGGCGGAGAGATTCCTCGACGTGCTCCCGGTAGATCGAAGGCGAGCGAAGGAACACCGCCATTTGATCGAAGGGAATCCCTTTGGCGGCCTTTCCCTGTAAAAGGCGGGCGATCTCGATGCATTCCCGGGCCTCGCCCGGCCAGGACGCGAGCGTGACGCTGTCATCCTCGGGGCGGGGCTCGGGGCCCAGCTCCTCGAACAGGTTTTCTTGCAAGGAACGGAGCGAGCAAGGAGGCGCCTCGTCTTCGAGACGAACCGCGCTCGTGTCAAGGATTCCCTCGAGACGCGCGATCGTGGTGGCATCGCCCCCGGGCGCGATCGCAAGGACGCGCGGAGCGGCCGAAGCCAACGCTCCCACGAGGTCCTGCTCGAGCTTCTCTTCGAGCGGGAGATCGAGGAGCAAGATCGGAAGCGCGCCGAGAGGAGATTCCCCGCGCTCGATCGCCGCGCGCGCGAGCTGAAATAGCTCCGCCCGATCCGCGAAATGCAGCTCTGTGAGCTCACGCTCCGTCCGCTCGATGATCGCCGCCAGGTCCTGTTCGGGGAGCCCGCGCCGGCGCAGGGCCTCGGCAGAGAGGCCGGCGCCGCGCAACTCCTCGAACGTGCGCGCGACCGCGTGGGGAAAGCCGGGACGGCCGCAGATGCCGGCGAACCGGCCCGCGTCGCCGCTCTCCAATAGACGATGGATCGCCCGCGTGACGACCGCGGCGAGCGAGAGCGGGGTGCTGACCACGGCGCCGCGGCGCGCAAGCTCCGGCGCCGCGAGGTTGGCGGCCAGGCGGTTGAGGGTGAAGCGGTGGAGGCCGAAGCGGGTTCCGGTCCGGGCAACCTCTGACTGAACCAGGTCGTCGGCGGCATGCGAATGCGGCGCGACGATCAAAGCCTCCCCGTCACGCGGGAGCGCGCCGATCCACTGTCTTGCAGCGGAGAGACGGCCGGCCGCGCCGGAGGAGACGATGATTTGCCGAAGCGAGTCGATCATGGCCTTGATGGAACAAGGGTGAGGGGTGACCGAACTGTAGTACAGGGTAGCTGCCCACTGCCGCTCCGCGTGCAGAAACGAACCGTCACGCGCACATCCGCACAGTGCGATTCGCGCGGCAACTCACCCCCCGCCACCCTGTGCTGGACTTGCCTCACCGCATTCTGCAGTCAATGCCTCGGCACAGTATATGCGAACTCAGCACGACATCGCTTCGGCATCCGCCGGAGGGATCCACCCCCGAAGGAGTCACAACTATGCGCCAGCCACAGATCCGAAATCGGCTTTCAGCTGCTCTTGTATCGCTCCTCGGCTCGGTTCTCCTCATGACGGCGGCGACGTCAGCGTCGGCAAATCCCAAACCGATTCCCGCCGGGTCCAAGCTACAATTCAACTTCAACGTCATCGGCTACCCTGCGGGCAAGACGTATGACGGCAACTGCGGTGACGGTCACCGCATTTTCGTAAATCGCGACGCCAAGGGCGCCCAGGTGCGCGTCACGAACTCGGCCACGGGGTGGAGCATCGTGGACTGCAACGCAACTTCGGATCACCAGGCTGTGCTGGCAACGAACCAGGCCGCGATCTATGACATATATGTCCGGATTCTCGGAAAGCCAGGCGGAAACATACACATCTGTGCGAATACGTTGACCGATTTCCTCAACGGCGAGACTCTCTGCCTTCTGGGGACCATCGATCTGACGCGCGGCAACGGCCAATCCAAGTTCACCCTCGCGCCGTCCTCGATGTTCGATGCGAGCCTCGAGGACTTGATGTGGACCGTCGACACGAATTCCGATTTTCGGATCGCGCAGTTCCGAGTCTATTCGCGCCCTTAACACGGACAACCTGCCCCAAGCACCGAGGCCCCGGACTCAAGTCCGGGACCTTTTTTTGCGTCGGCTGCGGGTCAGCGCCGCCTTGACGGAACACCGGGCCCGAGTTCCATCCGCCACGGCAACTGATTCCACGGGCTCTGCGGCTCATTTCTGAGCCACTTCTGAATATCGCGATAGGTGCCGCCGCTCTTGTCCATCTCCACGGGAGACCAGAACTCCCGCCCCACCAGATAGTCCTCTCCAAATTCATCCCACGATCGGAAACTGCGCTGGATCGTGCGTGCCGCGGGCATGATTCGGCGCCACGCTTCGTCCTCGGTCAGGAATCCCAGCATGTAGCCCCAGCGGCAGAGCATGATGTAGCGACCGTAGTCCCACGCGACGACGCTGTTGCCGCGGTATTTTCGGAAGTGTTCGCGCGTGAGCTTCATGAGACGGACATGGTACGGACGGTTCCGCTCCTCGAAGAGCGAAGCTTTGTACCGGGCGTCCGTCATGGCCACCAGCGACTGGCCCAACTTCTGAAAATCGAGGCGAATCCTTCCACTTTCTATCCATTCCAGCGCCCGGAGAAGGCCGGAGCGGTTGTCGACGCCCCACTGGTCGTGGAGAAGGCCGCGCATCTCGGCCACGTTGGAATGGTTTCTCGCGTCCGGGGACAGCATGTCGATGCGGCCGCGATTTTTGTAGGTGAGGAACGCCGTCGTTGCCAGCGCCCATGCTCGGGGGCCGCTGGTGATGGCGGGCCCCGGGGTGCGCGGTGTTGGTTGGGTACGAGCCCCGGTCGCGACGGGCAGCAGGCTCACAGCCCCGAAGACAAGGAGTATGACCCTCGGAATCAGCGCCGACTTAAGCGAGTCGATCATGGCCTTACAAGGGGTAATCGCCGTCGTGACGGCGCGCCGGGCCCGAGTTCCATCCGCCACGGCAACCGATTCCACGGGCTCTGCGGCTCATTCCTGAGCCACTTCTCTCTATCGCGAAAGGCCTGGCCAGTCTTACGCATCTCCTCGGGAGACCAGAACTCGCGCCCCACTATGAAGTCCTCTCCAAATTCTACCCACGAACGGAAACTACGCTGGATCGTGCGTGCTGCGGGCATGATTCGGCGCCAGGCTTCGTCCTCGGTCAGGTATCCCACCATGTAGCCCCAGCGGCAGAGCGCGATGTAGCGACCGTAGTCCCACGCGACGGCACTGTTGCCGCGGTATTCACGAAAGTGTTCGCGCGTGAGCTTCATGACGCGGACCCGGTCCGGGTTCCGCTCCGCGGAGAGCAAAGCTTTGTACCGGGCATCCGTCATGGCCACCAGCGCTTGGCCCAACTTCTGAAACTCGAGGCGATGCCCTCCGCTTTCTAGCCATTCCAGGTCCTCGAGTAGGCCGGAGCGGTCGCCGATACCCCACCATTCGCGGAGAAGGCGGCGGGTCTCGGCCACGTTGGAATAGCTTCTCACGTCCGGGGAGAGCCTATCGAAGTAACCGTGATAGAACGCCGACGCTGCCAGCGCCCATAGTCTGGGGCCACTGGTGATGACGGGCTCCGGGGCGCGCTGTGTTGGTTGGGTGCGAGCACCGGTCGCGACGGGTAACAAGATCACGGCACCGAAGACAAGGAGCATGACCCTCGGAATCAGCGGCGGCTTATTCACGCGTCCCTCACCTGGCTTTCCGTTTCGGCTTAGGTTTGCGAATCTCCTGGGCGAAGTACCACTGATGGCCCTCTGGATCGGTGGCCCCATAGCGGCGATGGCCGTAAGGCGTATCCGCGGGCTCCTGGAGGATGGTAGCGCCCGCCCTCTTGGCGCGCTCGAAGTGTTTGTCCACAGCCTCGACATTCACGTAGAGGTTCTGCGTGGCCTGGCCGAGCCGCTTCGGGTTTCGATAACCGGACCCCGGGCACCCCATCATGATCAGATCATCGCCATGCTGCATCGCGGCGTGGCTGATCTTTCCGTCAGGGTCCCTCTTCTGGGCGCCGTACTTCCGGAATCCAAACGCCTTGCTCAAGAACTTGAGCGCTTCGCCGACGTCTTCATAAAGGAGATAGGGTCGAAGTCGTCGGCCGGGTTGTGCGTCATGCCGATCTTCTCCATCACGCGGCGTGAGCGGACATTTGCCGGAACCGTGATCGACACGATCTCTTCGAGCAGCACCACGTCGAAACCGAATGCGAGCACAGCCCGGGCGCCCTCCGTCGCGTACCCGTGACCCCAGTGCTCCGCGCTCAAGCGCCACCCGATCTCCACGCTCGGCGTGAAATGCGCCTCGAAACGGGGTGTCGAGAGACCAAGGAAGCCCGCGAATGGCGCTACGCCCGGTATCTCCACGGCCCAGAGACCAAATCCGTGTTGATCGAAGTGCGCCTCGATCTGCGCGACCTTGGCGTCGCTCTGCTCTCGTGAGAGTACCGTCGGCAGGTACTCGTTGACCCTCGGGTCGGCGTTCAGCGCCGCGAAGGACACTAGATCTTCAGGGAGCCATCGCCGGAGTCGCAAGCGATCGGTACTGATCTCGCGTGGAACGGTCACATTCACAGCCTAACGCCGCCGTCCCGCGATCTCCCGCCGGCGGTAGCACGAGACCTCGTGGTCGTTCACCATCCCAACCGCCTGCATGAAGGCATAGATGATCGTGGAGCCGACGAACCGAAAGCCCCGCTTCCGGAGGTCGACGCTGAGAGCGTCGGATTCCGGCGTGGTCGCGGGAATCTGGTGCAGGCCCGTTCGGCGATTCTGGATCGGCTTTCCTTTCACGAATCGCCAGACATAGCCGTCGAAGCTCCCGAACTCCTTTTGCACGTCCATAAAGGCGCGCGCGTTCGACACCGTCGACTCGATTTTGAGCCGGTTCCGCACGATGCCGGGATTCTTCATGAGCACCGCCCGTCGCCGCGCGTCGAAACGGGCGACACGCGCCGGATCGAAGCCCGCGAAGGCCCCACGGTAGCCCTCACGCTTACGCAAGATTGTGCTCCACGAGAGCCCCGCTTGTGCGCCTTCCAATATCAGGAACTCGAAGAGACGTCGATCGTCGTGCACCGGCACGCCCCACTCCTCGTCGTGGTAGCGCCGCATCAGCGGGTCGTCGCCGGCCCACGTGCAAACTCGTTTGCTCGAGGTATTCATGCGGGAATCAATGTTGGAAGCTCAAATGATCGCTTCCGCCGTCAAATCCGGAGCGAACTCGGCGATTCTCCGAATGAGAGCCCTCGAATCGTTGGGAGTCAGGTACAGGCCGAATCCGCGTGCCCTTCGCTTGAGCAGGACGCCGTCGGATAGCCGGACGCACGGCGTCACCGATGGCCACCCGATCCGGGTGGCGAACAGGCCCTTCTGCCAATACACGGTGGCGAAGTCGGACCATGGGTACTGCCGGGTCCATGGTCCGTAGCGCACCTGAATTCCGGCAGAGCTAACCGTGTAGTACGTGGAATAGAGGGGCCATAGGTAGAAGCAGAGAATGGCCAGAATGAGAAGGACCCCCGCCAGAAAGGCGGGCGATAGCTCCGCGCTCGGGGGCAGTGCGGCAATCACGCCAACAATGGTAAGAAGGAGGATTGCCATGAGGCCGACACTCGGTGCCGGATGATCCACGTATCTCCGATCCGCTCGATCCGACATGTGTTCCTCCTGTTCTACCGCTCTGAAGCGACAGCCGTCCTGTGGGTACGAGGCTAGAATACCGGAAATTTTCGGTGTTGCATCCTGGCGTACGCTGCCATAATATGCAACCAATGGGTTGCGCATGGTGCCGGCCCAACAGGGAGCACGACGATGAGTACGACAACCAGCGATCGCATCGAGTAGCAAATCTTGCTCAAGGCGCCACGGACGCGCGTGTGGCGCGCCATTACCGACTCCAAGGAGTTCGGGGCATGGTTTCAGTCGGTTTTCACCGAGCCGTTTCGGCCCAGCGCCCGGGTCAAAGGCCGGATCACTTACCCAGGCTATGAACATCTGGTCATGGAGATCGTCATCGAGAAGATGGAGCCGGAGCGGCTCTTCTCTTTCCGCTGGCACCCCAACGCCGTGGATCCAAAGATGGACTACTCCAAGGAGCCCACGACGCTCGTGGAGTTCACGCTCGAGGAGGTGGAAGGGGGCACGCTGCTCAAGTTGGTGGAATCAGGTTTCGACGGCATCCCGATCGCCCGCAGAGCCGAAGCCTTGAAGGGGAACGACAGCGGCTGGGCCGCCCAGATGAAGGCGATCGAGGATTATCTGCGCCGGAACCCGTGAGGTCTCATCGCGAAACCGCTGGGCTCGAGGGCTCGGCTCCGATCTTCGCTGCGTTGGGGGATGCGACGCGTCTCAAGCTGGTGGCCCGCCTCAGTCGGGGCGGACCCCAGTCCATCGCGCGATTGACCCGGGGCACACCCTTCACGCGCCAGGCGATCACGAAGCATCTGCACGTCCTCGCCGATGCCGGCTTCGTGCGAGGCGTCCGCCTGGGGCGCGAGAGCCTTTGGGAGGTGAAGCCCCAACAGTTCGACGTGGCGCACAGATATCTCAATTTGATTTCGAAACGGTGGGATACCGCTCTGGGCCGCCTCAAGAAGCTCGTCGAGGAATGATCGGCGTCTAGGGCCGCGTCATCGCCTTGTTCAAGTACCGCTCGGCTCCACGCACCAGGACGTCGGTGCAGCGTCTGACCGAATCGATCTCCACCCATTCGATCGCCTCGTGTGCGCCAAAGCCCGTCGGACCGTAATCCACGGTCGGGATTCCCGCCGCCGCGAAGACAGCGGCGTCCATCCAGTAGCCGACGCCCTTGTTGCGCGGCGTAGCACCGGTAACGTCTACGACCGCGTCCCTCATGGCGGCCACGATAGGGGCATTCGTGTCGCAGAGGAGCGGCGGGCGCGAGAACTCGATCGTCACCTCGGCGGTTTCGCCGATGTCGGTCACGAGGGCGCGGACTTCCTCCGCGACCTGCTCCGGTGACTCGCCTGGAAGGGTTCGCCGCTC
>Ga0193719_10001069_pt1 | contig 10743 bp, 11 predicted proteins | sample U2a2metaG_FD_160103 | JGI IMG/M metagenome (GOLD analysis project Ga0193719, IMG submission 160103) | Soil microbial communities from a riparian zone of the East river system, Colorado, United States - U2a2 | ecosystem: Environmental > Terrestrial > Soil > Riparian zone | place: USA: East... | reverse complement strand
TTCAATGTTAGATGATAACGAAGCTAGACGATATTTAGACTTGGTAATTATGGAGACTAGAGGAAAAAAGGATGACAGAACAGTCGGCGCCTAGCTTTAAGCTTAGTGGCTAATGCTTGACACAAAGAGGGATTTGATCATATTCCAAAAGAAGGGAGGAAGAGAAGAAGACCAGGGAGTTGTTCCTGATCGAAGGTGCAACGCACGTAGACCTGTATGATAAGAAACAATATGTCGGTCCGGCTGTTGAAAAGATGAGCAGTTTTTTTACACAGTATCTTCAGTCTGCAAAAAAATAACCAAAAGCAAAGAAGAAAGGCTACATCGGCAATAAGAAAGGCAAGAATACGTTATTCTGTTACTAATTATGGTAAAGTTAGGACGGGTTCGGTGGGATTCGGACCCACGACATTTTAACCCAATAAAAGACTGGTTAAGAGCCAGACGCTCTACCTGGCTGAGCTACGAACCCACAAAAGTTCTGTTTTTAGTTTGTGTTATTTAAATTAAACTTGGTTAAAAATTAATACTTTGAAATTTCGGGAAAAATCGTAAAGTAGGATTTCGTCGGTAATTGGCCGTATTATTGAGCCACTTTCTGAACTTGATAATCCTTAATTATTTTGAGTATGGTTTCTGATACTGAAAGATTTGCTTTTTCTTTTTCTTTAAGGATTTCCCTATAAGCATCCAAAGTTATATAAACTGGAATTGAACCTGTGCCTTCAAGCAATGATTTTACTCTATACAGACCATTTTCGATTCCACGTTCGGCTATCTTTTTGAGCTTTATCTTGTCTATAAATCCTCCAAGAGGACCCATAGGCATATTATAATCGACCCGTATACTTGTATTGGTTTTCTTTTCTTCCAAAGGCTCAAAATTAACAGTGATTGTCCAACTCTTAAAGGGTCCTTCGATCATTTTGGCCACGATTTTCCTATGAGGAATGTATTCAATTGTTTCGCAATCCCATTCTAATCTCTTTCCATCAAAGTCCCCACTTATTCTGAATATTGTTCCAACTCCGAAGCCATTCTTGACTTCTAATGGTAATATGTTCAAACCCATATTTTCTGGAAATTGATCTGCCATGTGTTCGGGTCTTGCAAAATAGGTAAAAACTTCACTGATAGGCGCATTGATCAACATACTCTTTTTGATCGTAGTCAATGTAAGAATCAGGATTCGCTGAACTGGATTTAAAGGTTTCTTATTATCAATATGGACAATTATTTAGAAATTAAATTTGTCGTAGCTTTAGGCAATGGTGAATTTCTTGATGAATTAGAGCGTAGACCAACCAACTAAATACTCGGGAACCCATATCCACCACTTTCTGTTCTAATAAAATACATAATTCTAATTAATCTTAAAAGATTCAAATCCACAAATCCACTCAAATAATTAAAGATTATGTGGGCCTTGCATGCAACAGATGATTAACCATTGTGTTTCATTGCAGCGGATTCTTGTTGATTATTTCATCAAGGCAATTTATTATATCTTGTTTAGTAACTTCAATAGGATTATTATCCAGATGTCCTCTATCTGGCATAATCACATCAGCTGCTTCGTCTAGAGACTGTTTGAGTTTTAACGGTTCAAATTTTAATTTCTGACTAACTTGTTTAAATCTCTCATAATAGATAGATTTGTTAAATTTATGAGCCACCGTTGTGCAGGAAGATAATGAATATCCATGAGGAACGCCTTCGTTTGAAAATACATAGGATAACGCGTGACCCAATGTAGTTGATGAATTTCCAAAACCTATACCAGAAAGCATTGCACCGTAGGGAAGAAGTTCTTGCTTTTCATTCATTATTGCATCCTCAAGTATCTCAAATGCCTCTTTGCAAAAGAGTTTTGTAAATGGATTTGCCAATTTGCTATCATATCCTTCTGAAGCTTGGGCTAATGCATCACATGCAGAATTTCTCATAATATTAAACGGAGTTCCAGGAAGGAAATATGGATCGACCACTGCAGCATCTGCTAAAAATGCCTCATCTTGTAACAATTTTTTCTTGTGATTAAAACTAACTACAGCGTACGTGGTCATTTCTGCACCAGTTCCGAAAGTAGTTGGAATTAAAATTTTAGGAATACCAGTTAACTTTCCAAGATATTTACACACATCCATAGAGCTCCCTCCTCCAAGTCCGATATATGCAGAAAGTTCTTTACCTTCGTATTTCTCTTTTATTTCTTCAATCTTTTCGATGGCAGGATCAGGTGTTACTTTATCATAGATTTCATATTTTTTTATTCCCATATAATTTAGCCATTTTTCATAAATATCGGGCGTAGTTGTAGTAATTACTAGAGAATTTTCTGGATATTGAAACTCACTTGCAGCATTAGCTCCATAGACTATCTTCCTTGGCATCATTACCTTCCACATACCCCTTGTGGTATGTCAATTAGTATTATGTTTTACTCAGAGTGATTAATCATTCGCAGTTTATTTGGTGAAATTTTTTTAGAAATTTTTCTTACGTCCAAGAACACGGTAAGTATCATAATAAATAGAATTAGTCCCATTCCCAAATGCATAGTCACAAGTAGTGCATGCAATTTTTCAACGATAACAATTGCACCCAGAGTAATTTGTCCTACTACTAATGCTGCTGCAATCATAGACGCAATTTTTGTAGATCTTGAAGTTTCTTTTGATCTTAAAGTAAAAAACATGGTTACAAATACCATGATGCCAGTTGTAGCAGCGACGGTTCTATGGAAATATTCTATTAAGAATTCTTTCATTGGAATAAGGCCAGCCGGACACAGCGGCCATTGAGGACAGCTTAGACCTACGCCAGATGAGCCTACATATCCACCTATAAAGATAAGTGAAAATAGTACCAACAATGTAGAAAAAGAAAGTTTTTGGAGGAGCATTTTGGTTAATTTCTATTTATAGTTACTATTAGCATGACTACTGTACTACAAGTTTTCCAGTCATGTATGGATGAACGGTACAAAAGAATGGATATTGCCCTGGGTTAAGCTTGGTAGTTTCAATGTCTGCTGTCGCTCCGGCTTCTATAATGCTTGTATCAAATTGTTTTGCATTATTTGGATCCGATGGCCCTGTTCCGCTTGTAACTGTATGTGGTAAAGTGTCTTTGTTGGTCACTGTTATTTTGTCGCCTTTCTTTACAGTAATAGTATCTGGATCAAAGTTAGGACTTCCTTGTACTGATGCTCCTACAAGTATTGTCAGCGGTTTTCCGACTGCACCAGCTGTAGCATTGGTGGCACCAGTGGATGGAACAGCTGTAGCATTGGTGGCACCAGTGGATGGAACAGCTGTAGCATTGGTGGCACCAGTGGATGGAACAGCTGTAGCATTGGTGGCACCAGTGGATGGAACAGCTGTAGCATTGGTGGCACCAGTGGGTGGAGGAGTGGTAGTAGCAGCAGGACCACTAGGACCGGCCTGTACTACAAGTTTTCCAGTCATGTATGGATGAACGGTACAATGGAATGGATATTGCCCTGGGTTAATATTGGTGGTGTCAATGTCTGCTGTTGCTCCGGCTTCTATAATGCTTGTATCAAATTGTTTTGCATTATTTGGATCCGATGGCCCTGTTCCGCTTGTAACCGTATGTGGTAAAGTGTCTTTGTTAGTTACTGTTATTTTGTCGCCTTTCTTTACAGTAATAGTATCTGGATCAAAATCCGGACTTCCTTGTACTGATGCTCCTGCAAGTATTGTCAACGGTTTTCCGGGTGGGCCAGCTGTAGCATTAGTGGTACCCCCAGGAGGACTGGTAGTCCCAGGACCACTTGGAGCAGCACCGGCGCTCACATTTGCATTACTTTTTGCTTGCTGTTTTGTGACTCCCTCAATGTTTCCTATACTAGTTTGAGTACCAGTCTCTGTTTCTGGAGGTGCTTCATGTTTGAGGGTTGAAGCTGCTGGTGCATTATGAATCATTGTTTGCCAGAAAGGAACTATAATAGCAGCTCCAAAAGCAAGGGTAATTGCTACGATGAGGATGCCTTTGACCATCCTCTGAGGACTAGTTCTAGTGATGGGGTTCTCGTCGGGCGTAGTCATAATATTCTTCTCCTATTTCGAAGGGATCTTTCATATCTGCTTCCTTACCACTTCCTGCAGACTTTATCAAATTAACCAACATGATGATAAATGACAGTCCAGCTATCCATGCTCCTACCGTGGCAATTTGGTTCATTATGGCCCAGTAAGGTATTGTACCGTCATAATCAGCGATTCTTCTGGGCATACCATATAACCCTAACAAATGTTGTGTCATAAAGACAAAAATTATACCCACAAAGGCCAATACAAAGTGAATCTGAGCGGCCTTTTCATTATACATTCTTCCCGTAATTAATGGGAACAAATAGTAAATGAATCCTGTAAATGTTAGTGAGACGGTTCCCATCAGTATAAGATGGAAGTGACCTACTACCCAGTAACTATCGTGAGTAATGAAATCTAGTGGCAGTGCCGTATTTACTACGCCACCAGCTCCAGAGGCAAAGAATAACATAATTCCACCAACTCCAAACAACATCGGCGCTCGAAACCTTATTCTGCCTCCCCACATTGTTGCAATCCAATTAAAGACATGCATCGCTGAAGCCGGGACTGCAGCGAGTGTTCCCACCATAAATACAGTTTTCTCTGTAAAGCTCATACCGGTTGCAAACATGTGGTGCGCCCAGGATGCAAAGCTTATTAATGCAAGCAACACAAAAGCCGCAACTCCAGATTGATAGCTGAACAGGGGCTTTCTAGAGAACTTTGGTATTATCTCGTATAACATGCCTACAGCAGGTAGTAAGAATATGTACACCTCTGGATGGAATGTAAACCAGAACAGATGCTGATATGCAATAGGGTCCCCTCCCATAGCAGGATTGAAGAAACCTGATATTCCAAGTCTATCCGTATAAAGCATAATTAATGATGCCGCGAATGTGGGAACTGCAACTATTGTCATGAATGAAATGGAAAGTATAGACCATGCAAAAAGAGATATCTTCATAATAGACAAATCTGGATGTCTGCACTTTAGTATAGTAACAATAAAGTTAATGGAACCAAGTATAGAGGATATTCCTAATATCTTTAGGCCAAAGATCCACATCTCGGCAGCTGGTCCACCTGCTCTTATGATAGAGTATGGTGGATAAGCTGTCCATCCGGTATCGGAGAATCCAAGCCAAACAAGAGCAGCTCCTACAGGAATCATCCAAAAGGCAACAGCGTTTAATTTGGGCCATGCCATATCTTTGTACCTCACCATTATAGGAATAAGGTAATTTCCTACACCCGCAGCAAATGGAATAGCCCATAGAAAGAGCATCGTTGTACCATGAACTGTAAAAAACCTGTTAAATGAAGTAGGATCCGAGAAAAGCTGTAAACCGGGAAGGAATAGTTCTGCACGCAGCGCAAGTGCTAGCGCTCCTCCAATCATAAGAGCTGTAATTGAGGTTATCATATACAGTAATCCAATATCAGTATGATGTGTGGAAAATAGAATCTCCCACATTGCACGTGGTTGTTTGACTTCTAGAACCATTCTTTCTTACTCCCTATACTACTTGAATTTACTTCAAGCATAATATGAATAAAAGTATTTTGGCCGTATTTATTAGAACTGGTAATAAAATTTCTCATGGCTGTGAATTACGGTACTACAAGTTTTCCAGTCATGTATGGATGAACGGTACAAAAGAATGGATATTGCCCTGGGTTAAGCTTGGTAGTTTCAATGTCTGCTGTCGCTCCGGCTTCTATAATGCTTGTATCAAATTGTTTTGCATTATTTGGATCCGTTGGCCCTGTTCCGCTTGTAACTGTATGTGGTAAAGTGTCTTTGTTGGTCACTGTTATTTTGTCACCTTTCTTTACAGTGATAGTATCTGGATCAAAGTTAGGACTTCCTTGTACTGATGCTCCTGCAAGTATTGTCAACGGTTTTCCGGGTGGGCCAGCTGTTTGAACAGGAGCTTGTGCCGAAGTCGCATTTTGACCATTAGTTGGTTTTTCTGCTGCTTCAGCGGTCTGTGAAAATGGTTCAACAAATAATTTTGCTTTCATAGTGGGATGTCCAAAACCACAGTACTCTCTACACTGAATACGATACTCACCAGGTGTGTCAAATAGATTCCATGCCACATTGACTCTACCAGGAACGGCGTCCATTAAAATAGTATAATCAGGTACATTGAAATCATGAATAACGTCCTTTGAGACAATCTCAAACTTGTAGGGAACTCCTTGCTTTAAGTGAAGCTGACCGATCTCCTTCTTACCATCCTGATGTTCAAAGGTCCAGAACCATTGCTGACCTATGACCTTTATTGTTTCTGTTTCCGGTGGAATATGCTCAACTTGTCTTTCAACATTCCAAGATTCAGCCCCTACCCATGTGAGTAGTGATATGACAACACCTACGTATACCCATTCAATTGTTGCATGACCCATATTATACGCCCTCTATTTCTTTCATCCTATTTTGCTTATGGGATTCTCTAAATCGCCAACATACATATACTATAGAACCTTGAACCACAGCTCCAACCACAAAGGCGGCAACCATAAGCCTGTAAAATAATGCCCAAATTTCTACTCTTCTGATAACGTATTCTTGTGGTTGTTGTGCAAAAACATTGTCAAAAGAAGAAAGAACTACCAGAACAACAGGCGAAAACAACAAAAGAAGTAACCATATATTTGATCTTGGTGACATCAAATTTCTTTGTCCGAGGTCACTACTCACCTACATCTAATTTAAGGTTTTTGCAAGAACCGTATTTTCTATTCATTCACAAATATATCTGTGAAATCCCATTACATTAACACCCGAAAGTGAAAGAGTATTATTTTCATGTTTCAGAATGGTCATTGAAGCATTACGTATAAGCCATCCATACAGACTTTCTGGGGGAAGACCCAACATGATGGATACTGCTGCTTTAATAGGATCTAAATGAGTTACAAATAACAAATTTTTATCTGGGTAATTTTTCATAGATTCATCAAGTAAATTCTGGATTCTTTTTTTAACTGCTGAAAAGCTCTCGATACCATAGCTATCAAGAATTGGATCATCTCCACTGTAGAATTTCAAAAAAAGGTTTCCGTGTTTTTCGATAACTTCATCATAATTCATACCAACCAGATCTCCCAATTCAATTTCGTATAATCTTTCATCAACTTGGTATCCTAATTGATTTATCTGACAAATTATCTTGGCAGTTTCAATGGCTCTCGTTACCGGACTGACACACACCCTATCAATTCTCAGTTTCTTTAGATGTTGGCCGGTGTCTTTGGCCTGCTGTATTCCACATTCTGTCAGATGTGACTCTATGTGCCTTCCTACAAGGAGTCGTTTGACATTATTATCTGCCTCTCCGTGGCGTACAAAAACTATAAGCGGCAAAGCAACTCAAATTAATATAAATCAAGTCTTAAATTTGTTTTTCCATTAATAAATATCGTATAAACGTAAAACAGTTTTTTATCATTTTACTCTTTTCTTCTTAATTCAATTAATCTAATCCTTGAAAATCATAACGAATTTGTTCATCATAAAATATAGATTATAACCTTAATTAGGATCCTCCGACAGTTTATGACAGATAATTAATGAAAATTTCAATAATTGGTGGTACTGGTGGAATGGGAGAAGGTTTCGCTCTCAGATGGGTTGTGAATCATGACATTACAATTGGTTCTCGCGATGCACAAAAAGCTGCAAGCGCGGCAGAGCAGTACATGAATACAGCATTATCGTCTTATGGAAATAATATGAAAGGAACTATCAAAGGTGCTGATTATGTATCTTCATCAAGAGATTCGGATATATTGATACTATCAATTCCCTATGAATCAATAAAATTAACGTGCGACTCTATCTCCAATAGTATAAAAAAAGGTTGCATAATAGTCTCTCCAATAGTTCCCATGGAAAGAAATGACTTTGGTTTTACATATATCCCATTTGAAAAAAATATGAAATCGGCAGTTCATCTATTAGCAGAAAATCTTCTAGACAAGAAAATTGTTTCTGCGTTTCATACAATATCTGAAGTGAAATTAAAGAATATCAATGAAAGTCTTGATTCTGATACTTTTGTTTGTGGTGACGATCAGGATTCAATTACAATAATAAATCAGTTAATAGGAGAAATAAAAGGTCTTAGGCCACTATATCTTGGATCATTGTCTCTTAGTTATCAGGCAGAGGTTCTTACTCCTATGTTGCTGAATGTATCCAAGAAGAACAAAATTAAAAACCCCGGAATAAAGCTTACTTGAACCGATTCGAAAAAAGAAACGAGTCCAGTAAGCATAGCAAAAATTGGATGTATGGTATGGGAATCCTATTTATTGTGATGGCGACAGTTATTGCGTTAAGGAACCTTTATCTTTATTCTACAGAATTGTCTGTTGGTTTCTATCTTGATAATTATACAAGCAATTCGGTGACAAACGAAAAATTTGTAATAGCAATGTTGATTGGTGGAGGAATATTACTGTATTGTGGTAAATTTAGAAGAAATTTAGATAGCGACGATATTACAAAATGGTAATTGGCTTTATCAATATGATTGTAAAGGGTGATTAATTTAGATTTTTACTATTAATAAAATTACTGAGCTTATCCATTGCTTCTTGAAGTACTTGTTCATTTGGTAGGTAAACGATTCTAAAATGACCTTTTCCCAGTTCCCCGAAACCGGAACCATGCACTGTGAGAATTCCGGTTTTGTTCAGTAGATCGAGAACAAAATCTTTATCGTCTTTCCAACGATTAAGAAGAATTTTTGGAAAAGTATAGAATGCCCCGTTTGGTAATTTACAGGAGATTCCATCTATTTCATTTAAACGTTTCACTACTAAATCTCTTCTTTTTTTTAATTTAGTTACGGTTTTAGCTATGTATGATTGTGGTCCTTGAAGAGCTGCTACTGCAGCTTTTTGTACTGGAAGATTAGCAGCAATACGAACTCTCGCCAGTTTCGGAATATTGTTCCTGATATTTTCTAATTTTTGACAATCGCTATTCATACATATGTATCCACAACGCCATCCTGTCATGAGATAAACTTTTGAAAAACCATTAAGTAATATCACCGCCGCATCTTTTGCCACTTTACCAATTCCAGTAAATTCCTGATCAAATACCAGTTTATCGTATATTTCATCACATATTATATACATATCATGTTCAGCAGCAACATCAATTAACTGTTTAAGGCTCTTGCTGTTAAAAACCTCACCGGTAGGATTATTGGGATTAATTATGCACAATGCTCTTGCTTTTGATGTAATCTTTGACTTGATATCATCAAGATCAGGTGTTCCATCCTCTGTAAGTCTAAATTCAATAGGCTTACCTCCGTAAAATTTTACGTACGATGCATAGGGAGGATAATATGGTCCAGGCATTAAAATTTCGGAATTTGGTTCCACTATGGATGCAGCTACCATATCTAATCCTTCAGAAATACCATTGGTGACAAGAACATCTTCGACAGTTATAGAAAGTCCCTTTAGCGATTCTTTCTTTACTATGGCTTGCCTTAATTCTAAAATGCCTTCTGAATCTGCGTAATAGTTGAAATTGTTTAATATTGCGTCTATCAATGCTTTCTTTATGTGATCCGGAGTCGGAAAATCGTACTTTACTGGATCACCGATATTTAGGTAGATTATTTTTCTTCCAGATTTTTCATATTGTCTCGCATGTAGTGTTATGTCTCTGATGGCATATTCCACTTTGGATATTCTGTCAGATACCTTCAATTAATTACAACTACTGAGAAATCTTTGAGATAATAAATTGATTGTTGTTAACTAATTTCATTTGGCTTGTTTGAAATATTAATAATCAATTAGCTCAATTGATATAGAACCTTGATTCTAATTTTAAAGTTAGAAAAAGAGGGTCCGTAGCGTAGCCAGGATATCGCGGTGGTCTTCGGAACCACAGATCGAGGGATCGAAGCCCTCCGGGCCCATGAATCCGATATCAAGACATCCTTTGATTTTACCTGAAATTTAATACGATCCATATCTTAAGAAAAAAAGAAATAGTAAGACTTAGAAAACCTTGTCATCAACAACAAATTTACAGGATAAGACAAGCATGATTTATTTAATGGAAAATGTTGTATTAGCCGAATTAATGCCTGAATTTACAGAGGCCGTATAATTTCCCGAGGGTGCCTGATTTCCATCAATACCCATTTGATCCCATCCAAGGGATTTTGAATCTCCTGGACTCAGAATTGTTATCACCTGTGATGATATAATTGGATATAATTCATTTGATGCCAAGTTTCTTATGGTAAGCCCTAACGCAGAATTTGGAAATGTTACTTGTTCCGATCCAGTATTTTTTACTGAGATACTAACTTTTTCTCCCGGATTATAAATTTGTTTATCAGTTGTAATATTTATCAAGTCTTGAATTGAATTTTTGATTTCTCCATTTAGAGTGGTAGTATTACCTAAATTGGTTTCATTTTGAGAACCAGTTGAATTATTTATTATTGAACTGGCTGCTGAACCTTGTCCATCATCCAATTTTCCTGGACTTGGAACGTTCAGAGTCATATTATGAGTATCTGTCTGATTTTCATTCTGTTTATTACATTTAGATTCTAGTGGACATACCTTTCCCCCTTCAGATAATACGTTGTCAACCTCTTTAGGATCATATGCAAATATCATCAAGTTA
>Ga0193719_10001067_pt1 | contig 10747 bp, 7 predicted proteins | sample U2a2metaG_FD_160103 | JGI IMG/M metagenome (GOLD analysis project Ga0193719, IMG submission 160103) | Soil microbial communities from a riparian zone of the East river system, Colorado, United States - U2a2 | ecosystem: Environmental > Terrestrial > Soil > Riparian zone | place: USA: East River... | reverse complement strand
GGACAACACTAGTGGGAGTCACAACACGGCCTTGGGTGGTCAGGCACTGAGGAACAATAACGGCAGTTTCAACACGGCGGTAGGTGAAAATGCCCTTGTTTTCAACACCTCGGGCAGCCAGAACATGGCCCTTGGGCAGGGAGCGCTTGCCAAGAACCTCATAGGCAGTAACAACACGGCCATGGGCTTCCAAGCGCTCAATAACAACACTGTAAGTAACAACACAGCTGTTGGCTTTCAAGCGCTCAGGGTCAACACCACCGGCCCCAACAACACAGCCGTCGGTCTTCAATCGCTCACGAGCAACACGATCGGCAACTTCAACACAGCCAACGGGGCTGGCGCGCTTTTTAGCAACACAGAGGGCATCGGCAACACGGCCATCGGTGGTGAGGCGCTCGAGAGCAATACAATCGGCGACTTCAACATCGCTATCGGCGGTGGAGCCGGCGGCGGCGTCACTTCAGCCGATCACGTTATCTGTATCGGTGCAAACGGTGAGAACACGAGCGACAGGACCTATATCGGCAATATAGGAACGTTCCCACAGGTTTTTAACGCAGGTGTTAATGACTTCGTCACAGTCAACCTAGCCACCGGCAAACTTGGCCATTTCGGACCGATGATCTCGTCGCGACGTTACAAGGAGGACATCAAGCCTATGGATAAAGCCAGCGAAGCGCTCTTTGCGCTCAACCCGGTCAGCTTTCGCTACAAAAAGGAGGTTGATCCCGCGCATGCGCTCTCTTTTGGCTTGATTGCCGAGGAAGTGGCTAAGGTCAGTTCCGACCTGATTACCCGCGATGAGGACGGGAAACCCCAAACCGTGCGCTATGAGGCGGTGAACGCGATGTTGCTTAACGAGTTCCTCAAAGAGCATCGCAAGAATGAGGAACAAGAAAAGACAATCGCAGAGCTAAAATCTGGAATGACGGCCCTCGCCGCAACGGTGAAGGAACAGGCGTCTCAAATCCAAAAGGTGAGCGCACAGCTTGAAGCGAGCAAACCTGCGCCGCAAGTAGTCAACAATCCCTAAAGACGCGCTCGCTCCAACAAAACAGCAGTATTTAACAATCAGCCGTCACGCTTCACCGAAGCTGATCAACAACGAGATAAGCGTAAATTTGATCGATGCGTGCATTACGCCTAACGAAAAAGAGATAAGCCACGGCAGGGGGTCGTGGCAAACACGCTGAAGTTATTTCGCAATGGGGCCGTTGGCTTCATCGATTGGTTAGATGGTTAGTGTGGTAGGGTTCGTTATCGGTGTGCGATTGACTTCGGCTGGCAACGTACTAGCTGGCTTGGGACTTCGATGCGTCGGGCAGCCGGCCCTTGATCCACTTGATCTGTCCGTTGTGATTTGATTCGTGTTCGCACACGTGGAACCACTTGCAATAATTGTTCGTCGGTCCCCAAGGCCAGTGGTTGTCGATTTGCATTAACCAAGTGTCGTCCCGTTTCCGCAATTCCGCGAGCGTGCGCTCGCGTCCTTGACGCAAGCGATCGAGGTAATAGGCCAGCTCATGCCCTCGGATCGTCTGTCGCGCGGCTTCGCCCAAACCGGCCGGCACGCCCCACTCTTTCACTGTCAGCTCATCCCAATCGTCCCATTTTCTCCCCTCAAAGGTGTGTAGTTGGTAAAGACGCTCGATGGCCGCCAGATGGAGGAGCAAGGCGCCGATCGAGTTTGCCTTCGGGTCATGCAAATAGTCGAGCTGCGGAACGGTGAGCCCTTGTACTGGTTGCAGAATCGTGTCGCGCATCCAGGCCAACATTGAAACCAGTGTGCCAATCTGCGGTGAGAAACCTTTGCGCGGGCCGATGATGTTCAATCCTTCGTTGACTACGCCTCCCACTGCACCAGCGATAGAAGGCGACGACAAACCTCCCGCTCCAAGTCCGCAACCGAAGACTGCAGATGCTTTCAAGAAGCTGCGGCGACTTCTGGGCTTCATCTATCTGAATGGTCTGAAGAAATGCACGATTCAGTACGGCCTCACCATCTAACTATAATTAGACGGCATTTTGCAATCTATTTCTTGCCGCACAGAGGGGGAAGCGGTCAAAAGACTGCATGCGACATCTGCGAAGCGAGCCAACTGTGAAAACATCATGTTTAGAGCGGTCACCCGATCGAATCATCGGGGAGGAACATGAAGGACCTCCTCCATGTAACGGTTGGCGGCGGTGACTGCCTCCGCCGGACTGCTGCCGCTTTGACGCGCAGTTTTTATCTCACCAGAACTCACGGGGAAGGTCATCCCAAAAAACAGTCATGGAGGTGAGATGCGTTATTATGTGCACCCGGCCATCGCCACGTATGAAATGATTTTCGCTTAATTGACGCCAGCCCCGGAGTTTCGAGTCCTGACCTGTGTTGGGCACGTCGTATGCTTCGAAAATTGCCGTCTTGTCCTCAACACTTAACTGCGAACCGTCGCTTTTCTCGGTATCGAATTTTTGTGCTTTGCCGTCGATGAACAGAACAGCCGCTTTCCAGCCACGCGTTTCGAAGTGGTATCGGTCATACCGGATGCCGGAAACGTTCCCATTATCGTGACTAGATGGCTTACCAAGAACTGCCGCCACTTCTTCATACGAAGAGTTTAGTAATCCTGCTTTAGCTAACACGGAGGAATCCGACATCGCTGCGAAGAGAACGAGAATCACCGATTTCCTCATCAAGTAATTAATTATCTTTTAATGGATTTTGGATTTCTTAATTAACACGGGATAGGCCAGATTGTCGTCGGGTATTGCGCGCATTGGCTTTTACTTGCTCTTGAAGGTCCTGATGCGGCCATTCAGATTGGCCGGGAGGCAAGCGAGTTTACAAAACAGATGCTCACAAAGCCGTTCACGATTGAGACACGCTGGCGGCGTGCACTCGGCCGTAGCGCGATTTGGCGATATTATGCAATCGTCCTCACGGCAGACGGACGCGACTTGAACGAACTGCTTGTGAGCGCGGGACTTGCGCGAATCTACGGCACGCGAACACCGCTGCCGGATGGTCGTGACTCTCGGACATATCTCGCACATCTGCGGGAACTCGAAACGCAAGCTAAAGCGGCGCGGCGCGGCGCGTGGGGCAAATCGCAGCCGTGAAATACTGAGAAATAATCGAGTCGGGGCGGTTTATGGACATCTTTCGTGACAAAGCGCCGCTCGTCGACTATCTTCGTGCGTTGCCGGTGTACGTCATTATCAACTCGTCTGCGGAACTACGCGCCGGGGCTGTGCACGCGACCGCGATGTGCGCGCGACCGTGAGGTTCTATGGCCTATCGATCAAATCGTCTCGGCCGCCGCCTCCACGATACAGGAGCTAAAATCGAGCTGCCTGTGCCGTCGCCAATGGGCGACCTCGTCGTCGCCGACGCGCGCGAAGAATTCGCGCGGCTGACCAGACGCACGCGCCGCGATCGACAAGCAGAACGCGCGTTTCTGGCGAGCAAACTTCACATCGTGCGAACGCTGCCGACCGATGATCTCGCGGCCCGAACGCGCGTGGTTTCTGGATTTCTCCAGAGGCTGCGCAAGACATCCGCACGCGACTTCAACGCGATTATCCGTCATCTCGCGCCCACGCCAGGCGGCGTCGGCTACGGCATGTTCTACAACGCGCCATTCAAGACCGATTTTCAGACCGGGACCGCGATCTACTGGGAGATCGTCTGCCCCAATCCGCCCGGCGGCAACGTAAACACGTATCTGTATTTGACCGCGACGAATCGATCGGCAAAAGGCGTCGAGGCGTTCATCTCCTACAACGGACAGAATCAGACGTTCTTCAAAGTGTTCGATTGGGCACGGACCGATACGTGGCAGACCAACGTCTCGTTCGCGAGCCTCGGCAATTACGTTCGCACCGTCTCAGCTCACGGCACGAATTACCAGGTGCTGCCGGTGATGAATATCACGGCGCGCACGGGCAACAGTTGGTACAATCAGGTCTGGCTGTCGAATCACGTCACCAACAGCCTGGATCTCATGTATCAGTACATCTATTCGGCGACCTTGACGGATCAGACGACCGGGTGGGTCGGGTCGTGGGGACCCATCATCGAGACGTTTCAGGATTCGTACCTGAACACGAATCGCTTTGGCGCCCTTCGCACGTATCTCACGAGCCGTGACGCCAACAATCAATGGGGCGCGTGGCATCTGCTCGGCGGATCGGACGCGTCCGTGCGCGTCGACAACAAAGGGTTCTGCCTCGTGTTCGACGATCCGCATCACGACTGGGTCGCGTACAGTTGATCGATGGCGCCCAAAAAGACGACGGATCGGCGAGCGGAATTCGAGCGGCTCTCACGCCAGACGCCGCGCGACCGGGACGCCGAGCGCGCGTTTCTCGAAAACAAGATCGACCTCATTCGCAGCGACCCGACCCTGGCCGACGACGAGAAGGCCCGCGCGATTGCGGAGGTGCGGCGCCGGCAAAAGCCGGAATCATGAAGCTCATGAAGACTTCATGGTTCGAAGGCACGTGCGTTTGACCGCCGCGTGCGCGGCATTGCTGACACGCACCGCGACGACGGAAAGCGTTTCGTTGTCCGTGCGGATGAAAAGCTGACCGCGTTTGTCGAAATCAAATCCTTTTATCGGGGTTTCCGCGTTCACGAACGCCGCATTGCATCAGCAAACGCACCGGAAAGCGAGTAAAAGCCACGTCAGCGGAAATGGGCGGTTTTTGGTGGATATGTTATGCAAAACTGTTATGCATTAAGCCCTCTCGTGGTCCTTTACGAGTGAAACGGAAGGGGTGGGATTCGAACCGACGGTGGGTTGCCCCACACTCGATTTCGAGTCGAGTGCCTTAAACCGGACTCAGCCACCCTTCCCAATCGATCGATATTGTCGATCTTATTCTTGTGAAGCGCAATTGTCGGACGCGGCTCCGAGTTTGCAAAAGCAAAGCATCGCGCGATCTGGCGATTCTGGGCGGTTGAATCAGCGCCACATTGAGCCTCAGTGAAAGGCACCGAAGCCTGAGCGGCCTGGCTTCCCCTCCCGGTCGAAAATTTCTGAAAAATGTTACAATTTTAGGCTTGCCGAGGTGATTCTCTTTACCGCATATTGTGTGTCCGCAAGGACGGTTACGCTATTACTTGTTGTTGACTGGAATTCACAGGTTGTTAGCGCCGCTGTTCACGATTATTCGCAGCCTATTCAGAACCTCAACCCTCCCTCACCGCCATGATTCAACTAAAACCCGGAATTCCGCCAGCCTCACTTAATCGACCGTCTAAACCGGCTTCGCGCCGAAAAAACAGAGTCGAGAAAAAGAAAAACAGCGGCCTGCGTTTTGAGCGCGTTTTCAGCGATTTTGCCGTCGCGCCCTTTGATCAAATCGAGTGGGAACGGCGCATCGCCGAGATCACCGATGACGGTGGCAAGGTTATCTTCAAGCAAGAGGACATCGAGGTCCCGAAAAGCTGGAGCGCGCTCGCGACCAAGATAGCGGTCTCGAAATATTTCTATGGCGACATCGCCAATGGCACCGATCCCCATAAGGGTGGAAGAGAAACTTCGGTGCGGCAATTGATTCATCGGGTCACGCGCACGATTACCGATTTGGGGATGGCGGATGGCTACTTCGCGGACGCTGAAGCCGCGGAGGTTTTCTACGATGAACTGACCTGGCTTTGTGTGAATCAGCACGGCGCGTTTAATTCGCCGGTCTGGTTCAACGTTGGGTTGTACCACCAATACGGCGTGGGCAAAGGCGCAGGAGCCGGCAATTACTTTTACAATCGCGAGACTGGCAAAGCGGAGCGGGCCGCCTCGCAGTACGAATATCCCCAGGGAAGCGCCTGCTTCATTCAGAGCGTGGGGGACACAATGGAAGACATCATGCGGCTGGCGACGAGCGAAGCGATGCTCTTCAAGTTCGGCAGCGGCACCGGCACGGATCTTACTTCGCTAAGATCGACGAGAGAAAAATTGAGCGGTGGCGGCAAACCAAGCGGACCGCTCTCGTTCCTGAAAGTTTACGATCAAGTTGCAAACGTCGTGAAGAGCGGCGGGAAAACGCGGCGCGCCGCGAAGATGAACACGCTCAAAGATTGGCATCCGGACATCGAAGAGTTCATCGACGCCAAACAGAGGGAAGAGAGAAAGGCGTGGGCGTTGATCGAGCAAGGTTACGACGGCAGTTACAATGGAGACGCCTACGGCTCGGTCATGTATCAGAACGAAAACCTGAGCGTGCGGGTAAGCGACGAATTCATGGAAGCGGCGCTGGAAGGCCGCGAATGGTGGACGCGCCGCGTGATCGATGGGCAGCCGTGCGAACGCAAAGATGCTCGCACGCTGTTGCGCAAAATCGCCGAGGGCACGCATGTCTGCGGCGATCCTGGAATGCAGTTCGATTCCACGATACACAAATGGCACACCTGCAAAGGCACGGATCGGCAAAATTCCACGAATCCCTGCTCGGAGTATCTCTTCCTCGACAACACCGCGTGCAATCTCGCTTCGCTCAACTTGATGAAGTTCAAGACCGCGGACGGCGATTTTGATGTCGAGCGATTTAAGGCGGCAGTGCGCATTTTCATTACTGCGCAGGAAATCATTGTCGACAACGCGAGCTATCCGATCAAGGAAATCGCGGAGAACTCGCATATTTTCCGCACGCTCGGGCTTGGTTACGCGAACCTCGGCTCACTGATCATGAGTTACGGTTTTGGTTACGACAGTGTGGAGGGCCGGGCGCTGTGCGGCGCGATCACCGCCATCATGACGGGCGAAGCCTACGAACAAAGCGCGCGATTGACCCAGGCGATCGGGCCATTTCCTGGTTATCATGATGCGCGCGCCAGCGGGGTAGCGAAGCCGGCGTCCAAAGACAACGTCGCATCCATGCTGGAAGTGATCGGGCTACATCGTTGCGCTGTGCGCGAAATCTCGGATGCAAAAGAGTTCGCGCACCTAAAAGAAGAAGCCGCGAAAGTGTGGGACAGCGCAGCGGAACTCGGAAAGCGCTACGGTTATCGTAACGCGCAAGTCACCGTGCTCGCGCCGACCGGCACCATCAGTTTCCTGATGGATTGCGACACCACGGGGATCGAACCGGACATCGCGCTCGTAAAATACAAACTGCTCGCGGGTGGCGGAATGCTCAAAATTGTCAATCAGACGGTCAAACCCGCACTGGAGAAACTGGGTTACAACTCCGAGGAGATCGAGCGCATCATCGCACACATCGACGCGTTCGACACGATCGAGGACGTCACCGATACGGATGGATCGACGATTTCATCCGGGCTAAAGCCGGAGCACTTGTCGATCTTTGATTGCGCGTTCAAACCGTTCAAAGGCGAACGCAGCCTCAATTACATGGCGCATTTGCGGATGATGGCCGCCGCGCAGCCATTCCTGAGCGGCGCGATTTCTAAAACCGTCAATATGCCAGAAGCGGCCACCGTGGAGGACATCATGAACACCTACGTGGAAGGGTGGCGCCTCGGATTGAAATCGATCGCGATTTATCGCGACGGCTCGAAGCGATCTGCGCCTCTGAACACGCGCAAAACAAAAGACATGGGCGCCGCTGAGGACGCCGATATTGCGGTGGATACCGCGACCGGCTCGGACCGATTCCAGAAGCGTATTTTGGAACTCGAAGAAGAACTGGGAACGCTCCGTCGCCGTCTGGACCAACCGGTCCGACACCGCATGCCCGACACGCGCAATTCCATGACCCACCGGTTCGAGATCGCCGGCCACGAGGGATACATCACGGTCGGTTTGTACGAAGATGGTCAGCCGGGCGAGCTTTTCATCACAATGTCGAAGGAGGGAAGCACCATCGGCGGGTTAATGGATACGGTCGGCACGCTTACTTCGATCGCGCTCCAGTACGGAGTGCCGTTGGAGAGTCTCGTAAAAAAATTCGCTTATCAGAGATTTGAGCCGAGCGGCTTCACAAAAAACCCCGATATTCGTCATGCCACCAGCATTACCGATTACGTTTTCCGCTGGCTGGCGTGTAAATTCATCAACGGCTACAAGGAGGCGACCGCGCCGAACCGAGCGCAGCCGGACTTGCCGCTCAAGGAAATTGTTGAGATCGAGAAGAGAGCTTTGAATCGTCCGGTAACCGATTTGGCCCGCACGGGCGAGAAAGAAGTGATCGACGTGATCACGAACCATCCGACTAACAATCCCGGGAATGGCAATGGTCATGCCGAACGGGTGATGGTAGCGCTTGGCAGCATCTTTATGGAGATCACCTGCTCAGTATGCGGCAGCGACAAAGTGATCCGGGCGGGCGCCTGCGGTGTTTGCACCGAATGCGGCACGAGCCAGGGCTGTAGCTGAATCGGGTTTTTTGCCGCCGGAAGCGCCACCGCGAACCTGGATCGGCCAGATTCGGGAAGTGATCATCATTCGTCACGGTCAGATAGCGACACGGATTGAGTTGGGAATTGAGCTGCGCCTGATTGGACACGTGCGCGTGCACGGCTACAATGCGTCGCCCGCTTTTTCCCGAAGGCAAACTGAATGAATAAACTGGACGCACAGCGACAGAAAGAAATCCAACAAGCGGAGGAACTGCTTTTCGCAGGGCCGCAGGCGCTTGGTTTTGCCAAGGGGCTTTTCCAGGGTCGTTTCGTGGCCGATTGGGTGATGCCTTATCCCCGCATCCCGGCAGTGCAGCAGACGGAGTTGGACAAGTCGCTGGCCGAGCTCCGGCAATTTCTCGATGAAGATCTCGATCCTGCGGAGATAGATCGACAGGCCGACATTCCGCGCAACGTCATCGACGGTCTTGGGCGCGTCGGCGTGCTCGGTGCGACTGCGCCAGTGGAATACGGCGGACGCGGCTTTGCGCAAATGGCTAACTGCAAGCTCCTGGAGGAAATCGGAAGTCGGTGCGCATCCACATCGGTTTTCGTAAACGCGCACCACTCCATCGGGATTCGTGCGTTGCTGCTTTTTGGAACACACGAGCAAAATCAAAAATGGCTTCCGAAATTAGTAACTGGCGAACAGCTTGGCGCATTCGCGTTGACCGAGCAGGAAGCCGGCTCCGACGCAGCAAACGTGCAAATGCAGGCTCGTCCAACTGACGACGGCGCGCATTTCATTTTGAACGGAGAAAAACGTTACATCACCAACGCCGCAATCGCGCACGTGCTGACAGTGATGGCGCGCACACCGGTACCCGGATCGGACAAGAGCGCGATCACGGCATTTCTCGTCACGCCCGACATGCCGGGCTTCACGATGCTTGATAAGCGCATGGAGAAAATGGGAATCCGCGGCACAGCCACGGGGCGATTCGCGCTGCGCGATGTCAAAGTCCCAAGGGAAAATATTCTGGGCCCGCTGGGAAAAGGGCTGAAAGTCGCTCTGACAGTGCTCGATTTTGGCCGAACCACCTTCGGGGCGTGTTGCACCGGCGCGGCGAAAACCTGTTTACGGCTGGCACTCGAACACGCAAAGACACGCAAACAATTCAACAAAACGCTTGGCGAATTCGATCTCGTCAAAAAGAAGATCGCACGCATGGCGGCAGACGCGTATGCGATGGAGGCGATGACCACCATCACTGCGTCGCTCATCGACCGCGGACTGGAAGATTACATGATCGAAACCGCCATGCTCAAAGTCTTCACGACCGAGCGGCTTTGGGAGTGCATCAACGAGGCGTTTCAGATTTACGGCGGCTCGGCTTACTTTGTCGACCTTCCTCTGGAAAGAATGCTGCGCGATGCACGCATCAACCAAATCGGTGAAGGCAGTAATGAAGTGCTGACTTCGTTTATTGCGCTGGTGGGCATGCGCGGGCCGGGCATGGAGTTCAAGGAAATTTACGACACGATGTTGAAACCATCGCGCGACGGGGTAAGCAAAGCCTGGACTGCGGGGATGAACCGGCTTGGCGCGGCTATTCGCGTGCCTGAGGTGCCGGCTCGAAGCGAACAGCTTCGCGCCCCGGCGCGGCAACTCGCTCGCTTGATTTGGCGTTTTAACTTTGCCGTTAATCGCGCGTTGATCACCTATCGCGAACCAATCCTCGATATGCAGCTTGTTCAGGAGCGGATTGCTGGCGCGGCCATGGATCTTTTTGCCTCGACGTGTGTGCTTAGCCGTCAGGATGAAGAGATTCAGCTCGCGCGTCGCAATGGAAATTCCGCGCCACCCGATCACTCCGCCGCAGATCTGTTTTTGCGGCAATCGTTTCGTCGAATTCGTCGCTTCCTCGGTGGACTTACAGATAACGACGACAAATCGTTGCTCGCCGCAGCAAATTCAGTTTTGGGCAAGCCACGCAGGTAAATTTGGCCGCTCGTATTTACACCGACAAAGACGCGGATCTTCGCTGGTTGAAGGGCAAAACATGCGCGGTGATCGGCTTCGGCGCGCAAGGCCGCGCGCATGCTCTCAATCTTAAAGACAGCGGAATTAAGGTAATCGTCGGCCTCTATCCCGGCAGCAAGTCGCGGGCACGCGCCAGACGGAGCGGTCTCGTAGTGCTCGGCACAGCGGAAGCGGCGCGGCGCGCGGATATTATTTTTCTGGCGCTTTCAGATACCCAAATGCCTGTCATTTACGCGGAACAGATCGCTCCGCATCTGCGTCCAGGCCAAACTCTGCTTTTCGCGCATGGCTTTGCGATTCATTATCGTACGATTGTCCCACGCAAAGATATCGATGTGGTGATGGTCGCGCCAAAGGGCCTCGGACCTATGGTGCGTCGGGAGTTTGTCGCCGGACGGGGCACGCCTGCG
>Ga0193719_10001066_pt1 | contig 10758 bp, 10 predicted proteins | sample U2a2metaG_FD_160103 | JGI IMG/M metagenome (GOLD analysis project Ga0193719, IMG submission 160103) | Soil microbial communities from a riparian zone of the East river system, Colorado, United States - U2a2 | ecosystem: Environmental > Terrestrial > Soil > Riparian zone | place: USA: East... | reverse complement strand
GTCCAATCCGCGCTTGTCCAGCGAACCCGGCCGGAACGTCTCCACCAAGACGTCGGCGCGGTTGGCCAGCGCCACGACGATCTCGCGCCCTTCATTAGTGTCCAGATCGACAGCGAGGCTGCGCTTGTTTCGATTCAGGCTCAGGAACATCGCGCTCTCGCCGTTCCAGGCCGGCGGCGCCCACTCGCGCGTATCGTCTCCCTGCCCTGGTCTTTCGACCTTGATGACGTCGGCGCCCATGTCGCCGAGCACCATCGTGCAGCTCGGCCCCGCCACGTTTCTCGTGAGATCAAGCACCCGCAGGCCGTCCAGCGGTCCAGAGCTGCTCTGGTCTCCCGTCGTCACTTCGTTGGGACCCTAGCATGCGCGGCACCCGACTGACTTAGCATGCGCGTGGCTTCAGATGTCCAGGACCGAGACGCCGCCGAACCAGCGACGCAATCTCGCACGGCGGTCGTCCCTGGCCGTTCCGGCCACACAGCCGCGCTTTCACGCCAAGGCCGACCAGTCGAGCGCAGACCAGGTGGTGCTGGACCTCGAGGACTCAGTCGCGCCGGCCGCCAAAGCCAAAGCCCGCGAGCAGGTAGTTTCTGCCCTGCGGACGTATCGCTTCGCGAGAAAGTTGAGGTCGGTGCGGGTCAACGGGTGCGACACCGCGTGGTGTCAGGACGACATCGGCGCGGTCATGGAGGGAGCCGGCGATAAGGTGGACTCGCTGGTCGTGCCGAAGGTCGAAGGCGTCGATCACGTGCATCTCGTGGACAGCCTCTTGGGTCAAATCGAACGCAAGTTGCGACTCAAGAACCGTGTCGGTCTCGAGCTTCTGATCGAATCAGCCCGTGGCATCGAGAACATCAGCTCCATCGCGGGCGCATCAGATCGCAACCAGGCGCTCATCTTCGGTCCCGCCGACCTTGCGGCTTCGCTTCGCATACCTGAGCTGACCATCGGGGGCCGGCCGAGTCAAGCGGGCGACTACCAGGATTACTTCTTGGTGCGAGTGCTCGTGGCTTCGAGAGCAAACGGCCTTCATGCAATTGACGGCCCCTACGCCCGCATCCACGATCACGAAGGTCTGCGCATTTCCGCCGAACGAGCCGCACGGCTGGGCTTTGACGGGAAGTGGGCCATCCATCCGGACCAGATCGAGGTCCTCAATGAAGTGTTTTCACCCCGTCAAGAAGACTTTGACAAGGCCACTGCTATCCTCACTGCGTACAGCCGGGCCGCTGACGTCGAAAACGTCGGCGCAGTCGTGCTTGGAGACGAGATGATCGACGAGGCGTCAAGGAAGATGGCTCTCGTGATGGTCGAGCGCGGGCGGGCAGCGGGCATGAAGGCGCGACCATGGCCGCGATCGCCGGGCCGCAAGCGCAAGCCCACCTAGTCTTGAGGGATCGCTCGAAGCAGCCGATTCTCGCCGGCATGCGCATCGTCGAACTTTCGGCTTTCGTCGCCGCACCGCTCGGGGGTGCGACGCTCGCCGCGCTGGGGGCCGACGTCATCCGCATCGAGCCGCCCGGGGGCGGGGTCGACATCGACCGCTGGCCTGTCCTGCCCAACGGGCGCAGCCTTTATCGCGCGGGTCTCGACCAGGGCAAGCGCTCGGTCACCGTCGACATGCGCACCGAGGATGGCCGAAGCCACGCCGCCAGGCTGATCACAGCGCCGGGCGACGGGGGCGGCATCCTGCTGACCAACCTACCGGCCGCCGGGTGGAACTCATACGACGAGCTCCGCAAGCTTCGCTCGGATCTCATCATGGTCGCGATCACGGGCAATCGAGACAGCGGCACAGCGGTCGACTACACGGTCAACGCCGCCGTCGGATTTCCATGGATCACCGGACCCGAGGACCACAACGGCCCCGTAAACCACGTCCTCCCCGCGTGGGACTGCATGACCGGCTTCCTGGCCGCCACCGCCATCCTGGCCGCGGAGCGTCACCGCCGCATTACGGGCGACGGTCAGCTGGTCGAGCTGAGCCTCGCGGACGTCGGCCTGGCGGTGGTGGGACACCTTGGCCTGATTGCCGAAGCAAGCCTCGACCCAACTCCTCGAGGCCGCTACGGAAACGAGGTCTACGGCACGTTCGGCCGCGACTTCACCACGCGCGACGGGAGGCGGGTGATGGTGCTGGCGCTCACGCCGCGCCAGTGGCGCGGGCTGGGCGAGGCGACCGGTCTCACAGAGAATTTCGCGGAGCTGGCGAACCGGCTCGGCCTCGATCTCGATCAGGAAGGTGATCGCTGGCGCGCACGGAAGGAGATCAGCGACCTGATCGAGCCGTGGATCGCTCAAAGAAAGCTGACCGATGTGCGCGCAGTCTTCGATGAGCACCGTGTCCTGTGGGGCCCTTACCAGACGTTCAAGCAGCTGCTGGCCGAAGATCCGCGCGCGTCCGCAGTCAACCCGATGTTCGCCATGGTCGATCATCCAGGCGTCGGTCGCTACCTCACCACGGCCTCGCCCCTTCGCTTCAGCGCCGCGGCGCCAGTTCCGCCGGGGGCCGCGCCCGAGCTCGGCCGGCACACAAAGGAAGTCCTCCATGAGCTAGGCATCGAGGCGCGCGCATGACCCTGAAAGAGGGCTGGAAGGGCCGCTTCTTCGAGGACTTTGAGATCGGCGACGTTTTCGAGCACCCTCTCGGCAGGACCATCACCTCGGCCGACAACATCTGGTTCACCCTTCTGACCCAGAACACCGCGCCGATTCATTTCGATCATCACTACGCGAGCCAGACAGAGTTCGGTAAGCCGCTGGTCAACAGCGCGCTGACGCTCGCGCTGGTCACCGGCCAGAGCGTGACCGACATCTCCCAGAACGTCATGGCCAACCTCGGCTGGGACGAGGTGCGTCTTCCCAGTCCTGTCTTCGAGGGCGACACCATCTACTCGCGCTCAGAGGTGCTCGAATGTCGCGAATCGAAGTCGCGCAAGAATGTCGGCATCGTCACCGTTCGCACCACGGGCTTCAACCAGGACGGAACCGAGGTCATCAGTTTCCGCCGCACGGCCATGGTCTACCGGCGTGGCCACGCACCGCACATCGTTCGACTGAAAGGGGATTAGGGGAGCCATGGATTTCGAGCTGTCCGGCCAGCAAGCCGCGTTCCGCGACCTCATGCGCGATTTCGCGCGACGAAGCATCGCCCCGGTCGCGCGTGAATGGGAGCTGAGCGATCGCTATCCCACCGAGATCGTCGACGAGATGAAGCAGATGGGCCTCTTCGGCATGCTGGTCCCTGAGGAGTACGGGGGCATCGGCATCGACGCCGTGTCCTATGCCGTCGTCTTCGAGGAGATCTCCAAAGCGTGGATGGGAGTCGCCGGCATCCTGGGTTCCCATTCGCTGGCGACCCGGCTACTGACCAAGGACGGCACCGAGGAGCAGCGTCGCCGCTGGCTGCCCGACCTGGCCACCGGCAAGCGCCGGTCGGGAATCGCGCTCACCGAGCCCGGCGCGGGCAGTGATCTCCAGGGCATCGCCACAGTCGCCCGACGCGACGGGGACCACTACGTCGTCAACGGCAGCAAGACGTGGATCACCAACGCCCGCCACGCCGATCCCCTTCCTGTTCTGGTCAAGACCGACCCCGACGCCCAGCCGCGACATAAAGGAATGACGATCCTGATGATCGAACAGGGGACTCCGGGCTTCAGCGTCGGCAAGGACCTGGACAAGCTGGGCTACAAGGGTCCGGAATCATCGGAAGTCTTCCTCAACGACTGCCTGGTGCCGGCCGCCAACGTATTGGGCGAGCAGGAGGGCCTGGGCCTTCAACAAGCGCTGTCTGCGCTCGAGTTCGGCCGGGTCAACATCGCCGGTCGGGCGGTGGGCGTGGCCCAGGCCTGCCTCGACCACGCCCTCGCCTACGCCCGGGATCGCCACGCATTCGGTCGCCCGATCGCGGAATTCCAGGCCATCCAGCTCAAGCTGGCTGACATGGCCACCGAGGTGCAGGCGGCCCGCCTGCTGACCTGGTGGGCGTCCTCGGCCCTAGACTCGGGGAGGCGTGCCGACCTGGAGACGGGCATGGCCAAGCTCTACAGCTCGGAGATCTGCATCAAGGCCTCGCTCGAGGCCATGCGCATCCACGGCGGCTATGGCTACTCGACCGAGTACGACATCGAGCGCTTCTACCGCGACGCGCCACTCATGGCGATCGGCGAGGGCACGAACGACATCCTGCGCACGGTCATCGCACGCCAACTCGTCCGAGGGTCAGGTCTCTGAGCGGCGAGTAGCTGGAGAGCGCGCCGTCTAGGCGTGCGTCTTGAGCTCTTTCGACACGCTGCTGATCGCGGCATCGAGGACCTCGACCAGCCGGTCGATCTGCTTCGTGCTGATGACGAAAGGCGGAGAGGTCGCTATGACGTCGCCTCCGAGCGGGCGAAAGATGACGCCGCCCTCCAACGCCGCCAGCCAGACCCGGCGCGCCACGCCCACCGACGGGTCGAACAGCTGCTTCGACTCCCGGTCGCGGACGAACTCGACACCGCCCAACAGGCCAATTCCGCGCACGTCGCCGACGATCTCGTGCGAGCGCAGCTCCTGCAATCGGCGCTGCAGGTACGCCCCATTTTCGGCAACACGCTCGACCAGCCGCTCCTCTTCGATGATCTGCAGGTTTCGCAGGCCGACGGCACAGGCGGTGGGGTGGCCGCTGTAGGTGAACCCGTGGGCGAAGGGTCCCTTGACCGATTTCAACGTGTCGTGGACTGCATGGGTCAACATGACGCCCGAGAGCGGCAGGTACCCGCTGGTCACGCCCTTTGCGAAGATCATCAGGTCCGGGTTGACGTTCCAGTTCTCCATCCCGAACCACCGGCCTGTGCGTCCGAACCCGGTGATCACCTCGTCCGCGATCAACAACAATTCATATTTGTCGCAGAGCGCCCGGAGCAGCGGAAAGTAGTCGTCGGGCGGCACAATCACGCCACCTGCGCCCTGCACCGGTTCTGCGATCACCGCCGCCACGGTCTGTGGCCCCGCATCCAGCACGACCTGTTCCAGCGCCCGGACGTAGCCCGCGCCGGCCGAGCCCTCCCCCGAATATCGATAAGGGTCGGGCGCCGGGGCATGAAGGAAGCCTGGCGCCAGGGGCTCGAAGCCCTTCCAGAAGTTGGCCATCCCCGTCGCGCTGGTCGCACCGTAGGTGAGGCCGTGGTAGTCGCGAATCCGCGAGACGATGTTGATGCGACCGGGCTCGCCGCGCAGCTTCCAGTACAGCCGGGCAATCTTGTACGCGGTGTCGTTCGCCTCGGCTCCGCCTGATGCGAAGTACGTCACCTCGAGGTCACCCGGCGCCAGTTCTGCCAGCTTGGTCGCGAGCTCGATGGCCGGCGCGGTGCCAAAGCCGCCGTACGCGGAGCTGAAAGCGAGCTTCTTCATCTGTGAGGCAGCCGCGTCGGCGAGCACGCTTCGCCCGTAACCGACGTTCACATTCCAGAGCGAGGCCATGCCGTCGATGTACTCGCTACCGTGGACGTCGGTCAGGGTCGCGCCGCGGCCGCCCGCGAAGATCATCTGGGGGACGGTGCCGGCGGGCGCATCCAGGTCGCCCTGGGGGTGGAGCCAGTGGGTCCGGTCGAGCTCGTACAGGCGGCTCGCCTCGCTGTTCTCCAACGCCTCGAATTCCATCAGCTTAGGATAGCCGCGCTGTGACCAAAGACCGGAAGACGACTCGCCAGGGCCCGCCGAAATACGGTCCCGCCGACTCGAAGGTCACGCCACGTTTCTCCGGCGTCCGAACCTATGCGCGGCTTCCGCACGTGGTCGACATAAATCAGGACGTCGACGTTGCGATCATCGGTGTCCCGTTCGACACCGGAGGCACCTATCGCGTGGGGGCTCGTTTTGGCCCAGAGCACATCCGGAGCGCCTCAGCGCTGATGCGTCCGTATCACTACGCCGGCCATGTGGCCGTCTTCGAGCAACTATCGGTGGTCGATTACGGTGACCTGCCGGTGGTTCCGGGCTACATCGAGGAATCGCAGCGCCGGATCACCAAAGCCCTCCTGGAGGTGCTGCATGCCGGAGTCATCCCGATCGACCTCGGAGGGGACCATTCGATCGCCCTGCCGGAGCTGCGGGCGTTCGCTGAGGTGTATGGAAAGGTTGCGCTGATTCAGCTCGACTCCCACAGCGACACCAACTCGGCGTATTTCGACCTGCCTCACACGCATGGCACTCCTATTTATCACGCGGTCAAGGAAGGGCTGATCGACACGTCGCACTCGATCCAGGTGGGCCTGCGCGGCCCCATTTATTCAGAACGCGAATATGAGATCCCTCGTGAGATGGGGTTGGATGTGGTCACCGCCATCGACGCGCACGAGCTGGGAATGGCCGCGGTCGCCGATCGGATTGCGGCGCGAGTCGGCAACAGCAAGGTGTTTCTGTCGTTTGACATCGACTTCATCGATCCTGCCTATGCACCGGCGACGGGGACTCCCGAGATCGGTGGTTTCACCACGTGGGAGGCGCAATCGATTCTCCGGCGCCTGGGTGGCATCAACTACGTCGGCTTCGACGTGGTCGAGGTCATCCCTGAGTACGACGTAGCCGAAAACACGTCCTTCGTCGCCGCCAACGTCGTGTACGAGTTCCTTGCGCTGCTCGCCAGGAATCGGCGAGACGGTCTGGCGAAAGGGTGAGCGGCCGCCTCGCCGGCAAGGTCGCCGTCGTCACAGGCGGGACGAGCGGCATCGGAGAGACAACCGTTCGGCTGTTTGTCAGCGAAGGCGCCCGCGTGGTCATCGTCGCTCGCCGCGCCGGACCTGGCGACGACCTGGTGGCCGAGCTCGGATCGGATACCACGCGATTCCTGTCCGGGGACGTGGGGAGCGAAGCAACCGCGATAGCGGCGATCAACCTGGCGGAGAGCTGGGGTGGGGTGGACGTCCTGGTCAACAACGCCGCGATCGATTGGGTGAGCCCCATCCTCGAGACATCGGAAGCGGACGTCCGGCGCGTTCTGGACACCAACTTCATCGGGGCATTTCTGATGCAGCGTGAGGCTGCCCGCAGAATGCTCGAGCGCAGTCGCGGATCCATCATCAATCTGACGTCACGCAACGCCTCGGTCGGCGTGCCGACCATGGGTCTCTACGCCTCAGCAAAAGGTGCACTTCTATCGTTGACGAGGGCAGCCGCCATTGAGTGGGCTGACCAGGGCGTGCGTGTCAATGCTGTGGCGCCGGGACTCACGGCCACCCCGCTCGTGCGCACTTGGATCAACGAACAGCACGATCCTGTTGCGTTCGAGAAAGCCGTGGCAGCCGCGATTCCTCAGGGCCGGATGGCCCAACCCATCGACATCGCCAACGCAATCTTGTTTCTGGCAAGCGACGAGTCTCAACACATAACCGGCATCACGCTTGCAGTCGATGGTGGTTACACGGCGGCGTGACCGACCTCAAGTTCAGGATCGAGTCGCGGGACGCCTCCCAGCCAGTCGTGTCAGTGCCCATCTCAGGCGTCTACAACTTCGGATATGCCGGGCGGAACCAGGAGTCGGTGCGCGCGCACGTTCGTGAGCTGCAGGACCGAGGTGTCCCAGCACCGGCAATCGTTCCCGCCCTGTATCCGCTGGGCGCCGGCGGAGCGACCACAGAGAACCTGATATCGGTTTTTGGGGATCAGACCTTCGGCGAGGTGGAGTTTGCGTTGATCAACTCATCCGCGGGGTGGCTGGTCACCGTCGCGTCGGATCACACGGATGCTTTGGTCGAGACCGTGAGCGTATCCCGCGCCAAGCGCACCTGTCCGGATGTCGTGGGGGACCGGGCCTGGCGACTGGCGGACGTCGCAGACCACTTCGATGAGCTGGAGCTTGTCTCAGAGTGTGCCTCAGCCGGCGGCGGCACGACCGTCGAGGTCCAGCGAGGTTTTTGCGGAGCCCTGCTGTCGCCGGCAACGCTGCAGGAAATATGGACGCTGCGCCTTGGACGTACGCCTCCCGAGGGCACGCTGATCCTGTCCGGGACGATCGGCGGGGAACTTCCGATCGGCATGCAGCGGTGGCAGATGCGCCTACACGATCCGATTCGTGGCGCTGATCTCCGCCTGGCATATCAGGTCGAGAGCCTTCCCGAAGAGCTTGGCTAAGCGCCCCGACCAGGGCATCACTCTCCGGTGGTCGGTGCGGACCTCCGCGCAGACCAGAGAATTGGCGCCGAGAGCAACAGCAGCACGGGCATGACCCAGACGGCGGTCCCATACCCGTAGGCCGCGGCGGTCAAGCCCACCATGATCCCGCCGGCCCCGGCGCCGACGTCTGTAGCGCTGTTCCACAGCGCGCTGGTCACCGCCGAGTCAGAGCGGCTCCCGCGTTCGACCATGGCAAGGTAGGACCCCGTCTGAATCGTTCCGTATCCGATCCCGTAAGCGATCGCGGCAATCAATACCGCGATCGGATTGCTGTGAAGAGCAAGGGCCACCAGGCCGATGGCGGTGATCCCGACGCCTCCGGCCAGGAGTCGATGGCTCGGGTGGTGATCGCCGATCACGCCAGACAGCCATCGACTGGCTGCTCGCGCGGCTCCGGTGGCGGCCAGGAACACAGCAGGCGACCCAAGGCCCGTCGGGGCCAGCGCCACCGGCGCATACGTGATGACGCCGCCGAATGTGCAGCTGACCAGGGCGAAGCCGCCGAACAGCGCCATCAGCCCAGGACGGCGGGCCCCCCCGAGAATGTTGGTCGCGAACACGGGCGCGGCGGCCGAGCGCTCAGGCAGCCGCAGCGCAAGCAGAGCAGAGCCCAAGCCGCCGAGGAAAGCGATGACGGCGGCCACACCGCCGTGACCGGTGGCGAGCAAGGTGACGCCAACCGAAGGAAACACGATGCTTGTGAGTCCCGTCGCCAAGCCGAAATATCCGATCGACCGACCGCGGCGGTTCGACGGCGCCAGCTCGGCGAGCAGGGCGATGCAGACGACGATCGCGGCGCCGGTGCCGAAGCCTCGGATGGCCGCAGCAGTCAGCATCAGGCCCGCCGGCGCACCGGGAAGCAGGTAAACGAGGCTGGGCACCGCGACAAGCAGAGTTCCGCCGATGAGCAGGCGCTTCGGAGACCAGAAGGTCAGCAGCCATGGCGTCATCAGCTCGCCGATGGCCGTGCCCACGAAAAGGGCGGCCGTGCCGGCGCCGGCTGCGCCGTGCGGCCCGCCGCGTTCGAGCAGCACGGGCACGACGGGGAGCAGCGTGTGGAAGCTGCTCGAAAAACAGGCGACTGCGGCCAGCAGGACGAGAGTGGGACCGCCAAGAACGCGTGTGGTCGGAGCCGCCGGCGAGGGCGCGATCACTGAGGCGTAACGGCGAACGATGAGTTCTTCGAGCTTGACCGGCATTTGCCGATCACGTTATGGGGGGAGGAGGTCGTCATCCGGAGAGGTCATATGCTAGAGGCACCCGATGAACGCGCCGGGTCGAGTCACGCAGCATCGATCCTGTTGAATTTATCGACGTCGAAAGGATCCGGCGTGACAAGTTTCCCTTCACGCGCAGTCGCGTGGTCCGTCAGGGAGTCAGTGTGCGACTCTCTCCTCACTTCTAAAACAAGGATGAAGAGGTGAATCGTCTCGTGAGCTGTCTGTGATGGACTCGATACAAGAAAGCAAAGCAGCTCTGGCCGGCAGGCTGGAAGAGCTCGGCGTAAGCGCCTCTCGAGACCAGGTGGAAGAGCTGGCTGCGGCTTACCCCGCACTCGTCGCATGGATGAGGATCGCGGAAGAGCTGGCCGAGGAGCCAACGAAGCCGCAGAAGCGGGGCGCGGAAACGTGACCACTGCCAATCACCTGCATTACGCCTCCCTACTCGAGGTGAGCGGCCGGCTGCGCGCCCGCGAGCTGTCATCGGTGGAGCTCACTCGAGCGACGCTCGCCCGAATCGAGCGCCTGAACCCGAGTCTGGGCGCGTACTACGCGGTCTTCGCCGAAGCGGCGCTGGCTGAGGCGCGCCGGGCGGAAGCCGAGATTGCGCAAGGCGCCTGGCGCGGCCCGCTGCACGGCGTACCGATCGCGTTCAAGGACCTGTACTCGCTCGGGCCAACGACTGCAGGTTCCAAGCTGCTTGCCGGCCACGTCGCAGTGCACGAAGCGGCGTCGGTGTCCCGCGCGCGAGCCGCCGGCGCGGTGATCGTCGGCAAGCTGGCCACGCATGAGTTCGCGATGGCCGCCGCGACCCTGAGCGATCATTTTCCGCCGGCTCGAAACCCATGGGATCCGGCTCGCACGCCGGGAGGATCCAGCACCGGCGCCGGCGTCGCTGTCGCCGCGGGCCTCGCCTTCGGTGCTTTCGGCACTGACACCGGAGGCTCGGTCCGGCTGCCGGCGTCTCACTGCGGCGTTGTCGGTTACAAGCCGACATATGGGCTGATCAGCCTGGCGGGCGTGATCCCGCTCGCGCCCAGTCTCGACCACGCGGGCCCGCTCGCCCGCACGGTGGCGGACGCGACTGCGATGTTTGCCGCGGTTTGCGGTCACGATCCCGACGATCCCGGATCGAGCACCCGTCAGATCGGCGTCGGGTCGAAGGATCTGACCGGAGGAATTCGTGGACTTCGTATTGGCGTGCCACGCGACTTCTGGGAGCCCACCTGCGAACCGGCGATTCGCGCGAGCTTCGAGGCGGCCCTTGTCTCGCTCGAGGAGATGGGCGCACGCGTGACCGAGGCGCCGCTGGGACTCACCCTCCTACAGGTTATGGCGGTCGGCTACGTCATCACTCTCACCGAAGCGGCCGCTTATCAGCTGT
>Ga0193719_10001065_pt1 | contig 10760 bp, 9 predicted proteins | sample U2a2metaG_FD_160103 | JGI IMG/M metagenome (GOLD analysis project Ga0193719, IMG submission 160103) | Soil microbial communities from a riparian zone of the East river system, Colorado, United States - U2a2 | ecosystem: Environmental > Terrestrial > Soil > Riparian zone | place: USA: East River... | reverse complement strand
TCGAAAATTAGACTGCTTACCGTGCAGATCAATCGACTCCGCAAGTGGTATCGCGAAGGATTGCTTTGCATCGGCGACGCTGCCCATGCCATGTCGCCTGCCGGGGGTGTAGGGATTAATCTCGCCATTCAAGACGCCGTCGCGGCAGCGAATTTGCTCGCAGAAAAATTACGACAGGGGCCGGTGTCGATCGTCGATTTTCACAAAGTCCAACGTCGTCGAGAATGGCCGGTTGCGTTGATTCAGCGGATGCAAGCCTTCATCCACCGCCACGTCGTCACCGGCCGTGAAACGTCCAGCAAATCCTCCCTGCCTTTATTCCCGCTTCTGTTGAAGCATTTTCCGATCTTGCGCCAGCTTCCCGCCCGCTTCATTGGGATCGGCCCTCGCCCCGAGCACGTGCGCAGCCCGGCGGCATGAGTGGCATGGGCCTCGACGATTGGCGTTGCTTTCGAAAGCTTTTACGGATGATTGTTGATCATGGATACTGCCATGCCGCGTATTCGCACAGAAGTGCAGGTGATGTTCTTCGATACCGACTGCGGCGGCGTCGTGTCCAACATCGCGTATCTGCGCTTCATCGAGATAGCGCGTACACTGCTCGCCGAAGAACTCGGTCTCGCCCTTGCAGAAATGGCCGAGACGCAAAGGTACCCGGTGGTTGTCCACACCGAGATCGACTATCGCCGCGCGGCCAAACTTGGGGATCGCCTTGTGATTGAGGGCTGGCTCGATCAACTGGAACGCGCCCGATTTTGGTGCGCGTTCCGCATCGCTCGGCCGAAAGATAGCATATTGATTGCCGAATGCCGTCAATCCATCGCGCTCATCGAGATGCCGGCGGGAAAATTGCTGCGTTTGCCGGAAAGCTGGGAACAATATCGAAGCCCGAGGAATGGCGGCTTATAGATCGATGACCGCAGGCACTCGCACTTTTAGCATTGAAGAAACTCTGCTCGAGCCGCCGGCGCTCCCAGCGCCGCCTACGCGCCGCGCATTTTTTGTTATTCTGATTGCGCTAGCGGCGCTTTTGCACGTCGCCACGATCGGATCGGGCGATCTCTACAGTCAGACCGAAGGGCAATACGCTGGCGGGGCCCGTGAGATGGTCGAGGCACATCACTGGCTCCTGCCTACCAATGACGGTATCCCGCGCTTGCAAAAACCGCCGTTGCTCTACTGGCTCATTATTTTTTCGTTCAAGCTTTTCGGCGTGAATGCAGCCGCCGCGCGACTCCCGGTTGCGCTTGCGGTGGTTGCCTCAGTTGCGTTGATTTTCTTGATTGGAGAAAAACTTACCGATTACTGGCGCGGCTTTATAGCCGGTCTGATTTATCTTAGTTTCTGCGGCACATTTTTGCTCGCGCGCATCGTGATGCCTGAGCCGCTCGTCAGCGCGCTCATTGCAGGTGCAATTTTCTGCGGCCTGTGCGGTTATCAGCGCCGGCGCCATCGGCGCGCCTGGTTCACAGGATTTTGGATTTGTTCCGCGCTCGCCTGCCTGACAAAAGGGTTGCTCGGCTTCGTTTATCCAGCGACGGTTTTTCTTTTACTCTCAGTCTTTTATCGAGAAGCGCGGATGCGATTTGGCGCGCTTTTGCGATGGGAGTATTTGACGCTCTTTATTTTGATCGTCGCGCCCTGGCACCTCTGGGCGGAATGGCATTTCCCCGGGTATTTTCGCTACCTGATCAGCCATGAATGGCTGGGGCATTTGCGCGGGCTTTACGATGCGACGCACGACTATATTGGCATGCCCGCATACCAGTTTCTGATCATGCATTTGGCGTGGTGGTTCCCGTGGTCGATTGCGCTTTTGCCGGGCCTGCTGTTCGCCTGGCGGCGCGTGGTGCGGCCACGTGAGATCGAATTTTCCGATGCGTTGCCACTTTGCTGGATGGGCGTGGTCTTCGTGCCGCTGCTCTTTCTCGGCCAGCGCCAGGATTATTATTCGATGACGATGTGGAGCGCCCTGGCGCTCTGGGCGGCTGTGGCATGGGACCGGATACCCGGGCGCTTACGTGCCGCCGGTGCGATCGGGGTCGGTTTGACTGGGACGGCGACGGTCGCGCTTGCATTGCTCCTTTCCAAGGCAGCGGACGCTCTTAGCGGCCATTGGGGAGTGATGGACGCGCGCTGGACGGCATGGAAGGCCCTGCATGACATGCCGATTTCGACCTGGCTCTGGTTTCGTCCCATGCTCACGATCACCGGGGTCTCGCTTATTTCTTTTTCGCTCGTGGCGCTCTATTTTATTTTCAAGCGACGCGAGAAACTTGCCGCCGTGGCTCTTGCCGTTGCGATGATCCCAGGTGGACTCGGTATGATGGAAGGCGTCGCCCGAATGGCGCCTTATTTCTCGCTGGCCGATCTGTGCCGATCTCTGAATCCGCGGCTGGATACAAGCGGCGACACGGTTTTTGAAGGACCGCTCGACGACAGCAGCAGCCTCATTTTTTACCTGAACCGGAAATTTTTCCTGGTTAATCAAAACCGCCAGAAAGAGGCCCCGATAGGCACACCATCCACTGACATTTTCCTGAGCGAAGATGCCGTTTTAGAGAAATGGGACGGGAGCGGCGCTGTTTATCTGATTGTCGAGCAAGAGCGCGTCGGTTACTGGAAAAAGTTACTGACTGAGCGCTTTCACATCTATCATCAGATCGCCGCGTCGGGCACGTACGTCGTGCTGAGCAACCAGCTGTAAAGCGCCGAGCACATCGTCGGGGTGGTGGCGCGCTGAGGATGAGTCCATTCATCCACGGTTCGTCCGCGATCGCGGCGGCAGCGAGCTGATGTAATCCAGTTGAAAAATTCGGGTCACGGGGTAATATGCCGGCTCCGTTCCGCACGAGAGGAATTTATGTCGCAACATCGCAGTTTAAAAGGGGCCAGCACCATCGCCGCCAAGCGCAATGTGCTAAAGCGCTTCGAGCGGGTCGAGCTTCTCAAGAAGCGCGGCCAGTGGAAGGAAGGCAATAAAGTCGTCGGTCTTCCGAAGACGAAGCCCGACGTGTAGCAAAACGCGAATCGTTAAAACGTTACGTCGTTGAATCGGCTGGACGAATCACGATTTAACGATTCCCGTGCGCTTAAACCGCTTCCTCGCCGCAGCTGGCGTTGGCTCGCGACGGCATTGCGATGAGTTAATTGCCGCAGGCCGTGTGACCATCAACGGCCAAATCTGCACGAACTTCAGCGCACAACCGAGTGCGCGCGACCACGTGAAAGTGGATGGCAAGCTTGTTCATGCCGAACCATTGCTCACCATCCTGCTGCACAAGCCGGCGGGCTTCGTCTCGACGCGAAAAGATGTGCACGCCCGCGATACGATCTTCGATCTTCTACCCAAAAAATTTGCTCGGCTCTTCAACATCGGCCGTCTTGACGCGCAAACCGAAGGCCTCATTCTTCTCACCAGCGATGGCGATCTCGCCCAACGGCTCACCCATCCGCGGTATAAGATCGAGAAGGAATACGAAGTAACGTTGGATCGGCGATGGGATCCGACCCTTGCTCCTAAACTGCTGGGTGGAATTTTTCTCGACGGTCAACGCGCGAAAATTGCCCGGCTGCACTCAATCACGTCCACGCGTTTGCGCGTCATTCTGCGTCAGGGAATTAATCGGCAAATTCGCCACATGTTCCACGAAATCGGTTACGAAGTGAAACGTCTCGTGCGTGTCCGGATTGGTAATCTCCGTCTTGGTGATTTGCCGCGCGGCCATTGGCGTCCACTCACAAAACGAGAGATCGAATTTGCAGAGGCAGCCATGTCGGCTGCAAATCGCGAACCTCTGCGGGTGACACGCCCCACCACTAAAGCGACAAAAAAATGAAACTCGACGGTTGTAGCGCCCTGATCACTGGAGCGTCGGCTGGGATCGGCCGCGAATTTGCGCGGCAACTTGCCGGCCGAGGGCGATCGCTCACTTTGGTGGCCCGACGCGAGCAAAAGCTCAATGAGTTGCGCGATGACTTAAGGCAGCAGCATCCAAATCTCACCGTTCACATTCGCAAAGCCGATCTTGCCGATCTAACGCAACTGAAGGAATTGGTGGCGTGGCTCGAGCGCGAAAAGATTGATGTCGATCTTTTGATCAACAACGCGGGACTCGGCGATCTCGGTCCTTTCGCAACGAGCGATCCCATTCGCAACGAGCAAATGACGCTGGTAAACGTGGTCGCGCTTACTTCCCTCACCCGCCATTTGCTACCTCAAATGATCGCCAGAAAACGCGGCGGCATTTTGAACGTCAGCTCGTCCGCTGGTTTTCTTCCGATCCCCAACTTTGCTGTTTACGCTGCGACAAAAGCGTATGTCACCAGCTTCTCGGAAGCGCTCCGCGCCGAACTCCACGGAACCGGTGTGAGCGTCTGCGCCCTTTGTCCCGGCCCGGTGCACACAGAATTTCTAGACGTTGCAAAACGTCCCGGGGGCTGGCGCGAAAGCGGCCCGGAGTTCGTTCACATTCGGGTTGAACAAGTCGTGCGCGACGCCCTCGCCGCGCTGGAGGCGGGTCGCCCGCTTGTCATTCCCGGCGTTGCAATGAAATTAGGAATGTTTCTAGTGCGAATGACGCCGATGTCGATCTTGCGGTGGGCCTCCCGCTTTTCCCCAAAACTCAGTTAACTTTTTTCAAAGGCTACTTCACCACCACCACACCCACTCGGCCGCGACGCCGAATGACATTGATTCCTACATCCGACTCGTGCCGAGCGAGGGACAGATCCACGGTCGCATCCCCAACACGCAATTCGTTCATCTTCAACTCCGGAAGGAATTCGGGCAGGTAAGGGTCGGTGAAGGTTACTTCCGTTCGGCTCCATTAATTTTGAGACCAAGGCGGGTCTCAAGGAGCAGGAACACTGCGCAAGACGCCCACACAAGCGACACCCTCGAAAACGGCAGGGATTGAGCTGCGATATTGCGGACATTCCAGCGCGGCATACCCTGTCACATCCACATCGACTGCTTGGCGCAACGGACAAAAGCGATCGGCAAGGCCGCCGATTCTTTTTCGTCAGCGGTGAAACCAGTTATGCTGGCTCGCGAAAACGACGCGATTGATGAGAATCTCCGACGTTGTCACGAACACCACGACCGCGCCCAGGACAATTAGCGGCGGAACCGCGCTGACCCGGCGCAGCAGAGAGGAAATGCCATAGACATACAGCAACGCAAACGGAATCAGGGGCGCCGCTAAAATTAGGGAGCGCTAGTTGGCTTTCTCACCAAGATTGCGCCAATGAGTTGCTGTCCGGTAGGGAAAGAATCCGATTTTCCGCCGGTCGCGACCTTCAGGATACGCGCACCGCCGAATTGGTCTGCGATCAGCCATGTGTCAGTGTAAAAATTGTCCTGTAAGTAGGACAGGCTCCACCGGGTAAAGTACTGGTCGGTGCCAGCGGTGAAAAAGAGAGCGTTCGGTAGGTAGACCGCAGTCGAAGGCTGAGCGCGCTCGATTTCCGTCACGGTCGCCATTTGCTTTTCGCCCGCGTTACCGTAGGGCCCGTAAAGGGGAAAAAGAAAGATGTAGCGCGTGGCTGAAGGTCGATGCGCATAGAACAGGAGTTCCGGCTCAGCCCCAAAAATAAATACGGGTGTCTCAGGCGGTGTCACGCTTTCGATTCGGCGCGCAAACTCCGGCATCTCGGCGAAGAAATTGCCGGGGTAAATCTTTCTCACTGCTTCCGCAGGCGTGTACGTAAACAAGAACGGCCAAAGCGTTATGGCAGGCAAAATTGTGAGCAGCAGAGTGAGCGCTGCACGCCGCCCCCATGCAGGAATAATTTTCCACAGTTTAACGGCAGCGAGCCATTCGGCCCCGGCGGCAGCAGCCAGCACCAGCGGCGGAAGCAGCTGCTGAAAATAGTGCGGAAAGAAATATCCGCTCGCGCTCACGCCGATGAAGCTTGTCAAAAGCCAGCTTGCCACAAAGAGGGACCACTTGACTCTGGCGGATGTGAGAAGCCCAGCCAAGCCGACTGCGGCAAATGCCCACACGATCGTCTGCGTTCGCGCGAGGATCACGAGCGTGCCCCAGCAATATTCAAGCCGTGCCGACGCTTCGACGGCACCGATGTACTCCAAGTTATGAGTGATAACGTTATCGACGAACTCATTCAATCCGCCGCGCCGCCAGAAGTAGAGGGCCACCAATCCCAGCACGACTAGCAGGCCCATCGCTGACCAGGCGACGAATGAAATCGCGCCCCGCCACCGCTTTTCTCCGCCAACGAAAGCCGGATAGAGAGCAGCCAGAAAGAACCAATTCACAATCGCGACCTGCTTGAACATAAAGGCGATCCCAGTCAACGCGCCAGCGAGCGCCATAAACGAAATGTTGCGCTGGTGTTTCGCTGCTGCGGCAAAAAAAGCGATCTGCGAAAAGATGAGCGGACATAACATAAAGAGCTCGGTATTCGCCGCTGTTCCTTGCACCAACGGATCTGCGCCCAGAAGCGCAAAGAGCGCTGCCCCCAGCCACGCCCAAAAACAATCCATGAATCGCAGTCCGAGAAAAAAGAGCGCACACGCGGAAGCCGCCGCAAATAGCAGCCCGACAAAATGAATCGCGCGAACAGGGTCGAACGGAAGGCTCAACGCGAATCGATAGATGTAAAAAACGGCCGGGGGCTTTTGGTCGATCCAGTCGCGATAGGGCAATTCATTATGCCCGAGCCGCCATGCGATATAGGCGTACTCGCCTTCATCGCGTTCAAGTGGAATCGGCAGAAGCGGAGCTCTTACTGCAGCTACGATTAAAACGAGGCCGGCTGCCAGCAGGATCGTCTGGGTGCCACGCCGCATGTGTTAGCGATGAAACCAATTGTGCTCGCTTGGAAACACCACATGGTTAGTGATGATTTCTGACGCGGCAACAAGTGTTACCACTCCCGCGACAATCGCCACTGGCAACACTGCGCTGCTGGCCCGACGCAACAGCAAAGCAATGCCATAAACGTACATCAGAGCAAAGGGAATTAGCGCGCCACTGAGTAGACGGCCAGCGGTAAAATACGGGTGGGCGTGCGATGGGCCAATGGAATTGCCGAAATCGAATTGAATTGAAAGCAGCGCCAAAAACACGATTCCCGCCACGCAGCTTAAAATTGCAAGGCCGATCGCCTGTTGCTGGAATGTGGAAAGTCCAGCCCGTCTCTGTAACCCGACGATGGCGGACCCTAGCAAGATCAGCGACGATATAGCGAAGAATCCATCGGCAGGTCCCCAACTCAACGGGCGACCATGCCAGCTAACCTCGCCGCGCCAAAAGCTCGCAATCAAACTTGACCAAAACACCCAAAGGCCACGCGGCGTAAAAATTGGATGCCGGAACCAATCGTCGAACGGTTTTCGTGTCCAACCAAGCAATGTAATTTTCGCTGTCGATCCGGTCGGATCGCCGAATTGGTATTTGGCCCACACCATCCAACTACCAATTGGGATCGCGGCACAGAGAATGAGGGCGGCAAGCGGCATAAGTCCGGCGCTTGGTCTTTGCCGCATGAGCGACACCAGTTTGGCAATAATCGCGACCAGCGCGACTGCTACGAGGGGCAAGTTGGACAGTTTCGTTAGATACGTGGCGGCGATCGCCAAACCAGTAAGCGCTCCAAGCGAAAAACCGGGTGTTTCCGTTCGGAACCATTGTAACACGCAAAGAAACAACGCGCCAAAACAGATCGGCGACAGAACGTCGTTGTTCATCGCGTAGAAGACATTCTGAGGAATAAACGCAAGCAGCATGGGCACGCCGACGCGCAAGTCCACGCGCTCAGGCGCAATTGTGCGCGCGGTCACGTAGCCCAGCCAAACCACGATCGCTATCAAGGGAATGTTCAGAAAACGAATCCAATACAATGATTGGATCCCGGTTAACCCTATGCGCTGTCCAACCCACCACCAAAGACTTGCCACGGTGTAATACAGTGGCGGCTGAGAGGACTCGAAATTGATTTCGCTGCTCCACGCAGCTTTTGTCGCCGCAATCTCCGGCTCGATCTCCGGGCCGGACTGTTTCCATAGGGGCGTTGGAAATTTTCCCTCCGGAAATCGATCCGGCCCAAACAAGAATTCCGGCGAAGCGTACGGAACGATCCACTCTAGACTTTCTTCCTTCAAGCGATCGAAGCTGCGCGGAAGCCGCGCATGCGAGTACTGCATTATGACGTCGAAATGGAGATACTCATCAACGTTGCTAAAGAACGGGAACGCGGCCGAGAAAATAAAAACGCGAAGAGCCCCCGCGAAACACAGGAGCCAAATCAGGATGCGTTCGTTCCTATTCGCAAATTTTGTTAATTCGCCCAAGATGTTCATCATAACGCGGCTGCGACAGAGCGGCCGCAGCTCGCCTACTTTCTATCTCGTCATTTTTCTGTCGAAACTTTGTCCCCAAAACCAGTTGCCGGCGCCCCGGGAGGGTCCTGCCAGCCAGCAACCGCCATCACCTGCACGTTTTCGAATTGGCTGATGGGATTCGGCGAACGGATCGGAATGACTTCGCCCCGCGTGGCGTGCATCGCGACGAAGTAACCAACCTGCGCACCCCAGACGTCCGAGTAAGGATCGTCGAGCCATCCCCACGGATTGTTCGGCGCGGGCCGGATCTGCGGCGGCGGTGTCTGGCTCAGCGGAATTTCTCCGATCAGCCACACGTGATTCCCGGCGCGCAGCGTGGCGGCGACCTGGTCGAACACCGGTTGCGCGGGATTTTCCAGGACCATTTGTGTCTTAAACAAATCGTAACGATGGAACCGATGATCCGCGAGCGGCGGCACCGTGGTCCACGGCGTCGGACCAGAATACTGACGATCGAACGACACACCAAACGTCCACGGATGCACGACGATCAGATCGTGGGCATCGGCGCGCTCGCGCAAGACGCCGGCGATCAGGTCCATGTTCGTTTGACGATACGCGGCAAGTTCGCGTGCGCCCGGCAGGCAACCGAGGGCAAGAACCGGAACCGCCCAACACCAGAGCTGCCAGCGCGCGGGCCAGTTCGCCAGCGCGGCGTCGATGCAGACTGCGGCAAAGGTCGTGATTGGCAGAAAATACCAGACCTGCGTCGGCATCTTCGCGATCCACAAGAAAATGGAGAAGCCGATCAGCCCCGCGATTAAAGCGGTTCCGCCGAAGAAGGCGGCAGTGTTCGCATCATCCTCCGACGCGCGAACCCTGTTCACGCAGCGCGCGATCACGACCAGCGCCAGCGCAATCCACAACCAGCGCAGCCAGGGAACAGTCGGTGCCATCGCGCTCGAAAGATTCGTCCAGATTAAAGCAGGCAAAAAACCGATCTGTGACAGCACCGACCAATCGCGCGCTTCGCGAATGATCGCGTGATACGGAAGCAGCGAGATCGCCGCGGGGACGCCGATCGCCAGCGCAGCCAGCGAGTTTTTGAAATCCCTGCGTCGCGCTATCACCGCCGCAGCGGCGGCGCAAACCGCTAACAGCAGGAACGAATTTTGAAACAAGCTCTGTACGCTGATCACAGCCGCCACCGCGGCAGTAAGCCAGCGTTTGAGATCCGGCGCGCGAGTGAAACACCACACGATCGCCAGCGTCACGAGCATCAGCACGCTCGCCAGCCCGTACGCGCGTAGTGAATCGCCCCAGCGGACGACGCTCGCGTTCACCGCCAGCAGCCCGAGTGCAACCAGAGGCGCGGAGCGATGGAAGAACCAGCCGTTCAACCATACCGCGCCAAGCATCAGCAGGCCGACGATGAATCCGAACACGCGCAAGGCTCCATCACTGCTGCCAACGGTGAAGAACCAGGCGCGAAGCAGGGTAGGAAAAAGAATCGGACAGGATTCGTGGCTAATGTTGAACCACATTTCATGAGCGGTCGGCAGGGTCGCGATGCTGACGACACCGGCTTCGTCGCGCCACAGAGCTCCGGCCGATCGAAAGTTCACCCAGTGCAGATACACGGCCGCGGCTGTAATCAGCGCACCGAGCACCCATTCGATTTTTCGCCGGTCCCAAACCTGGCCAATCGAACGCGATTCTGCGGTTTGCATGGCGCGATTTTCAGAACAAATCTCCCGCAGCGCAAACCTTTAGTGATCACAACGTGCACGCGATGCCGCTCATGCGAGTGATCAACGATTATGTAGCAGCAACCCTGCTCGGATTAAGCCGCTATGAGGTGACTTCTATTTCAAATGCTCAATACACGGTGGATTTAATTGTGTCGTTCGCACGAACTCACTTTGTCGTTATAGATTTGATCGTATGCTCGGAACTAATTGAGGCCAGCACATTGCTGCGGAAGCCAATTCGAACTGGTCGCTCGCCTGAACGAAATAAGCGCAGCCGAATCGGTTGAAAGGTGTTGCCCAGACGCGATCAGCCGCCCGCAGACGAGTCCGAGCTGGGCAACGATGCCGGAGACGTTGGCAGGCGCTACCAAATCCCATGAAAACATTTCCGCCCGTGCTGCCGTGGGCGACCGCCGATGAGCGCAGCGTTTGGCTGGATCGCATGGTTAGGCCTCTTCATTCGTTACTTCACGGGTTTCAGGCGAATGCCGTGTCCGGCGGCAAGTGTATAAATGCGCTCCTCCAAGACATCGTCCCGTCCAGCATCGGTTTCAGTGACCCGAAAAATCAGCGAAGTAGAATCCGTTGGCTGCTTCGGTTTACGAATCACTTTGCATTCGACCCATCCTCCTGCGCCAATAGCTTGGAATCGTTCTATAGTGGTGATACGCCAAACACCGTTATCGTCTGGTCGAAGGAGA
>Ga0193719_10001061_pt1 | contig 10772 bp, 9 predicted proteins | sample U2a2metaG_FD_160103 | JGI IMG/M metagenome (GOLD analysis project Ga0193719, IMG submission 160103) | Soil microbial communities from a riparian zone of the East river system, Colorado, United States - U2a2 | ecosystem: Environmental > Terrestrial > Soil > Riparian zone | place: USA: East River... | reverse complement strand
AGCCACTCGATCTAGCGAACGCTCTTGAAAATCATCCGGAAGGCCGGCCTTATCATAAGCTGCTCGCGCTTGAATTGCGCGCTCAGCACGATCCGGCACTGGGCCATGAATATGTCGCGCAAGCAGTGGAGCGTTTCCGAAATGGAGATGACGAAACACTTGTCGCGCTTGCAGCATGGCTAAACACTCTCGGCCAGCCCGCGAAAGTTTTGCAATTGTTGCCCACAGAACGCGCCTCACGTCGCCAGGACCTTTTTCTGCAGCATCTGAATGCCCTGGCAGCCCTTCAACGTTGGAATGAGGTAAAAGATGCACTTACCAGCGAGCGTTTTCCGATCGACCCAGTTCTCCAACACATGTATCTGGCCACGGCACGGACACACCTCGGCGAAGCCACTGGCGCAACTAACGAATGGCAGCGCGCTTTGGAAGCCGCCAACACCCTGGAAAAGTTGTTCGCCCTGGCACAATACGCCGAGCAAAACCATGTCGGTGACATCGCCGATACTGCTTACTCCGAAGCAATCAAATTCGCACCCAAAAATCGCGCAGCTTATGCCGGCCGGTTACGCATAGCATTGGCGTCCGAACAAACCGCTCAGGCGCAAAAGGTCGTGGCGGAGATTGTCCGGCTTTGGCCTGACGACGCGGCCGCACGAAATCAAGATACTTATCTGCGGCTCTTGCTCCGGCAGTTGCCGAACGGCGCAGCTGAAGCGGCGGAGCGACAAGCTCAGATCTTTGTCGCGCAGGAACCGTGGAATTGGTCCGCTCGCGCAACCCTGGGGTTGGCACGACTTCGCCTGGGCCGCAAAGAAGATGCCCTGGCAGTCTTCCGTACCGTGCGCGCAACAGGCTCTGAGCCTCCCGGCGCGCTTGCAGTTCGTGCTGCCATTCTCGCGGTAAACGGCTATGAAGAAGGCGCCCGCAGCGATGCGCGCAATCTTGGCGCCGAGCACCTTTTGCCCGAAGAACGAGCTCTTATCGCTCCCTTGTTGCCGTAAGGAGAGCCCGGCGGAGCCGTTGTAGCCGGGATCGGTGATCTCGGCCGGCTTTCCGCTGTGCAGATTCCGATTGATCCCGGTGGGGATTTTCTGTCAGTCTCTGAGGTTATGCGATTGCTGCTCGAAATACTTGTTGTCGGGGCCCTGATTTATTTCGGATGGGATGTGCCCTTTAAGCAGTGGAGCAACCAGGCAAGCTCGGCAATGCAGGCTCTCCTGCCAGCCAGGCAGCAGACAACTTCCGACCAGACGACAATCATCGGTCCGAAGGCAGCCAGGGAGGGAACTCGGGGGAGAGCGGTCAGACCCACATCAACTCCCGCTCGGTAGAAACTCTGCGCCGTCGACAGGCTTCGCGGCAAAAAGTGGTCATCCAGATTTCGACGGTGAAGCGCTCCGGTGCCGGCGCCATAACCGGCGTACGCCCCACACGATGAGAATTAGCACCGTAATCGCAACTATCGCCAGCGCCACAAGGTTGTGAATTGGATTGGTTAGAATGTAATTCGGATGTCGCGCGTAGAAGCCGTTGAAGCTTTCAAACGCGGCTGGCAACGTTGTTAGATCTTCTCTCGCCAACTCGAGCCGGTGTTCATTGGGATGGTAGTGAGATCCGAATCGAAAGGCTTGTCCTGCCGCGTTCAATTCGATGTGTCCGCCCAGGATATGGGTGAGCGGACGCGTTTTCAAAAAGTCGACAACCCGCACCGCGCTTTCGCCGTAAGCTGCGGCGTCTTCAACCAGCAATCGGCCGGGCATCAGAAAATCTCCCGAAAAAAGAATTCCTGTTCTGTTGTCGTAGAATGCCACGTGGGTCTCGTTGTGTCCGGGCGTCGGAATTACGTCCACAGTTCGGCCACCCAAATCCAGATGGGCAATCCGGTTGGGCCAGTCAGTGAAACGGAAGAACGCTCGAACTCCCTCCAAATCTATGGGCACGATCTGGACCGATGGAAGCGACGCGAACTGAGGATCGCCGGCGCGATGATCTAGATGGCGGTGCGTATGCGCCACCAGAAGTGGAAGCTCTTTGTCGTCCTTCTCCGGCAATAGCCCCAAGATCGTTTTCGCCAGCGGCATTTCTTTCGGGTCCGCGACGGCGCCGGTATCGATTAGGAGAGCTTTGTCGGAGCCGATGAGAAGATAGAGAAAATTTGCTTCGAAGCTTGCGCAAGGACTCTGGCGCAGGATAAACGTTTGCGGCTCGTAAGCATGGATTTGAAGGGCGTCTCGCGGAGTTGCCGTGCAATCCGAAGCGCCTTCGTTCCAGTGCACGTCCAGCGATCCGGGCACTGGCTGGGACCAAGCCTGCGTTGCTGTCAGGAAAAACATCGACGCCGCTGCTGCAGCCGCCACTTTCCAAGCCGCACAAACGTTGACTACGAAACTGTTAGCACTTGGGCGCGACCGATTGATCCAGTTCAAACAATTCACCTCTCTATTGTGATGGTTGCAGCCGACCTTTTGGATTCAAGAAACCTCCCGCGGAGCTGACGCCTTTCAATTGTATCCACACGAAGCCATTGGATGTTCGACGTTGAGCGTTGGAGGTTTGCTTCTTATATTCGCGAATGCACCGTGGTCACGTTCACGCGCATCCCCTACGCCGAAGCCCGCCGCGCGCGTCGCCAGGACCGTATCGTCTACGCCAGTCTCATCGCTGCGGCGCTGTCGGTCTTATTATCGCCGATCTCGCTGTTTCGTCTCATTCTCCACTGAACCGATGGATGCTCGAATTTATCATTTGGTGGCGGCGGATTGTCAGCGCCGTTTCGTGCGGGTCCGGTGATTCGCTTCCTGTTCGATCTCTTGCGGGTATTTTCCCGAGCGAACCGTGTGAGAGGGTTTGATAAGGTTATACTCAGGCCGCGCAATCTTGCGCGCCTCACTCTTTCCCGGAAGGCTCTGGCGGTTGTCTGTCTCTTGCTCGTGGGGATCATAGGATACATTGATTATTTGACGGGGTATGAGCGTTCACTGCTTCTCTTTTATTTCTTGCCGATTTCGTTGGCTGCGTGGTTTGGGAGCTTGATCTTCAGTTTGGCGATCGTCGTTCTCAGCGTCGCAGTGTGGAAATTATCCGATCTGGCGGCTGGAATCCCAGCAATTGGATTCTGGAATGCCGGGATGGCTTTTTTCTCCTATGCGCTTTTTGCGGGCGTGTTATCGAGGTTACGAACACTTGTTCTTGAACTGGACCGACGCGTGCATGAACGGACGGCGGCTTTGCAACATGAGGTCGCCAGGCGGCAGCGCCTCAACCAAGAGATTGTGCGAGTGGCCGATCGCGAACGGCGCCGTTTGGGCCACGATCTGCACGACAGTCTTGGACAGCATCTGACCGGCACGGCTCTCGCGGCTCAGGTATTAAAGGAAAAACTTGCCGAAAGATCGGCACCGGAAGTGCCGGAAGCAGAAAAACTTGTTCGCTATGTTGAGGAAGGGATCGATCTCACTCGGAATCTGGCGCGGGGCTTCTTCTCGCCGGAACTGGAGGCAGACGGTTTGATCGTTGCATTACAAGGCCTTGCCGAAAACATAACGGAACGATTTCGGATTAACTGCGTTTTTGACGGAGACAAGTTAGTTCGGATCTACGATTCGACCGTTGCAACCCAACTTTATCGAATCGCTCAGGAGGCGGCCATAAACTCGGTCAAACATGCCGCTGCCAGGCGGATCGACATTAGGCTCGCAATGGACGGCCCCGAACTTAGCCTCGCGATCATCGATGATGGAATAGGATTTCCCGAAAAGCTGCCACAACCGGAAGGGCTCGGTCTTCGTTTAATGCGTCATAGTGCAGCGTTGATCGGAGCAATCTTCGACGTCCGACGAAACGGCCGGGTCGGAACGATTGCGACGTGCAAGTTAAACATCCCGAGCGACGGTACGTTAGGCTTTGCGTCATGAACTCAAAACCTTCTGCAACACTTGCGCGCAAGAGCCGCATTTTTCTCGTCGACGATCATCCACTCGTCCGCGAGGGGCTCGCTAATCTGATAAATCGCCAAGACGATCTCTGCGTCTGCGGCGAGGCGGAGGATTCCGCCGAAGCGATCTCTGGAATTGCAGAGACGCGGCCTGATGTGGCACTCATCGACATCTCTCTAAAGAATGAATCGGGATTGGAATTGATTAAGAACTTGGAGAGCCAATTTCCGCTGGTGGCGTTAATCGTTCTCTCGATGCACGATGAAGCGTTGTACGCCGAACGTGTCCTGCGCGCCGGCGCGCGCGGTTACGTCATGAAACGGGAGACGACAAAAAACGTGCTCGCCTCCATTCGTCGAGTCTTGGAGGGCGGCGTTTACGTAAGCGAAAGGGTTGTGAATGCCATGGCCCGGAGACTCGGCTCATCGGCCAAACTGACCGCCGGTTCACCGGTCGAATGTTTAAGCGATCGCGAGCTGGAAATTTTTCGCCTTCTCGGCCAGGGCCGCACGACGTCCCAGATCGCCGACGACCTGCATCTAAGTTTGAAAACCGTGCAAGCCTATTGCGCCCGCGCGAAAGAAAAATTCGGCGTCAACTCTTTGGGCGAGTTGCTTCGCGCAGCGATTCGATGGGAAGATGCTAGCCATATAAAGTAGCGCGTCTGGCAATTCCGCAAAAAGATCGCTGGCGCGTGTAGGATTTCGTCCGACAAAAACATTCGGCGGCGTCTATCTGTCGCTGGCTCCTCGAGCGCGCGAAGGTTTAGGGCGTGAAAGGATCTAATGGAGCAAGCGGCAAAGGAAACAATTCTCAGCGCAGAACCTTCTCACTCCACTCTAATGCTACTGCGACAGACGAGCGCGCGTTTTGTCCCCTGCCCTCATCGACCGCCAACACGGCCATTTGCATCGCCGGCGCGCATCGCTCAGGAACGTCGATGCTTACGAAGCTTTTGCATATCTGCGGCCTTTACCTGGGTCCCGAAAACGAATTGATGCCCGCGCAGGCCGATAACCCCGATGGTTTTTGGGAAAATCTGGGGTTCGTGGCGCTGAACGACGAAATGCTCAATGAACTGGGCGGCGCTTGGGATCTTCCGCCGAAGGCTGAAGAGGACTTTAAGCATCCCAGGGTTGATCCTATGCGTACGAAAGCGCGACTGCTGGTTGAAGGATTTGATTCCGCGACGGTCTGGGGTTGGAAGGATCCGCGCAACAGTTTGACGCTGCCGTTCTGGCAGGACCTTTTGCCCAAGCTAAAAACGCTCATCATCGTGCGTAATCCGCTTGAAGTCGCTTACTCGATGCGGGAGCGGAACGGAACATCCTATTCGTTTGGTTTGCGGCTTTGGGAAATCTACAACCGGCGCGTGATCGAGACAGCAAACGAGCGAAAGCGCCTCGTTACTCATTACGATTTGTTTTTCGAAGACGCGGAAAGGGAATTACGGCGAATTGCGCGGTTCATCGGTTTGCCCGGCCTGGAAGTAAACAGCGCCGCGGCGCTGATAACAACGCAAAGACGCCACACCCATTTCACGATTGACCAACTGATCGATGCTCGCGTCTCCGCAGAAGTGATCGAACTTTATCGCGCTTTGATTTCCGAGGCTGATCAAGGCACCAGTGCATCGGCGAGGAAAAGGAACAACGGAAAGATAGCGAACACTCCACGAAATGCGAAACCGGTAGAAGCCGATTTGCTTCCCGGATCGGTCAGCCGGCTGAATGCTCTCGTTCCAGAAAGAGAAAACGTGCGTCGCGAGCTGGCCTCACGACGGGGGGCAGAAGCTGGACATCTTGCGCAGATTGAGAACCTCGAACGCGAGATCCGCCAACTTACACTCCACCTGGCTCGCCAGGATGGCCGCATTTCTGAAATGGAGGCGAACGCCGGGCGCCACGAAAAAGAGAGAGCTGAGTACCAGACCCAGATGAAAGCAGACGCCGCCCGGCACGAAAAAGAGCGCGCGGAGTACCAGGCCCAGATTCAAGAGTCCCAAAGCGAGATTGAGAAAATTCGGGAACACTTCGTGCAGACGAATCAGCTACTCCACGCCAAAACCATTAGCCTGGCAGAGAGCGAAGCGCGGGGAGACGATCTGCAAAGCCGCCTGCGCCAGCAGTTGCAGGCTACGAGAAAGCTTTCGCGACTTTTGGTCGAGACTGACCACGCGGCAGCCCGGCTTCGCTGTTCGCGGCGCTGGCAAATTGCAAATCCGGTTGCTGCCGTAAAGGCAATATTTTCTCCCGCACACAGCTCGTTAGGCTACGGGCATTTGGAAAAGATCGTCTCGGCTTATCGGGAGTGGCGAACCACCCATCCCGAGGTTACCGCAATTGATGACCAAATACGGCCCCTAATTTCCGCCGCAGCTTCGGCCCTTGCGCAGAAAGGAGCGCCCAGGGCAACATCGTCAGCAGGTGTTTACGAACCTCTTGTGCCAACGCGTCCGATCGAGTTTCCAGTTCACGTTAACGCTGCGGTGCACGGTTACAACCACGATGACGCGATGGGCCAGGGTATTCTGAGCACGAGTGGCATTGCCGACGGCGCTTCCGCTGCGAAAGACGCGGTGAGCCTGACGCACAATCGTGGGTGAATTGAATTGTCTCCGCGCCTTTGGCTCTCGGGAAAGTCGAGAGTTGAGGGTTGGTTGTTGAGAGTTACAATCAAACCATTATGAGCGATACCTACGTCCCACTAATCAGTTCCGGCGTTGCCGGTCCACTTGGCGTTGTGCATCTCCCGCGTCTTTGGCAAAAGGTCTCTCTGGAGGCGACGGGTAAACTTGCTTCCGGTTATCCGGCCGTGGGCAAAGGCTTCGACGCGATGACTCTCGCCGCGCTCGGACTCGAGGAGCAGGCGGTAAAAGATTACATCGAGCAGAACAAGCCGACGTATCCGCAGTTCGAAGCGTGGGTAAAGAAAAACGCGAAGTCGCTGACCCAGGAAGCGATCGAGAAGCATAACGCCGCGGTGCGCGGTTACAATCACGATGACGAAACGCGCAAGGGTATTCTGAGCGCGTGCAGCATTGCTGATGACGCTGCTGCCCCGAAAGATGCGGTTAACCTGAACAATCTCGACGACTGGTACGAATTTCACCAATTGGTCTTGAGAGGTTAATGAGCTGTAGAGGTGCTTGTACCAAGCACCTGAATCTGAATTAGGCGCCTGGCACAAGCGCCTCTACACACACGGAGTGGCTGATCCAACCTTTGACGGACGCCCATGCTGCGTGTGATCATTCAAGTGTGTCCACGGTAGCGCATACGAAAACGAAGCCAGGATTTCATAAGACGGCTGAGACCGTCGAGGCTGGGGCAAAGACGCTGCCGCAGCGGTATTTTGTGTCACCTGACGTCTTCGCCAGAGAGCAGGAGGAAATTTTCGCAAAGCAATGGGTGTTGGTCGGACATCAAAGTCAGATTTCAAAGGCTGGCGATTATTTCGTAGCAAATGTTGCCAACGAATCCTTAATCATTGTTCTCGATCAAAAATCGACAATTCGCGGGTTCTACAATGTTTGCCGTCATCGCGGGACGCGACTCCGAGAAGATCGAAGCGGACATGCGTCTGCAATTCAGTGTCCGTATCACGCGTGGACGTACGCGCTCGACGGACGATTGATCGGTGCGCCGCACATGGATGAGGTTCCGGGTTTTAATAAGGCGGACTATTCGTTGAACGCGGTGAACCTGGCGTTGTGGGAAGGATTCATCTACGTGAATCTCGCAGAGTCTCCTGCTCCGCTGGAGGAATGGTTTGCGCCGTTGGCCGGAAAATTTTCGCATTGGAATTTGCCGACGCTGCGCTCGGCCAAACGGATTGAGTACGACGTTCGGGCCAACTGGAAGCTGCTCTTCGAAAATTATTCCGAGTGCTATCACTGCCCGGGCGTGCATCCGATGTTGTCGAAGGTTTCACCGTACGATTCAGCGGAGAACGATCTGACTGACGGGCCGTTCCTCGGCGGTTTCATGCGGATCACGAAAGGCAACAGTCTCACCATGAGCGGCAACAGCTGCGCGTTGCCCGTTGGCGATGTCAGTTCCGAGGATTTCCACCGCGTTTTCTATTATTCGATTTTTCCAAACATGCTACTGAGCATGCATCCGGATTACGTAATGGTGCATCAACTCTGGCCGCAGTCGCCGGACCGGACGCTGATTTATTGTGATTGGTTTTTTCATCCGGAGGCGGCCGGGGCCGGTCAACCAGGTGAGACCGGGATCACCGATCCCGGCTACAAGTTCAACCCAGAGGACGCGATCGAGTTCTGGGACATGACCAACAAACAGGATTGGCACGTGTGCGAGTTGAGCCAGCAAGGGATCGCATCGCGCGCGTACGAGCCGGGGCCGTATAGTTCTCGCGAAAGTATTCCGGCGGCATGGGACCGCGAATATCTCCGACAGATGGAGTAATCTTCCGCTTCCTTTTCCTCTGAACCTTAATTTGCTCATGCTCTTGATCGAACTCTGAGCAAACTTCGTGTCGGCGAAGGCGCCGACACCAGCACGACCGCGCCGCAGATCTCGCAGAATCTCGCTTTGTCATCCAGGATCCAGCATCTAGTATCCAGAATCGACATGCCCCCACTGACTTACGCGAGTTATCTGGATTTGGAAAAGCTGCTAACGCTGCAAAAGCCGCGCTCAAGCCCACCGGAGCATGACGAGACGCTCTTCATCATCATTCATCAGACGTACGAGCTGTGGTTCAAGCAGTTGCTGCATGAGTTCGAGAAGATAAAGAGAGATTTTTCCGCGGGCGATCTTTTCGGCGCGGTCCACACGTTTAAGCGCGTGCGCACGATCATGAAGGTTCTCGTGGCGCAGGTGGACATCCTCGAGACGATGACGCCTTCATCGTTTTCGAGCTTCCGTGACCGGCTCGAGACGGCATCGGGATTTCAATCCGTGCAGTTTCGGGAGATTGAATTCGCGCTCGGATACAAACGTGCGTCAACACTCGCCTACTTGAAGCCGGATTTCCCGGGATACGACCAGCTTCGACAGCTGCTCGGCGAACGCAGCGTGGTCGATCACTTCTATGATTTTCTTGCTACGCGTGGCGCGCAGATTCCCGCAGACCTAAAGAATCGCGACGTGACGCAACCAAATGAACCCGACGAGCGCGTGCAGAAAGAAACCCTTCGCCTCTACAAAAATTCGCCTGAGTGCTCGATCCTTTTCGAGTTGATGACTGATTTCGACGAAGGATTGCAGGAGTGGCGCTACCGGCACATCAAGCTTGTCGAGCGAACGATCGGCGCGAAGAAAGGCACCGGCGGATCGCCCGGTGTGCCATTTCTAAAGGAATCCCTGTTCAAGCCGATCTTTCACGATCTGTGGGCGATCCGGCATCAGATGTAGCGCTGCTTCGCGGCGAAAATCCGAATGTCGAAATCAGAGGCCAAGGAATTCGCGGGCGGTGCCGGAGAGTAGTTGCGCCTTATCTTTCCCCGAAAGTTTAATCGATTCGATGAGTTTACCGGGATTGGCTTCGCCTAACGGGAACGGGTAGTCCGAGCCAAGCGCGACGCGTTGCGCGCCAAAGAGTTTGAGCAGCAGCTTGAGCGCGTCGGGATCGTGGACGAGCGAGTCGACGTAGAACCGCGCGGGGGCGACGTGACCCTTTTTGTTTTCGCGAGCGAGATAACTTCGAGGGTTCGCACTGGTGTCCGTCGCGCACAAATCCGGCCGCACGTGAAACGCGTGCTCGATGCGACCAATCGTGAATGGGAACGCTCCGCCGCCGTGTGCAAAAGCGACGCGAAGCCTAGGGAAGCGATCGAACACGCCACCGAATATCATCGAGCAGATCGCAAGGGAAGTCTCGGCCGGCATGCCGACGAGCCACGGCAGCCAGTATTTCGGCATGCGCTCTTTGCCAAGCATGTCCCAAGGATGAACGAAGATGGCTGCGCCGAGCTGCTCCGCCGCGCTCCAGACCGGTTGAAGGAATGCATTGTCGAAGTTTAAGGTGTCGATTCGCCCGGAGTGCGGATTCCCATCCACGTGCGTGCCGATCTGTGCGCCACGCAAGCCCAATTCGCGGACACATCGTTCCAACTCGCCCGCCGCCAAATCCGGATCTTGCATCGGAATCGTCCCCAAACCGGCGAATCGCTTCGGATGATGGCGAACGACTTCGGCGATGTGATCGTTTAATCGCCGAGAAAGATCCAGGGCATCGGCCGGTTTCGCCCAATAACTGAACATCACCGGCACGGTGGACAGCACTTGCATGGAAACATGATCGCGGTCGCACTCCTCAATCCGGCGCTTGGGATCCCACACGTTGTCGGTGATTTCTCGAAAGACGCGCTCGCCCATCATCATCCGCGCACAGCATGGCTTGTAATGATCAAGGCGAACGAATCCGGGATAGCCGTATTTCGCATCAAGATCGGGCCAATCGTGCGGGAGAATGTGCGTGTGCAAGTCGATCTTCATGTGAGCGGCGTCCACAGTTGGAAGTACCGGTTTCTGCAAAGAAGCGACAGGCAAGATGCCTGTCTTCCGAGACAGGCAGGATGCCTGTCTTCCGACGGCCAATCACATGGCAGAATGTGCGTGTGCAGGTCGATCTTCATGGGGTTGTAGCGTCCGATGTCTCAGCGGACTTTGATGCGCCGAGGACGGCGCACACTACAGCGATTTCATCGGCACCGGTTTCTCAACTTTTTTGCCGCACTTCGTGCATGTCCGCCGCGCGTCATCATTCCAGAAATCAAGCATCGCCTGGCTAAAATGCTCGACGATGTCGGCGCAATCGAAGTGAATGTCTTCCACCAACGCCCCACAATTCTCACAATAAAAG
>Ga0193719_10001060_pt1 | contig 10775 bp, 9 predicted proteins | sample U2a2metaG_FD_160103 | JGI IMG/M metagenome (GOLD analysis project Ga0193719, IMG submission 160103) | Soil microbial communities from a riparian zone of the East river system, Colorado, United States - U2a2 | ecosystem: Environmental > Terrestrial > Soil > Riparian zone | place: USA: East River... | reverse complement strand
CTGATAGAAAACGTGTTTTCAGGAGGCTCTCCATTCCAATCGCCAAGCGACAGGCGGCCATGCTAGGGGAGATGAGGTTGGTTTTTGGGGGCAGTTGGGGACGTCGCGTGGATATGGTTCACTCCGTGAAGGACGGTGCGGAAGGCCTGCTACGCGTCGGGGTTGCCGGCGTTGGTGTTATGGGAAGCAATCACGCCCGCGTGCTGGCCGACTTGGCTGGGGTCAAGCTCGCCGGCATCGTCGATCCCGATCGCAAGCAGCGCGACTTCGTATCCAATGCGCTCGGCTGTCCTGGCTACGGTGACATCGAGGGATTGTTGTCGGCCGGGATCGATGCGCTGACCATTGCGGCCCCCACCCACCTGCACATCGAGCTGGCGATGGCCGCGATCGAGCGCGGCGTGCATGTGATGGTGGAGAAGCCGATCGCCTCGTCGGTCGAGGAAGGCAACGCCATCATCGCGGCGGCGCGCCGTACCGGCATCACCTTGATGGTCGGCCATGTCGAGCGCTTCAATCCGGCGGTTGCGGCGATCAAGGACGCGATCCGCGAGGAGGATATCCTGTCGATCGCCATCACGCGGGTCGGCCCATTCCCGCCGCGCATGTCAAACGTCGGCGTGGTGATCGACCTCGCGGTGCACGATATCGATCTGATCCGCTGGTTCACCGATTCCGAGATTGTCGAGGTGCAGCCGCAGCTCGCGAGCGCAATGGCGGAGCGCGAGGACATCGCGCTCCTGCAGTTCCGCACCGCGTCCGGCGTGCTTGCGCACATCAACACCAACTGGCTGACACCCTTCAAGGCCCGCAGTGTCACCGTCGCCACCCGCGGCAAGTACATCATGGGCGATCTTCTGACCCGCCAGGTGACCGAATGCTTCGGCTTCAAATCGGACGGCAGCTACTCGATGCGCCATCTGCCGGTTGGCCATGACGAGCCGTTGCGCGCCGAATTGATTGCATTCCTTGATGCGGTGCGCTCCGGCGGCGTGCCGGCGGTGACCGGCGATGAGGGTGTGGCCAGCCTTGAAATCGCGACCCGTTGCCTGGAAAGCCCCGCCAGGCCCGCCGCAGCCTCCGCCTCGCGCAAGGGGCCGCGTCGCGTCGTCGGCTAGTCGCGCTCCGATGTCCCGCTCTCAACTCTTGCAAGACTCCATGAACCAGCACCTGCGTCCGGAACCCCTGCCGCTGATCGACATCGCCGCGCAGCGCCGCCGGCTCGGCAAGTCCATCGACGAGGCCGTCTCGCGCGTGCTCGCCCATTGCCAGTTCATCAACGGTCCCGAAGTGGCGCAGCTCGAGACGGAGCTCGCCGCTTTCAGCGGGGCAAAGCACGTGGTGACGTGCGCGAGCGGCACCGACGCGCTGCTGATGGTGCTGATGGCCAAGGGCGTCGGCCGCGGCGATGCCGTGCTCTGTCCGTCGTTTACGTTTTGTGCGACCGGCGAGGCGGTGGCGCTGAGCGGTGCGACGCCGGTGTTCGTCGACGTCGATGAAGCGACCTTCAACATGGATGCCAATTCGCTCAAGCGCGGCATCGCGACCGCGATCAGGCTCGGCCTCAAGCCGAAGGCGGTGATCCCGGTCGACCTGTTCGGGCAAAGCGCCGACCATGATGCGATGAGCAGAATCGCGCAAGCCGAAGGCCTGTTCGTGCTCGATGACGCGGCGCAGGCATTTGGCGCCAGCTACAAGGGCCGTCGTCTCGGCACGTTCGGTCTCGTCACCGCGACCAGCTTTTTCCCGGCAAAACCGCTTGGCTGCTTTGGCGACGGCGGGGCGATTTTCACAGACGACGCCGAGCTGGCGACGACGCTGCGCAGCATCCGCGTTCACGGCCAGGGTTTCGACAAATACGACAATGTTCGTCTCGGGTTGACCGGGCGGCTCGACACCATGCAGGCAGCGATCCTGATCGAGAAATTGAAAATCTTCGAGGACGAGATCGAAGCGCGCAACGAGGTCGCGGAACGCTATGCGCGAGGTCTCGGCAACGTCGTGACCGTTCCGCGCCTCGCCAGCGGCTCCACATCGGTCTGGGCGCAATACACCATACGGCTGCCAAAGGGCTGCGATCGCGACGGTTTCGCCGCGGCGCTGAAGGCGCAAGGCGTTCCGACCGCGATCTATTATCCGAAATCGATGCATCAGCAGACGGCGTATCGGGATTTTCCAGTCGCCGACGGCGGCCTGCCTGCAAGCGAACGCTTGTCCAGCGACGTTATCAGCCTGCCGATGCATGCCTATCTCGATGAGCCGACGCAGGCGCGGATCATCGAGGCTGTGCACGGCGCGATCGGCGCATGATCCCGAAAAGCATGCCCTCGGACTTGATCCGGGGGTGGCCTCCGGTTTTCGGAAAAGATCATGCGCAAACAGATGTTCAACCTGATTTCGCCGTTTTGAACCGCCGCCGCATGCTGTAGAAGCGGCGCATGCTCGGTCGTATCTTTACCGTCGGCGGCTACACGCTCCTTTCCCGGCTGACCGGCTTCGCGCGCGACATCATGCTGGCGGCGATCCTCGGCGCCGGGCCGCTTGCGGATGCGTTTTTCGTGGCGCTGCGCCTGCCCAATCACTTTCGGGCGATCTTTGCGGAAGGCGCATTTAACGCGGCGTTCGTGCCGGCCTACGCGCATGTCCGTGGCGAACGCGGCGAGGCGTCGGCCCGTTTGTTCGCCGATCGCATCTTCACCCTGTTGTTCTTCTCGCAACTCCTTCTGCTCATCCTGGCATGGCTGTTCATGCCTCAGGCCATGAGCATTCTCGCGCCCGGCTTCACCGACGACCAGGAGCAGCGGCGGCTTGCGATCGAGCTGACGCGAATCACCTTTCCCTATCTGCTCCTGATCACGCTGGTGACGCTGTACGGCGGCATGCTCAACGTCATGCATCGGTTCGCTACCGCCGCGGCGGCGCCGATTTTTCTCAATCTGTCGATGATGTCGACCCTGGCGCTGGCCGCGTTCTTTCCGAGCGCGGGACACGCGGCGGCTTGGGGCGTACTGATCGCCGGCATCCTCGAATTTCTTCTGCTGGCCGCCGATGCCGCGCGCAGCGGCATCCTGCCGAGGTTCGCGCCGCTCAAGCTCGATGAGGATGTCCGCGCGTTTTTTCGCGCTCTCGGCCCCGCGACCGTGGGTTCGATGGGGACGCAGGTCGCGTTGTTTGCGGATACCATCATCGCGACGTTCCTGCCTGCGGGGGCGCTCTCGGCGCTGTATTATGCCGACCGGCTCAATCAGCTGCCGATCGGCGTGATCGGCATCGCGATCGGCACCGTCCTGCTGCCGGAAATGTCGCGGCGGCTGACCTCGGGCGATCACGCCGGAGCGATGGCGTCGCAGCGGCGGGCATTCGATTTCACGCTGTTATTTTCGGTGCCGTTCGTCGCGGCGTTCCTGACGATACCTGACGTCATCATGCGGGCGATGTTCGCGCGCGGTGCGTTCTCGAAAGCCGATGCCGCGGCCGCAGGCGCGACACTTGCGGCCTACGCCATCGGCCTCGTCCCGTTCGTGCTGATCCGCAGCGCGGTCGCTACCTTTTACGCCCGCAAGGATACGGCAACGCCGGTGAAGGCGGCATTGACCGGTGTCGCCGTCAATGTCGCCCTGAAAATCGCGCTGGTGGGGGCGCTGGCCCAGGTCGGCCTTGCGCTCGCGACCGCGGTCGGCGCCTGGATCAATTTATTGCTCGTGCTGGCCTTCGCGGTGCGGGCCGGGTATCTCGAACTCGATCGCGCGCTGATGCGATCGCTCGCCAGGTTTGTCGTATCCGGCATCGTCCTTGCCGCCGCATTGTGGTTTACCGCACGGTTCGCAGCGGTGTATTTTGCGCAAATGACCACGCTTCGCGATGAGACCGCACTGCTGCTGCTCGCGGCGGTCGGCGCTTTTGTCTATGGCTTTTCCGTCCTGTTGCTGTTCGGCAGAGGATGGCTTTTCTCGTTGGTGCGCGGCTAAAGCCGTTTGCGCTTCCTCGCGATCCACTGCAATATGGCGCAGGATTTCCAACTGCAATCGGAGATACGATGGCTCCCATCAAATTTGGCGTTGGTCAAAGCGTCCTTCGCAAGGAGGACGATGCGCTGATTCGCGGCAAGGGCCGCTACACCGATGACCACGCGCCGCAGGCGGCGATGCACGCGCTGGTGCTGCGCTCGCCTCATGCGCATGCGAAATTCACCATCGATGCCGGCCGCGCCCGCGGCCTGCCGGGGGTGGCTACGATCCTGACGGCAGAGGACGTCAAGGATCTCGGCGGTCTGCCGTTCCTGTTCAAACTGAAAGTGGATCCGTTCACGGGCCCGCCCTATCCGATCCTGCCGAATGGCGAGGTGCGGCATGTCGGCGATGCCGTTGCCTTCGCGGTCGCGGAGACGGTCGATCAGGCCCGCGATGCGATCGAGGCGATCGAGGTCAACTGGACGCCGCTGCCGGCCGCGATCGGCGTTGTCAATGCAGTCAAGAAAGCTGCGCCGCAGGTCTGGCCCGATCATCCCGGCAACGTGCTGTTCGATGTGGCGATCGGCGACAAGAAAGCTACCGAGGCAGCATTCGCCAATGCCCATGCGGTCGCCGAAATTTCGATCGTCAATCCGCGCGTCGTCACCAACTTCATGGAAACCCGCGCCGCGGTTTGTGAATACGACGCCAAGCGCGACCATCTGACGCTGACGATCGGCAGCCAGGGCAGCCATCGCTTGCGCGAAATCATCGGCGGAATGGTGTTGAAAATCCCGCTCGAAAAGATGCGGGTGATCTGCCCGGATGTCGGCGGCGGTTTCGGCACCAAGCTGTTTCCCTATCGCGAATACGCGCTGGTCGCGGTTGCCGCGCGCAAACTGCGCAGAACCGTGAAGTGGACCGCCGACCGCGCCGATCACTTCATGGGCGACGCGCAGGGCCGCGACAACGTCACCACGGCGCGGATGGCGCTCGCCGAAGACGGCAAGTTCCTGGCGATGGACGTCGACCTGATGGGCGACATGGGCGCCTATCTGTCGACCTTCGGGCCCTATATTCCCCATGGCGGGGCCGGAATGCTGCCCGGCCTTTACGATATCCAGGCCTTCCATTGCCGGGTCCGCACGGTTTTCACCAACACCGTGCCGGTCGATGCCTATCGCGGCGCCGGGCGGCCGGAGGCGGCCTATGTGGTCGAGCGGCTCGTCGATGCCTCGGCGCGCAAGGTCGGGATGACGCCGGATGCGATCCGGCGCAAGAATTTTATCTCGCCCCGCGCGATGCCGTACAAGACAGCAACAGGCAAGGTCTACGATTCCGGCGACTTCACCGCGCATATGAAGCGCGCGATGGAAATTGCCGGCTGGAAGGAATTTGCCAAGCGCGCCAAGGCCGCGAAGAAGCAGGGACTGGTGCGCGGCATCGGGCTCGCCACCTATGTCGAGGTTTGCGGGACGATGGGCGAGGAAACCGCCAATGTCCGGCTCGATCCCGACGGCGACGTCACGGTCCTGATCGGGACCCAGTCGACCGGGCAGGGCCATCAGACCGCTTACGCGCAACTGGTCGCCGAGCAGTTCGGGCTCGCGCCCGAGCGCATCCGCGTCATTCAAGGCGACACCGATCTGATTCCCACCGGTCTTGGCACCGGGGGCTCGTCTGCGATTCCGACGGGCGGCGTCTGCGTCGAGCGCGCGACCCGCGAACTCGGCAAGAACTTGCGGGAGATCGCCGCCGAAGCGCTGGAAACCAGTCCCGGCGACCTCGAGATCGGTGACGGCGCCGTGCGGATCGCCGGCACCGATCGCTCGATCAGCTTTGCCGACCTTGCCAAGCGCCCGGGTGTCGATCCGTCGAAGCTGAACGGCAGCGCGACGTTCACCAGCGCCGATGGCACCTACCCGAACGGTACCCATCTCGCCGAGGTCGAAATCGATCCTGCCACCGGCTTCATCAGAATCGTCAACTACGTCATCGTCGACGATTTCGGGGTGACGCTGAATCCGCTGCTGCTCGCCGGCCAGGTCCATGGCGGCGCGATGCAGGGTATCGGCCAGGCATTGATGGAGCAGGCGGTCTACAACCCGAAGGACGGCCAGCTCGTCACCGGAACCTTCATGGATTATGCGCTGCCGCGCGCGGCCGACGGTCCGTCATTCGTGTTCGAGACCCATAACGTCCCCTGCAAGACCAATCCGCTGGGCGTCAAGGGCGCGGGCGAGGCCGGCGCGATCGGCTCCTGTCCGGCGGTGGTCAACGCGATCATCGAGGGGCTATGGCGGGAATACAAAATCGATCACATCGATATGCCCGCGACCGCCGAGCGGGTCTGGATTGCGATCCGCGAGCATCAGCGCCGGCATAGCCTGTGATATCTGTCGTGCGCGGGAATAAAATGCCGCCGCCGGCGTTCTCCTGATGGACAAGCCGCGGCCCGCGCCAGCGGGTATGCGGTGTTGGAAACGCTTGCAAGACGGAGAGTTGGCCGATGCTACGAACGGTTGTTGTCGTGGGAACCCTATTGTTTGGTGTCGGCGCTGTCATGGCGCAACAGGAGATCGCCGTTCAGCAGGATAATTTGATGAGAGCGCAAGCGAAGAGCCTGTACACGGTGATGCTGAAAATGGTGAAGGGCGAGATTCCCTACGATCAGGCCGCGGTCGATAACGCTATCAAGGAACTCGAGGAAAGCGTGCCGAAGATCTCCACGGTGTTTGCGACAAACCCGAAGCAGCAGGTGGTGAACGCGACCTACGGATCGTCGCAGAAAATCTGGCAGAACAAGGCCGATTTCGACTCGAAAATACCCCCCGTCGTCAAGGCGATCGCGGACGCCAAGGGCAAGGTCAAGAACGTCGCCACCCTGAAGGCTGCCTACAACAATATCAACGATCGGTGCAATGATTGCCACGAGACTTATCGCCTCAAGCTCAAGTGACAAGCCGGTGCTTGTCCCGCCAATCCCTCTATCGGACTTGAGGCGACGCCGGCAACTCGCCGGCTACACCAGACCGTCCGCACTCACTGGGCGTTCGGCGCAGGGCGCTGCCGCCTGGTCCTTGAGCAGGCCGGCCAGCGACGCCGGGTCCGCCGCCGCGCAGACGGTCATCGGCTGATCGCGGCCGCGGATCGCCACCTCGGTTTTCATCAGCCTGTCAGGCGCGATGCCGGCGTTCTTGCAAACCTCCTCCGAGACCACGATCGTGCAATTCAGCGCCTTCGTCATGTCCTGGAGGCGCGCGGCGACATTGACCGCGTCGCCCAGCGCGGTGAACACCGTGTGATCGCGAAAGCCGATGTCGCCGATGATGACCTCGCCTGCGTGAATGCCGATGCCAAACTGGATCGGCTGCTGCAATTCGCCGGCGAACGCCGATTCATGTATTCGACATTTGAGGTAACCATCGCCGCGGCCCGGATGGCCTGCCGGCAGGCGGTCGCCGGATCGACATGAAGGCCGAATAACGCAAGCAGACCATCGCCAACGAACTGGTTTGGTTGCCCGCCGCCGTCCACCACCGCCTGCGAGGCCGCCTCCAGGAAACGGTTGATCAGGAATACTGTATCGAACGGCAAGCGCGCCTCGGCCAGCCGCGTCGATCCGCGCATGTCGATGAACATGCTGACGACATAGCGCTCTTCACCGATATTGACGCGCTTCCGGTTGCGGACGAAATCCGCGCCGACATTGGCGGGCAGCACCGGAATGACCGCTACGTCGGTTTGCGGTCGGAGCTGACAGGCGAGCCGGATTGCCGGGTTGCCGGCAGCGCCAACGCGCGCAAGCACGAACGCCTCGCGGCCGGACGGCCGCGGCAACGTGCTGCGGTCGCTGACGACGCGAACACGGCAGGTCGAGCACCGCGCCCGGCCTCCGCAGACGCTCGCATGCGGCACATTGAACCGCAGGCTGGCTTCGAGAACGCTCAGGCCCCTGGGCACGCGCTCCCGCCGGTCGGGGTACGACACCGTGATCGTTCCGCGTCGACCCTCAAGCAGCGCGCGAACGCCGCGCGCTGCAAACACCAGCACAATCGCCGACAGATACAGAATCGGAAAATAAAACAGCGTGATGTCGTCAATCACCGAGCGTTGCGCGGGCGGCGTAGTCTTGATGTGTTCGTTGCGCCATTGCGGTTGTAACGCTCGCTCGGTCACCTCGTGGCCGCCGCGATGGGTACCGGTCATGGCCAAAGGCGGCAGCAGCACGGCTATCGCCAGCAGGAACGGCGCGGCCCACTTGAAAAACGGTTTTAGCCGGAGCCAGAAATAAAGGCCGATGCAGGCATGGGTCCAGGCGAGTGTGAGAAGCAAAAACTGCACGCCGATCATGTAAGGGCGGTTGACCCAGTAAGCGAACAACACTCCCGAATAGAAAGGTGGGTCGCGTCCATACAACAGGCCGCCCAGTCGCATGATCCCAAGATGACTGGCGATCAACAGCGGAATGCTCAGGCCAAATACCAGCTGGGTAATTTCGATCGCCGTGTAGCGAAAATGCCGGCGTTGATAGAGCGCCCAAAGCCCCAGGCAGAAATGCGTGGCTGCCGCCGCGTAAAGCGTAAAATTGACGATCGAAATTCGCCACCACCAGACGTGGAAACGAAGCCACGCTTCCATGGTGTCGTACGAGAAATTGCCGAGGGCATGATTGAAGAAGTGCGAAAATATGTAGGAGAACATGATGAGGCCGCACACGAGCCGCACCTGGCGGACGCCTATCCCGCGTAGCCACCTCGCAATGCCCGGCGTCCCGTCCATAGGGCGCACATCAATGATTGCGGGTGCCAGTATAGCCATGTCGAATTTGTATTGCCGGATGGGTAAAGGGAAATTTGCCGAAAAAGCCCAAGCGTCAGCCTGTGAAAAAAGCGCGCTGCCGGACTCAAATTACAGGAGCAGTTTGGCATTGGCGAGCGGGAACAGGGGCATCGGCTTATCTCATCGTAGTCGGTCAAATGAGAAAGGGCCGGACGGTCGATGCGTCCGGCCCCTCGTCTTGATCCGGCTTGTGAGCCCTAATTCGAAAGCGTTACTTCGTCACCTGACCGCGGATTTCGCCGCCCGGATTGGCCGCGGTGTGGACGTTGACGTAGTACTTGCCAGCTGTCAGATCGGCCGCTTGCGCGTCCGTCAGCGTGGCGCTGCCTTCGGCGGGGCTTGAGCCCGCATTGGGGATCGCTACGGCGACGCCGGCGTTCTTGCCGGCTTCACCCGGCCCGTGAAAATGCGCGGCGGTCGCGGGGCCGGAAAGCCCCGAATAGGTTAGCTTCCAGCTCAGCTTCTTGGTGGCGGGATCGAAATCGACGTCCGCGGTGCCCTTGCCGGCGGTGGTGACGGGGGGTACTTCGGCAGCGCCGTCAAGTGTCGCTTTCATCTTGTCGGCGAAGGCTGGTCCGGCATAGGCGACGGCTGCTCCCAGCGCAAACGTTGCAAGCACGGTCTTGGTTTTCGACATGGTTCTCTCCCTGTTGGCGCAAGCTAAAGGTGCCAGCTTCAAAACAATGCGGTTTCGAATTTATTCCCGAAATCGGCCTGAACGCCAAGAATTTTTCAAGCAGTCTATGGCTGGCATCGCGCCGATACTAGCCATAAAGTTCGGGAGGACAGTGACCGGACCGGTGAATGCTGCGACGAATTCTCCTCGCTGCCGTTGTGGCCGCTGCCGTTGGCTTCGCGACGTTCTGGTGGCTAACGACTCCGGCGGCTGTCCCGTCGAATTTGCTGCCCGCTTACGCCCCAAACCTCGCCAATGGCCTCACCACATTCAATGCCGGAGGGTGTTCCTCCTGCCATGCCGTGCCTAGCCAGCCCGACCGGTTGAGGCTCGGTGGCGGCCTCGCCATACCATCCCCGTTCGGGACCTTCTACGCTCCGAATATCTCGCCTGATCCGGCCAACGGTATCGGCCGATGGACCGAGGCCGAATTCGTAGGCGCGGTGACCAAAGGAGTCGCTCCGGCCGGGTTTCATTATTTTCCGGCCTTTCCCTATACGTCTTACGCGCATGCCAGGGTCGAAGACATCCGCGACCTCTTTGCCTATATGAAAACGCTTCCCGCCGTATCGGGCAAAGTGCGCGATCATGACGTGCCGTTTCCATTCAATGTCAGGCGCAATCTCGGGATCTGGAAATTGCTGTTCATGGACGGCAAGCCATTCACCCCGGATGCCGCGCGCTCAAGGCAGTGGAATCGAGGTGCGTATCTCGTCAACAGCCTCGGCCATTGCGCGGAGTGTCACAGCCCGCGGAACTTCCTTGGCGGCATTGTCGCGGCGCAACGCTTCGCCGGCGGACCTGACCCCGAAGGCGAGGGCTGGGTCCCGAACATCACGCAAAAGGGGTTAGGCGCGTGGAGCGAGAACGATATCGGCTATTTTCTCGAAACCGGCGAAATGCCCGATGGCGACAAGGCGGGCGGCTCGATGCGGCGCGTGATCAGGAACACATCGCAGTTAAGTCCGGAAGATCGCGCGGCAATGGCGGAATATCTGAAATCGCTGCCGCCGGTGCAGGGGCCGACGCCGCCCGGGAACGCGCCAAAGCACGACCACAACTAGCCCGTCCCGAACGCCTTGAAGGTGATGATGGTGTGGGTGTCCTGGATGCCGGCAATGACCTGCACCTGCTCGTTGACGAAATGGCCGATGTCGGTGTCCTTGTCGACGTAGAATTTGACCAGGAGATCGTAATCGCCGGCGGTGGAATAGATCTCGGAGGCGATCTCGGCCTCGGCAAGCGCATTGGCGACGATATAGGACTGGCCGAGCTTGCATTTGATCTGGACGAAAAAGGGAACCATC
>Ga0193719_10001059_pt1 | contig 10780 bp, 7 predicted proteins | sample U2a2metaG_FD_160103 | JGI IMG/M metagenome (GOLD analysis project Ga0193719, IMG submission 160103) | Soil microbial communities from a riparian zone of the East river system, Colorado, United States - U2a2 | ecosystem: Environmental > Terrestrial > Soil > Riparian zone | place: USA: East River... | reverse complement strand
GGGAAGCAGCCCGCCGCCGGTGCCCGACTATTTGCAGGGCGCGGTAATTGTATTGGACAACGCTACTGGCGGTATGCTCGCGCTGGTGGGCGGTCGCGATTTCGAGCATAACCAATACGATCGCGCTTTGCAGGCCCGGCGTCCGGCGGGAACGGCGATGACGCCCTTTGTTTTTGCCGCCGCGTTTGAGAAGGGAATGTTCCCCGGATCAGTCGTGGAAGATTCCGCACTCGATAATCGCGCCGTCATGATTGGCGGGACGACAGGTATTCTCGGTGAATGGGGACCTGAGAGCGCGGAGAACCGCTACGAAGGGCCAATCACAGCGCGCGAGGCACTCTCGAAATCGAAAAATGGCGCGACGGTGCGCCTGGGGATGAATCCCGGAGTGGATAACGTGGTCGAGCTCTGTCACAACGCCGGAATGAAATCGCCGCTGCGACCCTATCCGGCGACATTTCTTGGAAGCAGCGAAGTTACCTTGGCCGAACTGGCACTGGCCTACACGATTTTCCCAAACGGCGGTTGGCGATCCAAGCTGCCGCACATTTTGGAACGAATCGAAGAGAAGGATGGCACCGTTTGGCATTCGCAACGCGATTACGGCAAACAGAACGTAATCAAGCCCGAGATCGCCTACGAAGTGCATTCGTGTTTGGTTGACGCGCTCGACAAAGGCACCGGTAGGGCCGCGCGCACGAACTTCGGTCTGAAGAAAATGGAGGCAGCCGGAAAAACCGGGACCGCCTACGATTTTACCGACGTGCTTTTCGCAGGATACGACAGTGCGATTACCTGCGCGGTCTGGGCTGGGTTCGACAAGCCGCAGCGAATTTTTCGCGGCGCGTTCGGACGCGACATTGCGCTGCCGGTATGGGTGGATGTGATGAACGCCTCGGCCGAGCATTATCCGCCGAAGGACATTTCGCAGCCGCGTAACTTGGAGCGAGTAAACATCTGTGCGAAATCTGGATTGCTTGCGACCGATAAATGCGTTGAGAAAATCAAAACGAGTGAGGGCGAGGCGGAAGAGAAGACAACTTACATCGAGCTCGCGACATCAGACCAGAAACCGAGCGAGCCGTGCAATATCCATGGAGAACTGCACGCCTCGCTCACACGCGATCTAGCGCCGTCGGAATTTCCGCGGGCGGCCCTGGCGGTTGACACGACCGCGGTGACGCCGGTTACGCCGAAAGGGCCGACACTCCTGGCCACGCGCGACCCATATAATTCAGTGCACGCGATGATCTATCCGGCGCCTTCGCCGTCGCCCGAAGCCGAAAACGCGCCGACATCGGAAGAAATGCCCGATCCAACAAAACCGATTTTGAAAGCAATACCGGTGCAACCAGGAGAAAAGGAAACGGGCGCACCAAGTCCTTCACCTATCCCGACCGACACGGTAACAACGGTGGTGAGGCCGTCCGGTTCGCCCGTCGAGGTCCGTCGCGCGATTCCGGTAGTGCGGCCAACCCCTCAAGCTTCCGAGCCAGAAGTCCGCCGGGCAACGCCAGCGGACGAAGACGAAAGCAATTAGAATGGCGTCAGCGGACGCGGAAAATTTTCGGCTGGCGGTGCTGAATCCAGCTGGACGCGATCACGAGCAACATTTTGCTGAAAACCGGAGCGCGACGGCGAACGAGCATGCCCCGGTGAATTTTCATGCGTACGCGGCTTGCACGCATGGTGCCGTTTTTCGCGACCTCAGGCATGCGATCGCGAGCGGATGGCCGGTATTGCTCCTCTTGCGCGGCGATTTTCGCCCAAGCGAGCGAGCCCTGGCGGAATTGAAAAAATCGAAACGCAAAACTGTGGTGGCATTGAAAGAAACGGGAGCGCATCAGGTTGCACAGCAGTTAAGCGATCCGACACGATTCGCTCGCTTTGTCAGGATCGTGCGTGCAGCGAATGGCTGCGTCGCGAGCACGCCGGAGGCTGCCGACTTGTTTCGCTTATTTCGCGATAACGGAATCGAATATCTTCCTACGCCCTATCCTATCGAGGACGAGAACTGGAATTGGGCAATGGAAAATCGTTCCGGAATTTTCGTGGGCACGCGTGAGCTCGCGGTACCTACGCGGAATCATCTCCCCGCTCTTCTCGCTGTAAAAAAGCTGAGTGACGCTACAAAGGAGCCGGTGACAGTCTTCAATTTCGACCGGCGTCGCGGGGCGAAGCTCATTAGCGAAATCGGCTTTCGAAAAATTCGGGTACACGAAAAACGAATGGGATATCGCGCCTATTTGGGTGAAGTGGCGCGTCACAAAATTATCTTCCAACTCGACCGCAGTCGTGTTCCGGGGCAAGTGGCAGGTGATGCCCTCCTCTGCCGCTCCGTTTGTGTGGGCGGCGATGGCGCGATTGAACGGATCGCGTTTCCGGAAACGTGTGGGGAAAAACGTGGTGACGCCGAGTTAATCGAAATCGCGCTGCGTTTGCTGACGAACGAGAACGAGCGACGAGCCGTGGCCGAGCGCGCGACCAAGATCGCGCAGGAGAAGCTGTCCTTTCGTGCGGCTCGGGAAACTCTCGCGCGTTTCTTCGCCAGCTGCGCTCAGTAACCCCATTACTTGTCGGGCTTAACCCGACAGAATCGGATGGTTCGCTTTCTTGTTTTAGGATAGGATTCTGAGCGTGGAGCCGCGGCCATTATCGCGCGACAAGCTGAGCAAGCCTGACGCACCCAGTGATGAACGATCCCCCGGTCATCAAAGTATTAACGGTGGCGCCATGGTATTCGTCACGACTCACTGGAGCGTAGTGCTGGAGGCGCAAGGACAAACACCCGCCGCGCAAAAAGCGCTGGAAACACTTTGCCGGACTTATTGGCGACCTCTCTACGGATTTGTGCGGCGGCAGGGTATCGGGCAAGAGGACGCCAAGGATGTGGTCCAGGAATTTTTCGCCGGTCTCCTTGAACGAAGAAGTCTCAGGAATGTTCGCCGCGAGAAGGGACGCTTACGTTCTTACCTGCTTGTGTGCCTGAAGCATTTCCTGTCCAGGGAACGGCGCCACCCCGGCGGTATTGAGCGGAACGAAGGTGGAATCCCCTTGCACGAACTTCTCGACTCGGATGTTGCCGACCTGGAATTGGCCGAAACATTGACCGCCGACCAACTTTACGAGCGCCGCTGGGCGTTGGCGGTCCTCGACCAAGTCCTTGCTCGACTGGAGAATGAATACCGAGCCGCGGGCAAGGGGGCATTGTTCGATCGACTGAAGGAATTTCTCGTTGGTGAACAAGGCCGACTACTCCAGGCGGAGATTGCTACCGAGTTAGGCATGACTGAAAACGCGGTGAAGCAGGCGTTTCATCGATTTCGCCAGCGCTACCGGTTGCTGCTACGCGAGGAGATTGCACAAACGGTGATAGCGCCAGGCGATGTTGAGGATGAACTGCGCCATTTGATTTCCGTGCTGCGCGGGGAATCGGCGAGATGATTTATTGCGTACGACGCATCGCTGAGCCAGCAGGATGAAAACTGCGAGCAGAGTTTGCGAAAACTGCGGGGAGAAAATCTTCGAAGACGCGCCCAAAGGCTTATGTCCGGCCTGCGTGCTGGAGACAGGTCTCGGTCCGCTCGCAGACGAAGCTGAAGAGAAAGAATCAACATCTCCGCTGCGCGATAGCGCCCGATCCCAGGCTGCGAACATATTGATGGACTTTGGCGATTACGAATTGCTTGAAGAAATCGGCCGCGGCGGTCAGGGCGTTGTTTATCGCGCGCGCCAGAAAAGTCTCAACCGAACAGTCGCGCTAAAAGTGATTGGTCTTGGCCAATGGGCCACGCAGGCGCATCTAAAGCGCTTTCGTCGGGAAGCTGAAGCGGCCGCCAACCTGGATCATCCATGCATCGTTCCCATTTACGAAGTCGGCGAACGCGAGGGTTCCTGCTACTTCAGCATGAAGTTCATCGATGGCGGACAACTCGATGAAGTGGCAAAGCGCACGCCGATCTCGACTCGCAACGCAGCAGAACTCATCGCCAAGCTGGCGCGCACCGTTCATCATGCGCATGAACACGGCATCCTGCATCGCGACATTAAGCCTGGCAACATTCTCCTTGATGCCAACGGCGAACCGCATCTTACCGATTTTGGTCTTGCCCGACTAGTGGAGACAGAGAGCACGGTCACGCGCACGATAGAAGTTTTGGGCACACCGAGTTACATGGCACCGGAACAAGCTGTTGGTAATAACGCGCGCGTCGGCAGAGCCACAGATGTTTATGGGCTTGGCGCCGTGTTCTACCAATTGCTCACTGGCCATCCGCCTTTCGCTGGGGGAACAACCCTTGAAACTGTCCGGCTGGTTTTGGACACCGAGCCGCGGCAACCGCGTCTCTGGAATCCAAAAATTAATCGCGACCTTTCAACGATCTGCCTGAAATGCCTCGAGAAAGATCCGCAGCGCCGTTATTCTTCCGCTCTCGCCCTAGCCGAAGACTTGGAACGCTGGCTAAACCACGAGCCAATTCGGGCGAAACCAAGCGGGTTTTTTACGCATGGTCGAAAATGGGTGTGGCGGAATCGGACTACCGCCGTGCTGGCGTCGTCGTTGATTGTCTTGACCGCAGCCATCGGTGTGATCGTTTGGAAAAGTGAATTTGTCAGGCGTCCGATAACAACTGGCATTGCCGTCCTGCCACTTGAAAATCTGAGCAACGACAAAGACGACGCCTCCTTCGCCGACGGTGTCCAAGACGACGTTTTGACCAAGCTCGCGAAGATAGCCGACCTCAAGGTAATCAGCCGCGCCAGTGTCATGCAATATCGCGGCGAGCGGAATACGCGCCAGATCGGTGATGCGCTTCGGGTGTCTCACGTGCTGGAAGGTAGCGTGCGTAAAACCGGAACACGGCTTCATATGAACGCTCAATTGATCGACACGCGCAGCGACACCCATGTCTGGGCCGAGCAATACGACGGCGATTTAAATGAAGTTTTTGCAATTCAGAGCGATATCGCTCAAAAAGTCGCTGAGCACCTCAAGGTCAACCTTTCGGTTCTGGAAAAAAAAGCAATCAATCAGAAACCAACTGGAGATGTTCTCGCCTACGAATCTTACATTAGAGCCAAGGACGCCGTCGAAAGCTACGTTGACCGGGACGATCAGCGCCGCTCGCTAATTGAGGCGATCGATCTGCTCAATGATGCTACAGGACGTGATCCCGGGTTCGCCCTCGCCTACTGCTATTGCGCCCGAGCACACGCGCTAATCTATTTTTTGGGTTTCGATTCCACTCCAGCGCGCAGCGCTTTGGCAGAACAGGCAGTCAATGCCGCTCTGCGTTTGAGTCCCGATTTAAGCGAAGCTCACCTTGCCAAAGCAGACTGCTATTTTCGTTGCTACCGCGATTACGAGCGCGCCTCGGCTGAATTGGCGAGGGCACGGCCCGGCCTGCCCAATAGCGCGTCATTCTTCATGATGGCAGGTTATATTGACCGCCGCCGAGGGCGTTGGGATGCCGCCACCGGCGAGTTTGAAAAGGCCGCCGACTTGGATCCTCGAAATTTGAATGCGGTGAATCATCTTGGTGATCACTACCGGCAACTGCGGCGCTTTGATCAAGCCCGGCGCTGGTGGCTGAAGCAAGCAGGGCAGTTTGCGCCTCACGCCCGCCTTTTTGAAGCTTTCGCGGCGTGGATGGACTTTTCTGCAACCGGCCAGACAACAGAGTTTCGCGCAGCCCTGCAGGCCCTCCCGCTCGAAATCAATCCCGCGGCCGCAATTACTTCTGTGCGCGTGCTCATCGAGCTGACGGACCACGATTATTCCGAGGCCCGGCGTGTTCTCACCGCATCACCGCTTTCAGAATTCCAAGACATCGACTACACGTTTTATTATCCGCGCGCTTGGTACGAGGCACAGATCGCGCGAACGCAAGGCGATGAACTGAAGGCGCGGGAGGCCTGGACGGCGGCCCGCCAGGCCTTGGAAGTAAAACCGCAGGCTCATCACGATGATCCGCGCACTCTCGCGGTACTGGCACAAATCGATGCCGCCCTCGGTCGCAAAGAACAGGCGATCAGCGAAGGCCGTCGCGCGGTTGATCTGATGCCCATCTCGAAAGATGCCTACGATGGCCCGCTCGTGCTTCAGGGATTGGCCCAAGTTTACGTCTGGACAGGGGAAAAGGAGCGCGCGATGGAAGTACTGGAAAGACTTGTGCGTTTCCCTGGCTATGTTGCTTACGGTTATCTCTTGCGTGATCCGATATGGGATCCTTTGCGCGGCGATCCGCGGTTTGAAAAAATCCTCGCCTCGCTCGCGCCAAAAGAAACAGCTTCCAAGTAGCGCTTCGCTGTAGCCGCGTCGCTGTGTAGATGCGTTTTACGCAGGACCGGTTGACTTCAACCGTCATTGAATTTGTACCCCGCAGCCCTGAAGGCGATTGAATCAATCGGTCCTATCAGAGGGTGAATTGACAAATTCCTGCATTTCCCGCGTAACCTCACGCCGGATTTTCTCTAGTACACGAGTGAACGGCCAGGAAGGACTTCTCATCACGAGGAGTCAAGGAAGGCCAAAACGACAAAAGGAAATTAGTTCATGAAAAATTCAAACATTCAGTCCAAAGCGACAACGCCACGCCGCAAAAATTTACGGCGCGGTTTATTTCTTATTCCGCTCGTCCTCGGTCTCGCAGGGCTTGCGCTTGCGCCGGCGGCTCGCGCGCTTAGGCCACCACCGGACGGAGGCTATCCTAACGAAACCACCGCCGAGGGTGATGGTGCGCTCTTCAGCCTTACAACCGGCCTTGGCAACACGGCCCTGGGTTTTAACACTCTCCACGCCAACACCACCGGCTTCATCAACACGGCCACTGGTCGTAACGCGCTGCTTAGCAACACCACTGGCTTCTTCAACACGGCCACCGGTGGTGCAGCGCTCGCTTCCAACACCACCGGCGACTCCAACACCGCCACCGGTCGTACAGCGATGCTTAGCAACACAACCGGCTCCAGAAACACGGCCACCGGTTGGTCGGCGCTCGGCGGCTTTAACAACACCGGCAACGCCAACGTCGCCACCGGTGCTTTTGCGCTCTATAGCAACACCACCGGCAGCTTCAACGCGGCCACTGGTAATACCGCGCTCTCTGAAAACACCACGGGCGAAGTCAACACCGCCAACGGTTATGCTGCGCTGCTTAGCAACACAACCGGCAGCGGAAACACGGCCAACGGCTTTGAGGCGCTCGCTAGCAACACCACCGGCAATGACAACACGGCCAGTGGTCCTGATGCGCTCGCTAACAACACCACCGGCGAGGGAAACACGGCCAACGGGGTTGACGCGCTCTATAGCAACACAACCGGCAACAACAACGTCGCCTTGGGCAATAGCGCCGGCGGCGCCCTCACCACGGGCGACCTCAATATCGACATCGGCAATGAAGGTGTTGCTGACGAGGCCAACACTATCCGCATTGGCACGAGTGGAGATCAGACAAGAACCTTTATCGCTGGCATTAGTGGAACAGCAGTTGCAGGCGCAGCGGTTAAGGTGAACGCCAACGGTCAACTCGGCGTGGCACCCTCCTCGGAGCGTTTCAAGGCGGAGATCAAGCCGATGGACAAAGCCAGCGAAGCGGTCCTCGCGCTCAAACCGGTCACCTTCCGCTACAAGCACGAGGTTGATCCCAAAGGCATCCCGCAGTTCGGTCTCGTGGCCGAGCAAGTGGCAAAAGTGAACCCCGATCTAGTGGATCGCGACGGCAAGGGTGAGATCTACACAGTGCGCTACGAAGCGGTAAACGCGATGTTACTGAACGAGTTCCTCAAAGAACACTGCACCGTGCAGGAATTGGAAGCGACCGTCGCGCAGCAGCAAACGCAAATTAAAGCTCTTACTACGGGTCTCCAGAAGGTAAGCGCGCAGATTGAAGCAACAAAGCCGGCGCCCAAAGTAGCGGTGAATAAGCCCTAACGGCGGCCGCCCAAAAGTAGGACAAACGCACATAAGGAAACGAAGTTAAGGAAGGAGATTCTCTAGTTTGGGGAGAACCTGAATCTTTGTTTCCTTCGCCTGCTCGCGAAAGCCTTCGGAGTTATCTTCTGTTTAGAATCTACGCCTGAGTGCTAGAGATTCCTCGACTACGCTCAGAATGACAAGCTGGACGGTTAGCTCGCAATCTGGCGCAGGTAAATCTCCTCGAGCCGGCGCGTTTGTTCTGTTTGGTTAAAATTCTTCGCGACGCTTTCCGATGCGGCGCGGCCCATCGCGACGAGGCGAGCGGAATCTTTTGCGCAGTCGATCAGCGCATCACCTAACGCACAATCATCGTGTTCATTTACCAGAATACCGCTAACCTTGTTTTCGATTGCTTCGGGAATTCCGCCATGGCGGGTCGCGAAGACCGGCAGCCCGCTCGCCATCGCTTCCAGCATGGAATTGGGAACGCCTTCCTGATTTCCGTCGCGGCCCGTTTCGCTCGGATGCAGAAAAATGTGCGAAGAATAAAGAAGCTCGCGTAGTTCTTCCTGCGAAACGAAGCCCGCGAAATCGACAGCGCCGTCGATCTGAAGCTCGCGGGCGAGCGATTGCAATTCCTCAAGTTGCGGTCCTTCGCCAGCAATGGAGAGTCTCGCGCCTGGAAATTCTTCCCGGAATCTGGCGAACGCGCGCAACGTCGTTTTCAATCCTTTCTTTTCAATCAGGCGACCCGCTTGCAGCAACCGCCATTGGCCGTCACCCGGAATACCGCGTTCGCGAAATGGAAAATCAGCCAGCGGAATTCCAGCCCGCTGAATTTCGATCTTCTCCGGCGCGCAACCAAGATCAATCACCGCCTGCCGTAGCGAGTCGGAGCGAACCAGAACGCGTTTGACCAAGGACAACATTTCCACGGTCGCACGCCGATAAGCGGGCTTGTTCATATCGACCAAAACATCCGCACCGTGAAACGAAACCAGCGACGGTTTTTGCCACTGGCGAATCAGCGGCTGCAGCAGCACGGCGATGTGCCCAAAGTAGATATGTAACAACTGAGCTTTCGTTTCATTCAACACCTGCTCGACTGCGCGAACTTCAGCGGGAGAAATCTGCCATGGCCGATCGGCAATTTGCTTGAACCAGAGTCGTCGCAGGAAATGGAATGTCGGTTTTTTGATGACGTGTATGTCGGAGAATGGAAAACGTTCCTTGTTTTCTAATTTTTGCGCGATCACCACCGGCCGTACCCGATGGAATGAAGTGATCTGCCGGTAGATGTGCAGCATCTCCGGCTTTAAAAAGGTCGCGCAGTACGACGCGACCACCGGGACCTCCGAAGTCCGGTTCAAAAATAAATTTCGAACAGCTTAATGCCGTTCCACTTGCCGGGATCTTCCGGCTTGACCGCCACGCTTTGTTGCGCGGTGCCGTAACGAGCGGGTGCCCACGGATTCAACATTTGCAGCGGATTGCCGCCGCGAACTGCACGCGGAACCACTCCGCCGGGCTCCCGCGCCGGCAGCGGCGGAGGGGGTTTTTGCGGTTTCGGGACTTTCCGTGGAGCAACCGGCGCGGTGTATGTCTGGGCGAAGACGGCACTTGCCATCAATGTCATTCCCACAATTGCGAATAATTTTTTCATAACGATCCCTTCTCTAACGAACTGTCTTGCCCGGTTTCATGCTCCGGTTCAATTATATTTCGATGGACTACCTTGAAAAGGCCGCACGCGTGCTCGAAATCGAGATCTTTGAGCTGCAAAGATTGCGGCAGCGTCTCGGCAAAAGTTTCGGTGACGCAATCGAATTGCTGAAAGCGACGGTTGATGCGCGCGGAAAAATTGTCGTTCTCGGGGTGGGAAAGTCGGGACACATCGGCAGCAAAATCGCCGCGACCCTTACCAGCACCGGTTCGCCCGCAGTCGTGCTCGATTCGCTCAACGCCTTGCACGGCGATCTCGGAATGGTGGCGGACGGTGACGCCGTTTTGGCGCTGAGCGCGAGCGGTGAGACCGAGGAATTGTTGCGGATTTTGCCGGCGATCGCGCGCTTTCAGGTGAAGATCATCGCGATTTGCGGGGACGCCGATTCCACTCTGGCAAAGAACGCGCACGTCTTTCTCGATGTGAACATTGAACAGGAAGCATGTCCCTTGAACCTGGCGCCGACCTCTAGCACGACGGTGATGCTGGCGCTGGGTGACGCGCTGGCGATGGTGCTGCTGGAAGCGCGCGGATTTCAGAAGGAAGATTTCGCCAAATTTCACCCGGCCGGCATGGTTGGGCGCAGTTTGCTCATGCGGGTCCATCAGGTGATGCGGCCGCGCGAGGCGCTGGCGCTGGTCGCGTCGGATACTCGGATTCGCGACGTGCTGAAATCGATGACGGCAGTGCGCGCTGGCGCCGCCGTGATCGCCGATACCGATGGGAAATTGCTCGGTATTTTTACCCATGGCGATTTCGCCCGGCATTTTCAAAACGATCCGAAAGTAGGCGAGCGTTTGGTGGCCGATCTGATGACATTGAATCCGGTGAGTGTACATAAGGACAAACTGGCCGTCGAAGTGCTCAATCTTCTGGAAAGCCATCGCATCGATGATCTCGTCGTTGTTGACGATAACAACGCGCCGGTCGGCATTGTGGATTCACAAGATCTGACGCGACTTAAACTCTTATGATGGAGGGCGCCGCGCTGTCGGCGCTCAAGGTATCGGACACGACGGCGCGTGTCCCTCCAGGTTGATTTGCAGCACAAGCCGCGTAACGTCCGCGCTCGCGATAACCCTTTAACCCTTCAACGCTTCAACGAATCAAATGGCCGCGGCAAACGATCTCCGAAA
>Ga0193719_10001056_pt1 | contig 10798 bp, 6 predicted proteins | sample U2a2metaG_FD_160103 | JGI IMG/M metagenome (GOLD analysis project Ga0193719, IMG submission 160103) | Soil microbial communities from a riparian zone of the East river system, Colorado, United States - U2a2 | ecosystem: Environmental > Terrestrial > Soil > Riparian zone | place: USA: East River... | reverse complement strand
GATCGGACTTGACGAACCGAACGCGGTGCCGATGTATGACATCTACGCGCAATTGGCATATGCGCTGAAGGGGAAAGACATTGAATCCGTGGTGATCGGCGGGCGTGTGGTGATGCGCGATCGCAAGCTGTTGACCGTGAACGAAGGGGAGGCTATGGCCAAAGCGCGTGAGTACAAAAAGACAATAGCCGCATCTCTGGGGCTGCCCTGAGCCGGTGAGCGAGTTCGAGTTTGCCACGCCGTCGAGCCAAAACCATTTCGCAGCCATCCATTCCATGCACGACGACCCATTCCGCTCATTCCACTATGGAAAATATCCCCGCACATCCCTGGCATCCGTGGCTCAAGATTTTACGATTTCAGGCGCCGACGTCGCGGGGGGCGTGTTCCGGCTGCGTTGCACGCTCACGAGCCCGTCAATAATCACCATGCCGATCCCTGGCAAATCTCCATGTTGGATGCTTTCGAGCACAGTCTTCCCCGCGGCGTGTTGGGCTCTGTCCATCAGCACGAAAGTAGCGGCGCGACCTGCGGCAACCAGTCCGCAGTCCAGGTTCCGGATCTTGGCGGTGTTCCCCGTCGCGAAACAGATCGCGATCTCGGCCGGTGTTTCTCCTAGGGACGACAGCATCGAAATCATGCGTAGAATGCCGAGGGGTTGCACTCCCGATCCAGCTGGCGAGTCAGTGCCCATGATCATACGATCAAGTTGCTTCAATTCTTTTGCGGTGCGCAAGGTAAGCAGTGCCGCTCTCTCGTTTCCATTGTGTACAACCTCCAAGGCCCGCGGAGACTTCTCGCATAGAGTCACGATCTGATCATCAGGCAGCGCGGTATGTCCGCCGTTGATGTGACCGATGACGTCGGCATCGGCCGCGAGCACGATGTCTTTATCAATCAGGCTGGAACCGGGAATGGAGGGACCGCCGGTATGAATCGTGCTTTGAATCCCGAATTTTCGCGCCCAGCCCACCATTTCGCGTGCCGTGGCCCCGTCTTTTACGCTCCCTAAGCCAACCTCGCCCAGCAGGGTCACGCCGGCCGCTGCCAGCTGCTTAAAATCTTCCTCAACCATTCCGTGTTCGATCACCGGCGCACCGGCGTAAACTCTTACGCCGCCCGGCCGAAACGCCGAAAAAGCGCGCTGGGCGAAAATCGCCATGGCCTTCAGTCCCACCACATCTTTCGGTCGTCCCGGAGTATGCACTTCGCCGGCAGAAATCATGGTAGTGACTCCGCCATGAAGGCAGCTGTCGATCCAGCCAATCTGGTTCTGACGCGGTGTCCAATCTCCAGCCACGGGATGCACATGGCCGTCGATGAACCCCGGGGCTAGCGTGGTTCCCTTGGCATCGATGATCAGGGTTGCTCCTTCTCTGTCAATATCCTTCTCTTTGCCGACCGCCGCGATCTTTGCATCCACCGCGAGAACCGTGTCGGCGTCCAGAATCGGACTCTGCAGATCGCCGCTCAGCAACAGGCCGATATTCCGGATCAAAATCCGGGATTGCTTCTGCGCCCGAGGGGCCTCACCTTTATTGTCGGCGTGGGCGTTGGCCATTGAGTACACCTCTTCAGAGTAGAGAGTTTGACGGTATCTTCACTGCCGGCGAACAATCTGGAGCGAACCATGTCGTCCAGGAATGTTATAAGCTTCCTTCTACTACGGTGACCAGGCGGACCCGGTATGTTATCTCGCAATCTAGTTTTCTGGGAAGTGGACACGCAGAAGGACTTCATGTTGCCCGGGGGCAAGCTTTATGTGCCGGGCGCCGAACGATTGCTGCCCAACATCCAAAGGCTCACGGAGGCAGCCCGCCAGGGTCGCGTCTTTCTGGTCTCGCATGGTTGCTATCACACCGAGGATGACCCCGAGTTCGCGACATTTCCACCGCACTGCGTGAAGGGTACCCCAGGCGCGGGATTTGTTCCGGAAGGGCTGGCCGGGAATGTGGTCACGATCCCGAACGAGACTGCGGCGGCGTTGCCGCGTGATCTTTCGCAATACCAGCAGATTCTCCTCGAAAAGCAGACGCTCGACGTCTTTTCTAGCCTGCACGCAGACGAAGTGGTGGAACGCCTGGGTCCCGGGGCAGAGTTTGTAGTATTTGGCGTGGTTACTGAATTTTGTGTCCGCTTTGCGGCCAAGGGTTTGCTCGATCGTGGCCGTCGCGTTTCCGTGGTTCAGGATGCGATCGAAACTTTAAACCCCCAAGATGGGAAGCGGACCATTTCAGAACTTGAGGCCGGCGGAGCCCAATTCATCACCACTGACCAGGCGCTCGCCCTGCTCAACCATCGGATATAGTCGCGCTGACGGGTCGGGCAGCTTGGCGCCCGTCTGCCTCTCAGTGCGGTTAAACGCTTTGGCCGCAAAGCTGGCGGAGTCAACAAGAACGCAAGGCCGGAACGCAATCGCTTTTGACCAGCGACTGCACCACGAGCGGCATAGGGTTGCGGTTGACACTTGAGGGTGAATGGAAGTATCGTTTGGCGCACAGAGTGAAGGTGGAAATCGGAAATCCCAGCTGATCAATTGTCCGCGACGACAACGTACTGCCGAGATCACTTAATTTGCTGAAGTTCCTAAAGCGGGGGGCGGAAAAGTCTTGAAAAGACTTATTGTCCGGTGCATAGTCGCGTAGAGATAAGGGATTTTCCAGACTTTCGTGGGGGAGCAAACGGCTCGCGTCGGCTTTCGATGCAGACCGGCTAGGGGGAGATTGATGATCACCAGAAAGACACTGCTCGTCTTGGTCTGTTCATTTGTATTTCCCGTCTGTCCACTTTTATATGGCCAGGCGACGGGAAGTTTTGTCGGCACCGTCTCGGACAAGACGGGATCGGTGGTTTCGGGCGCATCGGTGAAGGCCACCGCACAAGGCACCGGCATTTCTCGCGAGTCCAAGACCGACGACAGCGGACATTACCTCATGCCGTTGGTATCGATTGGCGAGTATACGATTCGGGTGGACTCTCAGGGCTTCGGGCCGGTCGAGCAGAAGGACGTTCGCCTGCAGGTGGATGAGCACCGCGAGTTGAATTTCACCCTTACACCCGCGTCTGTCACATCGACAGTGGAAGTCAGCGCGACCGAAGTGGCGGTACAAACGACGAATCCCAGTCTGGGGCAGGTGATCACCTCCGAGCAGGTCGCTGATCTGCCTTTGAACGGCCGCAACTTCGTGCAGCTGGCGACTTTGACGCCGGGTACCACGCAGGAAACGAATCCCAGCAGTTTCTTCAACGGCGGCCCCAGCAGCGAAGTCTCTGCCCGTGGGACGTATTCGCTTTCGGTCGGCGGGTCGCGTGCCCAGAGCACCGACTGGCTGCTCGATGGAAACGACAACAACGAGCTGACCGCCGGTGGCCTGGCGATTGTGCCCTCGATTGACGCCATCCAGGAATTCAAGGTTCTGACCTACAACTATTCGGCGGAATACGGCACTCGTGCGGGTCCGACCGTTTTGGTGACCACCAAATCGGGGTCGAACAGCCTGCACGGATCCTTGTTTGAGTTCTTCCGCAACACCAAGCTCGATGCGCGCAGTTATTTCGCGGCCACCAAAGAACAATTCAACCTGAATCAGTTCGGAGGTGCGCTGGGAGGGGCGATACAGAAGGACAAAACCTTCTTTTTTGTTGACTACCAGGCAAAGATGCAGCGCCACGGAATACCGTTTGTCGGCCTGATTCCGACGCCGGCAATGGTGAACGGTGACTTTAGCGAGTTTCCTTTCGGCGGGACTCGTCCTCTCACTGGAACCGGAGCGCTCTCCAATCCCTATGCTGCCACACCTACACCTTTCCAGTGCGATGCCTCGAACAATCCCATCCCAGCCAACCCGGACGGCAGCCAGACCGGCGGCGTGCAAAACTGCAATAAGATTCCGGCAAACATGTTTGACCCGGTCGGCCAGGCGATGCTCCAGCTCTATCCCCAGAGCAACGCGGCCAACCCGACCCTGCAGTTCAACTTCACCAACGTACCGGTGAGGAAACTGAACGAAGGCCAGTTCGATGTTCGCCTGGACCACGCTTTTTCCAGCAAGGACTCTGCCTTTGCTCGTTTCAGCTATGACCAGGCAACGTCGTTCGTGCCGGGTGGTTCACCAGGATTCGCGGAGCAAAGCGCCTTTGCCAGTACACAAGACATTACCAATCACGGACGCAATGTGGCGGTCTCAGAAACCCACATTTTCTCTGATCACGCCATCAACCAACTCAACTTCGGTTTCAACCGGATTTTCAACCATATCTCTTCGTTCGGCGATGGCAGTTGCGAATCGGCGAAGCTGGGCATTCAGGGCGCCAATCTGAACAGCAAGTGCCCGGGCGCGGTCGCCGGCGTGTCGCAATCCACGAAAGACTGTGTGAGTTGTGGGCTGACTTCGACTCTGATGGGCAACTACTGGTCCCTGGGGGATCGCGGCTTTGCTCCCTTTCAAGGTGGCACCAACGTTTTCTCAATTTCCGACTCGTTCGATATCATTCGCGGCAAACACAATATCCGGATCGGTGGCGGAATTCGTGCCAATCAGATGAACGTGGAAACCAACGCCTTCCAGGACGGATTCATCATCAACTTTGGATATTCCGGGGACGCCGTGGCGGATCTCCTGCTGGGACAGGTCGGTGGGGCCATCCATGACCAGACCTTTCAGGGCGCCACGACCGGGCGTCGCTGGAAAATGTTCCGGCCCTACGCGCAGGACGATTGGCGGGTTACCAACAACCTGACCTTGAACCTGGGACTGGCCTGGGCGTTAACCACCCCCATCACCGAAGCCCAGAACCGTCAGGCGAACTACGATCTCGCGACCGGCCAGCTGCTGGTCGCTGGCTCCGCCTCGCTGACCGGCTGCGGCATCTGCGTGCACACCGACGGACGGGTTGGGGTAAAGATGGATAAAACGGCCTTTGAGCCGCGCATCGGGCTGGCGTGGAAACCGCTGGGCAGCCAGACCACCGCCATCCGCGCTGGGTATGCCATCTTCCACGATTCTTCCTGGAATCAAGGCGGGCAGGGCTTGTGGGAAAACCCGCCCTACTTTGCGGAATCGGATAATTTCTTTGGGCCGCCTTGCCCGTTTGGCAACGCCAGCTCAGCCACTCCGCAGACCTGTGGACTTGAAAATGCTTTCCTGCCTATCATTACCGCGCCCCCGAATCCCTCTACGTTCCCGGGAACGGTGCAGGCGCAGAATCTCGACTTCAAACAAGGGATGGTTCAGCAGTTCAACTTAAACGTTGAGCACCAGTTGCCCGGAAGCGTTGTGCTGACTGCCGGATACGCAGGCTCACGCAGCAGCCGGATTTTGGTGGACGGCCTGAACTTGAATATCACCTCGCCCGCCGCGTGTCCCGGCGGTAGTGCTCCCGTCGCCGGCTATACGTTCGGTTGCGGGTACACCCAGCCAATTTCACCCTTCGGGATCATCGCGAACAACAATGACATCGGCCGGGCCCGATACGATTCTCTGCAAATCAAAGCCGAGACAAAGAGCGCGCGGCATGGCATCTACGCCTTGTTAGGTTATACCTACTCCCGCACGTTCGACTCCGGCTTTCCGGATGGCGTAGGAACCAGCCCGGGAGCCACGTATTGGCCGTTGCCTGGAACCGAGAAGGCGGATTGGGCTCTGTCGCAAATCAATCTCAATAACCAGTTTACCGCCAGCATCCTCTATGACCTGCCATTCGGAAAGGGCAAACGCTTTGGCAGCACTTGGAGTGGTCCGGCGAACACGATTTTGGGAGGCTGGGAAGTGGATGTGATTGAAAAGGCGACTTCCGGTTTCCCCCTCTTTGTGGTGTCTGGTAACGCTTCCGGTACGAACTTCCAGTGGAACGGAAATAGCTTGAACCGTCCCAACCAGGTAGCCGACCCCAACAAAGCAGGGACAGTAGCTGCCAATCCAGGCTGCACCGCGCCCTCTCAGGTGCATACGCTGGCGAACTGGTTTAATCCTTGTGCCTTCGTGGACGCGCCAGCCGGGGAACTTGGAAATGCAAACCGCACCCCTCTTTACGGGCCGCGTTTCGTTAACACAGATCTCTCTTTCATCAAGCATATCCCGATCCGTGAAGGGATGCGGATTGACTTCCGGGCCGAGTTCTTCAATCTCTTTAACCATGCGCAGTTCTTCCTGCCCGGTGACAGCACCGGCATGCAGAACGTAGATTCGACCTCGAGCTTCGGAGTGATTACTCAGACCGTGAACAACCCGCGGCTGATTCAGTTTGCCCTCAAGCTAGCCTTCTAGGGCGACTGAGTCGGGCGATCGGAATTTCGGGCAGCCTGAGCCGAGTGGACCATCCAGCTTCGGCCCGGCTGCCTTAAAATTTGTAATCATGAATACCTGGCCCCGGGGGACGAATGGATCGGTGCGTTTGGAAGGTCACGATAGCATCTCTACTCATTGTTCTACTCGCGACCACCGTGGCTGCCCAGAAAATCAAAATTATCGTTGATCAGGATGCCCGTGGCCCTGGAACCAGCGACCAACAAGCCATTCTGGTTTTCCTGCAGTCCGACAAATTTGACGTCCTTGGCATTACCACGGTGAGCGGCGACCAGTGGGTGAAAGAAGAAACCCAGCATGTCCTTCGTATGACGGAGATTGCCGAGCGCACCGATGTGCCGGTGATTCCCGGCGCTGAGTTCCCCTTGCTTAATTCCAAAGAAGAGACTGAGCGCTGGGAAGCGCTGTACGGCAAACTGGAATACAAGGGATGCTGGACTGACCGCTTCGAGGCGAACCGCTCCACCATCTACGACGAGCCCTACCACTCTTCCGACGTTGTTCCACCCATGAAAGAGGGAGCGCCTCACATCCAGGCCGCGCCGGGCACGGCGGCAGAATTCATTGCGAAGATGGTGCACAAGTATCCGGGTGAAGTGGTGCTTTGGGCGGGAGGACCGCTGACCAATTTTGCCCTCGCGCTAAAACTAGATCCTGCAATCGCCACGCTGGCCAAGGAATTCGTCATGATGGGAGGCGGATTGTACGCGGACAAGGGTGCGATCGATCCCGGCGCCATTGATGCCCGCCGTGAATTCAACTGGTGGTTCGATCCAGAAGCCACACGCATTGTGTTGCGCGCGCCCTGGAAAAAAGTCACCATTACACCGATCGATATTTCGGTAAAGACCCGCTTTACATCGGAAATGAAGGCCGTCATCTCCCAGGCGCGCACTCCGGTCACGCAATATCTGGATAAGTATTCTCTACCGGGCTATATGTGGGATGAAATTGCGGGCGCTGCGCTGATCGACCCCTCCATCATCACCGGTCAGAAGCCACTCTACATGGACATCGACGTGGATCATGGAGCCAGCTACGGCAAGACGATTTTCTGGGATTCCACAGCCAAGGTTCCGCCGTATGTGCGGCTGGCCAATGTCCAGTTCGATATTGACGCGGAGAAGTTTTATAAGCTCTATATTGAATTGATGACCCGGCCGGCACGCAGCCAGCCACCGGCGCGATAGCCCAACCAGCCTTGAGAGGGTAATGATGAAATACGGCAAATGGTGCCTGGCCGTCGCGTGCGTGCTGCTGGCTAACGGGTTCGCCGGAGCCCAGCCGCGACGCAAGGTGATTATCAACCAGGACTGTTCCGGACCCGGGGGCAGCAACATGCAGACCCTGCTCACCCTGATCCAGTCCCCCCAAGTTGAGGTGCTAGGGATCACGGTGGTCAGCGGGAACCAGTGGCGGGACGAGGAAGTGGCCCACGCCTTGCGCCTCCTGGAAATCATTGGCCGCACCGACATTCCGGTTATGCCCGGCGCGGTCTTTCCTTTGGTGCGCCGGCCTGAGGAAGCTGAGGCGTGGCAGCAGCGTTACGGAAAAGTCGCCTTCGCCGGTGCCTGGGACGGGCGCTGGTGGCACGAGCCCTTGGTTATCCCCACGCTCCCGGAAGGGCAGCCGACCACCAAGCCGGCGGACGACGACGCCGCTCATTTCCTGATCCGGAAAGTTCATGAATTCCCGCACCAGGTCACAATTTATGAAGGTGGCCCCATGACCAACCTGGCTCTTGCCATCTCCCTCGATCCGCAGTTTCCCGAACTGGCACAGGAACTGGTTTTCATGGGCGGAAGCCTGGGTCCTCAGACCGAGGATCCGGAGTTTGCCAACAATCCTCGCCACGAATTCAATTTTTGGTTTGATCCTGAGGCGGCACAAATTGTCTTGCACGCACCCTGGAAGAAGATTGTCTGCACCCCGACGGATATTTCAATCAAGACTCGCCTGAGCCGAGCCATGATCCAGCAGATCGAAACGAGCGGGACACCTTTGGCTCGGTACATCGCGCGCTACTTCCGGACTGGCCAGGGCGGCGAATATATGTGGGACGAGCTGGCAGCGGCGGCATGGATCGATCCCTCCCTGATCACAAAACGCGAGACTCGCTACATGAGTGTGGACCTGGACCGGGGCGCAGGATACGGGAACACCCTGACCTGGGCCGAGAACCATAAGCCGAAACTTCCGGTGCAGCCGGTTGAGATCCAGGTCGATTTGGATGCGGAAAGGTTCTATCGCATGTTTGTGAGCTTGATGAGCGCGGCCACGCCGAGCGCCCACTGAGAGGCGATAGCTCTGAACCTCAACCATCGCTAACAGAACCGCGAAGAAGTGCGAGCTTTGCGATCTACTCCGGCGGCTGCGCGGCAGAGGTTGGTTTCCGCAAGGTATACACAAACTGTTGAATTTCATGCCGCTGACGCTTCGTTTCTTCCTCTGTTTTCTTAGATAATTGCTCATACTGTTGAAGCTCCAGTTGAGCTTTTGACTGCTCCCCAGTCCGCCGGTACAGCTGCGCCAGGCGATAGTGGGCTTCTTCCAACCATGGACTGGCTGTGATGGCCTTTTGGTAGGCAGCAATTGCCCGGGGAAAATCGTGCTGATCCGAATAGAGAATTCCCAATTGCAGGTAGCCGGCGCCGAGTTTGGGATCGAGTCGTACAGCCTTCTCCAGCAAAGAATCCACTTGGGTGAAGGTTTGGGCTTCATCCGGGCTCTTGCGCTGTTTCGAAAGGCTGAGCGCGTAGTAGTAATTGGCCAGAGCATTTTCCGGCTGTCGCCTGGCAAATCGTTCCAGGCGCGCTGCCATGCAATCCGACTGAGCAGCCCCGGCACTTTGCATTTTGCCGATAAACAGGTAAGGATTTGGGTCATCGGGATTCAGGTCCGCCGCTTCGCAGAGGCGCTGCGCCGCCTGATCGTAAGAGCCACCAGCGTAGAAGGCAACGCCCAGCCCGAGCAGCATCCGCGCCGAACGCGGAAACTGGCGGTTGCCCTTGTGGAAGACTTCGATGGCCGGCTCGGCCGCACGATGCATCAGGAGCTCGGCGCCCCAATCGAAGAGATGAACTTCGTTTGGATCCAGTTCGGCCGCACGCTGGTACTCCCTGACCGCTTCGAGAGAATTGCCCTGTTGCTCTTCGACGTCGGCCAGCAGGTGATGAAGCTGGCCTTTGTGCTGCGCGGATTTGTCCGGTGCGGTGAGCAGGGCTTGAGCCGCTGTGCGTGCGTTTTCATACTTGTTTGCGTCGGCATACGCGCGAGCCAACTCGTAAGCGCTTTCGTAATCGCCGGAATTGAGCCGAGACGCCCGCTCGAGATATGGAAGTGCCTCTCCAGCTTTTCCATCAGCGACCAGAATCTTTCCGAGCTGGCGATTTGCGGTGAAGTTCCCGGGCTCGCGCTCGACCAGTGCGCGCCACAACTTTTCTCTGGCGGCGGCAGGCGGCGAAGAAGCCAGCTGCGGGCGAGCGGGCACCTCCCGGCTGAGAGAAACAGTTTCCTTGGCCAGTGCCTCTTTGTTCCGCGCCACCGTGTTCGAACCGTGCCCCCCGAGATTGGTGCTGTCGGTTACGCCCGCCACGATGAATTCGGGCTCATCGAAAAACTCCGGCTTTGCTATCTGCCCGGCGTCTTTTCCTTGGGTTGGTGAACCTGAGCTTTCTTGAGCGGAAGCGTTGAGAGACGGTAGTGTGAGGTCGATTCTTTTGGCTTGTTTCTGTCCGAGAACCCAAGGACCGAGAGTTGCCTTGCCGTACTCCTCCTTCTCAGCCCGCAGGGAATAGACGCCTTCGCGGAGCGCCAAAAAACGATAAATTCCCGAAGAGTCCGTGCGCGTGATCAAAGGTTCGGCGCCAATATTGACCTGGAGGTAAACAGTAACGTCAGCCACCGGATGGCCGCTCGAGTCTCGGACAGATCCCAGCAGCGTGGCTGAGGCCGTGGCGTCTTGCGATGCCTTCTCAAATTGTGCCTGAGCTTGTTCCGGAGCCAAGACGAACGCGAACAGCCCCACGACCGCCAGGACAAACCTCAAACCCCGAGTTCCAAGGAATCCGGATTGCTGTGCCGACACGCGGAAACAACCCATGGGAGAGGCGTGAGTCAGAAAAACATCAATCGTGCTATCGAATCGCAATTTTAGACGTCGAGCCGACGATCCGCAATCGCCCCCAGAATCTTTGACGGCGGGAACGTTCGACCCGAGGCTGGCGGAGGCCTTGAATAGGAATTACAATGCAGGGTCCTTGCAGACCGGGTCACTGGAACAATCTGGGCTGTCCTCCAACAAATCCTGCCAGGCAAGGTCGAAGAATCCACGGAGATCCAGGTAAATGAAGCCACCAAGCTTCGTTGTTCTGCTATCCGCCTTCCTTATGCTGACCACGGCAAGCCAAATGCAGGCGCAAAGGATTAAAGTCATCGTCGATCAGGACGCGCGTGGTCCGGCCACGACCGACATGCAGTCCACCCTGATTTTT